>Ga0315556_1000267_pt1 | contig 31079 bp, 25 predicted proteins | sample SalMarSW160310MG_FD_202112 | JGI IMG/M metagenome (GOLD analysis project Ga0315556, IMG submission 202112) | Salt marsh sediment microbial communities from the Plum Island Ecosystem LTER, Massachusetts, United States - Salt Marsh Sediment SW1603-10 ...
ACTGGCTTGCAGTAGAAGCTTGCGTGTGTGACCCCAGGGATGGTGATGGTTTTCCCATCACCATCCCTGGTCTTCTTTCCCATCTTGATCCAAACTGGTGCTGATACGAGGCCAACTCTCGGCGCTGCGAGAAGGGACCATAGATGACATCTGCAGAAGATCGACCGGCCGTGGTAGAGATGCGTCAGATCAAGAAGAACTTTGGCGCCGTGCAGGCGCTGCGTGGCGTAGATCTCACCCTGAAGAAAAATGAGGTGCTGGGGTTGGTCGGTGACAATGCGGCCGGCAAATCCACACTCATGAAGGTGCTCAGCGGCGCCTACATCCCCGACGAAGGCAGCATCCTTATCGAAGGGGAACCCACATCTTTTTCCAGCCCGATGGATGCGAGACGCCAGGGGATCGAGATGGTCTACCAGGACTATGCTCTGGCCAACAACTTGGATGTCGCCTCCAACGTCTTCTTGGGACGAGAAGCCGTCCGTACGGCCATAGGGCCCATCTCTATCATGGACAATCGCTTCATGGAGCAAGAGTCAAAGGCCTTGCTCAATCGCCTCAAGATCGATATCACCTCGGTGCGTTTGAAGGTCGAAAGGCTGTCGGGCGGTCAGCGACAGGCGGTTGCCATCGCCCGAGCGACCGCGTTCGATGCCAAAGTCATCATTATGGATGAGCCCACGGCGGCCCTGAGCGTGGCGGCCATCGCCAAAGTGCTCGACCTCGTGAGCAAGCTCAAGGACCAGGGGGCATCCATCATCCTTATCAGCCACCGTCTGGAAGACATCTACCAGGTAAGTGATCGGTTGATCGTCTTGCGCCAGGGGCGGAAGGTATCCGACACACCGGTCGAAGGGGACATCCACCAGTTCCGCGAAAGGGTTGTGGCCTACATGGTGGGCGCCCGAAATGACTTCGCCGAAGGGGGCATCTCATGACTGAGACCACCACAGGCGAGCTGCCAGTCAAACGGACTTCGTCCGGGCTGATCCCCGGCAACATCCGCGAATACGGCATGTACGTCGCCTTGTTCGCCATTATGGCTGTGTTTGCCTTCACGACACATGGCATCTTCATCTCTTCCCGTAACATCGTCAACCTGGTGAACCAAACCGGTTATATTGCCGTCCTGGCCGTCGGAATGACCCTGGTGATCGTCATCCGCCACATCGACTTGTCGGTCGGATATCTCTCAGGTTTCCTGGGCGCCATTGCGGCGATCTCTATGGTCTCGTGGCACTTCCCGGTCTACGCCGCCATCCCTCTGGTCTTGGGCCTGGGGGTACTGGCCGGATTGTTGACCGGGTTCTTGGTGGCGCAATTGAAGATCCCGGCCTTCGTGGCTACCTTGGCCGGCTGGCTCGGCTACCGCGGTGCGCTGCAGCTATCCACGCGCGCCACAGGTACGATCATCATTCCTGATGAGACCTTCAACGCCATCGGAAACGGTTTCATCCCGGACCCCATCCCCCATGCCGGCTTCCTACCCAATATGCACCTCATGACCCTGATAGTCGGGGTGTTGGGGATTGTGATCTTCATCGTGAGCGAGATCTTGGGCCGACGCGCGCTTCGGGACTATCCATCGGAGCGGAGCCCGATGTTGAGGTGGATCCTCAAGCTTATGCTGATCACGGCTCTGGTCGCCGCCGTGACCTGGATTTTAGCCGGCTATCAGGGCCTCTCATGGACGGCCGTCGTCGTCCTGATCGTCATGCTCGTGTACCAGTTCATCACCAGCAGGACGGTTTTGGGTCGACACATTTACGCTGTAGGCGGCAATCCGGAGGCCGCCGAACTCAGCGGTATCAGCGTGAAGAGGATTACCTATGCCGTGTTCGGCTCGATGGGACTGCTGTCTGCCCTTTCCGGCATTCTGTTTGCAGCCCGTCTGCGTTCAGCAACAACAACAGCTGGTCAGCTGTTTGAACTGGATGCCATCGCGGCCGCCTTTGTTGGAGGCGTGTCCGCCGCCGGAGGCGTGGGAAAGGTCGCCGGCTCGCTGATCGGCGCCTTTGTGATGACCTCCCTTTCCAGCGGTATGAACCTAATGGGGCTGGATATCTCCTACCAGTACATCGTGCGCGCCAGCGTGCTGGCCTTAGCCGTGATCTTCGACGTGGCTACCCGCAATCGGGAGTAAGAACGAACCGGCCCGCGGCCGGCGCTCGCATCTCTTCCTCCTTCTGATTCAGGGCCCCCGCAAGGGGGCTCTGCATTCTCCGCCGGCGGCTGCAGCCCGTGGGCCGGCTGCTCGCGGGCCCGTGCCCCGTGAGTTTCTATCTGCTTGTTTCGGGGTCCCCCTGTTGTTGTTCAAGGTGGCCCAATGGGACGCTACAACAGATTCAGCGCGTCTCCTATTCTCCTATGCGTCTTCGGCTTGGATTTCCAGTGGTAGCGGATCTCGCTTCTGATGCAGCCGGTGTTGGGCGAGTCCGTCTAAGCAGTGCCAATTCTGTCTTAGACTGGTGGACTCACTGGTTCTTCAAGTCGCCGTCCTCATCTCCTGCTGGTTGTGAACTGGCAACTTCTCCGTGTCTCATGATGGCGATCCCCACTGTTGTAAAGAACACGATGTAGGCAGCGGATACGAAAATCATCAAAGAAGTGACACTGTCGCCACCCGCCGTGCCAGTGCTCAGGAACGCTGCAAAGTTGCCAAGTCCATGACAGATGGCCAAAGGCCAGACCAGACCCCCCTTCAAAGCCATAGCGGCAAAACAAAAGCCAATCGCCAGGGCATAGGCGATTTGCACCACCGTATAAAGCGGACTGGATATTCCACTCAATGCGTTGAGGGCATGGGAGAATCCAAAGAAGGCTGTGGAAGCTAGCGCGGCGGTCCAGGCTCCGCGCGGCAGAAAAGCGCGCAACATCAGCCCTCGAAAGATCGTCTCTTCGGCAAACCCAGAGAGCATGCCCAAAAGCAGGATGTTCAACAGTGCGGAAACGGTGTCTACCGCTACGCCCAACTTGATGTTGACGATCAGATTGCCGATCACCAACACCAATGCTGGGACATAGATCAGCAGATCACGGGAAGATGAGGCCGCCCGATAACCAATCCCCTTCCACCAGCGGATCGCTGATATGAGGACCGCCAAAACCACCACAAGAAAGGCTTCACCGTAAACCAGGAAGTTTGCCGGCGGCAGTTTGGCAATCCTTGATACAACCACAGTCAATGCTCCAGTAGAGAACAAGAGCAAGATCAGGAGGAAACTGAATAGAACGGGTCGGTTTTCAGCAAAGCGAGCGCGGTCCATGATTAATTCCCTTTACAGATCCCATTTGTATTGAGGGTTGGTGAGTCATCCTTCGTGGGCAACGCAAACCAGTGTTGATCAACTGAAGCCTAGCGTCTTGAACTCCGCGGCCGGGAGGATCCACGCCGGCTGCTGACCACCGTCGCCAATCCTAAACGATGAGTTGCTAACCTGCCAGGCCTCCCAATCCGCTCCCGCGAGTTGACAGACGGGGCATGGGATTGCAGCCCAGCCCTCAGAAACTCAGGACGCTGGCGGACCCATTACTTCCATAGTCTCGCCAACCGGTCAGTAAACAGATGAGCAGGGAACTTCCTCCTCTGGATAGAAGAACACCTGGCTCCACCGATCCAGAAATGTGCGAACAGCCATTGTTCGTAGAAGAATCGACCGGGGAATACTCGGCCCGAAGGAGACTCTTCTTTCAGTCCATGTCATAGGGGGCGATGACGTCCGGGGCAATCGCAGTTTCCTCCACCTTCGTACCTCAAAGTGCAGCGCCGTCGGACTGCCTCACCCGGCAAACCGAGGCCTCAGAACACCCAACTGAGCGAGGTCTCTTGCCCCTGCATGTCATGACGAGGCGGCTGACGGCTTGGTCCTCAGCGCTGGTACAAGCCGGCTATAGGCCCTTTGCTGGGCAGCGGGGGACAATGCAGGTGATGTCTCGCCCACGCAAGACCTTGGCCTGGCGCCGGATGTGGATCACCGGCTTCATCCTGATGCCGATTGTGATATTTTTCATATTCGGCCTGTTGGTCGTCTCAAGCCACGCCATGTTCGGCGCCGCTGATCCCGGGCTGTTCAACGCGCTGGATTCTGTCATGGTCAAGGCTGGCCTGCTCGACCCAACCGCCTCGACCGTTCCGACGGCACTCCCCAGCGCGACGCCATCTCCTACCGTGTACGTCCCACCCGTCTATGATTCGCTGGACCTGGCCGCTGGCCAGCCGGACACGCCCAGCCCCAGCCCGTCTCCAAGCATTACGGCGAGCAGCACGCCGACGCCGAGCGAGACCCCCACGCTTACCAACACGCCGACAGATACGGCCTCCCCCACCTGGACCCCGTCTCTCACCCCCAGCCAGACGGCGACCCACACGCCAACCAATACACCTTGGCCCACATGGACTCCATCCCACACTCCGGTCCCGCCGACGAGAACGCCGGTGCCGCCCTCCGACACGCCCCTCCCCACCGACACACCATCCGGGTCAAGCCTCACCCCGAGCGCCACCCTGTCCCCAACCCCTGGCCCCTCGCCGACCAGCCTGCCATCGGCCACGCCCAGCGCGTGTGCCATCGTCCTCAACACAGGCTTCGAAGCCCAAGTCGCCGCCCTCATCAACGGCGCCCGGGACAATCACGGCCTCGGCGCACTGAGCGTGCAGTCCCAACTCCGCGCCGCTGCCCGGGTGCAGGCGACCGACATGGCCTGCAACCACTTCACCGGTCACACCGGTTCTGATGGCTCGACTGTGCGTGATCGGGTCGAAGCCCAGGGATACAGCTGGTCATGGATCGGCGAGAACTTCTACGTCACCCACGATACGGTAACCGGCCCGCAAACCGCCTTCAACTGGTGGATGAACAGCACCCTACACCGCGAGAATATCCTGGGCGCCTCGTACACCGAGTTTGGCGTGGGCTACGTGTATGGGCCGGACAGCGATTACGGCGGTTACTTTGTGGTCGTCTTCGCGCGTCCCAAGTAGACCAAGCCGGCTTCACAGGGGCGAGCGCGGCGGACCTGCCTGCCTTTCGTCAGGTACAATCTGCGGCAGCAGCCCATTGAGAGGCCAACCGCATGACCCTGACCATCGGCATCGTCGGCCTGCCCAACGCCGGGAAGAGCACCACCTTCAACGCGCTGTCCCAAGCGCAAAATGCCGAGGTCGCCGAATACCCCTTCTGTACGATTGAACCCAACCGCGCCGTCGTCCCCGTCCCCGATCCTCGCTTGGAGCAACTCCAATCGCTGACCGGGGTCCCGCAGAGTTTTCACGCCACAATCACGTTCGTCGATATAGCCGGGCTTGTCCCCGGGGCAAGCCGAGGTGAGGGCTTGGGAAATCAGTTCCTGGCCCACATCCGTGAGACGGACGCCATCCTGCACGTTGTGCGCTGTTTCGAGGCGCCCAACGTTGCTCGCCTGCAGGCGGATTCGGATCCGCTGGAGGACATCCAGATCGTGACTACGGAGCTTTGCCTGGCCGACCAGGCCCAGGTTGATCGAAAGATCGAACGCCTCGAGAGCGATGTCAAGGGCGATCGCGATCTGCTGCCGAGGCTTGAAACCGCTCGGCGGCTGAGTCAACACCTGGGCGAGGGTCAACCGGTCCGCACCTTCAATTCGGCTGATGCCCACGCCCTGGCGGCCTTGATCGACGAACTCACCCCACTGACGGCCAAGCCGGTAATCTACGCCGCCAATGTCGCCGAGCTCGAATCGGAAATCGACCAGGCGTGCGTCGACAAGGTCCATCAGGCAGCTAACCGAGACGAAGCCCAGGTCTTTGAGATACGCGCCCGGCTGGAGGCCGATTTGGCCGAAAGCAGCGACGAAGAGCGTAGGGAGCTGCTGGAGATCGCGGGACTCGAGCAGAGCGGCCTGCAACAGATCGTCCGCCAGGCCTATCAGCAGCTGGGCTTGATCAGCTTCTTCACTATGAATGAAAAGGAAGTGCGCGCCTGGACGGTCGAAGAGGGCGCAGCGGCCTACGAGGCGGCGGGCAAGATCCACACCGACTTCCAGCGCGGTTTTATCCGGGCCGAGGTATGTCCGTTTCGCACCTTTATCGACCTGGGAAGCTGGGCCGAGGCCCGAGCCGCCGGCAAGCTCCAGGTCGAAGGCAAGGACTACGCCGTGCAAGACGGCGACATCTTGCTCTTCCGCTTCAACGTCTAACACGGCTGTGCCATCCGCCCGCTGTGTCACCTGTCCTTGCGAACGTCACACTCCATGCTGCCATTGGTGAAAATTATCGCAAGTGGACTTGCCCGGCATCGATGATATGATCCAGCCTTCCATCATCGGCCACCTCGGCCCGGCCGTTGAACCGCGGAGTTTGAGTTGAGGTAATCGAGGCATAGCATGCTAGCCCGACTCAAATCCACCTACCACGACTATCCAGACCGCTTCTGGGTCCTGGCCGGCGCCGGCTTCATCGACAACATCGGCCGGACGATGGTGTTCCCATTCTTCGCCCTGTACGTCACCCAGAAGTTCTCGGTTGGGATGACCGAAGCTGGGGTGCTCCTGGCCGTGTTTTCCGTGTCAGGCTTCGTTGGCAACCTGGTGGGCGGCGGCCTGACCGACCGCTTTGGCCGCCGGAAAATGCTCCTGATTGGCCTGGTGATCAGCGCCGCCAGCAGCATCAGCATGGGCCTGGTCAATGACCTCAGGGTGTTCTTCTTCCTGGCTGCCTTTGTGGGTTTCCTCTCCGATATCGCCGGTCCGGCGCGCGCCGCCATGGTGGCCGATCTGCTGCCCGAGAATCAGCGCAGCGAAGGCTTCGGCATCATGCGCGTGGCCGGCAATCTGTCATGGATTATCGGCCCGACCATGGCCGGCCTGCTCGCCCTGCAGAGCTACCTGCTGATCTTCATCGCAGACGCCGTGCTGAGCCTGATTACGGCCGGCATTGTCTACCGCTCCATCCCGGAGACCATGCCCGCCCACCCGGAGTCCAGCCAGCCGGAAGACATTCGATCGACGTTTGTCGGCTACACGAAGGTGTTGGCGGACAGCAGCTACCTTTGGTTCCTGAGCATTGTCGGGCTCATGAATCTCGTCTACATCCAGCTCTACAGCACCTTTTCGGTCTATCTGCGGGACGCCCACAACATTGGGCCGCAGGGATATGGCCTGCTGATGACTCTCAACGCCAGCCTGGTGGTCGTGGCGCAGTTCTGGGTCACCCGTCGCATACGGGAGCGCCCGCCCCTGCTGATGATGGCCGTCGGGAGCGCGCTGTATACCGTGGGTTTCACCCTTTTCGGGGCTGTCTCAACCTATGGATTCTTCGTGGCGGCGATGATGGTGGTCACGCTGGGAGAGATGGTGGTCGTTCCTGTTTCCCAGGCGCTGGCGGCCTGGTTCGCTCCCGAGAACATGCGCGGGCGGTACATGGCGGTCTTCGGGCTCGCCTGGGATCTGCCTGGTGCCGTCGGCCCCTGGGCGGCCGGACTCGTCTTGGACAACTACGATCCGCGCTGGGTATGGTGGATTGGCGGAAGTTTGTCGTTCGCAGCCATTTTCGGCTTCATCCTGCTGCACGCCGCATCGCGCCGCCGGCTGGAAGCTGCTGAAAGCGAGCCTGCTGCGGGCTGAGGCCTGACGGCTGCCGAGAGACTTCAGCCCCTCTCATCCGGCGGCATCACTCCCGGCACGATCGGCTTCCATCGTTGGCCTGGAAGCCGCATCAAAAGTCCCAGCCAAATCAATCCGAGCGCCAATCCTATCCACTCGGTGCGTACGGCTGACAGCGCTGATCGCCTGGGCTTCTCCGGGCCGTAGATCGCTCCCACGTAGATGCGGACCAGGTCATCCAGCTGCGACTGAATCCGGCTGCGGATGCCTTGGGTTGGCTCACTCTCTGACACGCCCAGAATGAATGATCGGGCGCGTGCCCCAAACTCTTGGGGCGTGTCGCCGATGTGAAGCGGTATCTTGAGCCACTGGCCCGCCAGCCAGCGCGTGCGCTCCATCAACCGGTGGACCTGCGCGGCTTGCGACATGCGTTGAAGGCGGATCTGGTCGCCAAGCACGCCGGCCGCTCCCAGCACACCCGCCGCTACGAGTGTCAAGAAAAGGAACAGAACAACCCTCCCTACGGAACCGGAAGACGCCGCCGTGCCTCCCGCCGCCTCGGATCCCCCCGCCGAGCCGGTTGATGCACTGCTCCCCGGCGCCTGACCCCGATCCAGAGGCGGTCTTCCGGCGGTGGGTTCGAATGGAACCCATCCGTAGCCGGGGAAGTAGACCTCAACCCATGTGTGCGCATCGGCGGCCGTCACCGCATAGCGGAGCGAACCATCCTGAAGTACCGTCGATTGCCCCGAGGCGTATCCGACAGCGATCCGGGCTGGGATGCCTGCCGCCCTGGCCAGCACCACCATGGCCGAGGCGTAGTAATCGCAGTAGCCCGTCTTCAGATCGAACAGAAAGTAGTCCACAATGTCGCCATCGATCGGGGGCTGAGGCACGTTGAGGGTGTAGGGGTACGTTCGCAGGTAGCGCTCGATGGCAAGAGCACGGTCATAGACCGTGGGCTGGGTGGCAGTCAGATCCCGCGCCAGCCGGATCACCTCAGCCGGAATGCCATCCGGCAGCCGCACGTAGCGCGCCTGCATCCACGGTGGCAAGTCAGCTGCCGCCTGGCGCAGTTCCGGGGGTGTGGTGACGGGCCAGGCCGAGGTGGCTTCGTAGTCGCCCGCCGCCGCCGTCACGCCAAAGGCGTCTTCCCCCGGCGTTCGCCAGGCGACAACGTAGTCTTGATCTATTCCCATCAGCTCCCCCGCACTGAACACCTTCCCCCCTTGGGGCGCGACAAGGTGAACCGCCTGCCGCACCTCGACGTGATGGATAGGCAGCGTTGGCTGAACCCATTCCCCCGAAAGGAAAGCCTGGCGGGTGACGGCACTCGTCTGCCAGCCGCGGCCGGTGTACTGATCGTAGGTCGCTGTCCGCCAATAGTAGGGCGACGGCAGCCCCGCAACCGGTTTGACGGTCACATCCATCACCTGTTCGTGGGAGAGCTCGGGGCCCGAGCCGATCAGGTGGCGGTTGGGCAGGCCCGGGTTTTCCACCCCCCTTCCCGCCGGCCCCGACACGCGGCCTGATTCCACTCCTAGGGACCGAGCCAGACTTTGGTCGGGTTGGGATGCAGTCTGGCGCCAGCTGCGATACTGGTCGATCCAGGCGTCCAGGGAAATCTCGGGTGCGGCTGCCCCCAACAGAGCCAGGGCCACCGCCAGCGGCAGCACCAGGCGTGCCAGTTGGAATGCCAGGCCCTCGGGAAGATCGACATAGCTCGACAGCGCCCTCCGTTCGACGGGAGCCTGAGCGCCGAATGCCAGGCTAAACAGCATCCCGACCAGGGCCAGCATGATTGGCGGAACGGGGCCAGCCGCATATGCTTCGGCTGCCAGCAGGGCGATCAAGCCTGGCAGCACGGCCAGCAACGGCCTCTCTTCCCGCCGGCCGCACCAGCCCGCCCAAGCGGCTACCAGCCAAATCAAGCTCCCCCAAAGCGCCGCGGCAGCGACCGGATCATAGAACGGCTCTCCCTTGAGGGCCGATGCCGCCCACGCCCCAACCCTGGCCCCAAGCACGGCCACCGCCGCACCCAGCGCATGCAAATCGGCAAGCAAAGGTGAGATATCCGTCAACCGAGCGGGGTCCGGCCAGCGGAGTGCAGACGACAAACCCAGATCCCGGGCGGTTCGGATCAGATTGACCTCCAAACCGCCCACTCGAATGATCACGCTCCCCACAGCCGCCGCCAGCAGGATCGGGCCGGCCGGCCAGCGGCGAAGTCGTGTTCCGGCAAGCCCCCAGGCGAAGGCAAGGCCCAAGCCACCCATGAGAAGATCGAACGCGGGATCCAGACCTTTGACCACGTCCGCCAGCCCAATTCCCAGCGCGGCAACCGACAGGGCCAAACCCGCCAGAAGACCGATGGCCCCCAGGGGGACACGGTGCGCACGCTGGAGGCTCATGCCAACTGTTTCCAACTTGGCGACTTTTCACCCGCTGCGGCATGCTGCGCCCGCTGCGTCAGCGCGTCGCTCAACTCAGCTTGGCGGATGACCCAGGTCAGCAATCCGCGCCGCCTGAGGCGCTCGGAAACCCGGCCAATCTCACCAGCGGCGGAGCTTTCAGCTTCAAGCAAAACCACCCCGGCCCGAGCCGGCCGCCTTGATCCCTCCCCAGCCAGCAAGGGCTCGAATTGGGCCATTCGCGTGGACGGCGTGATCGCCATGAGACTGGTTTCACCGCCCAGTCGACGGCTGGCCAGGCGAATAAGGTCGGCCAGATCCATCTCGCCAGGCTGCACCTCGGCCAATGCCGCCAGTGCATCCCATCGATGCGCTTCGCCTTGTCTCGGCGCGAGCCAAACCAGCCCTTGGGGTCCGAGCGATGCCAGGCCTACCGATCGGCCTTCCGTCAGCCCATACTCGGCCACAGAAGCCGCCAACACCACACAGGCTTCCAGCGTTGAATCGGCCCCTAGGCCTGTGTGATGAGAAGCCGTCATATCGAGCACAATCAACCAATCGCCGCGCGTCGCACGGTCGAACTGGCGAATGTGGAGCTCGCCATACTTGGCGGACGTCGGCCAGTGAATCCGACGCAGACTGTCCCCCGGCACGTACGGCCGGACCTGGGCAGCCACAACGCCCGACTCGGCTTGGGCTCGAGTAGTCCGGCCTTCTTCGTCTCGGCCCTGCGACAGGACCGGCAGCGACGACCAGGCGATGACTGGCGGAAGCACCAACAACGAGGCCGTCTGCGGCAAATTGATTTCGACGTCAAACAGACCAAACGGATCCCCTGTTTTCAGCGTGGTTGGCCCCAGCACGAACCTGCCGCGCTGACGGCAGATGATGCGTTCGCGCCATCGGAGAGACGTACTGCGCCCGATGGCGAAGGCTCGACTCCGCTGGACCATCGGGACGCTGCTGCGGTCGATAAGCTCCACCCAAGGCGCAGGGAACGTGCTCCGGTTGACCAAAGTCAACCGCTCAAGCATTTGGTCGCCCACTTGGGACCAATGGAAGCGCGTCTCGCGTTCCAGATTCAGGCCCCGCGCCAACGATTGGGCCCAAATCCGGGCCAGCAGCCACGCGCCGCCCAGTCCGACCAGCATGATGACCCAGCCGCGGTAGGGGAAGGCCAACTGAACACCCAGCATGGCGAGCCACAGCAAGGGGATAAGCCGTGAAGCACCCTTCATCTTGAGCCGCGCAACTTGCGCATGGGGTTCGGTCATGACAACTCATCCTGGTCTGCCCAGGGGATGGGGATGCCATCCAAGATCTCGCCTAGGACGGTTTCTACCCGAACACCGTGCAGCATTGCACCGGGTGCCAGCACGATGCGGTGGGCTAAGCTCGGCTCCAGCAGTTCCTTGATGTCATCCGGCAGCACAAACGTCCGGCCCGCCAGAAGAGCCAACGCCTGGCCTGACCGCGCCAGCATCTGGCTGGCGCGCGGGCTGGGCCCCATTCCAATCAGGGGATGGGTCCGCAAATCATCGGCCAGTCTGGTGATGTATGCCCTTACTGCCCACGAAATATGCACACGTCTGACGATGGCCATGAGACGCCCCCATTCGGCGACATCCATGACTGCCGGCTGGCTCGCCAGGGCTTCCCCAGCTTGATACCGATCGAGGATTGCCAGTTCGCTTTGTGCTGGCGGGTACCCCAGGCGTATGCGGACAGCGAAGCGGTCCATTTGGGCGGCCGGCAGCGGGAACGTACCTTCCTGCTCGGCCGGGTTCTGCGTTGCGATGATCATGAACGGAGAGGACAACGCGTAGGTGGTCCCCTCCACGCTGACTTGACCTTCCGCCATCGCCTCCAGCAGGGCCGCCTGCGTGCTCGGGCGAGCTCGGTTGATGTCATCCACCAGCACCAAGTGAGCGTCCGCCAGAGGGCCAGTGTGGAATGTGACTTGGGCCGTGTCCTGCTCATACACGGAGGCGCCCAACAGGTCACTTGGCAGGACGTCGGAGCTGAACTGGACGCGCCGAAGATGGATTCCCAGGCTCTGGGCCAGAGCCCCCACCAGCAGCGTCTTCCCCGTTCCTGGCACATCTTCAACCAAGACGTGGCCGCCGGAGAGCATACCGACCACCAGCATCCGAAGCGGGACTCGACGCCCCAAGATGACGCTCGACAGGTTATCCAACAACCTGCCTGCGGTTCGCCCGGCAACCCGCGCATCAGCCTCCGAAAGCAAACTGGGGTTCACGCCGAGACCGCCTCGCCGACCGGCCCAGGCAGCCAGATAAGGGCCAGAAGGACCGCTACCCCAAACACGGCAGCTGCAGCCACGAAAACCGCTCGGAGCCCAAAGGCAATAGCGACGCCCGATGCGACCATGGGCGCCACCGACTGGGCGGCTGACCGGATCGAATTGTCCAATCCATACACGGCGCCTTCTTCGCCAATCTGCGTGTACCCGGCCAACAGGGCGCTGATCGACGGCACCACGCCGCCCAACGCGACCCCGACGGCGGCTTGAAGAGCCAGCAGTTGCCAAGGGCTGCCGACCAGGCTGGCAGGCCAGTAGAAACAAGCCGCCCCCAAGCTGCTGTAGATCAGCACCTTGCGATGGCCGACTTGATCGCCGAGCCGGCCGAGATAGATGGCGGTCAATGTTGTGAACGCCGCCCCGGTGCCGACCACAAGCCCGGTCACCGTGTTGAGGCGCGTGGCATCCGTCATCAGGCTGGCAATGAACAAAGGCGCCATGGGGACGATCATCTGCTGGCCAAGCTGGCTGGTGAAGCGCATGGCATAGCTAATCCGCACCCCCTGTGCCGAAAGAATGGCTTGCCAGTGGCGGATCCAACGGGCCTGCCCCTCGCCTGAGCCGGCCGGGGCAATGAAACTCTCATGGACCCATCTCCAGACCATCAGACCTGAGACGAAGAGCAAAGCCGATGTGACATAGAAGGCCGAGCGGTACCCGTAGGCGTCCGCCACCGCCCCGCCAAGCAGCGGGCCAAGGGCCACCCCCGCACCGAGACCAACCTGAAGGAGACCCATGGCGAACCCTGTGCGCCGGCGCGGTGCGACCGACGCCACCAAGGCATTGGAGGCGGCCACGGTGCCTGTGATCGTCCCTTGGATGGCGCGTAGGGCCACCAGCTCTTCCGATGAACGGACGAACGCCATCAGCAGCAGAATGACCGAGCCGCCGAACATAGCTCGCTGAACCATCAGCTTGCGCCCAAACCGATCGGCGACCAGGCCCCAGATTGGGGAGGCAATCATCATGGTGAACGCTTGGGCGGAGAAGACCAGGCCAGCCATCAGCTCGATGTCGGCCCCTGTCACCGAGCCAAGCGATTGCACGTAGAGCGGCAGGAACGGGAAGATGCTGGAGAAGCCGACGGCCGTCGTCAGCTGGGCCAAGAAGATCACCAGCAGAGTGCGGTGCCAGGGAACGGCCAGGCTTTCGCGCCAGTTGCGAATTGGGCCCATCAAGGTCGTTCGAGCGACTCCTTCTCGTTGGCCCGGGATGATACCTCGGGCCCGAACCAGAGGATAGACGACAAGACGGAGGCCGATCGCATCCCATCGCCCCATTTGGCAAGGCTGGACTGGCACCAAATGGACCATCCCAATTGACATCCCTGCTGGCACTCAATAGACTTAGCGCACCATGGAGAAAGACGACAAGACCGCCTATCTCGTCCTGCGTGGCGATCGTTTCGAGGTCCCTTCCGGGATGACCATCCGGGCTGCTCTGCAGCGCCATGCGATTTCTCCCGAATCGGTGATCGCCACGCGCCAGGGACAGATGCTCACTAACGACGAACGCCTGGCCCCTGGAGATGAGATCAAGCTGGTGGCGGTCATCTCTGGCGGCGCGGCTTCGCGGATATTCCCCTCATGAAATGCCGCAAGTGCCAGCGCAAAGCGGTCATCAACATGCGACAACACAAGTTGTCGCTCTGCGCCGAACACTACACCGATTGGATACCCGATCAAACGCAGCGCTTCATAGAGAAATACGCCATGTTCGGCCGCCAGGATCGAATTCTGGTGGCCGTTTCCGGAGGCAAGGACTCTCTTGCGCTGTGGGATGTGCTCACCAAGCTGGGCTATGAGGCCGACGGCCTCTACATCGGCTTGGGCATCGATGGCGGTATCGGTTACTCCGACCAGTCCAAGAGCTTCTGCGAAATTTTCGCCGCGGCGCGCGGGTTGAACCTGCAGGTCTACGATGTGGCTGATCGCTTGGGGGCACCCATCCCGTTGGCCGCCGATAGCGTTCACCGCGGGCGTGGCCGCCCATGTTCGGTGTGTGGCATGTCTCGACGCCACATCATGAACGCCGCCGCGGTTGATGGGGGCTATGACGTCTTGGCCACGGGCCACAATCTGGACGATGAGGCAGCCACGCTCTTCGGCAACACGCTGCACTGGTCTCTCGAGCACCTTGCCCGGCAAGGACCCGTCTTGGAAGCGCGGACCGGCTTGGTCCGGAAGGTCAAGCCCTTCTGCCGCTTCTACGAGCGCGAAACGGCTGCTTACGCCTTGCTGCGATCGATCGACTACGTCTATGACGAGTGCCCCCACTCAGAAGGGGCCAAGTCGATCTACTACAAGCAGACGCTGAACAAGATGGAAGACGAGCGCCCGGGGACCAAGCTCCATTTCTACCTCTCGTACCTGGCAGCCAAGGGCCAGGGGGCGTTCGCCGAGACCGCCGACCCTGGCGCCGAGCGACTCCATCCCTGCCCGACCTGCGGTCAGCCGACCACGGCACCCGGCGAATGTGCCTTTTGCCGGACCTGGGACCAGGTGCGGGAGCGATCTGCCCTCCTACTCTAGCCACGGCTGGCCACGCGCCGGGAACCGTCTGGTATCGGGTTTCTCACATCCCTGCTATCATCCCCCCGCAACAAGGATAGGGACCATGCCACAGCTGGTTTCAGGGGATCGAGTGTGCATCATCGGCGGCGGGCCCGCAGGGAGCTTCGCGGCGCTGGAGCTGCTTGAGGCGGCCCGACGGAAAGATGTCCGCCTGAACGTGACCATCTTTGAACCTCGCCAGTTCTCTCTCCCGGGCCCGGGCGGATGCAACCACTGCGCAGGCATGCTCTCCCACCGTGTTTTGGATGGGCTGAACCGCCTCAACTTGGCCATTCCAAGCGACGTACTGCAGGCCGAAATTTCATCTTACGCTGTCCACCTCCACGGCGAGACCCGAAGGGTGCGCGATTCCGACCCGCGGCGGACCATTCCGGCTGTGTATCGCGGTGCCGGGCCCCGAGACCAGATTTCAAAACGAAGCGTGGCGAGTTTCGACGACTTCCTCCTCCAGACCGCCCTGGAGCGAGGTGCTCGTAGGATCCCCCACCGGGCAGTGAAAGTCTCCTGGGACGAAAGGCCGGTTGTCCACGCGGCCGGCGAGAAGCATGCAGCCGACCTGCTGGTGCTCGCCAGTGGCGTCAACAGCCGGGCACCTCTCGATGCAGGCTTCGGGTACCGCCCTCCCCAAACGGCCATCATGGCCCAGGATGAAATCCCCCGGCCCCCCAGCTGGCCGGCGGACCAGATCGACGCGTTCTTTAACCAGCCGCCAGGGCTCATTTTCGGGGCGCTGATCCCCAAGGGGGAGTATCTGAACATCTCTCTGCTGGGCAAGGGACTCCCCACCGACGCCGTCTCAAAGTTTGTGGCAGCCAGGGGCCAAGAAGCTGGCCTTGGCCGTTCGCCGCGCAGCCTGTGCGGCTGCACGCCGCGCGTCGCCGTTCGGCCGGCGCGGCGCTATCATGGAGACAGATGGGTCGCTGTCGGTGATGCGGCGGCGACGCGTCTGTACAAAGATGGAATCGGATCGGCGATCACCACCTCTCACGCCGCCATGGCGGCTGCCGTCGGAAAGGGCATCTCATCGCGTGCCTTTGGGCGGCACTACGCGCCGACGTTTCGAGCCGTGGCCCGAGACAACCTCTTTGGACGGCTGCTATTCCGCATGTGGTCGATGACCTTGGAAAGTGAGCGATTGAGCAAAGCCTGGCTGCAGACCCTGGATACGGAAGCCGAACGGCCGGAAGCGGAGCGAAGAATGCACCGCATCCTGTGGGGAATGCTCACCGGTGACGAGCCCTATGAGAGCCTGTTCTGGCAGGCGGTCCACCCGGCCATGCTTCTGACCACCGCCCGATCGTTGAGGGCAACACTCTAATGGCCGGACGAGCGGGACCCTCTCTTGGCCCCCTTTCTGACGGCGGGCGGGTGATTGTTTTGGGCGGTGGTCCAGCCGGTACCTCATGCGCCATTGCCATCAAGCGGCTGGCTACGGAGATGGGCCGCGATGTGGGCGTCACCGTGCTAGAGACCAAAGAGTTCGTCGGAGAGCGCCACTTCAACGCCTGTGTGGGCGTACTCTCACCCCCCTTGGACTCCATCATGGTCAATGATCTCGGCGTGCCATTTCCCAGACGGCTCAGCCGGGCGATCATCCAGGGCTATGTCCTGCACACCGAGCGCGAGATGATCTGTTTGGATGATCCGGGCGAGCCTTCGGTTGCCCTGCGGCGAGTGCAGCTGGATGCCTACATGCTGGATGCGGCCAGGCGACGAGACATTCAGATCCGGCACGCGCGCGCCACCGACCTAGAATTTCACGATGATGGGGTCGTGGTCTACACGGACGCTGACCCGGTCGAAGGCGACGTGGTCGTGGGCGCCTTTGGACTGGACGAAGGCACGGCGGCCATTTTCCACCGTTCCACAGGCTACCAGCCGCCGGTGTCACTGAGCTCGATCGTCACCAAGATCCATCCCGGCGCAGATCTCATGGCGCGCATCGGCAGCCAGCTGCATGTCTTCTTGCCTCCCACCCGCGGCATCGAGTTCGGCGCCATCACGCCCAAAGGCAACCACTTGACACTGAACATCGCCGGGAGCGACGTGGATGCCCAGCTGATGGGCGAATTCCTGCGCTGGCCGGTCCTGCGCCAGGTGTTGGACGGCGTCGTCCTGGACCGACCCGGCCAGGACGGTGACCTGCGATTCTACAAAGGGCGTTTTCCGCGCTCGTTGGCTCAGAAAGGCTTCGGCGACCGTTATGTGACCATCGGTGACGCGGCCGGACTGGTGCGGGCGTTCAAGGGCAAGGGAGTCACATCTGCGATGCAGACCGGGGTGAGAGCAGCCCACGCTCTGCTGGAGAGCGGTTTGTCGGCCTCAGCCCTGGCGCACCACTATGAGGCCGCCAATCAGGACATCATCCGTGATCTACCTTACGGTCAGTTCATGCGCTGGACGACGATTTGGCTGGCGCGAACGGGCTTGCTCAATGCTGTGGTTCGCGCCGCCGCCGAATCGCCGCGCCTGCGTCGGGCGCTTTACGGTGCCGCCTCGGGGCACGCCCCCTACCGGCAGGTTTTGGGTGACAGCCTGGCACCGGCGAGTATGGTTGCGATCCTCTCCGCTATGGCGGGTAGATCCGTCCCCGGAAGCCAGCCGAAGACTTTGTGAATTTCTTCACATATCTGGGAAACAACAGGGGCACAGCTAGGCTGTGCCCCTGTATCGAAATTGAAACGTGTTCCAGACTAGGCCGGAGTAGGCTCCATCCCGGGATGCTCTTCCTGCCAATTCTCGATGTGGTAATCGGGCGATTTGTCGAACGCGCCCTTGCAGCCATCACAGCAGAAATAGTAGGTCTTGCCTTCATATTCCGACTTGGCATGCGAGGTCGTTTCGACCTCCATCCCGCAGACAACATCAAAAGCTTTCGACATGCGACTTGCCTCCTGAACTGTGTTTGATGGTCACTGTATCTTCGCTCGCCGCAACCGCAGCGAGTTGGACACCACGCTCACCGAACTGAAAGCCATCGCCAACGCGGCCAGGATGGGGTGCAGCTGGCGCAAGAACTCCGGCGCCCATGCGAAGGGATACAGGGCGCCAGCCGCGATTGGGATCAAGATCGCGTTGTATCCGAACGCCCAACCCAGGTTCTGCTTGATCACCCGGATCGTCGATCGGCTGAGCTGCAGTGCCTGGGCCACGCTGCGCAGCTCCCCGCGCATCAGAGTCACATCAGCGGCTTCCATGGCCACATCAGTCCCCGTCCCGATCGCCATCCCGACATCCGCCTGAGCCAGGGCCGGCGCGTCGTTGATCCCGTCGCCGACCATTCCGACGATCTCGCCCGCCTCCTGAAGCTGTTTGACATAGGCCGCCTTGTCGCCTGGCGCCACTTCAGCGAAGACCGTGTCCACACCGGCTTGGCGAGCGATCGCCTCGGCGGTCTGACGGTTGTCGCCGGTGATCATGGCCACCTTCAAACCCAGATTGTGCAGCCGCTCGATCGCCTCCCGGCTCCCATCCTTGATCGTGTCGGCGATGGCGATCAGGCCCTCACTTTTGCCGTCCACCGCCAGCCATACGACCGTGTTGGCGGCCTCCTGCAAACGGGTGGCCTCACCTTCCAGGCCGTTCAAAACCACACCGCGTTCCTGCATCAACTTGAGATTGCCCAAAAGGAGCGGTCGGCCTTCTACGTCGGCCTGAATGCCCATCCCGGAGAGATTGACAAAACCGCCCACGTCAGCCAATTGGAGCGACTCGGACTCGGCCGCCTGGATAACCGCGCGCGCCAAGGGATGTTCCGACCCGACTTCGGCACTGGCCGCCAGTCGGAGCACGTTCTGCCGCTGGCTCTCTCCGCCGGCAGCCACGACCTGCGTCACGCTCGGCTTGCCGCGTGTGATCGTGCCCGTCTTGTCCAGCACCACCGCCGTCAGCTCATGCGCCCGCTCCAGCGCGGCACTGTTCTTGAACAGGATCCCATTTTGGGCACCCTTGCCCGTCCCCACCATGACCGCCGTCGGCGTCGCCAGGCCCATGGCGCATGGGCAGGCAATCACCAGCACGGCCACCAGCCGGATCAGGGCGTCCACCGGCGTGGCGGCCGGCACCCACAGCGCCCAAACCGCAAATGTCAGCAGCGCCAGGCCAATCACGACGGGGACGAACACCGATGCCACGCGGTCGGCCAGGCGCTGGATGGGTGCCTTGGACGCCTGCGCATCCTCAACCAGGCGGATGATTTGGGCCAGCGCCGTCTGTCTTCCCACGGCCGTGGCCTCGAACTTCAGCAGCCCCTGGGTGTTCAGGCTGGCGCCCACGACCGAGTCGCCGGGCCCCTTCTCCACCGGCAGACTCTCGCCGGTGATCAGGCTTTCATCGACGGCGCTGGCGCCCTCGATCACGCGGCCATCGACCGGAATCTTTTCTCCCGGCCGCACGAGGACCAAGTCGCCCACCTCGACCTCATCCACCGGGATGTCGACGGTCTCCCCGTCCCGGATGACGCTGGCAGTCTTGGCCCTCAGGCCCATCAGGCGCTTGATCGCCTCGCTGGTCTGACCCTTGGCACGTGCCTCCAACAGCTTGCCCAAGACGATCAAGGTGATGATCGCCGCCGAAGTCTCAAAGTAGACATGGCCAGGTGCCCAGCCTATCGTCACGGCGACAGAATAGATGTAGGCCACACTGCTGCCCAGGGCTACCAGCACGTCCATATTGGCCGTACGATTTCGCAGCGCCTTGAAACCGCCTTCGTAATACTGCCAGCCAACGTAGAACTGGACCGGGGTCGCCATCATCCACATCAGGGCATTCACCCACAATGCGTGTGACCAGGCACCCAGCAGGCCAAAGTCGCGCGCCATGCTCAAGACGAACAAGGGCAGGCTGAACGCGATCCCGACCAGGAGCAAGCGGGTCTGCCGATCGATCTCAGCTTTGCGGGCGGCACGTTCGGCATCCTCCGGCTCGGCGTCGGAATCCGTTTCGATCACCCCGTAGCCGATCCGCTCGACCTGTTTGACCATGTCGCGGCGCGAAACCTGGCCCGGAAGATAGCTCACCCGCGCCTTTTCGGTGGCCAAATTGACATTGGCCTCCAACACGCCCGGAAGCTTCATCAACCCTTTGCTTACGGTCGCCTCGCAGTTGGCACAGGTCATGCCGGTGATCGCCAGATCGAGGCTGCCCGTCGCCACCCCGTACCCCACTCGATTGACCTGGTTGATCAACGCTGTCTGGTCCACTTTGGAAGCGTCGTATGTGACCGTGGCCCGCTCGAGGGCCAGGTTGACGACCGCATCTGTCACGCCGTCCACCTTCTTGAGCCCCTTCTCAACCGTGCTGACGCAGTTGGCACACGTCATGCCGGTGATGGGGAATACCGCCTGTTTGCTTGTCATCCTTCAGCCCTTCTTCCTGAGCAGAGATTCAACCTATTGGAACCGATTCCGCACCGCGAACACATCCCGGATTTCTCCCAAAACGCGCTCTCGTACGCCCGGATCCTGACTTTCTATGGCGTCCGTCACGCAGTGGTGCATGTGATCGTCCAGCAGCATCACGGTCACCTTATTCAGCGCAGCCTGGATGGCCTGGATTTGATGAATGACGTCGATGCAGTACTTTCCCTCTTCAACCATCCGTTCCACGCCATTCACATGGCCCGATACGGACCGCAAACGCTTCAAGAGCGCCTTTTGTGTTTCCTCATCACGTTCCATCGTCCGTGCCTCCAGCTCATCCCGATCCCCCCCCATGGGGGGAGGGGTCCAAAGTGCATTCTAACCCAATCGGCGAGAGGCATCAAGGACGAATGTCACGTCAAACATGCAAGACATGGGCGTCTGGCCCCCGGCCGGGTTTGCCGCCAGTGCCAGATATGCTACACTCGGCCAATTCACCCCCTGTATCTGGGGCCGGAATGGGACGGACGGAGGAGGCGGGGAGATGCGTCAGTACCTGGATTTGATGGCCCGGGTGCTCGAAGAGGGTGTTCAGCGGCCGGACCGCACCGGAACCGGTACGCTGTCGGTGTTCGGACACCAAATGCGCTTCGACCTTGAAGCTGGCTTCCCCGCCCTGACCACCAAGAAGCTGCACTTCAGATCCATCATTCACGAACTGCTGTGGATGGTGCGCGGCCAGACCAACGTGGATTACCTGCATCAGAATGGCGTCACGATATGGGATGAGTGGGCCGACGACGACGGGGAGCTCGGCCCGGTCTACGGCGCCCAATGGCGCTCGTGGCCCAGGCCCGATGGTGGCACGATCGATCAATTGGGCCGCGTGGTTGAAAGTATCCAGCGCCATCCCAACTCACGCCGCCACATTGTGAGCGCCTGGAACCCGGCCGAAATCGACGAAATGGCGCTCCCGCCGTGCCACACGCTTTTCCAATTCTACGTGGCCGAGGACCGGCTCTCGTGCCAGCTGTACCAGCGTTCGGCGGACATCTTTCTCGGCCTGCCATATAACATCAGCTCCTACGCCCTGCTGACGATGATGGTCGCCCAAGCCACCGGTTTGCGGCCGGGCGAATTCGTCCATACCCTGGGCGATGCACACCTGTATCTCAATCATCTCGATCAGGCGCGGCTCCAGCTCACCCGGCAGCCCAGGCCATTGCCTCGAATGGACCTCAACCCGGACCGACGCTCACTGTTCGATTTCGTCTACGAGGACTTCCGTTTGATCGGCTACGAGCCGCATCCCCATATCATGGCCGAGGTGTCCGTCTGATCGTCTCGCTTATCGCTGCCCTGGATTCGGAGCGCGGCATCGGCTATCAGGGGAGGATGCCCTGGCACCTGCCGGCCGACTTGGCGCGCTTCCGCCGGCTGACCATGGGCCACTGCCTGATCATGGGGCGTAGGACGTACGAGTCGCTGGCTGGTCGGACACTGCCCGGACGTCGGATCATTGTCTTGAGTCGGGGTATCCACCCCGAAATCATCGCTTCCGGCTCGATGGCGGCGCGCTCCTTGAACGAGGCCCTCGACATCGCCCGGGACCAGCTCCAAGAATCCGAGGCCTTCATCGCCGGAGGCGCCCAGGTCTACGCCGAAGCCATCAGCCGTGACCTGGTGGATCGTATGTACCTGACGCTGATTGACAGCGTGCTGCCAACGGATGTGTCTTTCCCCCCGTTCGACACTGCCAATTGGATCAATGTGGACGAAACGAAGCAAGCCGCCGATTCGGACAATGCCTTCGCCCTGACCTTCCAGACCCTGGAGCGCAAGCCGCGCTGATCACCCTGGCCAGGATGCCTAGGCTCCCACCAGCCGCCGCACGGTGGTTGCGCCTTCAAGAGCCAAGCCCCCAAATGATTATTGTAAGCAAGCCAAGGCCTCCCGGCCTGTGACTCCCATTTCCGGATCCCCTCGGCCCGGTCGACGAACATGGTTGCCTAAGGCTGTCAGCCAAAGGCGCGGTCGATACCGACCGTACCCATGTGACATGCGAAGGACTCGAACCAGGCCGACCTTGCCCTTGTTCATGAAGGCGACGCGGTTACCATCAGAGGAAATGGGACGGCCCCCCTTGGCTTTGTATAATGGGCCTGTACGGCAGATTCAAAGGAAGCGCACATGGCAGAAGACATGGAACTGATTATGAAGTTGGCCAAGGTGGTTATCGCCTCGGCCTGGGCGGATGATGACCTTACCCCCGAAGAAGTCAACAGCCTCAAGGACCTCTTGTTCCACATCCCCAAGCTCGACGCCCAGCAGTGGGCTGAGCTCGACATCTACATTGACTCGCCGGTGGGCCCGAAGGAACGAGATCGCCTGATCGAAGACCTTCGACGTGCCGTACATTCAAGAGCCGACCGCCAGATAGCCATTGACGCGCTGGAGTCGCTGATCCGAGCCGACGGCGTGGTCGATGAGCGCGAGACGGCTTTCCTGGAAGAGGTGAAGGAGTCTCTGGGGACGGCCGGCTCCGGAATGTTGGGCGGCCTTAGGGGGCTGGTGGATTCGGCGGTCGACAGGAGAAGCCAGGCTGCGGGGCCGAATCGCGAGGCCTACCTGGAGGATTTCGTCAAGAACCGCGTCTTTTACACGCTCAGGCGCAAGCTTGATTCAGGAGAGCTCAAGCTGTCGGGCGATTTGGACGAAGGCGACCTGCGCAAGATGGCCCTGGCCGCCGGCCTGATGGCGCACATCGCCGATTTGGATGGCGTTGTGGAAGATGGCGAACGGGAAGCTATGGCGGCCGCGGTTGAGGAGGGTTGGGGCTTGAGCGAGGCCGGTGCGCATTTGGTGGCCGAGATCGCCGTGACCAAGACAGCCGCCGATTTGGATTTCTTTCGCCTGACCCGAGAGTTCTATGGGGCCACCCAGCCGGACGAGCGGCGGGCCTTCGCCCGGGTGCTGTTCCAGGTAGCAGCCGCCGATGGGAGCGTTTCCTTCGACGAAACCGAAGCCATCCGAAGCATCACCCGTATCCTCAAGCTGACCCACAAGGAGTTCATCGACGCCAAGCTCTCCATCCCGTCCGACCTGCGCAGCACCTGAGTTCACCAACCACTTTGTGAAATTGATCACAAAGACAGACGATTCGAGCAAGGTAAGTTATCATTGAGCTGAGCATCCAGCACAGCTTCCACCTAGGAGGACGCAATGACACGAAGTCTGAGCCTGGGCAAGGCCCGGGGTCTGCAGGAACTGGCCAACGCCAGTGGGTTGTTCACAATCACGGCCCTCGACCATCGGGGATCGCTACGAAGGGCGCTGCGGCCCGATGACCCAAAGTCGGTTGACTTCAACACCATGGCCGACTACAAGGTCAAGCTTCTGAATCACCTGGCCCCGCATTCCAGCGCCATTCTGATCGATCCCATCTACGGCGCAGCCCGCGCTTTGTCAGAAGGACACATTTCGGGCACGCAGGGATTCCTGGTCAGCCTGGAAGCGACCGGCTATGACGACGCCGACGGCGATCGTGTCAGCTCCACCGCCGATGGTTGGGGGGTCGACAAGATCAAGCGCATGGGCGCCTCCGCCGTCAAGCTGCTCCTGTTCTACAACCCTGGCAGCTCCACTGCCAGCCAACAGGAAGATTACATGGCCGAGGCGGCCGAGGAGTGCAAGGCACACGACATTCCCTTCCTCGTTGAACCGATGACCTATCACATCGTGGGCGGCCCCAAGAAAGGGACTGCCGAGTTCGCCAAGCTCAAACCCAAGATGGTGATCGAGACCGCTCGCAAGCTCTGTCCGCTGGGGATGGATGTCCTCAAGGCGGAGTTTCCCGACGATCCCGATCACGAGACCGACGAGTCCGTGATGGCCGAGCACTGCCGGCAGCTCACCGAAGCAGCCGGCATTCCCTGGGTGCTCTTGAGCGCTGGCGTCGACTACGACACCTTTGAAACTCAGACGCGCATCGCCTGCGAAAATGGGGCCAGCGGCTTCCTGGCCGGCCGGGCGATCTGGCAGGAGGCCCCCGGGATGCCGGAAGCCGAACAAGATAAGTTCCTGTCCAACACCTCGGTCAAGCGCTTGATCACCCTCACCCAAATCGCCAATGACAGCGGGCGGCCTTGGGCCGATATCTACGCCTCCGAGCTGGCCGCCATCGACACAAAGGAAGGCTGGCAAGAACGCTACTGAGCTGAATGACCTCCTTCCGAGATCCAAAAGACCGCTCGAGTTGAGCGGTCTTTTTTTGTGGTGCGCACATCGGTTGGCGGAGAAGCCTAACCGGAGCTAGCTTTCAGGCATGGCTTCCGGCCAGACCGGGAAAAACATCAACCACTCAGCTGGATGGTCCCGAATGTAGCCCTCGAGCACGTCGAGCACCTTCTGGGCCAGGGCCAGGGCCGCTTTGGGACCGGGCAGGGTTGCGGGCGGCTCCAGCGGCGGCGGGCCAATAATCTTGTACCCCCCTTGGCCATCATCCAGCGTCACGCCCGCCTGGACCACTGCCCCGGCCTTGACCGCCAGCCGGGCGTGGCCGATCGGCAGCCTCGCCTCTCGGCCAAAGAAACGCAGCATTTCACCTTGTGAGTCCGGCCGATCGACCCCGGTAAGCGCCAGCCCGCCAGCCCGCAGCCTACGCAGCGCCTCGCGCAGCGAGGCCATGGCAATCGGCGCCGACTCCAGTCCATAATGCCGCCGGATGGCGTTGTCGGCCTTGTAGCTTCCGTGCGGATTGCGATACGAAAGCACCAGGGGGGACAGATTGTGGCGAAGCAAGGTGTAGAATGCCAGATCAAAATTACCCATGTGGGCCGACGCCAACACCACGCCCTTGCCGGCATCCATGGCCTGGTTGACCCCGGACTCCAGATCCGGATCGAGCCGGCACGCGCTTTGAAGTTCAATACGACCGTGGGAGAGGGCCCGATAGAAGGCCAAATAGCCGCGGGCGGCGTAGCGGGTGACATCGATCACCGCCCGCTCAAGCGCAGGGTGCTCGTACGGCATCCCGCGAACAACCGCCTGGTTGGCCCGAATGGCGCGCACCACGGGCGAACTCATACTGCGTGTGGCGGCATGCGCCAGACCATCGGCCATGCCCGTGGCCCAAGATCTGGGGAGAACCCGAGCCAGCAGCATGCCCAGCAGAGGGCCCACCCGGCTGTTGACCAGCGCGATGACTGGATTCATCTATCCCCCCATCACAACGACTGGTATTGGCTACCAGCCCAAGCGGCTGGCGACCCTGATTTAAGTCTACCTCGGAACGTCAAGCAGCCAAGCGGCTACTGAACCCCCTGCCCGGTCCCTTCCAACGCCCCCCAGATGATCACTCGCCCATACTGGCCAGCGGCCGCCAGCCAACGGCCGTCCGCTGAGATGGCCACGTCATTCAGGTTGAGATCCTGGTCACTCATGGCCCCAAGCAGCACGCCGTCCTCCGTACGCCAGTAGTAAAGCTGGCCGTTCCTGCCTGCACCAACCAGGATCTGGCCATCGGGCGTATAGGCCACGGCGTTGACCCACTGGGCAGGGCCAACCATCTTGTGAAGCACCTGTCCGCCCGGGAACGCCCAAATCCACGCTTCGCCGCGCAGGCAGTTGAAGTTGGCATCGGAAAGAGCACACATGCCGGAGGCCAGCGTAGACCCGTCCGGCGAGAACGCCAGCGAAATACCCTGGCCGGGTTGAGCGAGGCGTGCCATCTGGCCCCCATCGGATACGCGCCACACGTGAACCGATCTGTCGACGGCTCCGCTGGCCAGCCAGGTGCCGTCTGGGGAGAACGCCAGCGAGGGCACGCTGTACGAATCCGCCTTCCACAGTCGGGCCACCTCCGAGTTGGCCACGTCCCACAAGTAGATCACCCCGCCCGAGTCTTCGGCTGCGCCGGCAGCCAGCAGGCTGCCATCCGGTGAAAAGGCAACGCTGTTGACCTCACCGCTCATTTCCAACTGCCCCAAAGGTGATAGATCCGACCCGCGCCACAGCCGCACAGACGAATCGCCTTCCGCCGAGGCAATGATCGACCCATCCGGCGAGTAGGCGACGTCCCAAATCATCCCCGGCTGCTGATCGCTCACCGCCAGCGGTTTCTCCGAATCAAGCGACCAAAGCGCCAGCCGAAGGTCGCTGTCTGCCGGGTTGAAGCCCGAGCCGGTCACGAGCAGCTTCGAATCTGGCGAGAAGGCCAAGGCGCGCACGTTCGTGCCCACTCGGGCCAGAACATGGATGGGCCGCAGCGCCGTGACGTTGTCCGCCGAAATCGGATCTGGGAAGGGCGTGGCCGTCGGCGGGACTGGCGTCTCTGTCGGATTGGGCACGGCCGTGGCCGAGACAGATGATGGTGCTGGGGTCGCAGGCTGGTCCGTGCTGGGCTGGCCCGTGACCGAAGGACTCAGGCTGCACGCAAGCAACCCCACGACGAACACCGATCCCGCCACAGCCGCAGAGAATTGTCGCATGCGACCTCCCAAGGGATGACACTCGAATTCCGGCCGCATTATCCCACGCCCAACCATAGCTGTCGACCTGGGGACAATTCTGAACTGCCTCTGGACAACAGCTTTGCGGACTGTTATTATCAACTATTCTTAAATGATAAGGGAGATTAACTATGTCGCCGTCAAACGAGCTCGACCAAGCCCTGCGTGACTGGGTGGCGGTGTTCATACGCCGGTCGATGCATGAATTCATGGACTCGATGAAGGACACAGGGTTGTCCATGCCCCAGCTGACAACGCTCATCCGTCTGCACTACCACGGACCTTGCCCCATTTCGGGGATCGGCGATGATCTGGGCGTGACCACGGCGGCTGCCAGCCAGATGGTGGACCGGCTGGTTCACCTGGGGCTCCTCGAACGTACCGAAGCGCCCGACGACCGCCGCGTTCGCAACGTTCATCTCACAAATGCGGCCGTCGACCTCGTCCGCTGTGCCGTTGAAGCTCGTGTGGGGTGGATGCGCGATCTGTCGACCGAGATGACGCCGAAACAGCAGGCCTACGTGGTCCAATCCATCCGTTACCTCACCCAAGCAGCATTGGCCCTCGAAAACCGACAACCCGTCAACGCCTGACGTCCCAAAGGTCACACATGAACTCACGAATGCACAAACCCACCCTTTCCCCGCGCGGCCTGGCGCGCGCTTCCCGCTACCTTTGGCACTATCGGAAGGATGCCGGGCTGGCATACGCCACCCTGCTCCTAGCCACGGCGGCCCAGCTGTTGGTGCCGCAAATGGTCCAAAACATGATCGATGCTGTGTCCAACGGGCTGATGGCCAACCGCGTACTGGGCATGCCGGCCACAGCCCAATCCCAGATCGCCCAGAAGTTGGGCCTCACGCTCCAACAGTTGGCAGCCAATCAAAGTGGCGCCGAAACGGCATTGTTCTGGGGCGCAGGACTGATCGTCCTGTTTGCCATCGTGCAGGGATTGTTCACTTTTTCACAAGCGTACATGGGCCAACGCGCATCCCAGGGTGTGGCCTTTGACCTGCGCAACGACCTGTTCGCCAAGGTCCAGCGGCTGTCCTTCAGCTACCACGACCGCAATCAAACCGGACAGCTCATGGTGCGCGCCACGGACGATGTGGAGAAAGTACGCACTTTCATCGGGCAGGGCCTGCTTATGGCTGTACAGTCGATTGTGCTGATGGGCGGCACGCTGCTGATCCTCTTCCTGACCAACGTCCAACTGACGCTGGTGATCCTGCCCATCATCCCTGTAGCGTTCGTCCTGTTCATGGTGTTCAACACCGTCGTGCGGCCTATGTTCATGGAAGTCCAGCGCCGCTTGTCGACCATGAACGCCATCCTGCAGGAGAATGTGGCCGGGATCAAGGTGGTCAAGGCCTTCAGCCGCGAGCCGGAGCAAATCCAGCGCTTCGACGATTCAGCCAACCACTTTATGCGCCAGATGCTAACCGTGATGAAGGTCATGACCTTCCTCATGCCGACCATTTTCTTAATGGCGAACTTGGGCCAGGCGCTGATCCTCTACTACGGTGGCAACGAGATCATCGCCAATCAACTCACCCTGGGCGAATGGCAGAAGTTCAGCCTGTACCTGGTCTTCGTGTTCTTCCCTATCGGCCAACTGGGCTTCATCATCACTCAGATGTCGCAGGCTTCGGCTTCGGCCAGCCGCATCTTTCAAATCCTGGACGCGCAGAGCGAGCTGGTCGAGATCGATGGAGCCAAGGATTTGCCGCAGGTCAAGGGCCGGGTCACTTTCGATCATGTCACCTTCCGCTATCTGGGCAGCGATAACCTGGTGCTCAACGACGTCAGCCTGACCGCCGAGCCGGGCCAGACCATCGCCCTGCTTGGGATGACAGGTTCGGGCAAATCGACCATCATCAATCTCATTCCGCGCTTCTATGACCCTTCCGAGGGCAGCGTGCTGATCGACGGCCATGATCTGCGCCAGGTGACAATGGATTCGATCCGTCGCCAAATCGGGATCGTCCTCCAGGAGACGACGCTCTTTACGGGCACGATCCGCGACAACATCGCCTACGGCAAGGTGGACGCCACTCAGGATGAGGTTGTCCGTGCGGCTCATGCCGCCGCCGCTCACGAGTTCATCATGGCCTTCCCGGATGGTTACGATACGCATGTGGGTGAGCGCGGTACAACCCTCTCCGGCGGGCAGAAGCAGCGCATTGCCATCGCACGCGCCCTGCTTCTCGACCCACGGATCCTGATCCTGGATGACTCGACATCCAACGTTGATTTGCAGACCGAATACGAGATTCAGCAGGCGCTCGATCGCCTGATGCGTGGTCGCACCAGCTTCGTGATCGCCCAACGCATCAGCACCGTCCTCAACGCGGACAATATCCTGGTACTTGAGAAAGGTTCGATCGCTGCACAGGGGACCCACGAGGAACTGCTGGAGACCAGCGAGATATACGCCGAAATTTACCATTCGCAGTTGATGGAGGACGTCGAGGTCGAAGCAGTGACCGAGCCGGCATTCTCCGCACCACCGGAGGCTTAGCCATGTTCCACGGTCCCGAGAGAGCACTCGGCGTCGAAAGCCACAAGGCCCAGGACGTCGGACAGACCTTAAGGCGCTTCATCAGTTACTTCAGGCCCTACTGGATTCAGTATCTGTTCGTCCTGATCCTGATGATCGTCAGCACCTGGAGCCAGGTCGAAGCACCTCAGTTGATGGGCCAGGCTGTCGACTGCTACCTCACGCCTGCTGCCAGCGAGAGCGTATCCGGTCCGTTGGGGGACCTGTTCGGAAGCGGCGCCACGGGCGGCGGAGTGTCGTCCGGAGCCAACAGCAACTGCTGGTTTGCCCAACCTCAACCCAGTTGGACCCAGGCCGATTTTGTCGCCGGGCTGACACGGCTTCTTCTGACCTTGATCGGGATCTACCTGCTTGGCTCTGCCTGCACCGGCCTGATGTTTTACTTCATGACCTGGTCCGGCCAGCACGTCATTCGTAGGCTCCGGACGGAAGTCTTCGATAAGATCATGAATCTGTCGATCGGCTACCACGTCGAACATGAGGCGGGCGATCTCATGTCGCGCATCACCAACGACGCCGACACCATCCAACAAGGCATGAGCTTTGCCCTTGTCCAAGTATTGAGCGGAGCGATGCTGATTGTGTGGGTCTCCGCAAGCATGCTTCGCCTCAGCCTCCCCTACGCCGGCGTGGCATTGGTGATGCTGCCCTTTATGGTCATCGCCACATCCTGGTTCTCGCGTCAGGCACGGCGCGAATTCCGGCAGACACGTCTGGAGATGGGCAACGTCAACGCCGAGCTCCAGGAAAGCATTTCCGGTGTGCGCGAGGCGCAGGCCTTCAGCCGGGAAGACGAGAACATTTCCAGCTTCCGGGCCATCAACGCCGCCAACCGGGATGCCAACATCCGCGCCGTAGCCTTCATATCGGCGCTTTCCCCCACGCTGCAGGCCCTGGGTTTCGTGGCCATGATGTTGGTGACCGTGAGCGGCGGGCTGGCTCTCCTGCGCGGCACGACCTTCTTCGGGACGGTGATGTCTTTCGGCCTGATGGTGACCTTCATCGGCCTGGTGCAACGGTTCAATCAACCGGTCCAGCAGATCTCCGTCTTGTGGACCAATATTCAGAGCGCCATCGCCGGCGGAGAGAGGATCTTCGGCCTGATGGACGTCGAGCTGGATGTCCAGGATAAGCCGGACGCAGTGGACATGCCGCCCATCCAAGGGCGGGTGGAGTTCAAAGACGTGTGGTCGGAGTACAAGAGCGGCGAACCCGTGCTGAAGGGCGTCAACTTGACGGCCGAGCCCGGTCAGACAGTGGCCGTCGTTGGCCCAACCGGGGCCGGCAAGACCACCATTATCAACTTGATCCCCCGCTTCTACGACGTCACACGGGGCGAGGTTCTCATCGACGGGCGCGACGTGCGCGACGTGACCTCCGCCAGTCTGAGAAGGCAGATCGCCGTGGTGCTGCAGGACAGCTTCCTGTTCAGCGCCTCAATCATGGACAACATCCGCTTCGGCCGACCTGGCGCCAGCGACGATGAAGTCATCGCCGCGGCCGAGCTGGCACGCGCCGACAGCTTTGTCGATCGGCTCCCGGAGGGCTATGAGTCCGTGCTGGGCGAGCGTGGCGGTGGCCTAAGCCAGGGTCAACGCCAGTTGTTGGCCATCGCCCGAGCGGCTTTGGCCCAACCGCGAATCCTCATCCTGGACGAGGCCACCTCCAGCGTGGACACACGCACTGAACGGTTGATACAATCCGCCTTGGAAGAGCTGCTCAAGGGGCGCACCAGCTTTGTGGTGGCCCACCGCCTGAGCACCAT
>Ga0315556_1000268_pt1 | contig 31061 bp, 25 predicted proteins | sample SalMarSW160310MG_FD_202112 | JGI IMG/M metagenome (GOLD analysis project Ga0315556, IMG submission 202112) | Salt marsh sediment microbial communities from the Plum Island Ecosystem LTER, Massachusetts, United States - Salt Marsh Sediment SW1603-10 ...
TGGTGTCACTTCTCTACATGTGCGTCAGTGCTGGTAACGTTTTTGTGATCGTTCGCACATTCTCTTGCGAAGAGCACTGTTTGTGCTCGAGGCACAAAACCAGATCGATTTTGTGGTTGTGGGGAGGATTATGGACGAGCAGAGCCTTGGTGTTCGGGAACAGTCAGAAGCAATGCCGGAAAGGGATTTTCCCCTTTCGGTTCGTCTGAATGCGAAATGGGGGCCACCACGACTTGCTCGTGCCTTCGACCGGCAGCGGTTGCTTGATGAGCTCGATCGCTTGACGGCTCGTCAATGCACTTGGCTTGTCGCGCCAGGAGGATACGGCAAAACCTACCTGCTTCAGAGCTACATCAAGGCCAGACAGCGGCCGGCGCTCTGGTACAACCTGGACGAAGGCGATTCGGATGTCGTCGGGTTCTTCTCAGATTTCTGCGAGGCTTTGGAAAGGGTGGGGCTCGGCCCGCTGTTACGGCTGTCTCCCGAAGTGCAGAGTCTGTCCCGTTTCGGCCGCCTGTTCTTTCACCAGTTCGGGGAGCGATGCCGAGAGCCCACGCTCCTGGTGCTCGACGATTATCACCATGTAGCCGCCGACTCGGGGTTGCATGAGGCCATTGCCGCCGCCTTGGACTATCTGCCCGTCGCACTCCACCTGATTCTGCTCAGCCGCGAAGCACCGCCTCCCGCCTTCGCCAGGGCGCAGTCGCATCTCCAGATGGGCATCTTGGGTGCCGACGAGCTTGCCCTCACGGAGGACGAGGCAATCGGGATCGCCCACTTGGTGACAAATAGGCGAGCTCCGGATCAGGCTATAGAGGAGGTACGCCGGCGGGCGGGCGGCTGGGCGGCAGGCTTCGTCGTCTTGCTCGGGCAAACCGATTCCTCGCAGGTCCCTTCGGAGTCGGTTACCACCCTTTTCAACTATTTCGAGAACGAGGTGATCAAGGCCGCGCCTGGGGATACGCGCTCCTTTCTTTGGCAAACAGCGCTGCTTCCGAGTTTGACTGCAGAGATGGCCGAGCGTCTGACCGGACGCAAGGACGCCGCTGATCTTCTGGCCGAGCTCGCGGGTGGAAACTACTTCTTGTATATCGGCCAATCGTCCGCGCCGGTGTACCGCTATCACGACCTCTTCCGGGACTATCTTCTCGACTATGGGCAACGCCAGCACGCCGACCAATGGCCCGAGATGGTGCAGGGCGCGGCGGACATTCTCTCCGATGTCGGCGAGCCCGACAGGGCCGCGAATCTCTACGCCGAGATCCGCGATTGGACAGGCCTTGGCCGGCTCGTGAGCCGGCACGCGCCGATGCTGTTGCAACGAGGCAGTTACCGCGCCCTGCAGCGTTGGCTGTCGCTTCTACCCGGTGAGCTGAGGGACAGCCAGCCTTGGCTGGTCTACTGGGATGGCTGCAGCCGCCTCGCCGTCGACCCCAAACAGGCGAGGGAGCGTCTGACGCGCGCCTGCACCCTGTTTTCGGAAGCGGGGGAGAGGTTGGGCTCTCTGCTGGCCTGGGCTGGCGTGTGTCAGGCTCACTGGTTTGCCTTCGACGACATGCGCCCCTTGGCCGCATGGCTGGACGAGCTGGATGCCCTGTGGCCCGGTCCGGAATTCGAACTACCCGAAGAGATCGAGGCACAAGTGGCGTTGGGCGCCTTTCTCTGCATGTTGATGACGAGACCCGATGATCCGGCTTTTGGCTATTGGGAAGATCGCCTGACACGCCTGATGGATGGGAACGAAAATCCCGAGCAGAAATCCATGGCCGCCACCCTGTTGCTGATACATCTGACCTGGAAGGAAGGCGATGTTGCGCGGGCCACAATGCTTCTGGATGCGCTGCACGCGGCGCAACAGTCACCGTCCGTCGCCCCCATGACCCTGATCGCTGCAACTACCTGGGGCGAATCGATCTACGATTACCTCTTCGGCGAGGGCTCGGCAGCGCACTGTATGGAGCTCCTGCAGGCGACCATAGATCTTGGTGAACAGAGAGGCGTACATGTCTTCGATGCTACGCTGTATGGCGCAATAGCCCTCCTGCGCTTTTCGACGAGCCACATCAAGGAGGCCCGACTCGCTATCGATAAGATGCGAGACTCCCTGAATTGGGAGCGAACCTTCGACGTCGGCCTTTATCTATTGCTAAGCGCCTGGGATGCGCTGGTAAGCGGCCGCCTCCTGGAGGCGTTGGAGATCGGTCGTCAGGAGCTTCGCTATATCGAGCGCCTCGACCAGATGCATACCCTGGTCGTGAGCCACCTGGAGGTGGCGCAAATCACGAATCGCATCGGCCTGGGATCCGAAGCCCTGGGCCATCTCGCCAAAATCGGACATTGGTCGCGACGCACCCGTAGTCGGATCGGTCCTTGTATCCGTGGTCTCGCACTCGCCCAGTTCGCCCTTCAGAAGGGCCGGCGCCGGCGGGCACGTGAGCTTCTGCGGATCACGCTCGCCCTGGCGGAATCCCAGGGGTTCCTCGGGTCGCTGTATTTTCTCCCCGAAGACCTGACGGCGCTCTACGCGGAGGCCCTTTCCTGTGGGATACAACCGGAGTACTGCCGCCGCGTCATTCGCTGCCGTGCTCTGCCGGCACCGCGCACCATGAAGTCCACTGAACGATGGCCCTGGCCGGTGAAGGTGTATGCCTTTGGTGCTCTGCAGCTGCAATTGGACGGAGCGCCCTACCTGGCTACCAGAAAGCCGCAGCAAAAACCCATGGAGCTGCTCAAGGCCTTGGTGGCCTTGGGGGGCGAATCGGTAAGCCAGGAGCAGCTCGGTGATCTTCTCTGGCCCGACGCCGACGGTGACGTGGCGGCGGGCAACTTCAAGACGACACTCTCTCGACTGCGCAAGCTCCTCGGGAAGCAGGATCTCCTGGTCGTTCGGGAAAACAGGTGCGAGCCATCGTCCAATCTCCTCTCGCTTCCCAATAGGCACCGACCTCATCCAGGCATTTCAGGTACCTGTCGCGCAGGCTGTTGCGTGCCTGCAGCGTCCAAGACTCGGGGTCTTGTCCCAGGAATGGGCCGCGATAGGCACAGAGAATCGCGTTGGTCAGGCTCGCGAGATGTACGGGTGTAGCCGTCTCGCTCGACTCGCGGACTCTTGTCAGGACCTGCTCCATTTGGTGTTCCAGGCTCCAGGCATCGACCCGGCAATAACGCTCATCCAGAGACAGCCGGCCATCCCGCAGGTAAACAGCCTGCTCGTGGCTCAGGAGTCGGCGCAGTCGATGGAGGGTGGTAGCCAGGGATCGCTGGGCGGCATCGCCATCGGCGTCCGGCCAAAGCACATCGGCGATGCGTGCCTGCGCGATGTTTCGACCGCCCCATGCGATCAGGATCTTCAGTAGCTCCAATGGCTTGCGTTGAGCCTTGCGCCGGAATGTGACAGGCTGATCGTCGACTACCAGCGCGAAATCTCCCAGCGTATATACCTCGACGTGATAGGGCCAGCGGTGAAGCACCGGAGCAGAAAGATCTGGCAGCAGACCGCGCTTACGGACGAGGTCCTGAACGTATTCGAGCTCGATGCCGACCTGCAGCGCCAAAGTGCAGAGTCGCACCACGTCTTCCGCCCTGAAGAGCGGAAAGAAGACGTACCCTTGTGCGAGTCCCAGCGCAAAAGCTAAGCGCAAGAGTCCCTGCGCGCGAGCTTCCCAACCCCGGGCCAGGGCGAGCTGGGCAGCGGCCAGAGCGCGCAGGAAGGCTCCGACCTGACTGCCGGTCGCCCGAATCCAGGGGCGCATAGCGGCAAGATGGCGCAAGGCGGCTGCGCCGTCGCCCTTACTGGCCTTCACCTGTGCCAAGCCAAGATGGCAAAAGCCCTCTGATTGGTACGAGCAGACTTGGGCAAACCGCAAGGCTTGCTGAAGCATTTCCTCTGCCTCTGGCAGACGCCCAGACAGCCAAGCCTCCCAGCCACAGTGCATGGCGTAATGGCCGCGCTCCAGAGGTCGGAAGGAATTCAGAATCGGCCCGAAACGTGCGATCGCCGCTCTGCCCTCGTCCAGGCTCCCAGCGCTCAGGTGGACATACACATAAGCCGAGAACGCGAGGCTGTTGAAGAGGCTGATACCCTCCTCGACGGCGGTGCTGTAAGCGGCCTCCGCCAAGGCGAGGCAGCGCTCGGGATCGCCTTCATACCAGTACTGGTAGCAGAATTCCCAGCACAACAGGGCGCAGCGCAGCACAGACTCGACCTGGGGGGCCTGCGCGAGGGCAGCGCGCAGGCTGGTCAGTGCCCAAGCGGCCTTGCCGCGCTGGCCGACATTCCAGATGTAGTGGAAGAGCAGGTTGTTGAGGGCGACCAGGTACAGATCCGGCGGGCAATCGCTCTGCAGCAATTGAGCGACTCTGCCTTCCCAGGCCGCGAATTCCGGATGCCCCGGTCGGGCCAGAATCATCAGGTTGAGCACCCCGAAGGTAACACGCGCTTCGACGGCTGGCGAGGGGAAGCTCGGGTAGCGGGCGCGCAGCCGCTCGAATTCCACCAGCCAGCCACCGGCGGCCCGAAAATTGTCCCAGGCCAGGATATAGGTATCGGTTACGGCCGACCAGGCCAGCCAGAGACCCCTCATGTCTCCGGCGTGCTTGAAGAGTCGATAAGCGCGGGCAAAGGTGGCGCGGGCGGCGACGGCATCCTGCGGCAGCCGGCATTGCCCCAGCCAAAACAGCAGCCAGGGCGACCTATCTCGAATCGCCGACGGACAACCGGTCAGCCAAGCCTCCACCAATCGGCCTCGGCCTTGCCGTAACAAGGTCCCGGCCTCTTACATCACCAAGCGGCCGACTTGCTCCCAGTCGCCCAGCGCCTGCCACAGATCGACCGCAGCACCGATCTCTCCATCGGCTTCGAGAATTGCGGCCGCTCGGCGCTGATACAACTCGCACTCCTGGTCACCGAAGGCCTTGCTTCCCCTCTCGAGCAGAAAAGCTCGGAAAAGGTCATGGTAACGATAGCGGGGCTCGGGGGACTGGTCGCGGAAGGTAAAGTAGTGTCTCTGCACCAGTGCGCTCAGCAGTCCATCCGCCACCTCGCTATCGGTCATCCGATCGGCCATGGCGGTGGTCATCGTCGGCAACAGGGCCGTCTCGAGGAGAAACCTCTGCGTAGTCGGGTCGGCTCGAGCGAAAACCTCCGCGGCGAAGTAATCGAACATGAGCTCGGTAGCCGTAGGCTCTAGAAGGGCTCGAACGGGGCTGGATTGCCGCAACAGGAGGGTCAAGCCTGCGGCCCAGCCCTGTACCTGTTCGTGAAGCGCCTGTACCTGGGCTGACGTCAGCCGGCTCCCGGTGCTCAGCTCGACCATACCCTCGGCTTCGGACAGGGTAAGTCGCAGCTCTTCGACTCCAAGCGTTGCCAGCTGCCCGTGTAGGCGCGCCCGAGTCAGCTCCGCAGGGGGCTCTCCTCGACTGGTGATCAGACAACGTACTCCGGTAGGCAGACAAGCGAGCATTTCTGCCAGCACGCCGTGCAAAATCGCTCCCTTCGGAACGCAGTGGAAATTATCGAAAAGGAGAACGAAGGGACGGAGAAGCCGCTGGCCGAAAGCCTGCACGTAGCAGCGGGTAAAGGCAGGCAGGTTGTCCTGGTATTCCGGGGTCAACAGCGGCAATGGAGGCCCGGCATCTCGCTGGTTTGCCGCAATCCCGAGGTAATAGAAGAAGGTCGCAGGGTCTGCGTCGTCTTCGTCCATCTGGTACCAGAGGCAAGGAGCCCTCCGTGCTTCCACATAGCTCGCCGCCAACACCGTCTTACCGTAGCCAGCGGGCGCGCCGACCCAGGTACAAGGTCGATCGGCGAGCTCATCCAGGCGTAGGAACAAGCGTTCGCGAAGGAAAGCCTCCGGCAGCCAGGGGCGACTCAGCTTCGCCAGGGTGCCGGAGTCCTGCGATAAAGGCGTCTGTAACTGTGCCATGACCCAGTGCTCCGGCAGACGGGGCGGAAGCGGCGCACGCCTTCCTGTTGAATCACCTGCTCGGACGCGGTGTGGGACATGCGCGACCTTGCGAAAAGCTAACTCCTGGATTGTGCCATTTCAAGCTGAAAATGCCTTATCTGTAACCTATCTGTAAGTCTCCCTGTGCTCGAATTTGCCATGAGCCGAGTGGCCCGAGGGTGGTTAGCCCGCGGTTTCCGGGAAAGGTAATCGGATCGCAAACTCGGCCGGCCGTAAGGAGATCCAAAGACAGTGGGCCAATGAGGCTGATCGCGACATGCGGATACGCCGCAATAAACATCGAGGACGCGTAACCGACGACCTGAGCGTCTGTCCTCACCAAGCTAAAGAAAGATGTCAGGCGCCGGGCTAAATCAGCAACCACTCACCGATCTTTGACCAACATGAGGCACACCATTGCGGACCCAACACTTGCAAACATTGTCGAGAGATACGGTGTCGGACAAGCGATCTCGCTTCAACAGATGACCAGGGATTTTGGCGTCGACGATTTCAAAATTTATGAGGTCATGGCCGCACCGCGTGGGGAATTCTCACCTGACTGGACACCAAGGGTGGTGAATGACGAAGCTTGGACGATAACATCGACACGGGACATTATGACCGAGGCCCTTGCAGCCGCTGCGGGCGGTAGTTGGACTACCTGGCAAACGTTAGAAAAAATTCCGATGGAGCACCCATGCGAGATCTACCTCGGAACAGCCATCGTAATGGCCGCACAGCCCGAGGGGTTCAGAGCAACGGACGGCACGGTTTATAGGGCATCCGTGGAAGCTCCAAACCGACTCAAGGTGTGGAAGGAGTAAGAGAACAGACCTGCTGACCCGGGACTTGTCCGGCTGAGATGTCGCCGGCTGAGTTTCTAACGCAACGGCTGGGCACTCAGAGTATATGTATAGAAACATCGCCAGATCATGCTGCCGAGTCTAATCGCGTCCATAACAGATTTTGGTCTCGCGTGCGACCAAAACCGACGCGACGGCGGTACCGTCGCAGCCTCTTGGACACCCGCCCCCTTGTCCTCCTTGGGAGGCGGGTTTTTTTCTCCACCGGGAATAGGTGTCGCTTAGGGCCAGGCATTATTTTCAGACCTGCCAGATTCTTATGATAAGCGAGGGGCAATTCGTCACACTGCCAAGCGACTCGGCAATGAGAAAATAACAATCTTGTGCTTCGGTGTCTGAAAAATAGTGCGCAGACAAAGCGCGCCGCCCGTCTCGATCTCGAAAGCCGCACTCCACTGCAGACTTTACGACTCTGCTCGAAACAGGAACGGGGCGGCATCCAGTCACCCTGCATATTTCAGGCTGAAAATCCCGCATCTGTAACCAATCTGTAAGTCTCCGTGTGCTCATATTTTCGTGTCCGCGGCCAAGTGGTCCGTGAGTGGGTGGCCCGCGGGCTTTTGGATAAGTGATTACCGTGAAAGGGAACGATTAGCGGTGGGGCGGCGTTTCATTGCCTCTGGATGGCTCGCCTCATTCCATGATCGTCCGATCTCTAACGCAGCCGGACGAAAATGATCCCAGGACAATGGGCAAACAGGCTGATCGCAACACGCGGACGCACTGCAAATGCCGGGAGATATCCGTTATTGCAGAAACGAAACCGGTCGCGAGATACCCGGCATAGACACGGCTAATCATCAATCTCTATGCGTACGCTCACAAAATTCTCAGGAGGATTCAGAAAAGATGACCAAGACCGCATGCAATAGCTCGATGACGAGGACACTGACTACAGGTGAAAGCGTGCAAGACAACGAGACATGGAATCAAGATCGCAGGCGCTTCTTGAAGCTTAATCTGCTCGGTCTCGTCCTGGCGCCGACAGAGAGTTTATTCGCCAGCCAAGGAGCTCGGGTAGGGCGAACAGGCAGAATCGTGAATACAGCACCTACCCTCCTCGATCCGGAGGATACCCATGCCCGGGCCCTCAACTACAGAGCCCGCAGCTCCAAAAGCGTACAGTCCTGCGGCAATTGCCGCCTATATACGGGGAAAGAAGGGGGAAGGTTGGGACCTTGCGCTATTTTCTCCTATCGAGCGGGTGCCAATGGCCATGCCATTACCCATATCTCAGCGGGGCCAGGGTCAACCTGGGCTGGACACACTGACCCACATCTGCTGAAATCCAGCCCCATCACAACTGATGGGGCGAGAGCAGATGGACGAGGAGATTCCAAGCAAGCTGTGCGGACGGCTGTTCGATGAGGTGGATTTGGAGAGGATTCGCCGTGAGATTGTGGGAGCGAATCCACCGCTGCGCGCGGAGATCGCACGACGGGTCTGTCGGGCGCTGGACTGGACGGACGCGCTGGGTCGGCCCAAGCTGATGAGTGCGCGGGTGGGGCTGCTGCGGTTGCATCGGGCCGGACTGATCGAGCTGCCGGCACCGAGCAGAGGCAATGGCAATGGTCGAGGGCTGGTACAGGGTCCGGATCGCTGGCCCGAGCCCGTGCCCGTGGGCGGTACGGTTGGGCAGCTGAGCGGGTTGCGGCTTGAGGCGGTGCGTGGGCAGCGCGCTTCGCGGCTATGGAACGGGCTGATCGAGCGTTATCACTACCTGGGTTATAGCCCGTTGCCGGGGGCGCAGCTGCGTTATCTGATTGACTGTGATCAAGGGATGCTGGGCGCCATCGGCTTCGGAGCGGCGGCTTGGAAAGTAGCGGCACGCGACCGCTGGATCGGTTGGGATGTCCCCGCTCGCGAGGCCTGCCTGCAACGCGTACTCAACAATGCGCGGTTCTTGCTCCTGCCGTGGGTCCAGGTAAAAAATCTTGCCTCAAAGGTGTTGGCGCTGGCGGCAGCACGCATCCCCCGGGACTTCGCGGCCCGCTATGGCGAGCGGGTCGTACTGCTGGAGACGTTCGTAGAGAGGCCACGCTTTGGCGGTACCTGCTACCGCGCCGCCAACTGGCAGTACCTGGGGGAAACTGTCGGTCGTGGCAAATGTGACCGCACCCATCGGGCGGCCCTGCCGCGCAAGGCCCTCTACGTCTACCCGCTGTCGGCGGATTTTCGCGCCGCGCTGGGGGTGGCGGCGTGAGCGCATTGGCCGCGGAGCTGACCTTGATCGAGCTGGGCGATCAACGCCTCAATCGCCGCGCGCGGCGGTTGCTGGAGAAACTAGGAGAGAAACCGACGGTGAGCATTCCCGCCGCCTGTGGGGGTTGGGGCGAAACGCGCGCCGCTTACCGCCTCTTCGACCATCGCGAGGTCATCGCCGAGGCGGTGCTGGCCCCGCATGTGGCCTGCACCGAGGAGCGCCTGCGTGAGCATCCGCGGGTGCTGTGCATCCAAGATACCACTGAGCTGGACTACACGACCAAAAAAGGCATCGCCGGGCTCGGCCCACTGAACTACGAGAGCCGTTGGGGGATGTATCTGCATCCGACTCTGGCGATCACCCCCGAGCGCGTCCCGCTCGGACTGCTCGCCGATGGGCGCAATTGACGCCGCTGCCGTGCTCACCGAGATCACCTTCGATCGGCCCGCCTCCAATCGCCGGCGTGCGCGTACCGTCCATCAGCAGATCAAGGTCGTGCGCGTCACGCTCAAGGCGCCCCAGCGCCCGGACCGCAACTTACCCGAGGTCACCGTCACCGCACTGCTTGCCACCGAGGCACAAGCGCCTGCCGACGAAGAGTCCCTTGAGTGGCTGCTGGTGACCAACCTCCCGGTCGAGACGCCCGAACAGGCGATCGAAAAGCTCACTTGGTACCTGTGCAGATGGCAAATCGAGGTCTACTTCAAGATCTTGAAAAGCGGCTGCCGCGTCGAGCAGCTGCAATTGGAAAAACGCCAGCGCCTGGAGGCGGCGCTGGCCTTCTATGTGATCATTTCCTGGCGCGTGCTGTTTCTGACCATGCTCGGACGCGAATGCCCGGAAATGCCCTGCGATAGCGTATTCGCCGACGAGGAATGGAAGGCCGTTTATCTGGTTACTCAGCGCAAGCCGCCGCCGCAACAGCCACCACCACTCGATACGATGGTGCGAATGGTCGCCACGCTTGGCGGCTTCCTAAACCGAAAGAACGATGGCTTTCCTGGCCCGAAAACGCTCTGGATTGGTCTACAACGCGTCCCCGATTTTGTCCTCGCACTTGAGGCTCAGCGTAGCATCCGAGAAAGTTGTGGGTAATCGTATGGCCAATGGCACGCAACTGATGGTCAATGCAACAGGCTGGTGCCAGGCTTGGGGACCCAGGCAACCGGTATAAAAAAGGATACAAAATTCCTTTCTGCACTCTATCCGCCGGCGACCTCGATCGCCGGCGCCAGTCGGCAAGAGTATCGCTCTCGCTGCAGAGATCAGGAGACACAGTTGAAGCAATGCGAGCTAGGGAAGGAAGAATCGCATCCTAGGCTGAAGACTCGGCACTTGTCGCCCGTACTCTTGACTCAAACCTACAGAACGGCAAAGAGGTACCCATATTCGGCAGCCAATGGTCACTGGCTCGAATCCACCGGGAATCGCCGCTTCATGGACTGGTAGTAGATAATGGGTACCGCCATGCGGGACAGGAGCAGCGAGGCGACTTCCCCCGCCATGAGCGAGATGGCCAAGCCCTGGAAGATGGGGTCGAAGAGGATCACGCTGCCCCCCACGATGACGGCGGCTGCGGTCAGCATCATGGGCCGGAAACGGATGGCCCCGGCATCCACCACCGCTTCGGCCAGGGGCATGCCCTCCTTCACCCGCAGCTTGATGAAGTCCACCAGGATGATGGAGTTGCGCACGACGATGCCGGCGCCGGCAATGAACCCGATCATGGAGGTGGCGGTGAAGAAGGCCCCCAGGGCCCAGTGTGCGGGCAGGATCCCGACCAGGGAGAAGGGGATCGCCGCCATGATGACGAAGGGGGTGCGCAGGGACCGGAACCAGCCCACGACCAGCGTATAGATGAGGACCAGGACGACCGCGAAGGCCGCGCCCAGGTCGCGGAAGACCTCGTAGGTGATGTGCCACTCCCCGTCCCATTTCATCGACGGCAGCTGGGTCGAGAAGGGCTGATGGGTAAGCCAGACCTCCAAGGACTGGCCGGTGGGCAGCCCGGCTAGGTCGAGCTTGGCCAGCTCCGGGGCGAGCTTCAGGATCGCATATACCGGGCTCTCCTCGGTCCCGCTGACGTCGCCCGTGACATAGACGACCGGCAGCAGGTTCTTGCGATAGATGCTCTTTTCGGCGAAGTGCCAATTGGGCCGAACCAGCTCGCCGAGGGGCACGTGCGAGCCGTCGGGGGCGGCCACGGGCAGCGGCATCAGCTCGGAGATCTCCGCGCGCTGACCGATGGGCAGGCGCACTCGAATCACCACGTCTTCCTTCTCCTCTGGCGCGTGGAGCAGGCCGACATCGGAGCCGGCCTCTGCCGTGCGCACTACATCGGCGACCTGCTCCGCGCTGATGCCGTGCAGCGCCGCCTTCTCCTGATCGAAGCGAAACTCGATCTCCTGCTGGTCGTCCTCCATGTACCAGTCCACGTCCACGATCCCGTCGGTTTGCTCGAAGAGGTCACGCACCTTGCGGGCGTTCTCTCGCTGCTGCTCGTAATCGGGCCCGTAGATCTCGGCCACCAGGGTCTGGAGCACCGGCGGACCGGGCGGCACCTCGGCGACCTTGACCCGCGCCCCGTAGCGCTGCTCGATGGGCCGGATCTTGTCGCGCAGGCGCTTGGCGATGTCGTGGCTCTGCAGGCTGCGCTCGCTCTTGTCGATGAAGTTCACCTGGATGTCCGCCAGGTTTGGACCCTTGCGCAGGAAGTAGTGACGGACGAGGCCATTGAAGTTGTAGGGGGCGGCGGTCCCGGCATAGATCTGGTAGTCCGTCACCTCCGGCTCGCGGCTCACCACAGAGGCGATCTCCCGGGCGACCCGGGCCGTCTTCTCCAGGGTGGTGCCCTCGTCCATGTCGATGATCACCTGCAGCTCGCTCTTGTTGTCGAAGGGCAGCATCTTGACCTTCACCGCCCCGATGAAGATCAGGGAGACGGCGCCCGCCAGCAGCAGGCTGATCCCGAAGAGGAAGGCCATGCCCCGCCAGGAACGGTGGATGAGAGGTCCCATCACCCGGCGATAGAGCCGGGTGGTCCAGTCCTCGCGATCACGGGTCGCACCGCCCCGCGCCGCCAGGGGCCTCAGCATCAGGTTTGCGGCCCAGGGCGTCACCACGAAGGAGACGGCCATGGAGAACAGCATGGCGGCAGTCGCCCCGATGGGGATCGGGCGCATGTAGGGCCCCATCAGCCCCTGGACGAAGGCCATGGGGAGCACGGCGGCGATCACGGTCATGGTCGCCAGGATCAAGGGGCTGCGGACCTCATTGACGGCATCAATGACCACCTCCGTCAAAGGCCGTCCCTTGTTCTCCGGCAGCCGGAAGTGACGGACGATGTTCTCCACGTCCACGATAGGGTCGTCCACCAGGATGCCGATGGAGAAGATCAGGGCGAACAGGGTTACCCGGTTGAGGGTGAAGCCCGTCAGGTAAAAGGTCGCCAGGGTGAGAGCCAGGGTGACGGGGATGGCCACCGCGACCACGACGGACTCGCGCCAGCCCAGAACGACGGCGATGAGGATACTGACCCCGATGACGGCCAGCCCCATGTGGAAGAGGAGCTCGTTGGACTTCTCCGTCGCGGTGCGGCCGTAATCACGGGTGATGGTGATCTCCACCCCGTCGGGAATGACGCTGCCTTTCAGGAGCTCGACCTTCCTCAGCACCTCGCCGGCGACACTGACGGCGTTGGTGTCCGGACGCTTGGCGACGGCGAGGGTCACGGCCGGCTCGTCTGCCGCAAGGTGCGTGAGGGCGAGCTCAGGCGCCCTCGTGTCCGGCGTCCCCCTGTGCGGCGTCCCGGAATGCCCGGCTTCCGGTACCTGGCCCTCGAAAAGATGCATCCCCGCCCCTTCCCCGAAGAGGACATAGTCGGTCGGCTCCTCGGGTCCGTCCAGCACGGTTGCGATGTCCCGCAAATAGACGAGCTGGCCGCCGTAGACCCCGACCACGACCGACTCGACCTCGCTCACATCGCGCAGGAAACCGCCGGTCTGGACCAGGATCTCCTCGTCCTGGGAGGAGAGGCTGAGCGCCCGTGTCTGCCGGTTGGCTGCCTGCAGGGAGCGCACGACCCTGCTCGGGTCGATCTGGTAGGCGGTGAGGCGGGTCGCATCGAGCTCGACGCGTACCTGTCGACGCAGACCGCCGATAATGGTCGTCTCGGAGACGTCCTGGATCTGCTTCACTTCATCGTTTAGCGCCGCGGCGATGCGGCGCAGGGCGAAGCTGTCATACCCGCCCCCGTGGAGGGTGAGAGCGAGGATTGGGACATCGTCAATGCGGCGCGGCTTGACGAGCGGCAGGGAGGCGCCGGGTGGGATCACGTCGAAGTTTGCGGAGAGCTTCTGGTCGATCTCGACGATCGCCCGTTCTTCGTTCCAGCCGACCAGGAAGCGCACGACAGTCAGCGACTGGCCCGGGCTCGCGGTCGAATAGATGTACTCGACCCCGGGCAGCTCCCAGATCAGCTTCTCCAGCGGCTTGGTGACGCGCTGCTCGATCTCCGCCGCCGATGCCCCCGGCATTTGGACGAAGACGTCGATCATCGGCACCGTGATCTGGGGCTCTTCCTCGCGGGGCAGCAGGAAGACTGCAAGAACCCCCAACAAGAGGGATGCCCCCACCACCAGAGGTGTGAGCGGCGACTCGATGAAGAAGGCAAGGATACGCCGGATCACGCCAAAGCGGCGGACTCGGTATGCGGGCTTGCGCCTCTTCCTCATATTTGTTCCCAGGCCATGCAGGGCGACAGGCTCGCTGCCGCGGAGATTCCGGGCGTCGCAGCCGAGCCATCAATAAGGCTTTACTTATAAATATAACCCATCTTGTATGCCCCTTGAGCTTCAGAGTAGTTTTCCGCAAGTTATTTGGCCGCGCTCCCAGGGGGCGAGGGATAACCTCTACCGATCAAGACCATCGCAGCAGGCGGGTCTCATGCTCCTCTTCGCGTACGACGGGTCGATCAACGGCGACTGAATCAGCCATTACGCCGTTCAGCTGGCGGCAGCTCACGAGGAGGGCGCGCTTCGAGGATTGGGGTTTCTTCTTCGTCATGGTCTCGGTCGCACTGGCCGCAGGGATCGAGTAACCGGCAATTGTGCAATGCGCGCGGAATGAGTGTCGCAGCCGACTGCTGTTATCCGTGGGGACGTCCGAGCGGCACCTTACAACGCACCAGGGTGCCGCCGCCTGCGGCCGACCCGAAGGTGCATCTCCCGCCCAGGATGCCGGCCCGATACTGCATGATGTGCAGACCCAGCCCGGTGGCCCGCTCCGGCGCGTCGGCGATGCCTTTGCCGTCGTCGCGCACCGTCGTCAGCACCAGCTCATCGCCATCCTGCTTCAGGCCAACCACCACAGTCGCCGGTGCACCGTGTTTGACGGCATTGTGCACCGCCTCCTGGGCGAGGCGGTAGAGGTGCAGCGCCTGGACATTGTCGCTGACCTGCACATCCCAGGCGCCCTCGTACCGGCAGGTTACCCCCGACACTGCCTGCACCTGCTCGGCAAGGCGGGACAAGGCGTGCGCCAGCCCCTGTGGATCGATCTCCACCGGCGACAGACCTCGGGCCAGTGAGCGGGCCTCATCCAACGCGGCCTGCAGATGCGCCTGCAGCTCGGCTACGCCAGCGGCCTCCCCGGAGTGTCCGGCTGCCGCCAAGCGGTGCTCGATACCGCTAGCCAGCAGTCCCAAACCGGTGAGCTGCTGGCCGATGCCATCGTGGATCTCACGGCCGATACGCTCCTGCTCGGCGGTGCTAACCTCGAGGATTTCGCGCTCGAGCCGCTTGCGCTCGGAGATGTCCCGGATGAAGGCGTAAAACACACCCCCGCCGACTCCTGAATAGCTCGTGCTGACCTCCGCCGGCCAGATCACCCCGTCCTTGGTACGATGGTGCGTCTCGAACAGATCGCTGCCGGTGTGCATAACCTTCTCGATATGGGCCCGAGCCTCAACCCCGGATTCGGTGACGTCGAGATCGGGGATGCTCATGCCGAGCAATTCCTCGCGGCGATAGCCCGAGCGACGCACGTAGGCGTCATTGACGCCGCGCAGGCGCCCGTCGGTGTCGAGCATCCAGAATCCATCCGTCGCCATCTCGATCACCGTTCGGTAGCGCGCCTCGCTCGCGCGGAGCGCCATTTCTGCCTGCTTGCGCTCGGTGATGTCCAAGAGGATGCTGCGGCATTGCCCCGAGCGGCCTTTCCCAGCGCCGTTGCCTGGCGGTAGGCTGCTTTCCAGAAGCAGCGTGCGCCTCTCGCCTTGGTCACCGGTCGGCTCCATGATCAATTCGACGCGCTGCGGTGCGCCGGCGGCCTCACCGGCGGCGAGCACCTGACGCAAATGGGTCAACAGCGCTTTGCTTTGACCATTGGCAAGTCGTTCGGCTAACGGATGGCCTGGTAACCCTTGGCGGTGGCGCCCCAGCAGCTCGGCGGCCTTGAGATTGACCTCGAGCATCCGCCCCCGCCGGTCCAGGGTCAGGTAGCCGACGGGGGCGAAGTCATAGAGATCCACATAACAGTCGCGCAAGTCCTCCAGCTCCGCTTGTACCTCGCGCAGCTCGCGGTTTTTCAGCTCCAGCTCGATCTGATGCACCTGCAGATCGTGCCACAGCCGTTCTTCCTCCTGAGAGTCGGCGCCGAGTGCCTCCTGGCTGGCCTTTAACAGGCCGATCAATTCGCTCTTGCCCAGGTTGCGCAGATCAGCCACGACCCGAGCCCCACTGCCCCGCATAAGGTGCGAGCTCGGTCTGGCGGTCGAGGCTGCGCTGCGTCATTCGTTATTCTCCAAATGCATTTCGATGGCCTCGACGCTCAGCGCTTGATCTATTGTCCAAGGGGCTAGCTCCGGTGTCCCAGCCGCCGTTTGGGACGGCCTCCGGTCAGCACCCTTGCTGCCCGAACCGCGCCGTTTGGTCATCTCGTTTGGTCGCTTCGTGTCGGAGCTTGGAATCATTCCGAACGGATGATCAAACCTGCTCGAGAATCCATTGCATGGCGCAACGAGTCAATTCACTGCCGGAGCTCAGATTCAACTTCTTCTTGATCTTCTGCTTGTGCGTCTCGATGGTCTTGACGCTGAGGTGAAGCAGCTCGGCAATCTGGGAAGGGCCCATGCCTTGGCCGATGAGCCCGAACACCTCCAGCTCACGGTCGCTCAGGCTCTCGACGCTTGCAATCTTCCGGGAAGAGCGTCCCTGGGCGAAGCCTTGGAGCATATGCTCGGTCATGGCCTTGCTCAGCCAAACTTTACCCTTGAGCACTTGGCGTACGGCGTCGATGATATGCGTGGTGGCTTCCTGTTTGTTGATGTAGCCCATCGCACCAGCACTGAGGACGCGCTGGGCGAATAGCGATTCGTCGTGCATGGAGCAGACGAGAATCCGCAGATCCTCTTGTTGGGCCGCCAGGCGCTTGACCAGATCCAGTCCGTTACCATCGGCCAAAGACAGGTCGACGATGGCCAGATCCGGCTCCGTCGCCCGCACCAGATCCAGGGCTTCACCGATCTGCCCGGTTTCCCCGCAGATCTTCAGATCCGCTTCGGCCTCGATGAGACTCTTCAGCCCCACCCGCACCAATGGATGGTCATCGACGATCAGGATGCGGTGGATCTCGGCGCTGGGTGTCCTGTTCTTGCTTTCCATTTGAATCTTCTTGCTCCGAGGCAGGAAAACGTCATGATGGGATGCCGCTGTTTGTATCGACTATAGCGCGAATGGAACGGCGTCGGGCCATGTGCTTCCTGCGTGCAGTCGTCGGGACCGCATACGATGGGTTTCCCCGACGCTTCGATCGGGGATTCACCGATCTACCATCATTTGCAACGTCGCTAGGATGAGGCTCGTCCCTGCGCGAATATCGGAAGGAAGCGTATAGGGAGGGCCCACGGAAGGGCTCATAGCCGGGCACCGGACGAAGTAGCTTGTGGACAGTTGGCCTGGGGGTATCAAAAGGCCTTTCGACTGACAGATCTTTGCGAAGCACGGGGATCGAATGCGATGAGCCTTACAGCGGAAAAGCACGCCGAAACAGATAGTAATGCGAACGCCCTTCTGCAGACCCTCGGGGTTATGAGGAACGTCTCGCGTAGTATGGCCTATATCCAACAGAGACTGTCGGAGCTGAGGGACCTCGAGGATCTGGATCCACGCTTACGCAGGGAGGTGCGGCAGCTGAGCGGAGATATGGACGAGGTGACGGGCCAGGTGCTGTTCCGCCTTTCTCTAATGGGCACAATCATCACGGACTTGCTCAAGGAGGCCAACAATGAGGGGTGCACGGATTCAAAGCCTTTCGGCGAGGTAAAAAGAGACCAAGGCCGGGCAAGAAAAGGAAACAAGCGACTCGAGATTGTCCCTGCCGCCTCGAGCTGACCGTGATCCCTAACCGACGCGAGTGATTGGTAATGGGAAGTCGGTGTGGCTTCGCGTCTGGTTGCGCCCGAAGCACAGCTGATTGATTTACGATGCAAAGGAAACGGAGATTTTCGGAGATCACGTCGACTTCCCTGTCCAGGTCATGTGCATCACGCAACCCCTTTCGTCTCTTTAATCAGATAACCGTCCCCGCAGGGATTGCCGGTATCCACACGCCCGGCATGGTAGGTCGGGACGCAAGCCGATCTCGGATGCTAAGAGACGCAGCTTTCCAGCTTGCCGGCGAGCCTCTGTTCGATAACGCTTTCCGCCCGCAGCCAGTCCTCTGTGGGATCACCCCCTTCGGGGCCTCGCTCCTCGGCATAGGAGTATGCCAGCTCGGCAATCATCTCATGCTTCCGCTCTTCGTCGACGCTGCTATCCGAGCTCTCCCCAACCTCAGTATCGTTCTTCGTGGCCAAAATATGCCTCCCTCGCTTTAAGTTTCGACATCATGCGTACTGTAAGCCGTGGCGCAATTACACGTACTGCGACGGTGATTGCCTTCGCCACGCCTACAATCAACTATCGCATTCACCTATCGCTCCAACCATCAGGGAGTCCCCGAGCGGCACATAGGGGAATTAACCCATTGTTGCGGTCAAGCTCTCTTCGGATGAAAGGCCGAAACAGCCTCCGCCGATCTGGGGCGATTGCCGCCTGCCGCAAATGACAGTGGCCACCTCAGGGGACTCACGGAAACCATCGCCGAAGTAGACCCTTACAAGTCTCCCAGATGCTCGGTCTCGATCGGAAAGGACGCAGCACCCGCCCCCTGCGGTTCTGGTTCTGGGGGGTGATCCTGCTGGCCGTCCTGATCGGAGTCGGCCATCTCCTCACCCCGACCAAAGAGAACGGAATCCGGAACAAGACCGCCGAGGTGCAGCGCGGCGATCTCACGGTGCGGGTGACGGCGACCGGCAAGCTCGAGCCGGTCAATCAGGTGGACGTCGGCACCGAGGTCTCGGGAACAATCGAATCCGTCGCGGTCGACTACAACGACCGGGGGCAGGCCGGTGAGGTGCTTGGCCAGGCAGAACACGAACCAGCCGGGGGCGCACCACTGGGAATCCGAGGCAGTGCTCGCTCTGTCCATGGCGCGGGTTCTGGACTCTCAATCGACGGTGACCGAGACGGCCAAGAAACTGCGTCGCACCCGGGATCTGATCAAGAGGAAGCTGGCATCTTCGGAGGAGTTGGACACCGCATCCGCCTCTTACTCTCGGGCGGCAGCACTTCTCGCGGTAGCGCAGGTCCAGGTCGCACAAGCACAGGCCCAGCTCGATGCCGAGACCCGCGCCCTCGAGAAGGCTGACATTCGCGCTCCGATCGACGGCATCGTCGGAGAAGGACAACTTCTCCGTCTATAACATGCGCGAGATCGCCAATATGCTGACCGGCACAACCTAGATGCTGACCGCCCTGCTCGGAGCGGTGGCCTCCGTGAGCTTGCTGGTCGGGGGGACCGGCATCATGAACGGCATACTGGTATCGGTTACCGAGCGTACCCGGAGATCGGCATACGACTCGCTATGCGGCGCGCGCGCGAGGTACTGATGCAGTTCCTGGTCGAAGCCATGGCGCTCGCCTCCTTCGGCGGCCTGCTCGGCATCCTGCTCGCCCTGGCAACATCCCTTGCCTCGGCACTGATCCTGCAGGTGCCGTTCGTGCTCGAGGGAGGCATCATCGCCATCGCCTCTCTCTTCTCCGCCGCAGTGGGCATCGTCTTCGGATTCTCCCCTGCACGCCGCGCCGCACGCTTGGATCCCATCGAGGCGTTTCGAGGCGTTGCGCCACGAGTTGAGCATCGCGGTCTCCTGCTTGCCGTCCGCGATTCCGCAACATCTCAACGCTGCCAAGGCGACGGGGGCCCGGCGGCCCTGGACAATAGCCGAGTTCTGTCGACCCACGCAGAGGTTGCCAGGCCCCAATTGTCCACGCCTTTTCAGAACGGGTGAGCGCACCTTCAGTGGATCAGAACTGCTCGTCGATGATGCGTGATGCCCGTCCCGCGACCGTGATCACGCCGAGTTGGTGACAGGGAGACTCGGCGAGATGAGAATCTCGGCCCTGAAGCCACCCCCTCCCCAAGGCGGACGAAGACCTCGGCATCATGAGGGGGAGAGGGAGCTGATATCACTGTCAACAGGTCGAGGAGCGAGAACATCCATGTCCATGGTGATCACCCAAGCCCGGGATGCAGTCCTGGCTATCCAGGTGAATTCTCTGGGAAAAGGGATTGGCTGCCTTCCAGGAGAAGCGCCGGCCCCGCTTCCAGGGCGATTGAGCCCTCCCGGTCGCACGGTGCCTTCCAGGACGGCTGCTCGATGCCCACGGACACGCTCGCTGCCCCTTTCGTACCGCCCCCCGCGGGAATCTCCTCGGAACAAAACCGGAGGAGACCGAGACGAAGGTTTGCGTGGCAACCGCGTGCGAGTGACGGCGGCTGCCCCGAAGATCATCGCGTGCTCGTAGAGTAGCCGCCATTGGCTTCCCGAGACCCTATACCCGATCCGTAATGATAATGTCCGAGGACAAACCATGATGACATCCGTTCAGCTCCCACGTCTCCTTTTCTTGTTGCTGCTGGCCCTGGCGCTGGCACTGCCCGTCCAGGCCGACGAGGGTGGTTTGGCGAACCTGCGCCAGACCAGCAAGGCGTTCGCCCAGATCGCCCGCTCGGTCTCGCCTTCCGTCGTTTTCGTCCAGGTCGAGACCAAGGGCGCCGGCCCGAGGGCCGGCGGGTCTTCTCCGTCCGGGGGCGAATTTCCCTTCGGAGATGATTTCCTCAAGCGCTTTTTCGGCGATCGCTTTCAGGACATCCCCCACCAGATGCCACGCGAGGACGAGGGACACGCTGTCGGCCAGGGCTCGGGTTTTGCCTTTGCCTCCAAGAGCGGACTTCTCACCAACAAGACCTATCTGCTGACCAATAACCACGTGGTGGAGAACGCCGAGAAGATCCGGGTCAAGCTCCAGGACGGGCGAGAGCTCGACGCCAAGGTGACGGGCCGCGATCCCCAGTCCGACGTGGCCGTCATCGAGATCCCGGTAGGCGGCATCCCGGCCCTGCCCCTGGCCGATTCCTCCAAGCTGGAGGTCGGCGAGTGGGTGGTGGCAATCGGAAACCCATTCGGACTCAGCAACACCCTGACGGTGGGCGTGGTCAGCGCCAAGGGGCGCACCGGAGTCGGCATCAACGACTATGAGGACTTCATACAGACTGACGCGGCCATCAATCCCGGCAACTCCGGCGGTCCTCTGGTCAACCTCGACGGCGAGGTGGTAGGCATGAACACCGCCATCTTCAGCCGCAGCGGCGGCTACATGGGCGTGGGCTTCGCCATCCCGAGCAATCTGCTGAAGGCGATCGCCGATCAGCTCATCGATAAGGGGAAGGTGACACGCGGCCTGCTGGGCATAATCATCCAGCAGCTCACACCGGATCTCGCCAAATCCCTCGGAATCGATGCCTCCGAGGGCATCCTCGTCGCCCAGGTCAACGAGGGCTCACCCGCCGCAAAGGCGGGTATACGTACCGGGGATGTGGTGGTGGACTACGATGGAAAGCCGGTGACGGATGTCGGCAGCTTCCGTAACCAGGTCTCCCTGACCGCCCCCGGTACTCGCAAGAGCCTTACCATCCTGCGTGACGGCAAGCGCAAGACCCTGACGGTTACCATCGGCGAGCTCACCGGAAACGAGCTAGCAGCCGGTGGCCAGGCCCAGAGCGCCGACGAGATCGGCCTGACCGTGCAGGAGCTGACACCGCGCCTGGCCGAAAAGCTCGATATACTACCCGGCGAGGGTGTCGTCGTGACCCAGGTGCAATCCGGCTCCGCCGCCGCCATGGCCGGCATTAAACCGGGTGCGGTCGTCCTCCAAGTCGACCGCAAGAAGGTGCGCAGCGCCGCAGAGTTTCGCAAGGCCGTCGCCCAGGGGGACAAGGGGCGGGGAATCCTCTTGCTGGTCCGCCAGGACGGTATGCAGCGCTTCGCCGCTCTGAAGTGGTAAGGCGTTTCTGTCAAAAATATACCAGCCTGCTTGTCGTTACGCCCGTCTTCCACGTCGCGACAACAGTCACATAGCCGTGCTATGCGCCTGTTGTCGCTCCTTGAAGACACACGTTAATCCTGCGCACCCTGGTATATTTTTTTCCGTCAATCGCCTTAGATTGCAGGGCATCTTCGTCCTAAAATTCGTCGAGCTTCTCTCCATTGCTCAGGGAGGAGCCCTACTCCCGAGAGAGAGCAAGGGCCCGAACGACAATCCGACAAAGACGCGCCGCTATCCGATAACCACCATGAACACCATTGCCCCGACCGAAGACCGCGAGCTCGATACCCGGCGACACCCGGCAGAAGGAGAATCGACGGCACGAAGGAGAAAAGCGCCTTGCTGCCCCACGGAAGGATTGCCGTTCGACCGCCGGCTCGGCTCCCGGGTGGCGTCACTCGCCATGCTGCAATTGCTGCTTCTCCTGACCGGCTGCGCCACTCTGGCGCCGTCACGCCCCCCCGTTCTGACCGACCGGTTCGTGATTCCCTCCGAAGATACCGATATCGTCGGCGAGCTCCAGGTCGTCCGCGCGCAAGAGAAGGACACATTGGCGGATTTTGCCCGCAACTACGGTCTCGGCTACGACGAGATCGTCGACGCGAACCCGGGCGTGAACGCATGGCGGCTCGGCAAAGGCACCAAAGTCATTCTGCCTACGCAGTATGTCCTTCCGGACGCACCCCGGGAGGGTGTAGTGATCAACCTGGCCTCACTGAGACTTTTCTACTACCCGAAGCCCGAGGGTGATGGGCCCCGCGACGTCATCACCCACCCTGTCGGCATCGGCCGTGAAGGATTCCGCACGCCGCAGGGCGAGTTCCGTATTACACAGAAGATCGAGAACCCGGCTTGGCGGCCGACCGCGTCGGTCCGTCGGGAGCATGCGGCAATGGGAGACCCGCTGCCGGCCATAGTGCGGGCAGGACCCGATAATCCCTTGGGCGCGTATGCGATGGGCTTGAGCATCCCGAAATACTTCATCCATGGAACAAACAAGCCCTACGGCGTGGGTATGCGCGTAAGCCACGGCTGCATCAGGCTGTATCCGGAGGACATCGCCGCGCTGTATCCCGACATTCCCGTCGGAACGCCGGTTCGTATCGTCAACCAGCCCTATCTGGCCGGCTGGCGCGACGGACAGCTTTATCTCGAGGCGCACCAACCGCTTACCGAGGAGGCCAAACGCTGGAAAGGCAGCCTCGAGCCGATGGAGAAGGCCGTGTCGAAGAAGGCAGGCGATCGCCAAGACACGGTGGAGTGGGATAGGGCTCAGAAGGTGGCGCAAGCAGGTACGGGCATACCCTTCTCGATCTCCAAGGGTGGTAGTAGCAGTATCAGCAGTAGTGGCATAGGAAAATTGTTCGCAAGGGCGGACGCTTCGGGTGGTGCGAGAACCGGGGCGAGGCATTAGCCGCAACGCGTTCCGTTTCGAGCGGCTCGCGGATTCGTACCCTGCGTCTTTGCCGAGGGCTGGTTACGTGGGTCTCGGAAGATAAGGACACATGCAGAGCGGCGGCACGAGAAACCCGACGAGACCTTCTGTGGCGGAAGTCATTCAGCCGGCATCCTGTTCGGCTCGATGCTGCGTTTCCGCGGGGGCCAGGTCGGCGGGGGGCGGAAAGCGATCGACCAGACCATCGGGCACTTCGCCTCGCCCAGCTTGGCTAAGAGAACCGGACTCCAACATGATCAATGCCATGAGGGCGATCAGGAGAGGCGCGATCGCCACCCTCTGCAGGGCGATGAACATCAGGTCTTGCATGCGCGGGTCGCTTTGACCTCGGGAGAGCAGCCAACCCAGGCCGATCAAAACTATCCCGACCCCATAGGCGATCAGCAGGATCTTGTAGCGCCCGGTCGCCAACCTCCAATGGGCGGCGACAAACCATGGGCCATGGCCGGCGGTCCTCCCGGCCTTGACGAAGCTGTAGGCGATGATGGCACAGGAGGTCCCCAGCGGGATCAGCACGCCCAGGTGCTTGTAATCCGCCAGGGGTGAGCCGGCTTGCATAAAGCTGCCTGCCAGGAGGGCGACCAGCATGAGCAGATTGACCATCAGCAGGTTGACCATGGCCAGCTCGTGGGGGGACTTGGCACGACGGCGGGTCGCCTCATCGACTGAGAAGAACATGGCTTGCTGCTCCGATAACGAGAGATCTGACATTTTCGGAGGATTCTCGACCCTGTCATTGCGTATCTGCAACAATGCCGGCATCTCGCCCATTCCGGGCGGGCTTATCCGGCGCCGCATCGGCAGGGATGCACCGGCCGTGACGCCACCGACCAATCGACAGGGGGCTTCGGGGGCAAATCCATGACTGAATCGATCCTGGTGGGCAAGAGCGAGGTCCCGGTCTTCATCCAGCCCAGCATGGCCAACCGCCATGGCCTGGTTGCGGGGGCGACCGGCACCGGCAAGACGGTCACCCTGCAGCGGCTGGCTGAGTCCTTCAGCCGCATCGGTGTGCCCGTCTTCCTTGCCGACGTCAAGGGCGACCTGGCCGGGATCAGTCGAGCCGGCGGTGATAACGAAAAGGTGGCCGAGCGGGTGGCCCGTATGGGGCTGATCGCCAATGACGGCTTCGCCTACGCACCCTGCCCCGTGACCTTCTGGGATATCCTCGGGGAGCAGGGACACCCGGTGCGTACCACCCTGAGCGAGATGGGGCCCCTCCTGCTCGCCCGTCTCATGCGCCTGAACGAGGTCCAGGAAGGGGTGCTCAACATCGTCTTCCGTCTGGCCGACGACAACGGCTGGCTGCTACTGGACATCAAGGATCTTCGCGCCCTGCTCACCCACATGGCGGAGAATGCCGCCTCGCTGCAGTCGGACTATGGACACGTCTCCAAGGCCAGTGTCGGTGCCATCCAGCGCCGCTTGCTGACCCTGGAGCAGCAGGGGGCGGAGAGGCTCTTCGGCGAGCCCGCCCTCGACCTCGCCGACCTGATGCAGACCGACGAGCAGGGGCGCGGCTACGTCAACGTCCTGGCGGCGGACAAGCTCGTCCGGACTCCCCTCCTCTACTCCACCTTTCTCCTCTGGCTGCTGTCAGAGCTCTTCGAGCAGCTCCCGGAGGTGGGCGATCCCGACAAGCCCAAGCTGGCCTTCTTCTTCGACGAGGCCCATCTGCTGTTCGATGATGGTCCCAAGATCCTGCTCGAGAAGGTGGAGCAGTTGGTGCGGCTGATCCGCTCCAAGGGGGTCGGGGTCTACTTCGTCACCCAGAGTCCGGGCGACGTGCCCGAGGATGTGCTGGGACAGCTCGGCAACCGGGTTCAGCATGCCCTGCGCGCCTTCACGCCCAAGGACCAGAAGGCGGTGAGAGTGGCCGCCCAGACCTTCCGGACGAATCCCGCCCTCGACACCGAGCGGGTCATCACCGAGCTAGGCGTGGGCGAGGCCCTGGCCTCGACCCTGGACGAGAAGGGCACACCCGCGGTGGTCCAGCGGATTCTGGTGGCCCCGCCGGGCAGCCGGCTCGGCCCCATAGCCTCCGAGGAGCGGGCGGCACTGATGCGCGAGTCCCTGGTGCAGGGGATCTACGACGAGGCAATCGACCGGGAATCCGCCTACGAGATTCTGCAGAAGCGAGCGGAGAAGTCCGCCGCCTCGAAGGAGGACGAAGCCGCAGCCACCTCCACCAGGTCACAGGGTAAATCCAGCTCGGGTCGCCGGCGCCAGACTCCCTTGGAGGCATTCGTCTCCAGCGCAGTCCGCTCCATCGGCAGCCAGATCGGCAGGTCTTTGGCTCGGGGCATCCTCGGGTCCCTAACCGGCGGGCGCCGGCGCTGACGAGGCCGAGCCTTTCCACATCCCTGATCCGGAGCCGGAGCCGGCGCCGTCTTCGCGCAGTGAGCCCTTGCCCATGCCGCCCACCGCCCCCAATGTCACCGACGATGCGGACCGGCTCGCAGCGGTCAACAAGCTCGGCGCCTCCCTCTTCTGAGCCGATAAGGCGCTGCCCCGAGGTTGATTTTCCGCCGACTCGTTGGCACCCTGCCGAAAGTCGCGGCGAGCGGGCTCGCGCGGCGCACCGACTATCCCTGGAGGATTGAGAATGAAGATTTACTTCTGGCTGCCCATCGCGATCCTGTTGGGCTTCGGCGCCACGGCACAGGCACAACCGCCCTTCGTGCCGGGACCCATGCATAGTCCCTACTCCGCCCCGTCGCGCGTCAATCCCAGCGAGCAGGCGGTCGCAACTCTGCGTGAGGGCATGCACAAGCTGCTCGACTTCCTGGGGGAAAAAGAAAAGCCCAATAAACTGCAATTGGCGGCCTTTCTGGACTCCTCGATCGCCCCCTACTTCGATTTCGACTACATGGCCAAGTGGGTTGCCGGACGGCGTTACGCAGCCATGACCCCGAAGCAGCGTACGGCATTGGCAGCCTCCCTGGAGGCTCGCTTTCTGGGCTCGCTCGCGACCAATCTCGCAAAATACAAGGGGCAGCAGATCCGGTATTTTCGCCCCAGGCGTGGAGCCTCCGGTGCCGTGAGCGTGACGGTCGGACTCCGCAGTCCCGGCAGCTATCCCGCGAGGCTCCAATTTCGCATGTACCGATCCGGCGATGGGTGGAAGATCTACGACGTGATCTCGAACGGACGCAGTGCCGTAGCCTTCTACCGCCAGGAGCTCCGGCGTTCTTCCATGCAGGGATCGCCCGGAGCCTACGGCCGCTGATCCGAGCGGACACCTGTAGAGATTCGGCCATTCGGACGGCCGGCGCTACCGCATCGTAAATTTGCTTCTGAGGGATGGAAACGACATCGATGGAGACATTTCGTGGCACGACCATCCTCTCGGTCCGGCGCGCCGGGCGGGTGGTTATCGGCGGAGACGGGCAGGTGTCGCTCGGCCAGACGGTGATGAAGGCCAATGCCCGCAAGGTGCGTCGCCTCTACAAGGAACGGGTGCTGGCCGGATTCGCCGGCGCCACGGCGGACGCCTTCACCCTGTTCGAGCGCTTCGAGGGCAAGCTGGAGAAGCACCAGGGGCACCTCGCCCGCTCCGCGGTGGAGCTGGCCAAGGACTGGCGCACGGACCGCATGCTGCGGCGCCTGGAGGCCCTGCTGTGCGTAGCGGACGCCAAGACGTCCCTGATCATCTCCGGTACCGGGGATGTGATCGAGCCGGAGCACGACCTCATGGCCATCGGCTCCGGCGGGGCCTTCGCCCATGCCGCCGCCAGGGCGCTGCTGGAGAATACCGAGCTCGGCGCCAAAGAGATCGTCGAGCGGGCACTGGGCATCGCCGCGGATATCTGTATCTACACCAACCACCATCTGGTCCTGGAGGAGCTGACGTCCGAAACGGGATAGATCGAAATCCCGTTGCGGTATCCGTCTTCAGGCCGCACTCCACCCGAGCGAGAGTCCCGAATCGAGGGGCGCTCGGCAGTCAGGCACTTAGCCAGTCGTATTTTGTTACCCATGTCGGACATCACCCCCCAACGCATCGTAGCCGAGCTGGACAAGCACATCGTCGGTCAGGACGAGGCCAAGCGTGCCGTCGCGGTCGCCTTGCGCAACCGCTGGCGGCGCGCGCAGATCGAAGAGCCGCTGCGCACGGAGATCACGCCCAAGAACATCCTCATGATCGGCCCCACCGGCGTCGGAAAGACGGAGATCGCTCGACGTTTGGCCAAGCTGGCCGACGCCCCCTTCATCAAGGTGGAGGCCACCAAGTTCACCGAGGTGGGCTACGTGGGCAGGGATGTGGAGTCCATCGTCCGGGATCTCATCGACGCGGCGGTCAAGATGGCGCGGGAGCGGGAGATGGGCAAGGTCGCCGACCCGGCCGAGGCCGCCGCCGAGGAGCGTGTCCTCGACGCCCTCCTGCCGCCGCCCACCAGCTTCGAGGAAGAGAGCCAGCCAGGCGGACCATCGACGGCGACCAGGGAAAAGTTTCGCGAAAAGCTGCGCCGCGGAGAGCTGGACGAGAAGGAGATCGAGATCCAGGTCAGCGCCACCCCGATCGGCGTGGAGATCATGGCACCGCCCGGCATGGAGGAGATGACCAGCCAGCTCCAGGGCCTGTTCCAGAACCTGGGACAAGGCCGCACCAAGCGGCGCAAGCTCAAGATCCGCGCCGCCCTCAAGCTGCTCAAGGACGAAGAGGCCGCCAAGCGCGTCAACGAAGAGGACCTCAAGCTGCGCGCGGTGGAGAGCGTGGAGCAGAACGGCATCGTCTTCCTCGATGAGCTCGACAAGGTGACCAAGCGCTCCGATCAGTCCGGCAGCGGTCCCGACGTCTCGCGCGAGGGCGTGCAGCGGGACCTGCTCCCCTTGGTCGAGGGCAGCACCGTCTCCACCAAGTACGGTGCGGTACGCACGGACCACATCCTCTTCATCGCCTCCGGCGCCTTCCACTTGGCCAAGCCCTCCGACCTGATCCCCGAGCTGCAGGGGCGCCTGCCCATCCGCGTCGAGCTGAAGGCCTTGACCACCGAGGACTTCGTCCGCATCTTGACCGAGCCGGACGCATCCCTGACGGACCAGTACAGGGCCCTTATGGAGACAGAGGGGGTGACCCTGGAGTTTACCGAGGACGGCATCCGACGCATCGCCGAGATTGCCTGGCAAGTCAACGAGCGCACCGAGAACATCGGGGCACGGCGTCTGCACACGGTCCTGGAGCACCTGCTGGAAGACGTGTCCTTCAACGCCGCCGAGCTCGACCGGGTCAAGGTTACCGTGAATGCCGCTTACGTCGACCAGAACCTGTCAGAGCTGGCAGACGACGAGGATTTGTCGCGGTACATTCTTTAAGAGCCGTTAGCCATTAGCTGTCAGCGATTAGCTCGTTTGGGAAAACGGATTGATTCAACTAGCCAAGCTCGCAGACAAGATGCACGGGTTATTGCAGAATCACCGGCGCCTCTCGTGGCAACATCTCGGCTAACAGCGAACAGCTAACAGCTTGCTCGAAGATTCTTGGGTGCCGATCCTGCACCCTTGAGCTTTGCACAATTATTGGAGTAGACCCATGCCCACACCCACCGAGCTCAACCTGCACCGCCAGTCCCGGGTGCTCGAGATCACCTTCGACGACGGCTCCCACTTCAACCTGCCCTGCGAGCTGCTGCGCGTCTATTCCCCCTCGGCGGAGGTCCAGGGCCACGGGCCCGGGCAGCGGGTGCTGCAGCTGAACAAGGAAGAGGTGGGAATCGACAAGATCGAGCCGGTCGGCAACTATGCCATCTGTCTGCACTTCGACGACGAGCACAACACGGGAATCTACTCCTGGGACCTCCTCTACAGCCTGGGTGTCAACCAGGAGGCCATGTGGAAAGACTATTTGAACGAGCTCGAAAAGGCGGGCCACAAGCGCAAGAAGCCGTCCTGAGCTGGGAGGGGTAGCTGCTTGCCGCGCTCGTGAAGAAATTCTTTAGTACCATCACAGAGAGCGACTGCGTCCACATCACATGAAAATCCACCAGGAAAAAGAGGGCGGGGGCATGAATAGAAATCTGGCTGCCTTGACCTTTGTTGCGCTGACCGGGGGACTCCTGTCGGGCTGCGCTCAGATCGAGAAGTCCGACGCGATCTCCGTGGAGCGGGATCTGGCCGCAGCCGGGTTCCAGATGAAATTCGCCAAGAGCCCGGCTCAGATCGCGAAGGTCGGATCGTTTCCACAACGCAAGATCACCCGTGTTGCCGGACCGGATGGCAAGCCCAGGTTCGTATGGGCGGACGCTGCCGATTGCCGCTGCATCTATGTCGGGACCGAGGCGGCCTACGACCGGTACCAACGGCTCTCGATAAATCAGCAGATCGCGGAAGAGAACGAGATGGCTGCCCAGATGGATTGGGATACCTGGGGTCCATGGGGACCCTGGTGGTAAGATCCACGGTGAACGACCACCTGATCTGATTGCCACCCCGATGCTCGCGAAATTCATGAAACCGGTCTTGTTTTGCCTGGCCCTGTTGGCGGTATCGACGCCGACTATTTCGCAATCGCAACCGGCTGTGGTCGATCTGGCCGATCCCTCGACGCTGGCCTCGCCCCAGGCGTGCATTGCGGAGTGCGAGGCGGTATTCGCCGACTGCCGTGTGCAATGCGGCGAGACCACTGCTCGGGCGGATAACGAGCACTTCGATCTGCCCGATATGCCCGTAGGCGAATGCCTTCACGCCTGCCAAGGGGACCTTGCGACCTGCAAGGACACCTGCGAGAACTGACGGAGATCCCAATGAACAGCAACAAATCCTCATCTGCGGTAGTGCTTATCACTCTGCTGCTGGCAATCGCTCCGAGCTTCGCCTTCGCCGCGTCGAAGCCCAACATCCTCCTGATCGTCTCGGACGACCACGGCTACGGCGACATCGGCGCCTATGGAGGCGGCGAAGGGCGCGGTATGCCCACACCCAATCTCGACCGCATGGCTGCCGAGGGGATGACCTTCTTCGACTTCTATGCCCAACCGAGCTGCACCCCGGGTCGTGCGGCGATGCAGACAGGGCGCATCCCGAACCGCAGCGGCATGACCACCGTGGCCTTCCAGGGCCAGGGCGGAGGGCTCCCGAAGGCGGAATGGACCCTGGGCTCCGTTCTCCAGCAGGCCGGCTACAAGACCTACTTCACCGGCAAATGGCACCTGGGCGAGGCCGACTACGCCCTGCCCAACGCCCAGGGCTACGACGTGATGGAGCACGCCCTGCTTTACCACCTGAACGCCTACACCTACGCCGATCCGAAGTGGTTCCCGGACATGGACCCGAAGCTGCGGGCAATGTTCCAGAAGGTGACCAAGGGCTCTCTGTCGGGTAATGCCGAAGAAGAGGCCAAGCAGGACTGGAAGGTCAGCGGCGAGTACGTCGACACCCCGGAGAAGGGCGTCGTCGGCATCCCCTTTCTGGACAAGTACGTGGAACAGTCAGGCATCGAGTTCCTGGAGGAGGCGGCGAAGCACCCCGACCAGCCGTTCTTCATCAACATCAACTTCATGAAGGTCCACCAGCCGAACCTGCCGGCACCGGAGTTCGAGCACAAGTCGCTCTCCAAGACCAAGTACGCCGACTCGGTCGTCGAGCTCGACACCCGCGTCGGACATATCATGGACAAGCTCAAAGAGCTGGGTCTGGACAAGAGCACCCTGGTCTTCTACACCACCGACAACGGCGCCTGGCAGGACGTCTATCCGGATGCAGGCTACACCCCCTTCCGCGGCACCAAGGGGACGGTTCGCGAGGGCGGCAACCGGGTGCCGGCGATCGCCGTCTGGCCGGGCAAGATCAAGGCCGGCACGCGTAACCACGACATCGTGGGGGGTCTGGACCTGATGGCCACCTTCGCCTCGGTGGCCGGCATCGATCTGCCGAAAGAGGACCGCGAAGGCAAGCCGATCATCTTCGACAGCTACGACATCACCCCCGTGCTGTTCGGAACCGGCAAGGACCCGCGCACCACCTGGTTCTACTTCACCGAGAACGAGCTGAGCCCGGGCGCGGTACGGGCCGGCAACTACAAGGCCGTGTACAACCTGCGCGGCGATGACGGGCAGGCGACCGGTGCTCTCGCCGTCGACACGAACGTGGGCTGGAAGGGGCAGG
>Ga0315556_1000269_pt1 | contig 31006 bp, 28 predicted proteins | sample SalMarSW160310MG_FD_202112 | JGI IMG/M metagenome (GOLD analysis project Ga0315556, IMG submission 202112) | Salt marsh sediment microbial communities from the Plum Island Ecosystem LTER, Massachusetts, United States - Salt Marsh Sediment SW1603-10 ...
ACGACGATATCCGCCCGCATTTGATGGAGGCGGGGCGGCTGATCACCGCCAAGGAGGCCGAACGCCGCGTGCTGATCCTCGAAAACCCCGGCCTGAAGGGCCTCTCGAAGATCACCACCTCGCTTTATGCCGGCCTGCAACTGGTGCTGCCGGGCGAAGTGGCGCCCGCCCACCGGCATTCCCAGACGGCCTTGCGCTTCGTGCTGGAGGGTTCAGGCGCCCACACCGCCGTCAACGGCGAGCGCACCACCATGCACCCCGGGGACTTCGTCATCACCCCCCACTGGGCCTGGCACGACCACGGCAACACCTCCGATGAGCCGATGATCTGGCTGGACGGTCTCGACATTCCGCTGGTGCAGTTCCTGGATGCCTCCTTCGCCGAGCGCCTGGGCGACGATGAGCAGCCGGTGACACGGCCGGCGGGGGATTCGCCCGCCCGCTACGGCGCGGGGCTCTTACCGGTCGACTTCGAAGCGGACGGCAAGGCCTCGCCCATTTTCAACTATCCTTACGAGCGTTCGCGCGCGGCGCTGGAGACCATGCGCAAGACGGGCGAATGGGACCAGTGCCACGGCCTCAAGATGCGCTACGTCAATCCCGTCGACGGCGGGCATGCCATGCCGACCATGGGCACCTTCCTGCAACTCCTGCCGAACGGCTTTTCGACCGCCCGCTTCCGCTCCAGCGCCGCCACCGTCTTCGTGTGCGTGGAAGGATCGGGTACCTCGACCATCGGCGGGCGGTCGTTTTCGTGGGGGCCGCGCGACATCTTCGTCGTGCCGAGCTGGCAGCCGGTCATCCACGAGGCGGCAGCGGACAGCATCCTCTTCAGCTATTCCGACCGTCCGGTGCAGGAAAAGCTCGGCCTTTACCGCGAGGACTGCGGCAACGCCTGAGGCCCGCCGGCACAACCCGTTGAATTTTTTCGCGACCCTCACAACAGGAGAGTTTCATGAAGGCATACTGGATCGCCCGCGTCACCGTCACCGACCCGGATCAATACAAGGCCTATGCGGAAGCCGCGCCGGCAGTGTTCGTCAAGTACGGCGCGAAGGTGCTGGCGCGCGGCGGGCGCTGCCAGCAGCTTGAGGGCGATGGCCGGCCGCGCAATGTCGTCATCGAATTCGACAGCTACGACAAGGCGCTCGCCTGCTACAACTCAGCCGAATACCAGGCCGCGCGGGCCCATCGGGTTGGCGCCGGCGAGGCCGAGATCGTCATCGTCGAGGGGGTTTGACCGGGTTTAAAGTGCCTTGAGGCTGAGGGTACCGAACGCCGGCAGCTTGATGGCGAGGTCGGCCGGGTCGAGGCCGATGCCGGTGCCGGCAATATTGATCTCAAGGCCTTCCTTCAAGGCGAGCGTAAGGCCGAACACGCCGTCGAGCGACACCACGAAACCGGTGCCGCTGGCGGCGCGGGCAAAGCCGATGCCGTGGCCCAGCCAGTCCTTGCCGATGGCCACCGCCGGCAGTTCGGCATCGAAGCCGGGCACGGCGCGCACTACCCAGGCAACGAAGCTGTTGGAATTGGGGCCCGGCCAGATGGTGTAGCTGCTGGGTGCCGACCACGGATAGCGGGCGATCGCCGCCTCGATTTCGGGGATGAGGCGCTGGGCGGCGGGGCCGGTATTGCGATAGACCACGTAGGGCCGGTTGCCATACCAGTAGCCGTCGGGGGGCTGGCCGTCGCGCTCGATCGGCGCGCCCCAGCCGACCACCTCGTAGCGGGTCCAGCGGGCAGCACCTTCAGGTTTCAGCACGAACCAGGTGTGGACGGCGAAGATACCCTTCCAGCGCCCAGTGCGGGCCGCGAAGATCATCACCTGGGCATCAGGCAGCGTCGAGGCCGCCGGCAGCAGGTGGGCGCTCTGCCAGTTGGCGCTGCGCCAGTTGGCCGGCCAGCCACGGGCATAGCCGAGCACCGCCCCGGCCAGCAGGGGGAGCGCGATGAATAAGACAGCCAAAACCGCAAGCAACCTGACGAGGCGACGCATGGGTTTGAGCCTAATCCGGTTTGTGGCGCCAGTGGGGCGCTTTTCTTCACGCTTCAGGGTTGCTATGACCCGCTGACGACGAAGAGGGATCATTCATGAAACTCGCCATCGCAGGAGCCGCCGGCCGCATGGGCCGCGTCCTCACCCGCATCGTGCACGAGAGCCCCGGGCTGGAGGTGGCGGGCGGCCTTGAGCCGAAGGGTTCACCGCATGTCGGCCACGACATGGGCACGCTGGCCGGTCTCGGCGAGATCGACGTCAGGGTGAGCGATTCCCCGCTTGAGCTGTTCACCCGCATCGACGGGCTGATCGATTTCACCGTTCCCGCCGCCAGCCTCGAACTGGCAGACCTCTCAGCGCAGGCGCGCATCGTGCACGTCATCGGCACCACCGGCATCGCGTCGGCCGACGAAGCGCGCCTGAAGGCCGCCGCCCGCCATGCCCGCATCGTCAAGTCGGGCAACATGAGCCTCGGCGTCAACCTGCTGGCGGCGTTGGTGAAACAGGTTGCCGCTGCCCTTGGAGAGGATTTCGACATCGAGATCCTCGAAATGCATCACCGCCACAAGATCGACGCGCCCTCCGGCACCGCCTTGATGCTGGGAGCCGCCGCTGCCGAGGGTCGCGGCATCGACCTTGCCACGCGCTCGGTCAGGAGCCGCGATGGCCATACCGGCGCCCGCCCCGACGGCGACATCGGCTTTGCCACCCTCAGGGGCGGCAGCGTCATCGGCGAGCACACGGCCATCTTTGCCGGACCTGATGAACGCATCGAACTTGCCCACAAGGCGGGCTCGCGCGACATTTTTGCCCGCGGCGCGGTGGCTGCGGCGCGCTGGGCGTTTGACAAGAAGCCCGGTTTCTACGACATGACCGACGTCCTCGGCCTGAAAAAGGCCTGAAGCCCTCTTCGCCTGCCGTGAAGGAAATTCCGCTGATGGAGCGCCTCTTAGTCCTCGTTCGCCATGGCCAGAGCGAATGGAATCTGAAAAACCTGTTTACCGGCTGGCGCGATGTCGGCCTGACGGACAAGGGCATCGCCGAAGCGCGCGCCGCCGGGCGCCGCCTCAAGGCGCGGCAGATGACGTTCGACATGGCCTTCACCAGCGCCCTGGCGCGGGCACAGACGACGCTCGATCTCATGCTGGAGGAAATGGGCCAGATGGGTCTTGAGACGGTGCGCGATCAGGCCCTGAACGAGCGCGATTACGGCGACCTCACCGGCCTCAACAAGGACGAGGCGAAAAAGCGCTGGGGCGATGAGCAGGTGCATATCTGGCGGCGGTCCTACGACGTGGCGCCACCCGGCGGCGAAAGTTTACGCGACACCCTCGCCCGGGCGCTACCCTATTACATGAGCCGCATCCAGCCCGAGGTGCTGTCGGGCCGGCATGTGCTGGTGGTGGCGCACGGCAATTCCCTGCGCGCCCTCATCATGGCGCTGGAGGGCCTCAGCCCTGAGGAAATCGTCAAGCGCGAACTGGCGACGGGCCTGCCCATCGTCTACCGACTCGCCGCCGACAGCCGCATCGCTGCGCGGGAAATCCTCGAGGATTGACTTTCCCACGACGCGTTTTCGCACCGCAAAAGTGCGCGACACTTTTGCTGAAAACGCTTTGATCAGGCGGCGCTTGCCAGCCCCGCTTCCCAGCCGAGGATGGCGCGCTTGCGCGTCAGGCCCCAATGATAGCCGCACAAGTCGCCCGACTTACCCAGCACCCGGTGGCAGGGCACAACGAAGGAGATGGGATTCTTGCCCACCGCCGTGCCCACGGCGCGCGCCGCCGAAGGCTTGTCGATATGCGCTGCGATATCGGAATAGGTGGAAGCCGCGCCCAGCGGGATATGCAGCAGCGTCTCCCACACCCTGATCTCGAAATCGGTGCCGATAAACACCACCCTTAACGGCTCTTTCTGACTCCACCGCCGGGTGTCGAAAATGCGCGCGGCGTAAGGCGCGGTCGCTTTCTGGTCATGAACGTATTCGGCTTTCGGCCAGCGCCCCATCATGTCGGCGAGGCTGGCGGTTTCGCCGCCCTGATCGGCAAAGGCGAGACCCGCCAGGCCTTCGGCGGTGATCATCACCACGGCGATGCCGAACGGGCACGCATGCAGCCCATAACGGATTTGCAGGCCCTCGCCTCTCGCCTTGTAGATGCCGGGCGACATGGCGTCGTAGGTGACGAACAGGTCGTGCAGGCGGCCCGGGCCCGACAGGCCGGTCTCGTAGGCGGTGTCGAGAACCGAGGCCGAGGCGCGCAACATGGCGCGGGCATGGTCGAGAGTGATGGCCTGCAGGAAGGTCTTTGGGCTCAAGCCCGCCCAGCGGGTGAAGACGCGCTGCAGGTGGAACGGGCTCAGGCCCACATGTTCAGCCACCCGGTCGAGGGCGGGTTGGTCGCGCCAGTTGGCATAGATGAATTCAAGTGCCGAGCGCACCGTGTCGTAATCGGCTGAAGTGCCGATGTCGCGCGGCGCCAGTTCAGCAGGGGCGGTGAGATCGAGGGCAGGGGTCATCATGGCGGTCACCATAGGAATTGCGGTTAGCGGTCAACCTAGGTCCGCATCCGCGCCGTGGCCACCCGAAACTTGCGCATTCACGAGCGCGCGCCGGCCAGTGCCCTGGAAAGCGCCACCGCCAGACTGCGGCGGTCGGGTTCGCTGAGGAAGCTGCCGAACTCGAAGCGCTGACGCCCGCGGCGCAGGAACAGCCGCCCGGCGAAATCGGCATGCTCGTCTTCCAGCTCGACCCTGAGCCCGAGACGCGGCAGGTGGAGTTCGATCGGCGGGCGGCCGGGCAGGAAGCGGCATAACACCACCTCGCTGGCGGTGATGGTCACGTCCTCGCGCCGCCGGCTGGCGTTGCGGCTGGCGACAAGGGCGTACCACACCAACAACACATCGAGCCCGAAGAAGCCGGTCACCGGCCACGCCCCGGCCATGACGAAGCTGGCGCCGGCAACAAAGCTGACGCCGGCGATGATGCTCATGACGATACCGAGCCCCAGCGGCGACAGCGGCTCGTTGGGGGTCAGGACGGCTTCGAAATGCGGTGCGGTCTCAGGTTCTGTCGAGGTCATTGCTCAGGGGCCTTGACGGGCGATGGCGGATGGTGAAGCTGATGCTCAATTCAGCACCGGAGGGGCAGGCTTGGCAAGGCGGCAAAAACTCAAACCTGACGAGATCGCCGAAATCTTCTCGCGCTTTTCCGCCGCCAATCCCGAGCCGCGCGGCGAACTCAACAGCCTCAACACCTTCACCTTGCTGGTGGCGGTGGTGCTGTCGGCGCAGGCAACCGATGAAGGCGTCAACCGGGCAACGGCCGATCTCTTCAAGGTGGCCGATACGCCACAGAAGATGGTGGCTCTGGGTGAGGAGGGGCTCACCCGCTACATCAAGACCATCGGGCTTTATCGCAACAAGGCCAAGAACGTCATCGCCCTTTCCCGCCAGCTCATCGAGCGCCACGGCGGCGAAGTGCCGCACGATCGCGCCGCCCTGGAAGCCTTGCCCGGGGTGGGCCGCAAGACCGCCAACGTGGTGCTCAACACCGCCTTCGGCGAACCCACCATCGCCGTCGACACCCACATTTTCCGCATCGGCAACCGCATCGGCCTGGCGCCGGGGAAAACCCCGGCGGAGGTGGAAGCGGAGCTGGAAAAGGTGGTGCCGGCCGCCTTCAAGCTCAACGCCCACCACTGGCTCATCCTGCATGGGCGCTATGTGTGCAAGGCGAGAAAGCCCGACTGCGCCCACTGCCTCATCCGCGATATCTGCCTGTGGCCCGACAAGCTTATGTGACGGTGAGCAATCGGACGGCTTGCCGCTCTTTTCTGTCATTCTCGGGCTTGACCCGAGAACCCAGAGCCGCTTGCTGAAACCTTCGCTCTCGGCCCCTGGGTCGTTCGGTCAAGCCCGACGATGACACCTTCAGAAAAACGCAATATGGCGCTGTCTACAGCGCCTTCCCCTCGTCGCGCACCAAGCGGAAGACGTGGCAGAAATAGGCGGTTGCGAACAGCGGCGTGAAGAAGTTCGCAAACGGAACAAGACTCAAGGCCGCCGGAATGAGCCCCGCCGCGAAGACACTGCCGGGATGGCTCTTGCGCAATCTCGCCGCCTCGGCCGCCGGCAAATGGCGGGTGGCGACGAGGTCGAAGAACTCGCGGCCCAGCAGGTAGGCGTTGGCCAGCCACATGGCCACCGCGCCGACACCGAAGAAGAAGGTCGGCAGCAGCACCAGGTTGACCGCCAGCACCAGCAGCGCGAACTGGATGCCGGTGAGAAGCGCCGGCATGACGGCGAGCGGTGTACCCGGCGGCTCTTGCGGATAGTGGCGGGCCTCGACCTGATCGGCGATTTCATCGAGGAACAGGCCGGCGAACATGGCGGTAACGGGACCGAGGAGGAAGATGAACCCGGCGAGGATGCCGAGGCCGGTAAGGATCTCCAGCAGCGTCGACAGCCAATGCCATGGCAGGTTCACCAGCCACGACAGCGCCACCTCGAGGCTCACCAGCAGCACCACGAACAGCAGCACCGTCAGGCCCAGCGCCTTCCACAAGACCCCGCGCAGCGCCGGCGATGCCATGTCGCCCAGTGCCCGTGCCGCTGCTGAAAACATGCGTCTTGCCTCCTTGGCCAAGTCGATTGCAGGTAGGGGCCGGGGCGCTTCATTGCAAGCGCCGGGCGGGCCTTGCGCCTCGTCTTCGCCTCACTATACTCCGGCCGCTTCGCCACCAGCCGCAATTCAGCCGAGAGGATTTTTTCATGGGTGAGCCGCGCTTTGCCGTCGCCGGTATCGGCAATGCCATCGTCGATGTGCTGTCGCGCGTCGACGACGGCTTCCTTCAAATCCACGACATCGCCCGCGGGGCCATGACGCTGATCGACGAGGCCCGCGCCACCGCGCTCTACGATACCATGCCGCAGGCGGTGGAAATCTCCGGCGGATCGGCGGCCAACACCATCGCCGGACTTGCCGCCTTCGGTAGTCCCGCCGCCTATATCGGCAAGGTGAGGGACGACCAGCTCGGCCAGGTGTTCCGCCACGACATCACCGCGCTGGGGGTTTCCTTCAAGACGCCACCGGCGACCAGCGGGCCGGCGACGGCGCGCTGTCTGGTGATGGTGAGCCCGGACGGCGAGCGCTCCATGTCGACCTTCCTCGGCGCCTCGGTGGGGCTGGGCGTCGACGACATCGACGAAAAGGTGATCGCCGATGCCGGCATCATCTATCTGGAGGGCTATCTGTGGGATCCGCCGGCGGCCAAGGAAGCCTTCAAGCGGGCGGCGCGCCTCGCCCGCGGGCATGGCCGCCAGGTGGCGCTCACCTTGTCGGATGCGTTTTGCGTCGAGCGCCATCGCGCCAGCTTCCTCGACCTCATCCGCGAGGAGGTGGACATCGTGTTTGCCAACGAGGCCGAGATCAAGTCGCTGTATGAGACCGGAAATTTTGACGATGCCATGCAGGCGGTGCGCAAGGATTGCCAGCTGGCGGCGCTGACCCGTTCAGCCGCCGGCAGCGTCGTGGTGGCCGGCGATGAGGTGCATGTGGTCGAGGCGGTGAAGATTCCCCGGGTGGTCGATGCCACCGGCGCCGGCGATCTTTATGCCGCCGGATTCCTGCACGGCCTCGCCACGGGGCGTGGGGTAGTGGCGAGCGCCCGGCTCGGCTCGCTGGCGGCGGCGGAAATCCTGTCGCATATGGGCGCCCGCCCGGAAAAACCGCTGGCCAAGCTCGCCGCCGAAGCCGGCTTCGCCTGAGCAGAAACCGCTATCTCGGTGTCATCCTCGGGCTTGGCCCGAGGACCCAGAGCGCACGGCGCAGCGTCGGCCCATGGGTCCCCGTGTCAAGCACGGGGATGACACAAAGGGGCAGCCGGGTGCGCCCCCTCACCCCTCACCCGCGTGCACCGACAGATCGCGGATGGTCGGGTTGTCGCCGTTGAGCGGATTGGTGGGGTCCCAGTTGAGGCGGACGGTCATCATGCGCGCCGACAGGCCGTCATAGATAATGAGCCGCCCGGCCAGACTGTCGCCGGCGCCGGTCAGTTCCTTGATCGCCTCCAGCGCCTGCATCGAGCCGATGATGCCGGTGAGCGCGCCGATGATGCCGGCCTCCTCGCAGGTCGGCACCGAACCCGGCTCCGGCGCCACGGGATGCAGGCAGCGATAGGTCGGGAGCCGTTCGCCATCGGGTCCTTTCAGATGCGGCTTGAAGGTCGATATCTGCCCGTCGAACTGGCCGACGGCGGCCGAAACCAAGGTCTTTTTGGCAAGGAAGCAGGCATCGGAAACCAGAAACCGGGTGGCGAAATTGTCCGAGCCGTCGACCACCAGGTCATAGGCCGAGATGATCTCCATGGCGTTGGCGGCGGTCAGGCGAACCGGGTGCTGCTCGATCAACACATGCGGGTTGATGCGATGCAGGGTGTTGGCGGCGCTTTCAGTCTTCAGTTCGCCCACGGCGCCGGTATCATGGATGATCTGGCGCTGCAGGTTCGACAGCGCCACCCGGTCATCGTCGATGACGCCCAGCGTCCCGACACCGGCGGCCGCCAGGTACATCAGCGCCGGCGCCCCGAGACCGCCCGCCCCGATCACCAGCACGCGGGCATTGCGCAAGGCGTCCTGACCGGGGCCGCCGATTTCCTTCAGCAGGATATGGCGGGCATAGCGTTGAAGTTCTTGCGGTTCGAGCGCCATGGCCGTGTCACGCGGTTCCAGACGAGCCGAAGCCGCCGCCGCCGCGCTCGGTATCATCGAGGCTTTCGACCTCGCGCCATTCAGCCCGCACGACAGGCGCCACCACCAGTTGGGCGATGCGCTCGCCGTGGGCGATGCTGACTGCCTCGGTCCCGTGATTGATGAGGACCACCTTGATCTCGCCGCGATAGTCGGCATCGATGGTGCCGGGACTATTGAGGCAGGTGATGCCGTGTCTGGCCGCCAGCCCGGAGCGCGGGCGCACCTGCGCCTCAAAACCTGCGGGCAAGGCGATGGCGATGCCGGTCGGCAGCAGCGCCCGGTGACCGGGCTTGAGGGAAATCGTTCCGCCCTCGCCCAGCGCGGCGCGCAAATCCATGCCGGCAGCCGCCGCACTCTCGTAGGCCGGCAACGGCAGACCATGGCCGTGCGGCAGGCGCTTGATGGCGACGGCGACCGGGTTCACGGCGCTGTCTTTCCCTTGGTAAGGAGACCGGCCAGATGGCGCATCAGGCGCTTCGCCACCTCGTGCTTGTCGAGGTCGGGCCAGCTTTCGACACCGCCCGCCGTCACCAGATGCACCCGGTTGCGCTCGCCGCCCATCACGCCACTTGCCGCCGAGACGTCGTTGGCGACGATCATGTCGCAGCCCTTGGCCTGAAGTTTCGCCCTGGCGTTGTCGACGACATTTTCGGTCTCCGCCGCAAAGCCCACCACCAGCGCCGGACGGTGCGCTTTCAGGTGGGCGACGGTCTTCAGGATATCCGGATTGGCGATGAGCCTCAATTCGGGCGGGGTGCCCTTTGCATCCTTCTTCAGCTTGTGGTCATGGGCGCCCTCGGCCCGCCAGTCGGCGACGGCGGCAGCGAAGATGGCGATGTCGGCGGGAAGCTCGGCGGAGGTCGCCGCAAGCATTTCAGCTGCCGTCTCCACCGGCTGCACCTCCAAGCCCGGCGGCACGTCAAGTCCGACCGGGCCGGAGATGAGGATGGTGCGGGCGCCTAGATCGCGGGCGGCTTCTGCCAGCGCATAACCCTGTCGGCCGGAAGAGCGGTTGGCGATATAGCGCACCGGATCGATGGGCTCATGGGTCGGGCCCGCGGTGATGACAACCTTCTTGCCCTTCAGCGGCAGGTCGCCGGTCGGGGCAAGAGCTTGCTCGACGGCATCGGCGATGGCGCGCGGCTCGGCGAGGCGGCCGGGTCCGAGTTCGCCGCAGGCCATGTCGCCGTTGCCGGGGCCGACGACGGTGATGCCGCGACCTTTGAGCGTTTCGAGATTGCCTTGTGTCGCGGCATGCAGCCACATGCGCACGTTCATGGCCGGTGCGATCATCACCGGCTTGTCGGTGGCGAGAAGCGTGGTGGTGGCGAGATCATCGGCGATGCCGGACGCCATCTTTGCCATCAGGTTGGCGGTGGCCGGCGCCACCACCAGCAGGTCGGCGGCGCGGGAAAATTCGATGTGGCCCATCTCGACTTCCTGGGTCAGATCGAACAGCTCGGTGTGGACGGGTGAGCCGGCCAGCGCCGACACCGATAGCGGTGTCACGAACTCAGCTCCCGCCCTGGTCAGGACGGCGTTGACGTTGCCGCCGCGTTTCTTCAGTTCACGGACGAGTTCCAGCGCCTTGTAGGCGGCGATGCCGCCACCGATGATGAGAAGAATGGTCCTGCCTGAAAGCGCACTCATGTCACTGTTCCGTCCTGACGGGCCATTATCGCATCCGCGGCGCCCCTCGCGAAGCCCTTGCCGCCGACCATGGTTTCCACGCGGGCTCTACCTACCACAACAGCGCCACGGCGATCGCCACCAGCGCTAGCGCTCCCGTCCACAGGGCAAGCCGGCTGCCGCGACCTTCGCGGCCTTGCGCGGCGGCCAGCGCCTCGGTGGTCGAGCGGTCGAGACGGATGCCGCCGGTGTCCGCCATCTGGGCCAGCATATGGGCGGTGCGCTGGGCCTCGGCAAGCACTTCCGGCAGGGCGCCGGCCAGCCGCCCGATGGCCATGGCGCCTTCGGCTGCTTCCTCGATGCGCCCTTGCGGTCCCAGCTTTTCTTCTATCCAGCCGCGCACCACGGGTTCGGCCGTCACCCACATGTTGAGACGCGGATTGAGGCTGCGGGCCACGCCTTCCACCACCACCATGGTCTTTTGCAACAACAAGAGCTGCGGCTGGGTGCGCATGTTGAAGCGCTCGGTCACCTGGAAGAGTTGCGATAAAAGGCGCGCCATGGAAATCTCCTCGGCCTCGCGGTCCATCAGCGGCTCGCCGATGGAGCGCAGGGCCTGGGCGAAGACCGCCGGATCCTCAATGCCGGGCACATAGCCCGCCTCGAAATGCACCTCCGAGACGCGTTGATAATTGCGGGTGATGAAGCCGTAGAGGATTTCAGCAAGGAAGCGGCGCTCCTTGAAGCCGAGCCGGCCCATGATGCCGAAATCGACGGCGATCAGCGTGCCGTCGCGATCGGCAAACAGATTGCCCTGATGCATGTCAGCATGGAAGAAGCCGTCGCGGATGGCATGACGCAGGAAACTCTGGATGATGGTGTCGCCGAGCCGTTCGAGATCGACGCCGGCGCTTTTCAGGGCATCGACGTCGGCCAGCGGAATGGCGTCGATCCATTCGCACACCAGCACCCGGCGGCTGGTGCGCTGCCAGTCGACGGCGGGGATGCGAAAGTCGTCATCGCCTCTGGTGTTGCCGGCCATTTCCGACATGGCGGCCGCTTCCATGCGCAAATCCATCTCCAGCGCCACCGAGCGGGCGAGGGTGCCCACCGCGTCGACGGGTCTAAGGCGCCGCGACGGCGGGTGCCAGCGCTCCATCAGGCGGGCGGCAAGAAAAAAGGCATCGAGGTCGCGCTGAAAGCGTTTTTCGATGCCCGGTCGCAACACCTTTACCGCCACGGCGCGGCCCGGCCCGTCGGCCTCGCGCGTTACGCCTTTGTGCACCTGGGCGATGGAGGCCGCCGCCACCGGCGGCCCTAAGTCGGCAAACAGCTTGTCGGCGTCCTCGCCCAGCCCGGCGCGGATCTCGGCCAGCGCCTGATCCTGCGGGAAAGGCGGCAGGCGGTCCTGCAGGGCCATGAGGCTCAGTGCCATGTCGCGACCGACAACGTCGGGACGGGTGGCGAGGAACTGGCCGAGCTTGATGTAGCTGGGTCCCAGTTCGGTTAGCGCATCGACCACCGGGATGCCGGTTGACTTGCGCGGGTGCCCGGCGACCAGACGGCCGGCCCTGAGGACGAAGCGGGCCGGTGCCGGCAATTCGCCCATCACCTCGGGCGGCGGCAGCACGTCGTGGCGCAGCAGCACAAGTCCGGCGCGGGCAAGCCGCAACAGTTGGCCGAGGGAGCGCAGCATGGGGTCTATATCCGCCAGCCCGAGTGGATGGCGACGACACCGCCTGTCAGGACGCGGTGGGTGACCTGCCGGAAGCCTGCCGCCTCGATCATGGCGGCAAATTTCTTGGCATCGGGGAAGGTGCGGATGCTTTCCACCAGATAGCGGTAGGCAGCTCCGTCGCCGGTCACCACCTTGCCGACGGCAGGAATGGCGGTGAAGGAATAAAGGTCATAAAGCGCCTTCAGCCCCGGCACGTCCACATGCGAGAATTCCAGGCACAGGAAACGCCCGCCCGGCCTGAGCACCCGAAAGGCCTCGCTCAATGCCTTGTCGATGCGGGTGACGTTGCGGATGCCGAAGGCGATGGTATAGGCATCGAAACTCCTGTCCGGAAACGGCAGCGCCTCGGCGTTGGCGACGGTGAAATCGAGACGGCCGGAAAGCCGCTCCTTGTCCGCCCGGCGGCGGCCTTCGGCGAGCATTTCCGCCGAGATGTCGGCAACCGTCACCCGGGTGCCGACCCCGGCGGCCTTGACGATGCGCTGGGCGATGTCGCCGGTGCCGCCCGCCATGTCGAGCACCTTGAAGGGGCGCGGGCCTTTCGGCGGGCTGAGCATGGCGACGAAATCATCCTTCCACAGCCGGTGGAGCCCCACCGACATGAGGTCGTTCATCTGGTCGTAACGCTCAGCAACGCTGGCGAACACCTCGTTCACCATCGCCTGCTTGGCGTCGGCCCCGACGGCGCGGAAACCGAAGTTCACGGTCTCGGGCGCGTTGCCTTCGGGGGCCTTGTTTTCCTCGTTGCTCATGGCGACCGGACCATAGACCAAGGCGGGCTGCAAGGCTATTGCAGATGAACAGTACTGCCCAGCGGGCAGCCGTTGACAGCCAGAGCGACGCGAATGCCGGAATTGCCAGAAGTCGAAACCGTCCGCCGGGGTCTTGAGCCGGTGCTGGTGGGCCGCCGCATCGCGCGCGTCGATCTGGCGCGCGACGGCTTGCGCTTCCCCTTCCCTAAGAGCTTTGCCGCCCGCCTTGAAGGCACCACGGTGACGGGGCTTTCGCGCCGCGCCAAATATCTCATCGCCAGCCTTTCTTCCGGTGAAAGCTGGCTCATCCACCTCGGCATGACCGGGCGCTTCACCATCGTCGCCCCCGATGGGCGCCCGCAAGGGTTAGGCGAGTTCTATTACGAGACCGCCGCCGATGCAGCAGCGCGTGGCCCGCACGATCATGTGGTGATCGACCTCGACGGCGGCTGGCGCCTCATCTATGCGGACCCGCGGCGCTTCGGCATCATGGACCTGATCGTGTCGGGCAACGAAGGGCGCCATGTGTTGCTGGACCATCTGGGCATCGAGCCGTTGGGCAACGCCATGAACGCCGAGAACCTGGCAATGGCCTTTGCGGGCAAGAAGGCGCCGCTGAAGGCCGCCCTGTCCGACCAGAAGATCATCGCCGGGCTTGGCAATATATATGTGTGCGAGGCGCTGTTCAGGGCTGGGCTTTCGCCGCTCAAGCCCGCATCGAGCCTCGTTACCAAAGCGGGCGCCCCGCGCGTCGGGCTGGAACGGCTGGTTCAGGCCATCCGCGCCGTGCTTACCGAGGCGCTGGCCGCCGGCGGGTCGACCTTGCGCGACTATGCCGGGGCCGACGGGGTGGCGGGCCAGTTCCAGCAACGCTTCGATGTCTATGACCGCGAAGGGAGCCCTTGCAAGCGTGCCGGCTGCGGCGGCACCGTGCGGCGACATGTGCAGGCGGGCCGCTCCACCTTCTACTGCCCGCGCTGCCAGCGCTGACCGAGCCTCTTGATCCGCAGCGGCGATAGGGCTCTATAGGGCCAATTCCATGCAATCGAGGAGCCTTGCCCCCATGTCCTACACATCCATTCTGGTGGAGACCCGCGACGCCGTCGGCCTCATCACCCTCAACCGGCCGCAGACCCTCAATGCCCTCAATTCGACGCTGATCAACGAGTTGAATGCTGCACACGATGCCTTCGAGGCCGACGACGCCATCGGCTGCATCGTCATCACCGGCAGCGAAAAGGCCTTTGCGGCCGGCGCCGACATCAAGGAAATGCAGGCCAAGACCTTCATGGACGCCTATCTGGGCGACTTTCTCACCGACTGGGACCGGGTGGGCCAGCGGCGCAAGCCGGTGATCGCCGCGGTGGCGGGCTTTGCGCTTGGCGGCGGCTGCGAGCTGGCGATGATGTGCGATTTCATCATTGCCGCCGATACCGCCAAGTTCGGGCAGCCCGAGATCAAGCTCGGGGTCATGCCGGGGGCCGGCGGCACCCAGCGCCTCACCCGCTTCGTGGGCAAGTCGAAGGCCATGGAGATGGTCCTGACCGGGCGCATGATGGACGCCGCCGAGGCCGAGCGCTCGGGGCTGGTGTCGCGGGTGGTGCCAGCCGCCGGTCTTCTGGATGAAGCCCTGAAGGCGGCAGCGCAGATTGCCGCCATGTCGCGCCCCATAGCCATGATGGCCAAGGAGGCGGTCAACCGCGCCTACGAGACGACGCTTGGCGAAGGCGTGCGCTTCGAGCGGCGGCTGTTTCATTCGATGTTTGCCGTCGCCGACCAGAAAGAAGGCATGCAGGCCTTCATCGACAAGCGCAAGCCTCGCTTCAAGAACCGCTGATGATGCCGCATCGTGGCCGTTGACGCATGGCCGGCACCGCTCTATAAGCCGTCGCGAACCCGCCGGGCCCTGGTGCCCGCCGGAGGGTTCGGGTATGCCGCCAGCGAGCGCGGGCCCGGCTTTCCGTTTAGGGCAAGTCATCATTGGTTCCGCCGGAACCTGCAAAATTCGAGGAATGTCACCCCATGGCGAATACCAGTTCAGCCAAGAAAGCTGTCCGCCAGATCGCCCGCCGCACCGAGGTCAACAAGGCGCGCCGCACCCACATGCGCTCCACCGTCCGCAAGGTCGAGGAAGCCATCGCCTCCGGCGACAAGGCAGCCGCCGAGGCGGCCTTCAAGCTGGCCCAGCCGGAGCTGATGCGCAGCGCCCAGAAGGGTATCGTGCACAAAAACACCGCTTCGCGCAAAGTGTCGCGCCTGTCGCACCGGATCAGTGCCATGGGTGCCTGAACGATCTCGTTGTCGATGTAAATTCCTGCAATTCCGCGGCGCCCCATGAGGGTGCCGTTTCTTTTCCGCCCGCTTGGGACTTTGTGGCCACGCCACCAAATGCGTTAAAATTCCGTCTACTTTTCAATAACTTGCCAAAGTTCCCTAAAAGTTCTCAGACTCTCAGCCAAGATGGACGGGGTCTCACCACGACAAAGCCGCCCTGCTGGCGTTGCGTTATCGGCACTGCCGCCGCGATGCCTGAATGGCGATTCTCACGGACGAGTCAAAGGCTTGCGCAGAGCGCCCGGTGGCGACGATGGCGGCACGCGGTTCGGCGTCTTTATCAGTGTAAGGATTAAATCAATCGGTTCGGTTGCCTTGCCCAACCACGGTGTGTAAAGTCGCCTTGCGCTTGGGGACTGAGGGCGCCAAAAGCAACAATGACGGCAGTCAGAGCGGCGTAAACAGTACATTCCATAAGCCAGTTGGCGACCCGGTGCGGAGTTTCGTGTGTAATTCCGTAAGTGGGTATGGTTGCGCAAAATCCGGCGTCTGCGGTTCGGAACCCTTGGTGGTTTCGGAAACGGTGGGGTTTTGCCCGGCCAAGGGTATGCGACGGCGTCGCAATAGTTTGGCGAGGGCCCAGGGCAGGCCCATCGCTTGGGGCATGATCCACGCGGGCAATGCGAGAGACCGGCGTGGCAATTGGGCAGGTTTGATTTTCAGCTATGCATGGACAATTGAACGACGAATTGCGGCGCATGTGGAAGCGCGTCGCTCAGAGATTGCGCGCCGAAATGGGCGAGGATCTCTATTCCAGCTGGTTCGCCCGCATGGAGCCGGAAGATCTGGCCGATGGGCGCCTGCAGGTTTCGGTGCCGACCAAGTTCCTCAAGAGCTGGATCGAGTCGCATTACGCTTCGCGCCTTGGGGATATCTGCGAGGCCGAACTGGGCAAGCTCGACGGCATCAGTATCCGTGTCAGGACCCGCGGACGCCCACCGGCGGCGCGCCCCGACACAGCCGATGCTGTCGGCGCCTTGACGGAAACGGCGCACAGCCATTCGGCACCCGCCTTCAGGGACCGCGGATCGCCGCTTGAACCTTCATTGGTGTTTTCCTCGTTCGTGCAGGGCCGGTCCAATCTGCTTGCCCACGCCGCCGCCTTGCGGGTGGCCGAGCATCAGCCGGGCCAGCCGGTGAACTTCAATCCGCTGTTCATCCATTCGCCCTCCGGCCTCGGCAAGACCCACCTGCTCAACGCCATCGCCTGGGCCATCCGCGAACGGTTCCCCCAGAGAAGCGTCCTCTACATCACCGCCGAGCGCTTCATGTACACCTTCATGGCGGCCTTGAAGGCGCGCGATACGCTGTCCTTCAAGGACCGCTTCCAGGGCACCGACGTGCTGTTGATCGACGATTTCCAGTTTCTGCAGGGCAAGACCATGCAGCAGGAATTCTGCCATACCTTCAATTCCCTGGTGGATTCCCGCCGCCAAGTGATCGTCGCCGCCGACGTGCCGCCGGGCCAGCTTGAGACGATCGATCAGCGCATGCGCTCGCGGTTTGCCGGCGGGCTGGTGGTCGACATCGAATATCCCGACCTCGACCTCAGAAGGGCGATCCTCACCAGGCGGGTCGCCGACATGCAGCGCCGCAACCCGGCCGCCGCCCAGGTCCCCGATGACGTGCTCGAATACATCGCCAACCGCATCAACGGCGGCGGCCGCGAACTGGAAGGCGCGCTTGTGCGGGTGGTGGCCCGCCAGGAAGTCACCCGCGGGCCGCTGTCGATCGACATGGCGGCGCTGGCGCTGCGCGATCTGGCCCAGAACCAGGAAGTCGTCAGGGTGCGCATTGACGACATCCTGCAGATTATCGGGCGCCATTACAATGTCAGCCGCGCCGACCTGTTGTCGCCGCGCCGCGCGCGCTCCATCGTCAGGCCGCGCCAGGTGGGCATGTATCTGGCCAAGAAACTCACCGCCCGGTCGCTGCCGGAAATCGGCAAGCGCTTCGGAGGGCGCGACCATTCGACCGTGTTGCACGCAGTGCGCAAGATCGACGAGTTGATGAAGGCCGACGAGCACATGTCGCGCGAGGTGGCGCTGCTGACCCGCCTGGTCGAGCAGCAATAGGCGCCAGGCGCACGGCGCGACATAAATGGCTCGCCCCCGGATGCCGGCAGGGCCTTGCTTTGCCGGAAAATTGCCGCCAAAGTCAGCACGACTTGTGCCTGCCGGCGCCATGCTGCCGGCGGGACGGGATTGTGTACCCTCGGCCTCGGCCGCCGACAATGCGGGAATTTCGCAATGCGTGTCACCATCGAGCGTTCGGCTCTGCTCAAGTCCCTCAGCCACGTGCAGTCGGTGGTGGAGCGGCGCAACACCATCCCGATCCTTTCCAACGTGCTGCTCAATGCCGCCGACGGCGCGGTGCGGTTGACCGCGACGGACCTCGACATCGAGGTGATCGACGAGGTCGTCGCCGACGTGGCCCAGGCCGGCGCCACCACGGTGCCCGCCCACATGGTCCACGATATCGTCAGGAAACTTCCCGACGGGGCGCAGATCGAGATCGAGCAGGGTCCCGACGAGGGGCGGCTGGCGGTTATTTCCGGGCGCTCGCGGTTTTCCCTCCAGGCCCTGCCGCCGGCTGACTTTCCCGATCTCGCCGCCGGTGAGTTCTCTCACCGTTTCGCGCTGCCGGCGGCGGATCTGAAATTCCTCATCGACAAGGCCCGGTTTGCCATCTCCACCGAGGAGACACGCTATTACCTGAACGGCATCTATCTGCATCACGTCGAGGTGGGCGGCGAGGCGCGCCTCAGGGCAGTCGCCACCGACGGCCATCGTCTGGCGCAGGTCGAGGTCGCGGCGCCGGACGGCGCGGCCGGCATGCCGGGTGTGATCGTGCCGCGCAAGACGGTGCTGGAACTGGTGCGGCTTTTAGAAGATTCCGAGGCAAGCGTCGATGTCTCGCTGTCGAGCGCCAAGATCCGCTTTACGGCCGGCAGCCTGACGCTCACCTCAAAGCTCATCGACGGCACCTTTCCCGATTACGAACGGGTCATCCCGCAGCGCAACGACAAGCGCATGGAGGTGGATATCCGCCTGTTCACCAATGCGGTCGACCGGGTTTCCACCATTTCCAGCGAGAAGGGCCGGGCGGTGAAACTCAACATCGCGGCCGACAAGGTGGTGTTGTCGGTCAACAATCCGGAATCGGGTTCAGCCGAAGAGGAACTGGCGGCGTCCTATAGCGACGAGCCGCTTGATATCGGCTTCAACTCTCGCTATCTCCTTGATATCGCCAGCCAGTTCAAGGGCGATAGCGCCAGTTTCGAATTCGCCGATGCCGGGTCGCCGACCATCGTGCGCGATACCGCCGATGCCCGGGCGCTTTATGTGCTGATGCCCATGCGGGTATAGCCGACACCAGGTAGAAAATGTTGCCCAGCAGCGAGGATGCCACGCGCCGGCGCGCCGTGCGCCTCACCCGTCTCACCCTGACGGGGTTTCGCAACTACGATGCCCTCAGGCTTGAACTGACGGGCGCGCCGGTCGTACTGGTGGGACCCAACGGGGCCGGCAAGACCAACCTGATGGAGGCGGTATCGCTGTTGACCGCCGGGCGCGGCCTGCGCGGCAGCCAATACGCCGACCTGGCGCGCCTGCCGGAGGCGCGGCGGTGGGCGGTGGCAGCCCGCCTCGAAGGCCCGCTGGGCGAGGCGAGACTGGGTACCGCGTGGGAGAAAGGCGGCGATGACGGCGAGGAACAGGCGACCTCGCGTCAGGTGCTCGTCGATGGCAAGCCGGTGCGCGGATCGGGCGCCTTTGGCGAGCATCTCAGGGTGTTGTGGCTGACGCCGGCCATGGATCGGCTGTTCACCGGGGCGGCGTCGGACCGGCGCAAGTTCGTCGATCGCCTGGTGCAGGCCTTCGATACGGCCCATGGCACCCGGGTGAATGCCCTCGACAGGGCCTTGCGCGAGCGCAACCGGTTGCTGGCGGAACGGGCGGGAGAGACGAGGTGGCTCGCCGCCGTCGAGCACGAACTGGCCGAGGCCGCGGTGGCGGTGGCGGCGGCCCGGGTGGCAGCGATCGAGGCCATGCGGGGCTATCTCGGCGAGGCGCCTTCGGGGCGTCTTCGATCAGCCTTTCCGGCGGCCGAACTGGCGCTGGAGGGCGACATGGAAATGCGCTTGCAGGCCGCTCCGGCCGTGCAGGTGGAGGACGAATATCGTAAGATGCTGCATGATTCGCGCAAAATCGACCAGGCGGCCGGACGTACCCTCAAGGGACCGCACCGCAGCGATCTCGCGGTGACCCACATGGGCCGCGGCATGCCGGCCAGATCGTGCTCGACCGGCGAGCAGAAAGCGCTGCTCATCGGCTTGGTGCTGGCGCATGCGCGCGCCGCGCGCGACAGTTTCGACGGCTGGGCGCCCTTGGTGCTGCTGGACGAGGTGACGGCCCATCTCGATGCCGAGCGGCGCGCGGGATTGTTTGGCGAACTGGCCGATCTGGGCGCCCAGGCATGGATGACGGGCACCGATGAAACACAATTTGCAGGACTTGGGTCGCTGGTCGATACAGGGCTGATCGAGGCCGGGGCGCTGAAGCGCTTCACACCGGCTCAAAAGTCTGGAAGGACGACATGAACGACGAAACCTCAACGCCCGATGGCGACGACTACGGTGCCGAATCGATCAAGGTCCTCAAAGGACTCGATGCGGTGCGCAAGCGCCCGGGCATGTATATCGGCGACACCGACGACGGTTCCGGCCTCCACCACATGATCTACGAGGTGGTGGACAATGCCATCGATGAATCACTCGCCGGCTATTGCGACCTGGTGACCGCCACCCTCAACGCCGACGGCTCGGTGACCGTCACCGACAACGGCCGCGGCATCCCCACTGCCATCCATTCCGGCGAGGGCGTGTCGGCGGCCGAGGTGATCATGACCCAGCTTCACGCCGGGGGAAAGTTCGACCAGAACTCCTACAAGGTCTCGGGCGGCCTGCACGGGGTGGGCGTGTCGGTGGTCAATGCGCTGTCGTCGAAGCTGACGCTGCGCATTTGGCGGGGCGGCAAGGAACACCTGATGACCTTTACCGACGGCGTGCCCGATGCCCCTCTCGCCGTCGTCGGCGATGCCGGGGACAAAAAGGGCACCGAGGTCACCTTCCTGCCGTCGCCGCAGACTTTTACCATGACCGAGTTCGACTATGCCACGCTGGAGCACCGGTTGCGCGAGCTGGCTTTCCTCAATTCGGGCGTGCGCATCGTGCTCACCGACAACCGCGGTATCGAGCCGAAGTCGCAGGAGCTTTATTACGAGGGCGGCATCAATGCCTTCGTGCACTATCTCGACCGCACCCGTACCCCGGTGATGGCCGAGCCCATCGCCATGCATGCCGAGCGCGACGGCACCACGGTCGACTGCGCCTTGTGGTGGAACGACAGCTATCACGAGACTGTCCTGTGCTACACCAACAACATTCCCCAGCGTGACGGCGGCACCCATCTGGCGGGCTTTCGCGGGGCGCTCACCCGGGTCGTCAACAACTACGCCAATGAGTCCGGCATCGCCCGCAAGGAAAAGGTGGCGCTGACCGGTGACGATGCCCGCGAGGGGTTGACGGCGGTGCTGTCGGTCAAGGTGCCCGACCCGAAATTCTCCTCCCAGACCAAGGACAAGCTGGTCTCCTCGGAAGTTCGCCCGGTGGTCGAGAGTGTCATCGGCGAAGGGCTCGCCACGTGGTTCGAGGAACACCCGGCCGAGGCGCGGCAGATCATCTCGAAGGTGGTGGAGGCGGCCGCGGCGCGCGAGGCGGCGCGGAAGGCACGCGACCTGACACGCCGCAAGGGGGCGCTCGATGTCGCCTCGCTACCGGGCAAGCTCGCCGACTGCCAGGAGCGCGATCCGGCCAAGTCGGAACTGTTCATCGTCGAGGGCGATTCGGCCGGCGGCTCGGCCAAGCAGGCGCGCAACCGCGAGAACCAGGCGGTGCTGCCGTTGCGCGGCAAGATCCTCAACGTCGAGCGCGCCCGCTTCGACAAGATGCTGGGATCGGCGGAAATCGGCACCTTGATCACCGCGCTAGGCGCCGGTATCGGGCGCGACGACTTCGACATTTCGAAGCTGCGCTACCACAGGATCATCATCATGACCGACGCTGACGTGGACGGCGCCCACATCCGCACCCTGCTCTTGACCTTCTTCTACCGGCAGATGCCGGAGGTGATCGAGCGCGGGTACCTCTATATCGCCCAACCACCGCTCTACAAGGTCAAGCGCGGGTCCTCCGAACAATACCTGAAGGACGACGCGGCGTTGGAGCACTACCTCATCGACCAGGGCCTCGAAGATGCCGTGCTGATCCTTGCCAACGGCGAGGAACGGGCCGGGCCGGACCTGCGCGCCATCATCACCGAGGCGCTTTCGATTCGCGCGGCCATCGAGGCGCTGCATTCGCGCTATCCGCGCTTCGTCATCGAGCAGGCAGCGATTGCCGGGGCGCTCAATCCGGAACTGCTCAGCGATGCCGCGCGGGCGGAGACGGCGGCCGCCTATATCGCCCGGCGCCTCGATCTCCTGTCGGAGGAAACCGAGCGCGGCTGGCAAGGCAAGCCGACCGCCGATGGCGGCCTGACGTTCGAGCGCGAGGTGCGCGGGGTGCGAGAAAGCCATACCATCGACGGGCGGCTGATCGCCTCGTCCGATGCCCTGCGCCTCGACCGCAAGGCCACTCACCTGCAGGAGATCTACAGCCGCGCCGCGCGTCTCAGGCGCAAGGAGACCGACATCGTGGTACGCGGACCCATGGCGCTGCTGGAGGCAGTGTTCATGCAGGGGCGCAAGGGCATCACCATGCAGCGCTACAAGGGCCTGGGCGAGATGAACCCCGAACAGCTCTGGGTGACGACACTTGACGTCAACGCCCGTTCGCTGCTTCGGGTCCAGGTGCGCGAGCTGGACGGGGCGAACGAGCTGTTCTCCAGGCTGATGGGCGACGTGGTGGAGCCGCGGCGCGATTTCATTCGCGAAAACGCCCTGTCGGTCGCCAACCTAGATGTGTGATTGCGTGTCGCAACATGGCGCCTCGCCACGATTGCGACACGTTCACGCCTATGCTGGCCAAAAAGCTGGCCGGGTCGGCGTTAAGCACCTGTTAACTGTACGGCCCGAAGGCTGATGGGCCGACAAAACTAGCGACGGATCGAGACGAGTGTTCGGACTGGGACGCAAGCGCCGCAGCAAGGCGCGCGGCAAGCGCGTCGCGCCACGGCAGGTGGCACGCCGCAATGCCGGCAAAGTGCCCGGCGGGCGGACATCGAAGAAGCGGCGACGCCGCTCGCTGCTGTTGCGGCTGGCCGGCTGGGCGGTGACGCTGGGCCTCGCCGGCTGCCTGATGCTGGCGGCGCTCACGGCTTATACCTACGCCAACCTGGAGAGCCAGGGCCTGTTCCAGATCCCCAAGCGCGAGCCGGGGATCATGATCCTCGCCGCCGATGGACAGATCGTCGCAGAGCGCGGCTCGTTCTTCGGCGACACGGTGCGCATCGACGAGGTGCCGAGCTATCTGCCGCAGGCAATCATCGCCATCGAGGATCGACGATTCTATTCGCATTTCGGCATCGACCCCATCGGCCTCGTCAGGGCGATGGTGGCCAATATCAGGGCCGGGCACACCGTGCAGGGCGGCTCGACGCTCACCCAGCAACTGGCCAAGAACCTGTTCCTCAAGCCCGAGCGCACCTATACGCGCAAGTTCCAGGAGGCGGTGCTGGCCTTGTGGCTGGAGAACAAGTTCACCAAGGACGAGATCCTGCAGCTCTACATGAACCGCATCTATTTCGGCGGCCACGGGGTCGGCGTCGACAAGGCGGCCCAGGCCTTCTTCGGCAAGTCGGCGCGAGATGTGACGCTGCACGAGGCGACCATCCTCGCCGCGGTGCTCAAGGCGCCCACCACCTATAACCCTATCCATCACCCCAAGAGGGCCGAAGCGCGAGCCAGCGAGGTGCTGAAGGCCATGGTGGACGTGGGCTTCATCACTGAAAAGCAGGCCCTGCAGGCCGAAAGCGCGCCAACCACGGTGCGCGCCGCCGACCACCGGCCGGCCAGCCAGTACATCGTCGACTGGGTGAACGAACAGATCCCCGACCTGGTCGGCAAGTACGACAGCTCCATCGTGGTGGAGACCACCATCGACCGCAATCTGCAGGCGGTGGCGGAGAAGGCGGTGCAGCGGGTGCTCGACACCGAGGGGCCAAAGCGCAAGGCGAGCCAAGGTGCCGCCGTGGTGCTCGACGTCAACGGCGCGGTGAAGGCGATGGTCGGCGGTCGCTCCTACGTCAAAAGCCAATATAACCGCGCGGTGAGATCGAAGCGCCAGCCAGGATCGGCGTTCAAGCCGTTTGTCTATCTCACCGCCATCGAGCAGGGCATGACGCCCGATTCGATCGAGGTGGACGAGCCGGTGACGTTCGGCGGCTGGTCGCCGGACAACTACGCGGGCAAGTACATGGGACCGGTTACCCTGCGTACCGCCCTGGCGCACTCGCTCAACGCGGTGGCGGCCAAGCTCGCCGTCAAGGTCGGGCCGCGGAACGTCATCGCCACCGCCCATCGTCTCGGCATCAGCTCGGACCTGCAGGACAACGCCTCGATTGCGCTGGGCACCTCGGAGGTGAGCTTGCTAGAACTGACCGGCGCCTATGCCCCGTTCGCCAATGACGGCCGCACCGTCATCCCGTATGTCATCACCCGCGTCTCCACCCGCGACGGGCGCATCCTGTATCAGCGCCAGGGTGACGGTTTCGGCATCACCATCACCGATTACGACGTTGGCGCCATGAACGACATGATGCGCGCGGTGATCGACGAGGGGACGGGCAAGCGCGCCCAGTTGCCGCCCCAGGACGTGGCAGGCAAGACCGGCACCAGCCAGGACTACCGCGATGCCTGGTTCATCGGCTACTCCAGCTACTACGTGGCGGGCGTATGGGTCGGCAACGACGATAATTCGCCCACCAATCGGGTGACCGGCGGCAATCTGCCGGCCATGATCTGGCACGACATCATGGCCTACGCCCACAAGGACCTGCCGCCCAAGCCGCTACCGGGCAACTGGCAACAGACGCCCTATGCCAGCGATCAGCAGAACCAGGGCAACGGCATATTCGGCGTGCTGCAATCGATGTTCGGCATGAACCAGCAGGTGCCGGTCGATCCCGGCACCAACCAGCAGCCGCCGTCACCCGATGTCATCACCGAGCAGGAACGCATCAGGCGCCTCAAGCAGCGCCAGAAGAACCTCCTCAACAGCCACTGAGGCTCGTGGCTCGCAATTCCGGGCCAGACGTCATCCAAAAAGCGGCATCCACTTTTTGGCATCAGGCTTTAGCTATCGGCGCCGTAGCGGTGCAGGGCCTGCCCGTGGGTTCTGAGCCAGCCCCGGGCTTCCTCGGCGCGCGGCGCATGCGCCTTCACCAGCCGCCAGAAACAGGCCGAATGGTTCATCTCGATGAGATGGGCGACCTCGTGGGCGGCCACGTAGTCGAGCACGAAGGCGGGGGCGAGGATCAGGCGCCAGGAATAGCTGAGGTGGCCGCTTGCCGTGCATGAGCCCCAGCGGCTGGCCGGATCGCGCAGGGTGAGACGGCGGTAGCGCGTCTGCATGGCGGCGGCATGGCGCAGCGAGGCGCCAGCCAGGTCGCGTCGCGCCTCGGCCTTCAGCCAGTCGCCCACCCGGCGGGCGAGATGGGGGGCATCTGATGCCACCACCAGACGCGGTTCACCGTCGTCGACGATCTCGACACCGCCGCGCCGCGCGATTGCGTGTTCGATGCGGTGGGGGATGCCGCGCAGCGGCACCATGGCGCCGTCGGCGAAGGGGCGGGCATCGGGCCGGCCGGCCATCTGGCGGCGTATCCAGGCGGCGTGGGCGGCGGCGAACTCGAGGCCTGCGCGCTCGGTAGCGCGTGGCGGCAGGGTTACCACCACCCCGTCGCCCTTGAGGCGCAGGATCATCCGCCGTGCCCGGTCATTGCGGCGGAACGACACACTGACGGCCTCGCCGTCGATGGTGAGAAGCCGCTGCGCCACGGCTGGCGACCTGGAAAGGAAGTCAAGCAACGGCTGGGCGCCTCGATGCGAATCGCTGAATCATGGGCAAAAGTGTACGCACTTTTGCGTCAAAATCACGCTCCATCGAGGGGGGCCGTCGCCGCTGCCCCGCCAGGACCCGTCAGTGGGTGGGGCGGTTGTCGGTGATGAACTCCACGATGGCCGGCACGATCTCAGCCCGGAACCTGCCGCCGTTGAAGACGCCGTAGTGGCCTACGCCGCGCTGCAGGCGATGCAGTCGGCGCGCCGCCGGGATATTGGTGCACAGCCCGTGGGCGGCGCCGGTCTGGCCGACGCCGGAAATATCGTCGCGCTCGCCCTCGATGGTCATCAACGCGGTCTTGGTTATGGCGGCCGGTTCGACCTTTTCGCCGCGATGGGTGAAGGTGCCGCGCGGCAGGGCATGCTCGATGAATACCTTTTCCACCGTCTGCAGGTAGAACTCGGCGGTCAGGTCCATGACCGAGCAATATTCGTCATAAAAATCCTGGTGCTTGTCGGCCGAATCCCCGTCGCCCTCCACCAGGTGCCAGAACAGCTCCTGATGGGCGTTGATGTGACGATCGAGGTTCATGGTCATGAAGCCGGTGAGCTGCAGGAACCCCGGATAGACGTCGCGCATGAAGCCGGGATGGGGGAACGGTACCTGCACCACCACATTGTTGCGGAACCAGTCGATGCCGCGGCGCATGGCTAGGTCATTGACCACGGTGGGGTTGCGGCGGGTATCGATGGGGCCGCCCATGAGGATCATCGAGGCCGGCGCGACCGGGTCCTTGTCGGCGTTCATCAAGCTGACGGCGGCAAGCACCGGCACCGAAGGCTGGCACACCGCCATCACATGCACACCGGGGCCCATGTGGTGGAGAATCTCGATGATGTAATCGACATAGTCTTCGAGATCGAAGTTGCCATCTACCAGCGGCACCTGACGGGCATCCACCCAGTCGGTGATGTAAACATCGGCATGCGGCAGCATGGCCTCGACAGTGCCGCGCAGCAGGGTGGCGTAGTGTCCCGATATGGGCGCCACGATGAGCACCTTTTGCTGGCGCACCTTGGCGGGCAGGTCCTTCTTGAAATGCAGCAGTGTGCAGAACGGCTTGTGCCACACGCATTGGGGCGTCACCGGCACCAGCGCTTCGCCCATGTGGATCTCGGTGATGCCGAATTCCGGCTTGCCATAGCGGCGGGTGATTCTCTCGAAGATGTCGAGCGGCGCCGCCATGTTGCGGCCCAGTTGCGTATCGGCCAGCGGGTTGAGCGGGTTTTTCCAGAAGAAACGGCCATAGTTGGCTGCTGCCCGCCATGGCGCCACCGCGGCATGGTTCATTTCATACAGATAATAAAGCATCAGTTTTTCTTGCCCCTTGGCCGTCGTCACCCCGCTATCGAATCTAAAGCTATCCAACAGACTTGGCAACGCGCACCATCCTAGACAATGGGATGACGATTTTCTTACGCAAACGTCAATTTATTGCGAATCCTTCAACCGCTAGAGCATCCGCCGATCAGCATGCAATTGGGTGCAATCACCCAATTGCATAAAGGCTGATCGATTCCAGAATGTTGAGCATAATGTTATCCGAAAAGTAGTTTCCACTTTTCGGCATCATGCTCCAACCGCCGCCTTCAACTTGTCGGCCAGTCCGCTGGCATCGGTGGTGTAGGTGAAGTGTTTCAGGAATTTGCCGTCCGGACCCATCAGGTAGATGATACTGGAATGATCCATCAGGTAGCTGTCGCCGGCTTTCTCCCAGCCCTTGGCCTTGGCGTAGTAGACCCGGTAGGCCTTGGCGACGGCGGCGATCTGTTGCGCAGTGCCGGTCAGGCCGACGAAGCGCGGATTGAAGTTGGCGACGTACTGCGCCATGACCTTGGGCGTGTCGCGGGCCGGGTCGATGGTGATGAAGATGGGCACGATTTTGCTGCCGGCCGCCCCCAGTTTGTCGAGAGCCGCCGACATCACCTGCAATTCGGTCGGGCAGACGTCGGGACAGAACGTGTAGCCGAAGTAGACCAGCATGTAGCGGCCCTTGAAGTCGGCATTGGTCACGGTCTTGCCGGTCTGGTCGGTCAGCGTGAACGGGCCGCCGACCAGCGCGTCACCGAGCGAGGCATAAGTCCCGCGCGTGACATAGCGATAGGCGGTGAATGTCATGAGCGTCGCGGCGGCAACCAGGGCCACGGCGGCGATGACGTGATAGCGGCGGATCATTGCCATATACTATGGCGACGGGCTGCGGTTATCGCAAGGCGGCAAATGCGCCCGCCTCGATGCAGCCGCGGCGGGGCGGCGGATGAATGGCTCTTGCCGGCCGGGTTGGCTGACGCCAACATGTGGCAATGACCGGGAATGACAACAAGGGCGGGACGCTGGAGGCTGCCGAAGGTTTCTTTCCCGGCATGGCGCAACGCTTCAGGGTGGCGGTCGAAGGCCTCCGGCTGCAGACCCTGGTGCGGCTGCGCTGGCTTGCCGTCACTGGCCAGGTTGCGGCGGTGTTGGGGGTGCATTTCGGGCTCGGGTTCCGCCTGCCGCTCGGCTGGTGCCTGGCGGTGATCGCCGTCAGCGCCTGGCTCAACATCTTCCTCACCATCCGCTGGCGCACCAGCCTCAGGCTGGAGGACCGCTATGCGGCGCTGCTTTTGGGCTACGACATCGTGCAGCTTGCCGGCTTGCTGTATCTCACCGGCGGCATCCAGAACCCGTTCATGTTCCTGTTCCTGGTGCCGGTCACGGTATCGGCCTCCACTCTGCCGCTGTCGCGCACGGTGGCGCTCGGGACGCTGACGCTGGGGCTGATCACCACGTTGGCGTTCTTCCATGTGCCGCTACCGTGGTATCCCTCGACCCATCTGGTGCTGCCGCAGATCTATGCCGCCGGCCTGTGGACGGCGCTGATATCAGGTCTGGTGTTTTCCATCATGTACGCCTACCGCATCGCCAGCGAGGCGCGGCAGATGTCGGACGCGTTGGCGGCGGCCGAGCTGGTGCTGGCGCGCGAACAGCAGCTGTCGGCCCTCGACGGCCTGGCGGCGGCGGCGGCGCATGAACTGGGAACGCCGCTGGGGACAATCGCCCTGGTGGCCAAGGAACTGAAGCGCGAGCTGCCCGATGCCGAGGCGCATGCGGAGGATCTCGACTTGCTGATCTCCCAGGCGGAACGGTGCCGGGAGATCCTGTCAAGGCTGGCCAGCCGCGAATCCCAGAGCGATGCCATGTTCGCCAGCGTCAAGGTGACGGTCATGCTCGAGGACGTGGCCGAGCCGTTGCGCGGCGGCCCGGTGGAGATCGTGGTCAACCCGGAACCGGCAGGCCTCGGTGGCCGCGAGCGGGCCGGCGAGCCCTCGGTCATCCGCAATCCCGGCATCGCCTACGGCCTCGCCAACATTCTCGAAAATGCCGTCGACTTCGCCGCCAGCCGGGTGGATGTCGACGTCTCCTGGACGGCTGAGGAAATCGCCATCGTGGTCATCGACGATGGACCGGGCTTTGCCCAGGTGGTGATCGATCGGCTGGGCGAGCCGTATGTCACCACCCGGGCGGGTTACGGGCCGCTGGACGAGGCGGGAGCCGTCGCCGGCCATGACGGCATGGGGCTCGGGTTCTTCATCGCCAACACCTTGCTGGAACGCTCCGGCGCCACCGTGACGCTGGCTAACCGTGCCCAGCCGCAGACCGGCGCCATCGTGCGTGTCGCCTGGCCGCGCCACGCTATCGAGGCCTCCGAGATTTCCGACGCCCCCGAGACGTCGCGGCGGCCCAGAGCCGGTACCCCGGCTTGACGCAAGGGCATGACCTAAGGTTAAACCCTTGTAACATTGGCTTATATGGGATGACATGTGGTCGCAGGACTTCGTATAAGGAAGCAGGCGAGGCCGTGTCCGGCGGCATTACGACAGTGGAGACTGACGCATGATGAACGGCGAATCCATCGGGGAGCGGACATTACTGCTGGTCGACGATGACCGGCCCTTCCTCAATCGACTGGGCCGGGCCATGGAAACCCGTGGCTTCGATGTGCGCATGGCCGAGACCGTGGCCGACGGCATCGCCGAGGTGCGCCGCCAGCCGCCGAACTACGCGGTTGTCGATTTACGCCTCAACGACGGCAACGGCCTCGACGTCATCGATGCGCTGCATCAGTCCAAGCCGGATGCGCGCGCCGTGGTCCTCACCGGCTACGGCAACTTCGCCACCGCCGTCTCGGCGGTCAAGCTGGGGGCTGTCGACTATCTTTCCAAGCCCGCCGATGCCGATGCCGTCTACGACGCGCTGATGGCCAACGGAGCCGATCGCGCCCCGCCGCCGGAGAATCCCATGTCGGCCGACCGGGTGCGCTGGGAACATATCCAGCGGGTCTACGAGTTGTGCAACCGCAACGTCTCGGAAACCGCCCGCCGCCTCAACATGCACCGCCGCACCCTGCAGCGCATCCTCGCCAAGCGCGCACCGCGCTGACGTTTCGGTTTTTGCTGCCCCTATGCGCCCTTACAGCGTCACGAGGCGGGCGTTGGGGTCGTGGATCTCATGCAGGCGCTGGGCAGCGGCGCGGGCGAATTGCAGGGTGATGGCCTTGCGCCGCGCCGCCGCCAGGGCTTGGCGCTCGGGGTGGCGCAGGAAGGCTGCCCCCCAGGCATCGGCGAGGATCAGCCCGGTGTCGGCCGGGATCAGGCCCTGGGGCACGTCGGCGGGAATGGCGAAATACATCAGGTCGCAGAATTCCAGGTAGTCCGACCATTTCTGGTCGGCGCGAAAGTCGGCGACCGAGGATTTCACCTCGACGATGAGCACCGAACCCGAAGCATCGAGCGCGATGAGGTCGACGCGTCTGCCGGTCGGCAGCACGAATTCGCTGATCGGCACGTAGTTGGCCTGGCGCAACAGCCTCGCTGCCCCGCGCGCCACCGCTGCGGCGGTCTCGGACTGGCGGCCGTCATGGATGATGAGGGGATCGTCCTCGGGCATCAGCAAAACCTGAAGCGGACTTCGAGTCTTGTCAATCGCCGCGCCACGCCGGATGACGAGGCCCGGAAATCGATTTCGGATGCAGCGGGCGGAGACAGGCATTTGCACGCATGCGCCCCCGGGGTTCGGCACGCGCCTGATCCAGCCATTGTCGAGCCAATTGTCGGTTGCTAGAGTTGCCCGCCTGCAAATCCGATTTGCGGTAGCCAAGTCATGTCTGGCGGCAGATTTTCAAGGAGACGGGGAGCATGCGAATTGATCGTTTCGTGGTACTGGTCTCGATCCTGATCGGTCTGGCGACGATGGCCTTGCCGGCATCGGCGGCCGCGCTGGTCGGCACCGCCATATTGGTGCGCGGCGGCGCCCAGGCCGTGGGACCCGACGGCACCCGCGACCTGGCAACCGGCGGCGACATCTTTCTCGGCGACAAGGTGGAGACCGGCGTATTTGGGCAGGTCGATATCAGGTTCTCCGACAACACCAGGCTCGCCGTCGGAGCCAATTCGAGCATGGTCATCGACACCTATGTGATACAATCTCCCGGCAAGCTCAACAACTTCGGGCTGACGGCCTCGCGCGGCGCCTTCCGGTTTCTCACCGGCAACAGCGCCAAGCAGGCCTACAACCTCAAGACCCCGGCGGCGACCATCGGCATCCGCGGCACCGAGTTCGACTTTTCGGTGGCTCGCATCAGGCCGACGGCGTTGGCGCTTTATGGCGGGCTTGTCCGCATCTGCAGTCTGTCGTCGGGCATTTGTGCC
>Ga0315556_1000271_pt1 | contig 31004 bp, 26 predicted proteins | sample SalMarSW160310MG_FD_202112 | JGI IMG/M metagenome (GOLD analysis project Ga0315556, IMG submission 202112) | Salt marsh sediment microbial communities from the Plum Island Ecosystem LTER, Massachusetts, United States - Salt Marsh Sediment SW1603-10 ...
CATTTTTTCCAGTTTTTTTTATTACTTTTAAATTCCTGCAACCTTTCACATTCAGTTGACATAAATCCTCCATTAGGAATTAGCCAGTATCATATCTTCCACAACACTATCCAAATTTTTTATATCGTTTACTATCCATTTTCTTTCGAGCAGATTACTTTTATTTACATCTTCCATAGTGTAATCATTTGGCACTGCAATGCAATTAGTTCCAGCCGAAACAGCCGCCTTTATTCCTGTAGGAGAGTCCTCAATTACAATACAATCTGATGGCTTTATTTTTAATTCCGACAAGACGAGAGTATATATTTCCGGGTCGGGTTTACTCTTTTCAATTAAATCTCTCGTAGCTATAAAGTCAAATAAATTTCTGATGCCGAGAGTATCCAGCACTCTTGTAGCTTCATCGGAATGCGAGGTAGTTGCCAGGGCTGTTTTAAAATTACGGGACCTTACTTTTTTCAATAATGAAATGGCATAAGGGCATTCAACTTCCTTTAATATTCTCGATGTGGCTAAATAATTGTAATAATATTTCAGCCTGATCTGCACAAAAGCCCGCCATGGTTCAGCGACATTAAATTCCAGCATCCTATTTTCCGATTCTTCTGTAAGAGCAAATTCTTCCAATAAGGATTTGGCTACTTCTTCCCTCGACCGTCCCACCAGTTTTTTATATTCTTCAATTACATCGTGTTTTTTGATATTGCGCGGTTTCAGATCCAATGCGGCTGTTGCATATGAATGGGCTTTAAGGATTTCAGTCTGTACAAGTGTTCCGTCAAGATCAAAGATAAATGCATTTATCATAATAAAGTTTTCGTCAATAATTCGAGACTTTTATTAATCTCTTTTCCAAGATTAAACCGGATAACTTTTCGCTTGTTATCGAGCAATGCCTGCCTGTCACCCAGTGACTGGGCGTTTTTCAAAGTCCCGAATGAAATAGAAGAATCGTCATCTCCAGCTTTATCAGGTATTGGCAAATCCTCCGGGATCCCGGAAACAAACTGGATAAAGAGCCCGTGGCCTGCATCTCCTTTATGAAGCTGACCGGTAGAATGAAGAAATCTCGGTCCATACCCAACCGTAGAAGCAACTTTATATTTCTTTTGAATAGCTGTCCTGAAATCCTGCAAAGATCTGGTGGTTTCTTCAGATGGTTTTACGTAAGCCTGGATCGAGACATAACTTCTTCCGTTAAAATCATCTTTGCCCGCATCAAAATTATCAAGAAAATTTTTCAAAGCATTTTCAAGTTTATCGGCTTTTATATCACCAAATACTGAAATTCCGTTTTGCTCAAGGGCAGGTTTTAATTCAGGAAGTTTCCCTTTTTCCTGGTATTCCTTCACCATTTTTTTTGCCAGAATTTTAGCAGATTCCACGTTCGGCTGATCAAATGGCTGTATCCCGATTATCTTTCCCGCAACCGGGATGGCAAACTCCCACCTGAAATACTCGGCTCCGAGTTCATAAAGATCATCCCAAATAATTTCCACGACCGGGTATCCGGCTTTTTCCAATTTATTTATTTTTTCTGAATCAGTGTTATCATCTTTAAGATGTATATAAACGAACATACGGTCCCTAGCATAAAACTCAGGAGATTCAACTGCTTCCCCATCCACCGGAAGAATTCCCTTGCCGTTTTTACCGGTGCTTTCAGCAATAAGCTGCTCAACCCACGCGCCGAAGTAAGAAATTTTTCCGGGTGTTATAAAAGTTACCTTATCTATCCCCTCATTGGCTAACTCTCCCAGAACAGTTCCCAGGTACGCGCCTGTATTGGCAGGATCATCCAGTTTAGTTTCATCGGCAATCCTGCCGGCGCGGTCAATAATTTTTTGAAGATCAACGCCTGCCAAAGCCGCAGGAACCATTCCGAAAAATGAAAGCGCGGAGTATCTACCGCCGATGTTGGGATCGTTACGAAATATTTTTCTGAATTTTAATTCCTCAGCTGTATCAATCAGCCCGCTTTTCGGATCTGTAATTGCAATGAAATGCTTGCCTGCATTTTCACTGCCGACTTTCTTTATTGCCGAATTATAGAAATGCTTCATGTAAGAAAATGTTTCAACTGTGCCTCCTGATTTAGTTGACACGATATAAAGCGTTTTGGCCGGATCAAGTATTTTATCATATTCTATAACAGCCCCGGGGTCTGTGCTGTCGAGAATATGAAGATCGAGATACCCTTCAACGGCTCCAAATATTTTGCTGAAAACTTCCGGTGCCATGCTGGATCCGCCCATGCCAAGTACTATTGCCGAGATAAACCCTTCGCCGCGTACCTGGTCAACAAGTTCATTAATTTCTTTTAGCGCCGCGCCGGTTACTTCTGGACTGTGAAGCCAGCCAAGCCTGTTTGTTATTTCTTCAGGCTTTTCGCCCCAGACCGTGAAATCATTTCTCCAGATTCTCTCACTAATTTTATCATTACAAATTTTCTCATAAGTATCATTTATTTTTTTTGTGTACTGTCCTGCTCTTTCAACAAATTCCGAGTTATTCATTTAAAACCTCCATATAAATTTCTCAACTAATTTTCACAATAATTTTGCGGCCTGCTCATCGAGATACCATTCATAAAGTCCGTCTACCGGGCACGCATGGGCTGCCGGGTATTTTTTGTAACCACTTTTCTTTTCAAGAATATTTTTTACTATTTCCGCTTTTTCACTCCCGGTGATCATAAAAATTACTCTTTTACTGTTCTTTATTACCTTTCCTGTCAGTGTAATTCTTTTCTGCCCCGTGGAAGGGTGTTCTGCAACGGCACACACTTTTTCTGCCTGGAATAATTCCAGTTTATTCGGGAAGATTGAGGCGGTGTGTCCATCCGGACCCATCCCGAGAATTATGATGTCAAATTCCGGCAGCCCGTTGCTGATAGTTAAAATGTTTTCGTCAATCTCCCGCGCGTACCTGTCGGCTTCCTTATCCGGTTGATTTTCACCAACTATCCTGTGAATATTTCTTTCCGGGATTTCAATTTTGTCAAGGAGATACTTTTTTGTCATTCCGTAGTTACTCTCTTCATCCGTCGGCAGCACGCATCTCTCGTCTCCCCAAAAAAAATTTATTTTTTCCCAGTCAATTTTTCCCGGGTACTCTTCACTTAGTACATTGAACAGAATCTTCGGAGTACTTCCGCCCGATAATGCAATGTTGATATTTGAGCCGTCAACAGGCCGTTCATCCATAATATTTTTTAATTCTGCGGCAAACGCCTCTGCCATTTCCAACGGGGTCTTGTATTTTTTTACATTTGGTTCCATCAATTCAATCTCAAATTTAGAAATCATTGTTTATAATTCGCAGTAGAGTCCGTCATCTGATAAATTCTTGCACGGGTATCTCCAGGTAATTCCCGGTTCCTCGATTAATGTGTCGGCATGTTCCGGACCCCAGGTGCCCGCCGGGTATCCGTAAATTTTTATTTTTTTATTTTCTCTCCACGCATTGAGAACAGGCTGAACAAACTGCCAGCACGATTCCACAGCGTCGGCGCGCGCAAACAGGGTTGAATCACCAATCATACAGTCGTGTAGAAGTCTTTCATATGCCGGGGGCAATGGCTCTTCCTTTAAATCTGAATAATGAAAATCCATATTTACATTCTGAATATTGTAGCCCGAGCCGGGTGTTTTCATACCAAATTTTAAGAGTATTCCTTCATCAGGTTGTATTCTTATTACAAGCTGGTTGCAGGCTTCATTTACTGTTTTTCCTCTTCCGAATAACTGGTGCGGAGTAGGCTTAAAATGTATTACCACTTCGGTGACCCGGGTCGGTAATCTTTTGCCTGTACGAATGTAAAAAGGTACGCCACCCCAGCGCCAGTTATCTATGAATAATTTCATGGCTACAAAAGTTTCAGTCCGCGAATCTTTTTTTACGCCTTTCTCCTCCCTGTAGCCGGATACTTTCTCTCCTTTAATTGTCGACTCAGCGTATTGTCCGCGGATTACATTTTTTTCAACATCTTCGGGTTTCATCGGGCGCAATGACTGGAAAACTTTCAGAGTCTCGTTTCGTATTGCGTTTGATTCAAATGAAGCTGGCGGCTCCATGGCAATGACGCCGGTCACCTGTAAAAGATGATTTTGAATCATATCACGCAGCGCGCCTGAACCATCATAGTAACCGCCGCGATTTTCAACACCAATACTTTCTGAAGAAGTAATCTCAACGTGATTAACGTAATTTCTGTTCCAGAGTGGTTCAAAAATCCCGTTTGAGAACCGGGTTACAAGTATATTCTGTACAGTTTCCTTACCAAGGTAGTGATCTATCCTGTAAATCTGGTTTTCCTCGTAATGCTTTAACAATTTATTGTTAAGTTCTTTCGCTGTCTTAAGATCATAGCCGAACGGCTTTTCAATAATAATTCTTTTCCATCCTTTATCCTTCGACTGATCATTCATTCCGTGTCTAGCAAGATCTACAGGAATTACTCCATAAAGGCTTGGGGGTGTGGCCAGATAAAATGTGACATTGCCGCCGGTTTTTAAATTCTTTTCGAGTTCCTCAAGTTTTTTCTTTAACCCAGGATAATCACTATCATCTTTAAAATCCATTACACAGAAATACAATGAACCGATGAAGTTATCCACCAGATCTTTTTTTCTTTCTTTATCTTCCGAATATTCGTTTAATGCATCCCTCATTTTATTTCTGAATTCGCCGTCCGAGGTTTTTGTCCTGCCGGTTCCTATAATTGCAAAATTTTCCGGAAGCATATCCTGTTTTTTCAGTTCAAAAAGGGCTGGTATTAATTTTCGTTTTGTTAAATCACCAAGTGCCCCGAAGATTACAAGTATATGATTTTCCGCTCTTTTCATTCAATCTCCATAATTATTTGCATATTTATAATTGCTGGTTACGAACCTATTACAGGTTAATCTTCCTTCTTAACAGCATGTCCGCCAAACTGATTTCTTAGAGCCGCTAACATTTTCATTGCGAAAGATTCATCCTGACGTGATCTGAACCTGTTAAAAAGCGAAGCCGTAATAACATGAGCGGGAACATCAAATTCCATTGCTGCGTCTACTGACCATCTTCCCTCACCACTATCATCAACATAATCTTTTATTTTAGATAACTTCGGATCATCTTTAAGCGCCAGGCCCGCGAGTTCAAGAAGCCACGATCTTATTACACTTCCGTATCTCCATACTTCTGAAACAGCTTTCAGATCGATATCGAAAGGAGATTTTTCCATTATTTCAAAGCCTTCTGCGTATGACTGCATCATTCCATATTCAATTCCGTTATGCACCATTTTAACAAAATGACCTGAGCCTGGTTTACCGCAATATTGATATCCGTTTTCAGGAGCAAGTGTTTTAAAAACAGGTTCACAATAATCGCAGGCAGATTTTTCTCCACCGTACATTAAACAGTAACCTTCCTTTAACCCCCAAACTCCTCCGCTTGTTCCGCAGTCTATGTAATAAACTCCTTTCTCATAGGTTTTCTTGCCTCTTTCCATACTTGTTTTATAAAATGAATTTCCACCATCAATAATGATATCATCTTTTTTCAATAGCGGAAGAAGCGCGTCAATATTTTTATCCACCGCGTCCCCAGAAGGTACCATCAACCAAACTATTTTTCTTTCCGGCAATTTGCTCACAAGATCTTTTAGAGAATCCGAACCAACAGCACCATTTTTTACTGCTTCATCAATTTCTTTCTGAGTTAAATTGTAGACTACAACTTCATGTCCGTCATTCATTAATCTCTGCACCATATTACCACCCATTTTACCGAGTCCTATAAATCCGATTTTCATATTATCCTCTCAATTAATAAATATTTAACATTTTTGAATTTCCATTCAGGATTTTATTATATAAAACATTTTATTACCCTTAAAGTTCAAAATTTATCTCTATTTCATTATAATCAAAATAATTAAAGGAATTATTATAAATGAGTTAAAAGATATAAATTATGGATGAGCCGTATTATCGTGCTTTTTACAGTCAAGGCAGATGACTTCCCGGTCACTCGGACCACAAAGACCCCTTAAAAACTTGCAATTTTCACATTTTATCTTATTTTAAGAAGATATTCACTATTACGAAAAATCTTCTAAAAAATCGTGTCTCCCCAACAGATTAGTAGAAAATATCGAAATCTCTTCAAAAAATTATCCGGTATTTGACTTAATGCATTCAAATAATTTTAGCCATTATATTTTTTGTAGTTGTTTATTCGGTTATAGAAAAGTGGTACATCACAAATTTTAAGATTTAAAACGGAGAAAGAATGTTAACGATTAATAAGATAGAAAACGAAACAGAACTTGAGAAAGAATTATCCAGAGAAAAATTTGTAGATTTCCTTTACACCCACCTGGATAAGTTTGGAGATTCAAAACAAGCTATTTCAAAATGTATCGACTTTGCCTTCGGCAAAAACGGTGGACTGGGCGGCTTCTTGCTGGCGGCCTACTGGGACGGCGAACTATGCGGTGAATTAATTATGAATAAAACCGGGATGTCCGAATTTATCCCTGAAAACATTCTTGTTTATATCGCAGTCAACAGCAAATTCAGAAATAAGGGAATCGGCAGGCAAATAGCGGAAAGAGGAATTCAGGAAGCCGAAGGTGATGTGAAACTTCACGTTGAATACGAAAACCCGGCCAAAAGATTGTATGAAAGAATCGGTTTTACAACAAAGTATGCAGAGATGAGATACAAAAAGGGGAAATAATAATGGCCACCTTAACTATTGATACGGGAAGGATTATTGAGAACATTCAAAAACTCAACAGCTATCTTTCTCAGAATAATATCCAATGGACGCTTGTTACAAAAATGTTATGCGGACACAAAAGTTCGCTGGAAAAAATACTTCCGCACGAATGCCTGAAAGATCTCCATTCAATTGGTGATTCCAGGATTTCTAACCTGAGAATAATTAAAGAGATCAGACCCGATATTGTAACGATGTATATAAAACCACCTGCTCTCAACCAGGTAAAAAATGTAATCAAATATGCCGACATATCCCTTAATTCTTCATTCAGTACAATAGAGGCACTGGACCGGGAAGCCGAAAGCCAGAGAAAGAAACACAGAATTATTGTAATGATTGAGATGGGAGAATTGCGGGAAGGAGTTGTAAGAGATGATATCCTGAATTTTTATGAAAGAATTTTCAGACTTAAAAATATTGAAACCATCGGTATCGGAACAAACCTGGGATGCATGTACGGGGTTGAACCTACTTATGATAAATTAATTCAGCTCAGCCTCTACACACATTTAATCGAAGCACGTTTTAATAAAAAACTTGAACTAGTCTCGGGAGGTACTTCCATTACCTTGCCTCTAATATCAAAAGGCAAAATTCCGAAAGGTGTTAATCATTTCAGAATTGGAGAGGCAGCACTGCTTGGAGTTTCACCCCTGAATAATAAGAAATTCAGGAACCTTTCCACATCTACTATTGAATTCAGGGCAGAAATTCTGGAACTGAATAAAAAGGAAATTCAGCCTGACGGAGTAATAGGCGAAGGAAATGTCGGGCACACTTCGGACCTGGAATTTGATAATGGGATTAAAGAAACTTACAGGAGTATCGTTGATTTCGGCCAGCTGGATGTTGATGTTAATGATCTTCGTACAAAAGATAAAAAGCTGCAGCTGGTAGGGACTACTTCAGATATGACAGTTTACGACCTGGGTATTGATAAAGGGAAATATAAAGTCGGCGGACAAATTCACTTTATGCCTAATTACACTTCAATTGCCCGGCTTATGAACTCTCATTACATTACAAAAAAAATCAATTAGTCTACTTAAAAACAAACATTAAAAGAGTATGCATTTTATTGATCTTTTTGAGTTTTTCATTTACATGGCCGTAATGCTCGGCATAGGGTTCTTTTTCCTGAAAAAAAATAAAGATGCCGAAGATTATTTTGTCGGCGGTAGAAGCATGGGCAGCATTCACGTTGGCTTATCCGTAGTTGCAACCGATGTCGGCGGAGGTTTTTCAATCGGGCTCGGCGGACTTGGATTTGTAATGGGACTATCCGGCTCCTGGATGCTTTTTACAGGACTTATCGGTGCATGGGTCAGCGCGGTGTTTTTAATTCCGCGTGTCAGCCGTATGAAAAATTTCAAAGAACTGTACACCTTCCCGCAGATATTCGAGCATTTTTACAATAATAAAGTCGCCTTAATTGCCGGAATAATTTCAGCCATCGGGTATATAGGCTTCACGAGTTCACAAATTCTTGCCGGGGCAAAACTGGCTTCCGCTTCTTTTGTGGACCTAGACATGGAAACCGCCTTATTAATAATGGGAATCATCGTAATTGTTTATACTTCTCTCGGCGGAATTAAGGCTGTTATTTATACCGATACAGTTCAGTGGATCGTACTAATGGCGGGGCTTATATTTATCGGGCTACCGCTCGGATATTCTGCGATAGGCGGATACAATGCATTGCAGCAGGAAGTTTCAAAAGATCTTTTATCATTTACAAACGTGAGCTGGCAGACACTTGTAAACTGGGGTGTAACAATTATCCCGATCTGGTTTGTGGGTATGACTCTTTACCAGAGAATTTATGCCTGCCGCGATGAAAAAACGGCAAAGAAAGCGTGGTTTATTGCCGGACTTTTTGAATGGCCCGTTATGGCGATGATGGGAGTACTGCTGGGATTATTCAGCAGGGTTGCTGCGGACCAGGGTATGTTCGCATATCTTGGTTTTCCCACAATGGCCGGCCTCGATCCGGAAAAGGGATTACCTATGTTACTCAGAACTGTAATGCCTGTTGGTTTAATGGGATTGATGATGTCGGCGTATTTTTCGGCAATTATGTCTACAGCCGACAGTTGTCTAATGGCTGCATCAGGAAATGTTGCCACGGATATTCTAGACAGGTTTTTCTCTTTCAGTTCAAATGAAAAAAGATTTTTAAAGATATCTCAGTGGCTTACTTTAATACTCGGATTATTCTCTTTGTGGCTTGCAAGCAGTATGCAAAATGTTCTTCAGCTTATGCTTTATTCTTATGCATTCATGGTATCAGGACTTTTTGTTCCGGTTATAGGGGCGTTTTTCTGGAGACGAAGCAGTTCAGTTGCAGCAATGTGGGCAATGCTGCTTGGAGGCGGAACAACTATCACCTTAATTCTCATAAACACAAAACTTCCGCTTGGGCTCGATCCAAACATTTTCGGAATCACTGCTTCTGCATTGACTTTTGTTCTGCTAACCTTCTTATTTCCCAATAAAGAATATTTAGAAAATGTCGGAGCGGCCAAAGGATAAAAATTTATGAATAATAAGGTTAATGTTCCTTTAAATGATTTAGTAAAACTCAGAAAAGAGATACATAAAAACCCCGAACTGGCCGGAAATGAAAAAGACACTTCAAAAAGAATAATAACGTTTGCTAAAAAGTTTAAACCTGATAAGATTATTTCCAGTATCGGGGGAAACGGGCTTGCGGTAATTTTTAAAGGGTCAAACAGGGGTCCAACCGTTCTTATCCGCTGCGAACTTGACGCGCTTCCTATTACAGAAATTAATAAGTTCAAATACAAATCTGTAAACAAGAATGCTTCGCATAAATGCGGACACGACGGGCATATGACCATTGTCTCCGGGCTGATTCCCCAGCTTTCTAAAAACAGGATTAAAAAAGGAAGAGTAATTCTTCTTTATCAGCCGGCCGAAGAAACCGGCGAAGGCGCTGAATGGATATTAAAGGATAAAAAATTTCAATCAATAAAACCAGATTTTGTTTTCGCGCTTCATAATCTTCCCGGTTTTGAAAAAGGTAAAATAATAATCCGTGAAAAAGAATTTGCGGCGGCTTCAAAGGGAATGATTATAAAACTTATCGGGAAAACCTCGCACGCCGCAGAACCGGAAAGAGGAATAAACCCGGCGCTGGCTGTTTCAGAGGTTATTTCTGTACTGACTACTCTTCCTGAAAACATTAAATCTGTAAAAGATTTTTCCCTTGTTACAATTATTCATACAAAAATTGGTGAGCGCGCTTTCGGCACTTCACCCGGTTATGCCGAAGTGATGGCAACTCTCAGGTCATTTAAAAACGAAGATATGAGTTTACTCACCAGAACAGCAGTGGATACTGTACAGAAAATTTCAAAAAAGTACAGATTAAAAACTGAGATAAGTTTTACCGAAGAGTTTCCCGCAACGGTAAATGATAAAGACTGTGTCCGGCTCGTGAAAGAATCAGCAAAAAAGAACGCACTTAAAGTTCAAAAAATCAAAACTCCTTTCCGTTGGTCGGAGGATTTTGGACATTTTACAAATCATTTTCAGGGCGCATTATTCGGGCTAGGATCAGGGAAGAAACAACCCGCTCTTCACAACCCGGATTTTGATTTTCCGGATGAAATAATTGAACCGGGTATAAAAGTATTTTATTCATTGATAGAAAAAATTCTAAATTAAATTATGTTCAGTTCATCAGTAATAGAAATCAGTAAAACAGCACTTCAGAATAACCTGAATTTATTAAGAAAAATTCTGGGTAAAAAAGTAACAATTTCTTCTGTTATTAAAGGCAATGCTTACGGGCACAATATAGAAGCCTTTGTACCAATTGCAGAGGACTGCGGCCAGGAGCATTTTTCCGTGTATAGCGCAGACGAAGCTCTTAGAGTAAAAGACATTTCAAGTAATGGCCCATCAATAATGATTATGGGAATGATTGATAATGCAGAATTGGAATGGGCCATTGAAAATGATATTGAATTCTTTGTATTTGATTTAGACAGACTAGATGCAGCAATTAAGCAATCAATAAAAATAGGAAAGCCGGCAAAGGTTCACATTGAAATTGAAACCGGTATGAATAGGACAGGCTTTAATAGTAAACAGCTTGAAGTGGTTTTAGAAAAACTTAAACTCAATTACGATGCACTATCATTTGAGGGATTGTGTACACACTACGCGGGAGCAGAAAGCATAGCAAATTATCTGCGAATAAAAGATCAAATCAAATCTTTTAGTAAAACTTATAAGTGGTTTCACGAACAGGGTATTGTACCAAAAATATGTCACACTGCCTGTTCTGCTGCTGCAATACGCTATCCCAAAACCAGGATGAATTTGGTCAGAATCGGGATAATGCAATATGGTTATTGGCCTAGTGATGAAACGCTGATAAATTTCCTGAGCAAAAAAAAGGATAAAACCGATCCTCTTGATAGGGTGATTACATGGAAAACAAAGGTAATGGACACAAAAGAAGTCAACACCGGTGAATTCATAGGTTACGGAACAACCTACCTAGCTCATAAAAACTTAAAAATCGCAACTATACCCGTTGGCTATGCACATGGTTTCAGCAGATCTCTAAGCAACACCGGGCGTGTTTTAATCCACGGTAAAAGAGTCGGAGTTGTGGGAATTGTAAACATGAACCTAATGACGGTTGATGTAACGGACATACCGGAGACAAAAAAAGGCGATGAAGTCGTGCTGATCGGAACCCAAGGCGATCTGTCACTTTCCGTTGCATCATTCAGCGAACTAAGTAACCAGTTAAATTATGAATTGTTAACCCGTTTGCCGAACGACATACCCAGGGTTATTACTAATTGATTAATTTAATCTGCGCTTTTGCCTATCTTTAAATATTAAAACTTATAATTTAAAGCAATAATAATTCAGAGAATCTGAACCTGTCATATCGATACCGGTTTTGCCTGATTTGAAATGACAAGTAAATAATATGAAGAATAAAATAGAACAGGCGAGAGCCATTTTAAAAAAATACTACGGGTACGATTCATTTCGAGAAAGCCAGCAGGAAGTAATTGCAAGGCTTATGAACGATGAGGAACATTGTTTGTTACTAATGCCGACCGGTGGAGGAAAATCAATTTGCTACCAAGTACCCTCACAGATTTTCGAAGGAGGTACACTCGTAATCAGCCCACTAATCGCTTTAATGCAGGACCAGGTGGATGCACTCCGCAAAAAGGGCATAGATGCAACCTTCATCAATTCGACCATTTCTAAAAGAGACCGTGAGAGCAGGCTGGAGGATTTTGTATCGGGTAAGTTTAAATTACTTTATGTAACACCGGAAAGATTCAGGAAACCGGAGTTTGTTGAAAAAATAAAATCCGCAAATATCTCTTTGTTTGCTGTTGATGAAGCTCATTGCGTTTCAGAATGGGGACACGATTTTCGTCCAGATTATTCCCGCCTCGGTGAATTCAGGGAAATGATTGGTTACCCGCTTACAATAGCACTCACAGCAACCGCAACGGCGGAAGTACAAAAAGACATAGTCGAAAAACTTCATCTCGACCCGGTAAATGTAAAAACATTTCATACCGGCATCCATAGACCCAACCTGCGGCTTGAAGCTGTGGAAGTCTTTGATGAAAAAGAAAAATTTGAGGCAATAAAAAAAATACTCGATAAATATTCAGGTCCCGGAATCATATATTTTTCTTTAATTCAAACGCTAAATAAATTTTCTGAAAAGCTTAATGACAAAGGTTACAAACACGTAGTTTATCACGGTAAGCTTAATCCTCAGCAAAGGAAGAAAATTCAGAGAAGTTTTTTAAGCGGCAAAGATAATTTAATACTAGCGACAAATGCTTTCGGTATGGGCATTGACAAACCGGATATTCGATTTATTCTTCACGCCGAAGTTCCATCATCGATAGAATCATACTACCAGGAAATAGGGAGAGCAGGCAGAGATGGAAAAGATTCTATTTGCCAGCTGATTTATAACCAGGAAGATCTTTACACCCAGATGGAATTTATAAAATGGGCAAATCCTGATGCTGATTTTTATTCAAGACTTTATGATAATTTGAAAGGAAGCCTGACACAGGTAAATTCCTATGGTGTTGATTATTTGCGCGAGCAACTTAGTTTCAAAGACAAAAATGATTTCAGAGTTGAAACCGCTCTTGGAATGCTCGACAGATATAGTGTAACAGAAGGCTCCCTTGAAACAAAAAATTTAGAAATAGTGTCTGAATTGCCGGACATTCTTCAAGATGAAGATTTTTTGAATGAAAAAAAGATGAGCGATAATAAAAAACTTTTATCTGTCGTACAGTATTTTCGGGGTGAAGAATGCAGAAGGGTCTATGTTTCTGAATACTTCGGATTCCACGATGAAAAACGGTGTGGTAATTGCGATAACTGCGCTATAAACGGGGTTGAATAAAATGTATAAGGATTTATTCCAGGCCGATGAACTCGGAGAGTTTATGAAGTCAAATTCTGCTGCGCTAATATATTATTCAACACCAGAATGCAATGTTTGCAAAGTTCTTAAACCAAAGACACTTGAATTCATAAATAAAAATTTTCCCTTGATTAAACCGGCTTATGTCGATTGTGAAAAGTCGAAAGAACTGGCTGCACAAAACAGCGTATTCACTGTCCCAGTTATTATTGTTTATTTTGAAGGCAAAGAATTTGTTCGGAAAACCAGAAACTTTAACTTTTCCGAACTTTACGAAGAATTAAATCGTACTTATTCACTTCTTTTTTCAGCCTGATACAGGCTTGCCCCGTAATTCATCACATTTAAGTTTAACCGGAAAATTATTATTTCTATTTTTTAAATTAAAATTACAATTAACAACCCGGGATAAAAATGAAAAGAACTATTTTATTATTTTCGGCCTTTATTATTCTGATTGCTCTCACAGGCTGTAAAATGGAAGACTCACCACAATCAAACGGTAACGAGGTAAAGATGTTAAAGGACAAAATAGCACAATTTGCTCCGACTGAAATGAAATACGATAAAAGTCTCCTGAACGAAAGAGAACAAATGGTCGTAAAAAAATTATACGATGCATCACTGATGATGGATTCTATTTACCTTGACCAGGTTTATTCAAAGAATGGTGAGATAGCAGCAAAATTGAAAAACTCAGATTCTGAAATAGACAAGTTGAAATTACAATATTTCAATATTATGGGCGGACCATTCGACAGGCTCCTGGATGAAAAACCGTTTATAGGAACAGAGGAAAAACCCGCCGGCGCAAATTATTACCCATCCAACATGACAAAAGAAGAATTTAACAACTGGATAAAAGAACACCCCCAGGATGAAAAAAGTTTTACCTCAACGGTCACTGTAATCAGAAAAAAAGACGGCAAAATGGTAGCAATTCCTTACAATGAATACTATAAACACTACCTTACAAAAGCGGCTGAATTACTGAAAGAAGCTGCCGGGTATACAGACAATCCATCTTTAAAGAAGTATTTAACTCTCCGTGCAAAAGCATTTGAAACAAACGATTATTTTGATTCTGATATGGCGTGGATGGATTTGAAGGACAACAAAATAGAAGTTGTGATCGGACCATACGAAGTTTACGAAGATGCGATGTTCAATTACAAAGCTGCATTTGAGAGCTTTTTGACAATTAAAGACCCGGTAGAAAGCAAAAAACTTAAAATATTTGCCCACTACCTTAAAGACATAGAAAATCATTTACCTTTACCGGAGAAATATAAAAACACAAAACGCGGTTCCGAGTCTCCTATAGTTGTCGCTAATGAAGTATACGCCGGCGGCGAGGCTCATTACGGGGTTCAGACCCTGGCATTTAACCTGCCGAATGATGAAAGAGCGCGCACAGCAAAGGGCTCTAAAAAAGTAATGCTCAAAAATGTTCACGAAGCAAAATTCGAGCAACTTCTGAAACCAATCGCAGATATCGTTCTTCACAAAGACCAGCTGAAGTATCTTACGTTTGAAGCGTTCTTCAGCCACACCCTGATGCACGAAATGTCGCACGGCGTAGGACCCGGCATCATTATGGTAAACGGTAAAAAGACATCTGTACAGAAAGAATTGAAGGAGACTTACTCAACCCTTGAGGAATGCAAGGCTGACATTCTTGGAATGTACAACAACATTTTTATGATAAACAAAAAGGTTTACCCGAAGGAATTTGAGCAGCAGACATATGTAACATTCCTGGCAGGAATTTTCAGATCAATCAGATTTGGAATAAACGAGGCTCACGGCGGTGGTAACGCGATTATATATAATTACCTGCTTGAAAAAGGTGGCTATGTATATGATGCAAAGACAAAAAAAGTCAGCGTTAACTTTGATAAAATCTATCCTTCGTTGAAGGAACTTGCGAATAAAGTTTTGATTATACAGGCTACGGGTAATTATGATGAAGCTAAAGCATTCATAGCAAAGTACGCAGTTATGTCACCTTCTATGGAAACACTCAGAGAAGAATTAACAAATCTTCCGGTAGATATAAAACCTGTCTTCCAGATTGAAGAAGATATGAGTAAGTAAAAAACTTTAAAAATTAAAAAGCTGCCGCATTTACTACGGCAGCTTTTTGTTTTTAAACACTGTGTTTTATTCTTCCTTAGTACGCAGCTCTAATTTTTTTATAAATTCCTTTCCGCCAACAAAAAAGACTACCACAGTAATCAATCCCAGTGTAATAATAATTGTTGAAAACCCAATTATGACAATCTGCTGTGCTATCTCAAGTTCCACTAGCGCCATAGCAGAAAAGAAAAGTAATATAACCGCTTTTGTAAATTTCGCAATTAATGCAGATCTTGGAATTTGTTCGCGGGAAAGAGACTTATGGATAGAGTTTGAGGTCCATGAGGCAATTAACCAACCAAGCGACATAATTACCAGAGAGATTACGATTCTCGGCAAGTAAAAAATGGCGCCTTCAAGTACCTTTGAAAAGATTACGAGCTTCCACGCATTCAGCGCATCATTAAAAAAGATTATGAAAATAATGAAGAAGAAAATATTCCCGAGATAATTATAAAAACCATAACGAATATCGGCTTTGGCGAATGCTTTTCCCCAACGGAACCCTGTAAGGAATTTTTCTAGCCTCAGAATAACCGCAAGTTGAATAATAACCCTCTTGACAAACCAGCCAAGCAGCCAGCCTACTAAAACCAGCAATATACCCGCAAACAGATTCGGTAAATAATTAATAATATTCTGGCCAGCTCCACCGAAAACTTCCTGTAATTTATCACCCATTACTCACCTTCCTTTTTTAAGGGTTTTAATAGTGTTGTCCAGAATGATGGTCTTTCTTCATACTCTTTTACCCAGATAACAGGACATTTAACCTGTTCTGTAATTTCCTGTGCGAGTGATTTCTTGACCATTAGTTCCAGAAAATCGCCCGATCGTCCACCCATTATTACAAGATCGGAATCCTTCGCATTTTTTACAATTCCGTGAAGTACATCTCTCTCAATAATTGATTTAACTTTTGCATTGAGTGAATTTTCTTTTATTATTTCATCAATTTCAGCCAGCCTCTTTTCTCTTTCATATTCAGTCGAACCCGGATCAAAGACTATCAGAATTTCAAGTTCGGCGTTAAAGAAATCCATGAAAGCAGGTGCTATCTCAGTCGCCAGTCTCGTATGTGCATCTGAAGAAAACGGGATTAGTATTTTCTTTACTTTGCCATCTTTTAAATCACCGTGCAATATTGCTACTTCGCTTGGAGCTTTCTGCAACACAGTATCAACAAGTGATGAAAATACGCGCTGGAAGAAATCAGGATTCTTTTGTCTTCCCGTAACTATAAAATTACAATTTTCTTCAATTGCCGTATCAACAATTCCCTGCGAAATCCTATGAGAAACCTTCACCATCGATCTGGTTTTAATACCACTGCCGGCAGCATATTCCCCGGCCTTATCAAGTAGTTTTGTATAATCACTCTGATCGGCGAGTGCAGAAACCAGTTTCTGTCCCTCTCCTACTTCTATAACATTAAGGAAAATCATTTCACCACTATGTTTCTTTGCAATTGCCTGTGCAATATTTGTCAGGCTTTTCACAGTTTTTTTGTTTGCCAGGCAGACAAGTATGCTGTATTCTTTTTTCTCAATTCTCTCGAGCGCTTTCACCTTTCTTACATGCTCAACTTCCCTGCTTGCCGCATACGATTTGTAAACCACCAGTCCAATTGCAACCCATATAATAGTCACAATCCAGGCAGTAAGGCTATATTCAAGCATATAAAAAGACAGGAAGAGAAGCAGAGCAATTCCCACGATTGACAAGTAGGGGAAAAACGGTACAAAAAATCCCCTGTCCAGATCCGGTCTTTTTTTCCGAAGATTAATCATTGCAAGGTTAACCTGAAGGAACAATAGCAGAAACATAATATCGGCAGCACTTGCTACATCTTCTATAGGTAATGAAACTGCCATTCCCACAACAATTACCAGTGCGCCAACTATACCCCAATGAGGTGTAAAATTCTTTGGATGAACTTTACTAAAAAATGTAGGAAAGTTTCTGTCGCGTCCCATTGCAAAGGCGACTCTTGAGGAAGAATAAATAGTTGCATTAAGAGCAGACATAGTTGAAATCAACCCGCCGACGAGAATCATAATTCCCCCGCCTACAAAAAAGTGCCGGGCTACATCGACAAGCGCAATTTCTTTTTGTGATGCCAGATAATCCCATGGTGTCATGTTTCCCGGGTTAACAGAACCAATAGCTGTTACAGCAACCATTAAATAAATCGGGACAACAATTATCAGGGAAAGAAAAACAGCCCGCGGAATATTTTTTTTAGGATTTTTAATTTCCTCTGAGCTTTGCGCGATAACTTCAAATCCCTGGAATGCGATGAAGGTCAATCCCATCGCCTTAAAAACCCCGCCCCAACCGTTAGGCATAAACGGACTGAATGTTGTCATCCAGTCGCCTTTTCTTAAAATCAATTCTAAACCAAAACCAACAAAGATTAATAGAATTACAATTTTTGCAATAGTAACAAAATTGCCGATCTTTCCGGTTTCAGAAGCACCGCGAAAATTTATATAACCAAATAAAAGTGCAGCACCTGCGGCAAGAATTTTCTGCGGTGAGAAAAATCCCCAGTGAGGAATAATCACTCCAAATTCGCTAAACACGTGCTCAAAATATGCGCCGAAACCGAGTGCGTATAAGCTGCAGGCAACCGCGTGTGCAAACCAGCTCATCCACCCCGAAAGAAACCCGTTCCATTTTGGAAGACCTTCTTTTACCCAGAGATAGCCGCCGCCCGCATCGTGATAACAAGAACCGAGTTCAGCGTATGACATCGCGGTAAAAAGAGCCACAATTCCGTTCAGTAAAAATGTAATCAGTAATGCGGGACCAGCAACGCCTGCGGCAATTCCAATCAAGACAAAAATGCCGGCGCCTATCATTGCCCCAACTCCGATAAGCGTAGCGTCCATTAGCGTCATTTCACGGCTGAGACGGACTTCTGTGTCAAATTTTTTCATAAAAACCTGTATTTGTGGAAAACCTGGTTTTATATCGGAAAAATTTATGTTAATTCGAGCTTAAGCGCAATAAGAATCTTTTCCTTTACTTTTTAGGATTTAGACCAATGTTTTTAAATTTGATTAAGCACCTATAAATACCGATTTTAGTTGTCTATATAATTGTTTTTTTTGCGAGATTAGTTAATAAGCATGTTTGTTTTTATAATATAAGAAATAAGAGTAAAGACGGAGGTTCTATTATGTCCAATGCATATTTTAAGGTACCATCCCCGATTAATGAACCGGTACTTTCCTACGCCCCGAACAGTCCTGAAAAGGCTGAGATAAAGAAAAAGCTAAAAGAGATGCAATCAAATAAAATTGAGATCCCTCTGATCATAGGTGGAAAAGAAATTAAAACAGGTGATCTTGCAGAAATTAGAGTACCTCATAATCACAAAAAAGTTTTAGGCAAATACCACAAAGCCGGAACAAAAGAAGTTAATATGGCAATAAAAGCCGCGCTTGAAGCACGCAAAAAATGGGCAGAAATGCCGTGGGAACATCGTGCAGCAATTTTTCAAAAAGCTGCGGATCTTCTTGCCGGTTCATGGAGATCAACAATTAACGCCGCAACAATGCTTGGACAATCAAAAACCGTTTACCAGGCAGAAATTGATTCGGCCTGCGAGCTTATTGATTTCTATAGATTCAATACACACTATATGGCTCAATTAATGTCAGAACAACCATATTCACCCAAAGGGATGTGGAACCGTTCAGAATACAGACCGCTTGAAGGTTTTGTTTTTGCGGTAACTCCTTTCAACTTTACATCAATTGCAGGCAATCTACCTACAGCTCCCGCAATGGTTGGAAATGTTGCTTTATGGAAACCAGCTTCAAGCGCTGTTTACTCAGCATATTTCTTAATGAAATTATTTATGGAAGCAGGACTGCCGGCAGGAGTTATTAATTTTGTCCCTGGTTCAGGCGCACAGGTTGGTGATCCTGTTTTGAACAGCCCGGATCTTGCAGGTATTCACTTTACCGGTTCGACTGCTGTATTCCAGGGAATGTGGAAAACAGTTGGTGAAAATATTCACAAAGCAAAATACTATCCACGCATTGTTGGAGAGACTGGCGGAAAGGATTTTATCTTTGCCCACAATACTGCCGATGTTGATGCATTGGCTATTGCTGCATTAAGAGGTGCTTTCGAATACCAAGGACAGAAATGTTCAGCTGCTTCAAGAATGTATGTTCCGAAATCAATCTGGCCTGCATTTAAGAAAAAATACGTAGCCGAAGTTAAGAAAATCAAGATGGGTGATCCGGAAGACTTTACTAACTTTATGACTGCTGTTATAGATAAGGCCGCATTCAAGAGCATTACCGAATATATAGACTACGCTAAAAAAGCCAAGGATGCCGAATTCATTACCGGCGGGAAATACGATAGCACAAAAGGTTACTTTATTGAACCAACTACCATCGTAACATCCAACCCGAAATTTAAGACAATGGAAGAGGAAATTTTCGGACCGGTGCTTACAATTTATGTTTATGATGACGACAAATTTGATGAAGCACTTGACTTGTGCGATACAACTTCACCATACGCTTTAACAGGTGCAATCTGGTCACAGGACAGGGAAATCTTAATTAAGATGTCGAACAAGCTCAGGAACGCAGCTGGTAACTTCTATATTAATGACAAACCGACAGCAGCGGTTGTAGGCCAGCAGCCATTCGGTGGCGGAAGAGCTTCGGGCACAAACGACAAAGCCGGAAGCGCAATGAACATTCTGCGCTGGATGACGGCAAGATCAATTAAAGAAACATTTGATCCGCCTAAAGACTGGAAATATCCGTTTATGGGAGCAAAATAATCAGTTATTTAGCTCGTTTTTCGAGAAGATCAGTCCTTAATAAAGGGCTGATCTTTTTTTATGCCCCGGCTCACCCACCTTTTTTTACTACAAAAATTTTATTGTGTTATGATAGAGAAATCATCTATCTTTGCCCACCACAAATGAGATGATGAATGAAACAACGCATAGCAAGACTTAGCGCCCTGACAATATTAATATTTGCAGTTTGTGTTACTGCATTCACAACTGCCCAGAATCGTACATCTAATGAAGTCCCGGTAGTTATTTCCGGGGATACGCTTTTCTTCGTAAAAACGAATATCGGTCCATTCACGGCAGAACAGAGAGTTACTGAAATAATACGGAAAATAAATTCTATTATTAAAAACGATGGAAATGCCGATTCTATTAAAACTGAAGATTATTCCGGCTACACAAATATAATTCTTAACAAGAGAATCATTCTATCGATAACAGATGCTGATGCGGAACTGGCTGGGAGAAAAAGAGCGGATCTCAGCAAAGAACTATTAACAATATTAAAAGAAAAAATAAATACTGAAGGAGAGCATTATAGCAGCAAATCATTAATAATTAATGGAGCTATCACTTTAGGACTTTTAATTTTACTGGGTTTAATTCTCTGGCTGCTTACAAAAATATTCCCTCGCGCTTATGCCTTTATTGAAAGCCTGGAAGGTAAAATATTCCGGTCAATAAAATTCAGAGATCTTGAGATTATAAGTGCGGAAAATATTTCCTCTTTTTTTATAATCCTGTTTAAAGGAATACGGTTATTTATTTCACTTCTTTTATTCTATGCTTTAATAGTTTATGTTTTTGGCTTATTCCCGTGGACCAAAGATATAAACATACGACCTCTACTTAGAGGTTCTATATTATCAATTGCATTGATCATTTCAACGTATGTGATTCTTAAGTCCGTTTACGCTTCTTTAAAAGCAATCAGTAATAAAAGCAATAGCTGGAAAGGCTCGCTTATAAAATCTGTCAGGATTAAAAACCTGGAAGTTATTTCGGAAGAAAGAATTTTGGAGCAGGTACGATTTGGATTACGTATTCTAAAATTCGTAATTACAATCATTATTGCTTATTTCTTTTTCACTCTACTGTTTAGCTTTTTTGAGTTTTCAAAAAACTGGGCAGCTACTTTAATAAATTACATAATCGATCCTTTATTTAGTGTTGTAAATTCATTTGTAAAATATTTACCCAGTCTGTTTACGATTATAGTAATTGTTTTTGTGACAAGGTATATCCTTAAATTCATAAAATTTATTTTCAATGAACTTGAACGAGGAACAATCAGTTTTCAGAGATTTCCACCTGAGTGGGCTGATCCAACTTACAAAATAGTAAGGTTTTTATTTTTAGCATTTGCAGCAATTATAATTTTTCCATACCTGCCCGGTTCTGATTCGCCTGCCTTCCAGGGGGTGTCGGTATTTCTCGGAATTCTCTTTTCACTCGGTTCATCATCTGCAATTGCAAATATGGTTTCCGGAGTTGTAATAACTTATATGCGACCGTTCAAAATTGGTGACCGTGTGAAAATTGCTGATACAATGGGTGATGTGATTGAAAAAACATTACTCGTTACGAGAATCAGAACAATTAAAAATGTTGATGTATCCATTCCCAACGCCATGGTGCTGGGTAGTCATATTATAAATTTCAGTTCTTCTGCAAAAGATAAAGGATTAATTTTGCACACTACGGTTACTATCGGTTACGATGTTCCGTGGAAAAAGATACATGAACTATTAAAATCAGCAGCCAAATCAACTGAAAATATTCTGGAGAAACCCGAGCCGTTTGTCTTGCAAACAAGTCTTGACGATTCTTATGTAAGTTATGAATTAAACGCTATTACAGATAAGCCCGGAGCAATGGCAAAAATCTACTCTGATCTTCATCAGAATATTCAGGATAAATTTAATGAAGCGGGAGTTGAAATAATGTCACCTAGCTATTCAGCAGTTCGTGATGGTAATCAAACTACAATTCCGGAAGATTATCTACCCAATGGTTATAAACCAAAATCCTTCAGAATTCTTCCATTTGGCAATTTATTCAAAGGGAAGGAAAATTCTGAGAAATAAGAGATGTTTTTTTTTAATTTCTATGGAATTAATTGTTATTTTTAAAATGCACTTATTAAATATTCAAATCTAAAATTCAGCGGGAAAGCAAATGTTTAAAAAATTATTACCCAAAGAAGATAAATATTTCGACGATTTTAAGGAGATGATAACTCATATTCAGGAAATGGCCTCCCTTACTCATCAACTTTTTTCTGCTGATAAACCAGATAAAGACCTGCTACTTAAATTAAGGACGCTCGAACGTAGGTGTGATGAAGTTTCTGCAAAAGTTATAAAAAGATTAAACAAAACATTTATTACCCCATTCGATCGTGAAGACATTCTTGTCCTTACTCAAAAACTTGACGACATAGGCGATATGCTTCTTGCTGCATCAATTAGAATTGATCTTTTTAATGTTACAGAAAAAATTAAGTATGCGAATGATCTTGCAGCAATTGTCCTTCAGCAAATAAAAGAACTTGGAATTGCTCTTAACGACCTTAGAGTAAAACATACGAACGAATGTAAAGCAGTTGCAGTACTTGAAACAGAGGCAGATAAAGTTTATCACCAGGCTATGAAAGAATTATTCATTGAAGAAAAAGATCCGTTGAATGTTATAAGAAGAAAAGACATTCTTAGTATATTAGAAGAGGCTTCAGATAAATCTCAAGCGGCGGCGAATGTAATTCTATCAATATTTATTAAAAACGCTTAACATATTATGACATTTGCTCTTATCATTATTGGGATGGCACTTATCTTTGATTTCTATAACGGGATGAATGATGCCGCAAATTCAATTGCCACTATTGTTTCCACAAGAGTTTTAACACCGACTCAAGCTGTTTTATGGGCTGCCTTTTTCAATTTTGCCGCTGCCTTTATCTTTGGAGTAAGTGTAGCAACCACCATCGGGAAAGGAATAGTTGACGTTTCTATAGTAAATAACACAGTAATATTTTCAGGACTTGTTGGTGCTATCCTCCTTTCTGCTACAGCAACTCATCTTGGTATGCCGATAAGCATATCCCATGCTATTATTGGAGGATACGGCGGTGCCGGAATTGCAAAGGCCGGATTCGGGGCTCTGGTCGCCAGTAGTTTTTCAACTGTAGTAATATTTATTTTTATTGCACCAATAATGGCTTTTGTTATCGCCTTAATTTTTTCAATTTTAACAACGTGGATTGTAAAAGATAAAGCCCCGGGAAAAGTTGATAAATATTTCAGAAAATTACAGCTCGTGTCATCTGCTCTTTTCAGTCTGAGCCACGGTTCAAACGACGCACAAAAAACTATTGGAATTATTGCTGTTGTTTTATTTACAAATGGAATGCTGGGTGATACTTTTTATGTGCCCACCTGGGTCATATTTATGAGTTATTCTGTAATCGCTCTCGGAACTGCGATTGGCGGATGGAAAGTAATAAAAACATTGGGAATGCGTGTTACAAAATTAACTCCATTCGGAGGATTCAGCGCTGAAACTTCTGCAGGTATCACAATTTCTATCGCATCAATTTTGGGAATCCCGGTAAGCACAACTCACACAATTACAGGATCAATTATTGGTGTAGGTACTATGAAAAGTTTTTCCGCAGTTAGATGGGGGGTTGCAAGAAACATTTTATGGGCCTGGGTTTTAACAATACCCCTCTCCGGAATTTTTGCATATCTTACTTATGAATTTTCTGTTTTTGCAATTGGATTCATAAAATAATTCTTCTAAAGTAAAATTGTCAAGAATTACCAAAAAGAGATATTAAGATATTTTATTAAATTTTCAGGGTGTTCTACCCTTATTGAAAACCCAAACAATTTTTCTGGTGTTTTAGTTACCATCCCACAACAGATGTGCGGTGTTCAATACACTCTTCTGATCCTTACAGCTTGGTGATTTATGTGTGCTTAATTATAAAAGAATTACTATTCTGTAAATACCGAGATATTGCTTTTAATTAGTTCGAGCATTTCTTTTTCGATTTCTTTTCCGCGATCTCTACCGTACCAGAGATGTAGTTTTTCATAAAGTTCAGGTTTCACTATTCTCTGTGATTTCCATTCCAAAATTAGCTTTTGGGCTTCAGCTGGTCTTGGGCCCCATTTAAATATTTCATTTCCATCAATATCAAAAGCTATCAGAACAGGTATGCTCTTCGTACCGTTTGTCAGGTAAAGATCCATTATGTCAGGATTTTTATCACGAAGAATAATTCTGAAATTTATGTTTGAATTTTCTTCCGCCATTTTTGCAATGTAAGGAAGATTCTGTGCCGAATCACCACACCAGTTTTCAGTAATTACCATCCACAATTGCGGATTATCAATTTTTTGAATTTCAGCTACTAATTCATCTGACACTTCATAATGTTTTTCGATCCTACGACTGCGCTGAATATTCATTTTTGTGTATTCAAAAATTTCTCTATCATCTTTGCCAAGTGAGACTTCATTAGTTTCATTTATTTGCTTTTCCGTCATTTCCATATAATGACTATATTTTAAACCATTATGTGGACGCTTTTCTTCAAAAAACTTGTGTGCCATCGTTACTCCTTATATAGATTAGCATAACTATGAAAATTGATCAAACCAATTTAATTATTATGTTGAAAAAATATTTTTATTTGGTTAAATACTCTGTCGGTTAGATGACACTTAAAGCATAAGGATTCAATAATTAAGTTATTTTATCAATATTTATGTGCTTTATTTAAATGATTTAAGTTGTAAGTTAGTTTTGTTCATATTATTTAAATTATTTACCGAAATTTATGGTTGAGACAAAATACTTTACGCCGGCTGAAGCCCGAAAAACGCTTCCGCTTGTGAAAAACATTGTAAATGATATCCTTCAGACAACAGTAGGAATACGGCTTATAGCAAAGGACCTGGACGGTAAAATTGAAGAAGATCCAACTGTGAAGAAATTAATTGCAGATGTTAATAATTTTATGCAGGAACTGGAGGAAATAGGCTGTTTTTATAAAGACTGGAATTTCAGTATTGGTTTAGTCGATTTTCCTGCGCTTATTGATGAGAAAGAAGTATTTCTATGCTGGAAAAGTGACGAAGACGATATAAGATATTATCATGAAATTGAAGCCGGATTTGCAGGAAGAAAAATTATCCCTGCGGAATATTTTTTAGAAGATAATTAATCTCGTCTATTTTTGTAAAACAAAACCAACCGTATCTTTGAGTGTTTTATTTGATACCATATCTTTAATATTAAAGACTGCTTTATAATTACCAACAGGATAATCTCCATCAATATTAAATTGGGCCTCAAGCTTCAGGCTCTTAATTTCCTCTGAATCTTTTTTATCATTCTCTTTTGTAAAAAGAGATCTTATAGTTTTATTATCCGGAGTAATTATATCTACGGCATAAAAGACGCGGGCAAAATATTCGCCGTCCTTTTCAGAAAGGTCAAAACCATGCAGTTCGGTTATTGCCTGAACTTCCCATCCTTTTCCCATATCAAGAGCAAACGCGTTTGATCCTGCAGTACTCAGTTTTATATCTTCTTTTTTTGAACATCCGGCAAAAATGATAAACATTAAACCAAATAATAAAATTATTTTTTTCATATTATTTATATATAATAAAAGGAATGATAAATATTTAACATCTCTGCGGGAACTGCAAAATCAGCAGTTCACCGCAAAGATGTGGATGACAATTTAACTGTTTTTCTTCTGGAAATCCTGCATAAAATTAACAAGTTCTTCCACGCCTTTTTTCGGAAATGCATTATAAATTGATGCACGAATTCCGCCTACAGAACGATGACCTTTCAATCCGCTGAATCCTGCAGATGTACTTTCTGCTACAAATTTTTTCTCTAATTCTTCATTTGCTAAATTAAAAGTGATATTCATAAGTGAACGGCTTTCTTTTTCAGCATGACCTTTATAATAACCATCACTTGAATCTATACAATCGTAAAGCAAACCTGCTTTTTCTTTGTTAAGATTATACATCGCATCAAGTCCACCCAAATCCTTTAACCACTTGGTAACTAAAGAAATAATATAAACACCGAAAACTGAGGGTGTGTTATACAGCGAACCTTTCTCAGTATGTGTTCTGTAATTCAACATAGTATGCAGAGAATCCTGGCTTCTTTCTATCATATCTTTTCTGAGTATAACTAAGGTTACACCGCTCGGTCCCATATTCTTTTGGGCACCCGCATAAATAAGGGCGTATTTATTTACATCAATTTTTTTGTGAAGAATATCCGAAGATGCATCACAGATTAAAGGAACATTTCCGACATTTGGCTCTGTTTGCCATTCTGTTCCGTAAATTGTGTTATTTGAGGTAAAATGAACGTAAGAAGCATCGGCATCCAGTTTCATTTCTTCCTGCTTAGGAATCCTGTTAAATTTATTTTCCTCTGTACTTGCAGCAATATTAACAGAGCCGACTCTCTTTGCTTCTTTTACAGCTTTCTTCGACCATGCCCCGGTAACAATATAATCAGCTTTATTCTTTGAAGGCATAAGATTTAGAGGAATCATAGAAAACTGAAGGCTTGCGCCGCCCTGTAAAAACAGCATATCATAATTATCGCCGATACTTAAGAGCGATTTCAAACCATCAACAGCATCAGCAAATATTTTATCAAAAGTTTTTGAACGATGACTTATCTCAAGTACAGACATTCCCACACCCGGAAGCATAAAAAGATCTTTCTGCGCTTCTTTTAACACTTCTTCAGGTAAAATTGCTGGTCCCGCGCTAAAATTAAATATTCTTTTTTCCATAACACTATTCCCTTTTATAGTTCTGATTTATAACAAATTTAAATTTAAAAAAACTAAATTAAGTGAACCAGTAATCCATCACGTAATTTTGGCTCAAACCATGTTGATTTGGGAGGCATGATCTCTCCCGCATCTGAAATATTCATTAAGTCCTGCACTGACACAGAGTACAGCGAAAATGCAACCGCTGCTTTTCCGCTGTCCACCAGTCTTTCAAGTTCTTTTGTACCGCGTATACCGCCGACAAAATCCACTCTCGGGTTTGTCCTGGGATCATCGATATTAAGAACCGGATTAAGAAGAAAATCCTGGAGAATGCTTGCATCAAGAGTCTCGCCGACTGATTTTGAAAGCGAAAGACTCGCTGTAACATTGTCTTTCGGTTTCAACGAGTACCATTGTTTATCTATATACATTCCGAATGTTCTTTTTTCAGCCGGCTCTTTTTTATCCGTCCGTTCAAGAGTAAATTTTTCACTTACTTCATTTAAAAATTCATCCCTGTGTTTCCCGTTCAGATCCAGGACCACGCGGTTGTACGGAAGTATATGTAATTGTTCTGCCGGGAATAAAACAGCAATAAAATAGTTATACTCTTCATCACCTCTGTGATTTGGATTAGCTTTTTTTCTTTCAGCCCTTGCCCTTCCTGCGCTTGCAGCACGATGATGTCCGTCGGCAATATAAAGATTTTTAACTTTGCCGATTTCATTTATGAAAAGCTCATTATGTTTGTCAGGTAGAATCCATACAGAATGTTTAATTCCATCGGCGGAAGTGAAATCGTAAAGAGGCTGCTCTTCTGACATCGTTTTGTTTACAACATCATTAATTGAAGTGACTCCCCGGTATGTAAGAAAAACAACTCCCGTTTGCGCACCGGTAGTTACAATGTGATTTGTCCTGTCATCCTCTTTTACTTTTCTTGTTTTTTCGTGTTTCAGTATCACATTATTATCGTAATCATCTACCGAGAATGTCGCGCCTATCCCGACTTGCGCGCGACCGTCCATCTCAAGTCTGTATAAATAAAAATGAGGTGTCTCATCCGTCACAAGCGGAGCATCTTTAATTAATTGGTCAAGGTTTTCTTTAGCTTTTTTATAAACTTCAGGAGAATATGCGTCTGTTTTATCGTCAAGGCCAATTTCTGACCTGGTAACTTTTAAAAAACTTAAATTATTCTCCCCTGCAAGTTCTTTTGCTTCTTCACGATTAACAACATCATAAGGAACACTTGAAACAAGATGTGCTTTTTCTTTAACGGGTCTTAATGCTTTGAAAGGTCTTATTACTGCCATATCGTCAAAAATCTCCATTTTTAGTGAAAGAACGTCCTTTAAAATCTACAAAATATTGTCAATAATCCATTTTATTAGGAGAAATTGTGTTAATATTGATCGATTTTTCTTCATTAAACGAAATAAGGTTAATTTTTAACCAGAAATTTTGTAAAATTTTAAAGTATCGCTATTTTAACCGCTCTCAATTTAATCAGGAAGTTAAGTAGAATAATGCCGCAAAAAAAATCGAAATCCAGAAAAAAGATATTGGGAAAGATCCGTTATCATAAAAATTTCTATTCAAAATTATTGAATAATGAAAGGGACATTATCGTCTGGCTGCCACCGTCTTACAATAAAAAAAGCGGCCATAAATTCCCTGTTCTGTATATGCAGGACGGACAAAATATAATGGATCCGGAAACATCTTTTGCGGGGAATGACTGGCGGGCCGATGAAACAGCGACCAGATTGATAAAAGAAAAAAAAATTGAAGAGATAATAATTGTTGGTATCTATAATACACCTGACCGGCTCGAAGAATACAGCGATTCAGAAAAAGGAAACAAATACATTCAGTTTATTATTAATGAATTAAAGCCTTTCATTGATTCAACTTACCCGACAAAATCTGGAAATAATAATTGTGCTGTTATGGGCTCATCAATGGGCGGACTTATTTCTTTTTTAATTGCCTGGAAATACACGGATGTTTTTTCAAAAGCAGCCTGCATGTCGAGTTCATTTTATTATGATGACGAAAAAGTAATTAAAATGGTAAAAGAAAACGAGGAAGCAAAAAGAAAATTTAGAGTCTATATTGATCACGGCGAAGACGGGCTGCCCCGCGGCCAAAAAATGTTCGCTGCTCTTACAGAAAAAGGATACGTTATCGGCACAGACATTGACTATTATTACGCTCCGGGTGCAGAGCACAATGAAGCCGCATGGGCCGATAGGCTTGAAAGACCTCTGGTATTTTTATTTGGCACTAAAAAATAAATCACATTTTTATTTGCATCTTGCCCCAAATTTCGCTTTAATGCAGGTCCTTTTTCTTAATAAGGGGTTAGTTAGTATATGAACAATAAATATCGAATATCCTTTGCCGTTGTTATTTTATATGTGGTAATAATATTTGCCGGCTGTGCCCCGGAGTCAACCTACCTTGTAAACCTGACCCTAGCAAAAAATGCAGTCATCAACTATCAGGAAAACGGCGGTTTTCATAAGGACACTGAGGAAGCTGTTAATAAAGCCATAAAGGAATTTGATAATATTACACCCGGTGAAAAATCGGCCGTGGTTTTTGATATAGATGAAACCTCCCTATCAAATTATAGCTTTAATAAAGAATCGGATTTCGGATACGTCGAGAAATATTTTGATATGTGGGTTGATAGCGCAAAGGCTCCCGCAATTACAGAAGTTCAGAGATTATATAATTATCTCGTAAAAAGAAATTTCAGAATTATCTTTTTAACCGGAAGAAAAACTTATCAGTACGATGAAACTTTGAAAAATTTAGATGAAGCCGGATATACAAAATTTGATACTCTCATTGTAAAAGATAAAAAGTATTACGGGATAAGTGCCTTAAGGTTTAAATCGGATAAAAGAACCGAGCTTACTGAAAAGGGTTATGTTATTGCCGGGACGGTTGGTGACCAATGGAGCGATCTTGACGGACCTTACCATGGGATACAAGTTAAAATTCCCAATTATCAGTATTTTATAGAATAATTATTCCTTAACAACTTCTGGCAAAATTACTTCTTCGTTATCGATAAAATCCAGTCACATATAGTTTTTAATGCGATCGGCGCAATTGTTTCCTGTATCTTTCTGTATTCATTTGGCAAACCTGTTTTTGCTGTTTGAAATAAATGATTCAATCCTTTTAATTCTACAACTTTGAAATCTTTATTTCCACCTTTTGTCAGCGCTTTTTTAATAGCTGCTAGATCCTCTTTCGGGGGAACCTGCAAATCTTTACTTCCGTCAATTGCAAGAACCGGACATTTTACTTTTTCAAGTACAGGCGCAGGATCATGCTTGATAAAATATTTAAACCACGGCTTTTCAACAATACTTAGCTCCTTTAATACAGCAGTGGTATCACCGATTTTTTTTCTTTCTTCCTGGCTTAATGAATTATAATACTTTTTAAATTCATTTAATATTTCGTTATGTGCTTTAATACTGTCTGGTTGGTTTTTTATAATATCATATATCTTAGCATTTAACTTTGTTACATTCCTAATATTATTTTCGGGTAATCCAGAGGCTCTGTCGATAAGTTCACCTTGTTTTAGAAGTATTTGTTCTCCCGGCAAACCTGGACCCGCCATTAAAACAATAAAAGCAACATCCCTGGATTTAATTGCAACCATAGGAGCAATTATGCCACCCTCGCTATGGCCGATCAATCCTATCTCTTTTTTATTTACTTTCTTCCTCGTTTTAAGATACTCTACGCCAGCAAGCGCATCACCCGCAAAATCTTTTGACGTGGCAGATGCAAAGTTTCCTGTTGATTTCCCCACACCTCTGTCATCAACGCGAAGTACCGCTATTCCACGTCTTGCTAAATAATCCGACAATACTAAAAATGGTTTATGACCCAATATCTCTTCATCCCTGTTCTGCGCGCCT
>Ga0315556_1000272_pt1 | contig 30891 bp, 24 predicted proteins | sample SalMarSW160310MG_FD_202112 | JGI IMG/M metagenome (GOLD analysis project Ga0315556, IMG submission 202112) | Salt marsh sediment microbial communities from the Plum Island Ecosystem LTER, Massachusetts, United States - Salt Marsh Sediment SW1603-10 ...
TGATCGGGTTGCCGTCTTGCGCGTAGAGCGCCTCGACGCAGTGCGCGATCGCGTTCATCCCGCTCGCCGCCGAAGTGGCCGGCGGCAGGCCGAGGGTGAGCGCCGGGTCGTAGATCACCGTCTTCGGCAGCACGCGCGCGTCGCGCGCGGTCCTCTTCAGCCCGCCCTCGGTCAGGCCGTAGACCGTCGTCATCTCGGAGCCCGAGTAGGTGCTCGGCACGGCGACGACCGGCAGGCCCGACGTGAGCGCGATCGCCTTCGCCAGGCCGGTAGTCGAGCCGCCGCCGACAGCGACGCAGCAATCCGCGCCCAGCTCGCGCGCGACCCGGCGCGCGTCCTCGGCTACCGCCAGCGGCACGTGCATCACCGCCTTGTCGTACACCCCCGCCGCGCGCGCGCCGAGGCTCTCCGCCAGGCGCCGCGCGCTGTCGGCCCGGCCGGGGGTGGAAAGCAGCAGCGCGCGCCTGACGCCGAGCCGCTCGAGCTCGTCCGGCAGCTGCGCGAGCGACCCCGCGCCGAACACCACCCGGCTTGGCCACGCGGTATAGAGAAAGCGTCTCATTAGTCTCGGGCGCCGACCTATCCGATTCGCGAAGAATCCACCTTATACCGCACTGCGGAACTGCTTTTCATTGACTTTGCCGTCATACGTAGCAGATTATGCGGCCGAGCCCCGCGCAGTGCGGTCGCGCAATACCGGGGCGCTTGACCCAATAAAATCAAAAGAAGAAGTCTTCACATATCCACAAGGGAGGCAGTTCATGAAACGGAATGCGATAGTACTGGCCATCGGCCTCGCGTTCTCGTTCGGCGCGAGCAGTGTATTCGCGAAGGGCGACGAAGCGAATCTGCAAAAGCTGGGCAACTTCCAGCGCACCGACACGCAACCGGGCAAGGTGGTCGAGCAAGGCGGCAAGTACGCCGAGAACCTGAAAAAGGTGCTGCAGAAGATCAAGCTGCCCGACGGCTTCAAGATCGAGCTGTTCGCGCTCGTGCCCGATGCGCGGCAGATGGCGGTCAGCCGCAACAAGGCGACAGTGTTCGTCGGCACCCGCAAGAGCACGGTCTGGGCGGTCACCGACCGCGACATGGACAACGTCGCCGACACGGTCGAGGAGTTCAGCCCGAGCGTCAAGTTCGACGATCCTGCCGGCACCTGCTACACGCCGGACGGGTTCCTGTACGTCGTCGAGCGCAACCGGGTGCTGCTGTTCCCCGCCGCCGAGTACTTCATGGAGAGCCCGGACACGGTCGCGGTCGCGGTGGTCAAGCAGGGCGAGCTGATTCCGCCGGAAGAGGAGTCGTACAACCATACCGCGCGCGCCTGCGTGATCGGGCCCGACAACAGGCTCTACATCACCCTCGGCCAGCCGTTCAACGTCACCCCGCCGGAAAAGGTCGACCTGTACCGCAAGGTGGGCATGGGCGGCATCGTGTCCTTCAATCGTGATGGGGGCGACCGCCAGGTCATCCTCACCGGGATGCGCAATTCGTCGGGCCTCGACTTCAATCCCAAGGACCACAGCCTGTGGTTCACCGACAACCAGGTCGACGGCATGGGGGACGAGATTCCTCCGGGCGAGCTGAACAAGGTGCCGGCGACGAACGGCAGGCTGCATATGGGCGGATGGTACGGCATGCCGTACTACGGCGGCGGCAGCACGCGGACCAACGAGTACAAGAACAAGCAGATTCCCAAGGAACTGGCGGCGAAGTACGTCAAGCCGCAAGTCGAGGAGATCGCGCATGCCGCCGACCTCGGGATGATGTTCTATACCGGCAACATGTTCCCGGCCAAGTACAAAGGCGCGATCTTCAGCGCGCAGCACGGCTCGTGGAACGCGGTCAAGCCCAGGGGCGCCAGGGTGATGGTCACCTTCCTGGATAGCAAGGGCAACGCCATGCACAATAAGAGCGAGCCGTTCGCCGAAGGCTGGATGAACGAGGATGGCGTGTACCTCGGCCGTCCGGTCGACGTCAGGCAGTACGTCGACGGCTCGATCCTGGTCTCGGACGACAAGGCGGGCGCTATCTACCGCATCTCGTACCAGGGCAAGTAACGAGGCTGGACGGACATGGGCCGGGCCTCGCGCCCGGCCCATTTATTTGTCGACTGGAACAAGATGCGTATTTCGAAAACTGGCGTGTTGCTCACCTCGTTGCTGGCAGTCGCGTCAGGATCGCTGATCGGAACGGCTCGCGCCGGCGAAGCGGCGCCGCAGCTGGTGCGGACCAATTGCCAGAACTGCCATGGCGAGGACGGCGTCGCGAACCTGCCCGGCGCGGCCAATCTGAGCGGCCAGCAGAAGGAATACCTGGTCGAACAACTGCGTGCGTACCGCTCCGGCAAGCGGCAGAATCCGCAGATGAGCATCGTCGCCAAACCGCTCACCGACGACGACATCGAAAAACTGTCCGAGTGGTATTCCTCGATCAAGATCACCGTGGAAAAACCCAATTGAGCACCGCCCGCTGCGCCGCCCTGCTGGGCACCCTGCTCTGCCTGCCGCTCGGCGCGGCGGCGCAGTCCGACGACGCGGTCACCGTCACGGCGACCCGCACCGAGCGTCCGAGTCTCGAAGTGCCGGCGTCGGTCGACCGTCTTTACGGCGACGACATCCACTTCGGGCGGCCCGAGGTGAACCTGTCCGAATCGCTCGGCCGCGTGCCGGGGATCGTGGCGCAGAACCGGCAGAACTACGCCCAGGACCTGCAGATCTCGTCGCGCGGCTTCGGCGCGCGCTCGGCCTTCGGCATCCGCGGCCTGCGGCTGCTGGTCGACGGCATCCCCGCCAGCATGCCCGACGGCCAGGGCCAGGCGTCGCACATCGACCTCGGCTCGGCCGACCGGATCGAGGTGCTGCGCGGTCCGTTCGCGGTGATGTACGGCAACGCCGCGGGCGGCGTGATCAACGTGTTCACGCGCGACGGCTCGCAGGCGCGGGGCATCGACGCCGGGCTCGAGGCGGGGTCGTTCGCCACCCGGCGCGCCTCGCTCGAGGCCGGCGCGCGGCGCGGCGACATGGACTGGCTCGCGAGCGGCGCGCATTTCGAGACCGACGGCTACCGCGATCACAGCAAGGCGCGGCGCGAGCAGGCCAACGCCAAGCTCAGGTTCGGCCTCGGCGGCGACAACACGCTCACCCTGACCGCCAACGCCTTCGACAGCCCCGACACCCAGGACCCGCTCGGGCTGACCAAGGCGCAAGCCGAGGCCGATCCGAGCCAGGCGGTCTCGCGGGCCTATACGTATGACACGCGCAAGAGCGTGCGCCAGAACCAGGCCGGGGCGACGCTCGAGCACCGCCTGCAAGGCGGCGGCACCCTGAGCGCCACCGTCTACGGCGGCATGCGCAACGTCAACCAGTTCCTCGCCTTCGACGGCGCGGCGGCGGCCACCGCGGGCTCCTACGGCAGCGCGGGCGGCGTGATCAACCTGGCGCGGACCTTCGGCGGCGGCGGATTGCGCTACACGCGCGAGGCCGCGCTCGCCGGCCGCCCGCTCACGCTGACGCTCGGCGGCGAGTACGAGACGATGGACGAGCGGCGCAAGGGCTTCGTCAACGACTTCGGCATCTTCGGCGCGCTGCGGCGCGACGAGGACGACAAGGTCTCGAGCAGCGCCGTCTACGCGCAGGCCGAGTGGCGCTTCGCCGGGAAGTGGATCGCGCTCGGCGGAGTGCGCGCGAACAGGGTGTCCTTCAGCTCGACCGACTACTTCATCGTGCCGGGCACGCTCAACCTGGACGACAGCGGCAGCCGCGACTTCAACGCCACCACGCCGGCGATCGGGCTGCTGTATCGCCTCGCACCCGCGACCAGCCTGTACGCGAACTACGGCCGCGGCTTCGAGACGCCGACTTTCGCCGAGCTCGCCTACCAGCCGAGCGGCGCGACCGGCCTCAATTTCGCGCTCGAGCCGGCCAGGAGCCGCAGCATGGAGGCCGGCGTCAAGACCCTGATCGGCGCGAACCTGCGCCTCAACGCCGCGCTGTACGACGTCGAGACGCACGACGAGATCGTGGTCGACAGCAACAACAACGGCCGCACCACCTACAAGAACGCCGGCCGCACGCGGCGGCGCGGCATCGAGCTGGGTGCCGACGCGAGCCTGCCGTACGGCATCGAGGCCTCGCTGGCCTGGACCGTGCTCAACACCGAGGTGCTCGACGGCTACACCAGCTCGAGCGGCGACGTCGCCGCCGGCAGCGTCCTGCCCGGCGTGCCGCGCGCGAGCCTGTACGGCGAGCTGCGCTGGCGCCACCCGGCGAGCGGCTTCAACGTCCTGTTCGAGGCGCAGTACCGCTCGCGCGTCGCGGTGAACGACGTCAACTCGGACTACGCCGACGCCTACACGGTCACCAACCTCGCGCTCGGCTTCGCGCAGCGCGCGCAGAGCTGGCGCCTGTCGGAGTTCCTGCGCATCGACAACCTTGCCGACACGAAGTACATCGGCTCGGTGATCGTCAACGCCGCCGCCGACCGCTTCTACGAGCCCGCGCCCGGGCGCAGCGCGATGCTCGGCGTGCAGGCCAAACTGCCCTTCTAGCCTCAGTTGTAGTGCAGCCCGCCGTTGACCGCCACGGTCTGGCCGGTCATGTAGGCGTTGCCGGCGAGCATCACCACCACCGCCGCCACCTCCTCGCCGGTGCCGAGGCGCCCGACCGGAATCCTGGCTTCGCTCTCGGCGCGGTGCGGCGCGGTCATGTCGCTCTCGATGAGCGAAGGCGCGACCGCGTTCACGGTGACGCCGTCCTTGACCAGCCGCGCGGCGTAGCCGCGGGTGAGCCCCTCCATGCCGGCCTTGGAGGCGTTGTAGTGCGCGCCGACGATTCCCGCCCCGCGCGCGGCGCCGGAGGAGATGTTGACGATCCGCCCCCAGCGGCGCTCGCGCATGCCGCGCCACACCGCCTGCGTGCACAGGAATGCCGACTTGAGGTTGACCGCGATCGTGCGGTCGAAGTCGGGCTCCGTGAGATCCTCCAGGCCGCGCCGCAGCGCGATCCCGGCGTTGTTCACCAGGATGTCGACCGGGCCGAGCGTCGACTCGACCGCCGCCACCATGCGCGCCACCTGCGCGCCGTCGGCCACGTCGGCGCCGAGCGCGACGCTCCTGCGCCCGAGCGCGCGGATCGCCGCCGCGACCGCCTGCGCCTCGTTGTTGCGCGCGCGGTAGTTCACCGCCACGTCGGCGCCGGCCTGCCCCAGCGCGAGCGCGATCGATTTGCCTATGCCGCGCGAGCCGCCGGTCACCAGCGCCACGCGTCCGGACAAATCAGATTCATGGGGCATCGCAATTCCTCCTCAAAATCGGGGTCAGAGTCACATTTTTCGCCTGGCGAAATAATCGACTCTGACCCCGATTATTCATCGGGCCGCGAGGCGGCGGCGGAATTCGAGCGCCAGCAGCGGCAGGCCGAGCGCGGCGACGGCGAATACCGGGCGCGTGCCCCAATGATCGACGATGCGGGCCGAGATCCACACTCCGGCCGACTGGCCGGTGAACAGCGCGAGCGCGAACAGCGACACCGCCGCGCCGCGCGCCTCGGGCGCCATCTGGGTCGCGTGCACCTGCAGCGTGTTGTGCAGCATGTAAAGGCCGGTCCCGGCGGCCATCAGGCAGGGCACGGCGAAGGCCGCGCTCGGCGCGGCGATCATGCCGAGCCAGGCGATGCCGAGCAGCGCGCCGCCCGCGAGCACCAGCCCGGCCTCGCCCAGGCGCGGCACGACGCGCCCGGCCAGGGCGGCGTAAAGCAGCCCGCCGGCGGCGAACGAGGTCACCAGCGCGCCGCTCGCACCGAGGCTCACGCCGAGGCGCTCATGCAGGTGCAGCGCGACGAAGGCGAGCGCGCCGTAGAACAGCAGCGCCTCGACGAACACCGTCACCAGCATCACCCGCACCCAGGGCCCGCGCAGCAGCCCGGCCATGCGGCGGAACGCGTCGGGCACCGACGCCGCGGCGCCGCCCGTGCGCCGCGTGAGCGGATTGCCGCGCAGCTCGAGCGCGAGCAGCGCGGCGATCGCGAGGTAGAGCACGCCCAGCACCACGAACACCGCGCGCCAGCCGAAGGCCTCGCCCAGCACCCCGCCCGCGGTCGTGCCCAGCGCGACGCCGGCCATCTGCCCGATCAGGAAGCGCGCCAGCACCGGCTGGCGGCGCTCGTACGGCACCACGTCGCCGATCCAGGCCATCGAGACCGGGATCAGCGCTCCCACCGTCGCGCCCGAGGCGAAGCGCGCCGCGACCAGCCAGCCGAGCGACGGCGCAGCCGCGCAGGCGAAGGTCCCCAGCGCCGAGAGCGCGGTCGCCACCGTCACCAGGCGGTACTTGCCGATCCTGTCGCCGATCGGCCCGTGCACCACCTGAAGCAGCCCGTAGGCGACCGAGAAGCCGGTGATCACCGCCGCCGCGGCGCCAGGCGTGACCCGGTACTCGGCCGCGATCAGCGCCAGCAGCGGGTCGGTGACGCGTAGCGCCGCCGCGCTGGCGAGCGCGGCGAGCGAGAGCAGGACGATGGCGCGGCCGGTCATGAGGCCGGCAAGTATCCGCGATTCCCGTGCCGTTATCGAGACTTAAGTCAGTCTTAATGTTCCGCGCTGCAGAATCGGTCCGCTGGTCACGACCGGAATCCCGTTGAAAATCCCCTTTCGCATCGTCCTCGCCGCCCTGTGCGCCGTATCCGCCGGATGCGCGAGCTACCGCCCCGAACCGCTCGGCACCGCGCCGCACATGGTGCGCAACGTCGCGCGCATCGAAGTCGACGCGGCGCGCATGCCGCTGCCCGCGCTGCGCTCGCACCGCTTCGATCCGGCCGACGGCCTCGACATCGACGAGGTGGCGATGCTGGCGGTGGCCAACAATCCGCAACTCAAGATTGCGCGCGACCGGCTCGGCGTCGCGCGCGCGCAGGCCTTCGCCGCCGGCCTGTTGCCCGACCCGCAGCTCGCCCTGACGCGCGACGTTCCGACCAACGGTGGGCCCGGCAATTCGAGCGCGTTCAGCGCCGGCCTGTCGTACGACGTCAACGCGCTGCTGACGCGCTCGGCGCGCTCGGCGGCGGCGAGCGCGTCCGCGCGCCAGGTCAACCTCGATCTGCTGTGGCAGGAATGGCAGGTCGTCGGCCGCGCCCGCCTGCTGTTCGTGCGCAACGTCGAGCAGCAGCGCTTGCTGGAGATCCTGAACCAAACCCGCAAACTGTTCGAGGCCCGTTACCGGCATGTCGCGGCCGCGCTGGCCCAAGGCAACGCGACGCTCGACGCCAGCAGCGCCGACCTCGCCGCGCTGCAGGGCGCCGGGCGCCAGATCGACGAGCTCGAGCGCCAGGTGCGGCGCAACCGCATCGACCTGAATCGCCTGCTCGGCCTGGCGCCAGACGCCGAGCTGCGGCTGGTCGGCGGTGCCGCCTTGCCGGCGCTCGATGCACAGCAGGTAAAGGCCTCCCTCGCGCAGCTCGCGCGCCGCCGCCCCGATCTGCTCGCGCTCGAGGCGGGCTACCGGAGCCAGGAGGAGCGCTTTCGCGCCACGGTGCTGGCGCAGTTTCCGGCGCTGAACGTCGGCATCACGCGCGCGCGCGACACCGGCAACCTCTACACGCAGGGCCTCGGCATTACCCTGTCATTGCCGATCTTCAACGGCAACCGCGGCAACGTCGCGATCGAGCGTGCCACGCGCCAGCAGCTGCACGACGATTACCGGCTGCGCCTTGACGACGCCACGGCGGAGGTCTACGCCCTGCTCGGCGACCAGGTCCTGCTCGGCGAGCAGCTGGCGGGCGTCAAGTCCGCGCTCGCGGCGCTCGAGCAGGCCTCGTCTTCCGCAGCGGCGGCGCTGGCGGCCGGCAACCTGAGCGAGCTCGCCTTCGCCAGCGTGCAGTCGGCCCTCCTCGCCAAGCGTGTCGAGGCGGTCCTGCTCGAGCAGCGCATCCTCGAGCAGCGAATCGCCATCCTGACACTCGCCGGGACCCCTGACCCATGAAACGCCTCCTCATCGCCATCGCCGCGCTTGCTCCATTGCTCGCCGCCGCGGCCGACGCGCCCAGCGTGCTGGTGCGCACCGAGCCCCTGCGCCAGCACGCGATCGCCGAGACCCTGGTCGGCTACGGCACGCTGGCGCCAGAAGTCGGCGGCACCGTCAACGTCAACCTGCCGCGGCCGGGGCGCATAAGCGCGCTCGAAGTGAGCCCGGGGGAGGTGGTGAAGAAAGGCGCCAGGCTGCTCGAGTTCCGCACCGCAGCCGGCGCGGCGCTCGGCTACCGCCAGGCCGGGAACGCGCTCGCCTTCGCGCGCTCGGAGCTCGCGCGCAGCGAGCAGCTCGCGGCACAGAAGCTCGCCACCGCGTCGCAGCTCGCCGCCGCGCGCAAGGCGCTCGCCGACGCCGAAGCGGCGCTCGAGGCGCAGCGCAGGCTCGGCACCGGAACCGCGAGCGTGTCGGTGAAAGCGCCCTTCGAAGGCGTCGTGGTCAGCATCGGTGCCGCGCCGGGGGACCGCATCGCGGCGGGGACCGCAGTGCTCAAGCTCGCGCGCCTGTCGGGGCTGCGCGTGCTGCTGGGCATCGAGCCCTCCGACAGCTTCGCGGTGCGCGCCGGCATGCCGGTGCATCTCAGGCCCGTATTCGACACGCGGCGCGCCGTCGACGCCCATGTCGCCGCGGTGCATGGCATGGTCAACCCGCAGACCCAGCTGGTGGACGTGGTGGTGAAGATCGCTTCCGGCGACCTGCTGCCCGGCATGCGGGTGCGGGGCGAGATCACCCTCGCGAGCAGGAAGGGGTGGGCGGTGCCGCGCTCGGCCGTGCTGCGCGACGACAACGGCGCCTACGTGTTTCAGGTGAAGGACGGCATCGCGCAGCGCGTCACCGTGCAGGTGGAAAGCGACGGCGACAAGCTGCTCGGCATTCGCGGCCCGCTCGACCCGGCGCTCAAGGTGGTGGTGCAGGGCAACTACGAGCTCACCGACGGCATGGCGGTGCGCGAGGCCGCGCAATGAACTTCACCCAGTGGGTGCAGGCCCACCGCCGCTCGATCCTGTTCTTCCTCGCCATGCTCGCGCTGGCGGGCGGGTTCGCCGCGTTCAAGCTGCCGGTCACGCTGTTTCCCAAGGTCGACTTCCCGCGCGTGCGGGTGTCGCTCGATGCCGGAGACCGGCCGGCCGATTTGATGGCGCTGCAGGTGACCGTTCCGGTCGAGCAGGCGGTGCGGCGCGTGCCGGGCGTGCGCGACGTGCGCTCGACCACCAGCCGCGGCTCGGCCGACGTGTCGATCAACTTCGACTGGGGCACCGACATGGCGAGCGCGACCTCGCAGGTCAACGGCGCGATCAGCCAGATTCTGCCTTCGCTGCCGGCGGGGACCACGCTGCGAGTGAAGCGCATGGACCCGACGGTGTTCCCGATCCTCGCCTACAGCCTGACTTCCGACAGCCAGTCGCTGAGCGAGCTCTACGACCTCGCGCGCTACCGGCTGCGCCCGCTGCTTTCGAGCATCGACGGCGTGGCGCGCATCCAGGTTGTCGGCGGCACGCGCGAGGAATACCACGTGACGGTCGACCCGGCGCGGCTCGAGGCCTATCGGCTGTCGCTGGCCGACGTGTCCGCCGCGCTCGGCGCCGCCAACGTGGTGACCGCGGTCGGCCGGCTCGAGGACCACTACAAGCTCTACCTCGCGGTGTCCGACACCCGGCTGCAGAGCCTGAAGCAGATCGGCCAGACCGTGCTCAGGAGCGGCGCCAACGGCCTGGTGCGCCTGAGCGACGTCGCCACCGTCACCGACAGCACGGTGCCGCAGTGGATCCGGGTCAACGCCGACGGCAAGAACGCGGTGCTGCTCGACGTCTACCAGCAGCCGGGCAGCAACAGCGTGCAGATCGCGGCCGACGTCGCGGCGCGCCTGAAGGGCTACCACGCTCAGCTGCCAAAGGGGGTGAAGGTCGCCAAATGGTACGACCAGAGCCAGCTGGTGGTCGCCGCCGCGGCGAGCGTGCGCGACGCGATCCTGATCGGCGCCGTGCTCGCCGCGCTGGTGCTGCTCGCGTTCCTGCGCAACCTGAAGACCACCCTGATCGCCATCATCGTGCTGCCCGCGGTGCTCGCCGCGACGGTGGTGCTGCTGTACGCGCTCGGCATGAGCTTCAACATCATGACCCTGGGCGGAATGGCGGCCGCGGTGGGGCTGATCATCGACGACGCGATCGTGATGATCGAGCACATCGTGCGCCGGCTGCGCGGCGCGCCGGCCGACCACCACGGGCGGGTGATGGCGGCCGCGCTCGAGTTCGCGCGCCCGCTCTCGGGCTCGTCGGCCTCGACGATCGTCATCTTCCTCCCGCTCGCCTTCCTGAACGGGGTGACCGGGGCCTTCTTCAAGGCGCTCTCGCTCACCATGGCCGCCGGACTGGTGATCTCGTTCTTCGTCACCTGGCTCGCGGTGCCGATCCTGGCCGACCATTTCCTGAACGAGAAGGACGCCAACCAGAAGGAAGGCGGGCGCCCGACGGAATGGATGCACGGCGCCTACGCCGCCGTCATGCAGCGCGTGCTGGCGCAGCCGGCATGGGCCCTGGCAGGCATCGCGCCGCTCCTGCTCGCCGGCTGGATCAGCTACCAGCACACCGGCTCGGGCTTCATGCCGTCGATGGACGAAGGCGGCTTCATCCTCGACTACCGCTCGCCGCCCGGCACCTCGCTCAGCGAAACCGACCGCCTCCTGCGCCAGGTCGAGACATTCATCCGGCGCAACCCCTACGTCGCAACCTACTCGCGCCGCACCGGCACCCAGCTCGGCGGCGGCGTGACCGAGGCCAACGAGGGCGACTTCTTCATTCGCCTCAAGGACGGCAAACGGCCGCCGATCTGGGACGTGATGGACCATCTTCGCACGCAGGTCGAGCAGAACGTTCCCGGTCTGAGCATCGAGCTGTCGCAGCTGATGGAGGACGTGATCGGCGACCTGACCGCGGTGCCGCAACCGATCGAGATCAAGATCTTCTCCGACGACCAGGCCACGCTCAATCGCCTTGCGCACAAGGTTAACGCGGCGATCTCCAGCATCCCCGGTGTGGTCGACACGCGCGACGGCATCCATCCGGCGGGCGATGCGCTCGAGATCCACGTCGACCGCGCCAAGGCCGCGCTCGAGGGCATGAGCCCGGAGACGGTGACGCAGCAGCTCGACGGCTACATGGCCGGCGTCGTGACGACGAAGATCGAGCACAACCCGAAGCTGATCGGGGTGCGCGTGTGGCTGCCGCCCGAACTGCGCGCCAGCGTGCCGGACGTCGGCCGCCTGCTGCTGCGCGCGCCGGACGGGCACCTGTTCCCGCTCAAGCGCGTGGCGAAGCTGGTCACGGTCAGCGGACAGCCGCAGATCAAGCGCGACAACCTCAAGCGCATGGTGGCCGTCACCGGACGCATCAGCGGGCGCGCGCTGGGCTCGGTGATCCACGACGTGCAGCGCGTCATGAACAAGCCGGGCATGCTTCCCAAGAGCGTCTACTACGAGCTGGGCGGGCTGTACAAGCAGCAGCAGATCGCGTTCCGCGGACTGATGGCGGTGTTCGCGGCGGCGGTCGCGCTGGTGTTCCTGCTGCTGCTTTTCCTGTACGAGAGCTTCCGCCTCGCACTCTCGGTCCTGGCCGCTCCGCTGCTCGCGGTGTGCGCGGTGTTCGTCGGGCTGTGGGCGAGCGGCATCGAGCTCAACATCTCCTCGATGATGGGCATGACCATGATCGTCGGCATCGTGACCGAGGTCGCGATCTTCTACTTCTCCGAATACCGCGAGCTCGAAGGCAGGATGCCGCGCGCACAGGCGCTGATCGAAGCCGGCAACAACCGCATGCGCCCGATCGCGATGACCACCTTCGCCGCGATCCTCACCCTGCTGCCGCTCGCCTTCGCCATCGGCCAGGGCTCGGCGATGCAGCAGCCGCTCGCGGTCGCGATCATCGCGGGGCTGGCGGTGCAGCTGCCGCTGGTCCTGTTCGTGATGCCGGCGCTGTTCGTCATGCTGCGAGCCGGCAACAACTCCGCAACCTGATCCAGGGAGGCTGCCATGAAAACACTGCTCGTACTCGCCTTCACCGCGCTCGCCGCCCTGCCGCCGGGCGCGCACGCCGCGGGCCAGGACATCTACAAGTCCTGGCTGCCCGACGGCAGCGTGACCTACGCCGCGCAGCCCGAGCCGAACGCGACCAGGGTCGAGCGCATCGACGTCAAGACCCTGTCGCCCGAGCAGCGCCGCGCCGCGCAGCAGCTGCTGCTGATGGATAAGGCGTCGATAAGAAAAGGCTACGCGATCCTGCACAAGAAATGGCAGGCAGTCGACGACGAGATCACCTGCGCGCAGAAGGCGCTCGCCCGCGCCGAGCAGGCGCTGAGAAAAGGGCGCACGACGCTCCCGGGCGAACGGCGCGGCCTCGCCGGCGGCGGCTCGCGGCTGGACGCGAGCTACTTCGCCCGCATCCAGCGCCTGGAAGACGCGGTCAAGGCCGCGCGCCAGAGGCTCGACAAGGCCTACCAGGCGCGCAACAACCTGAGGGGTTAAGTCGGGCTTAACTGTCGGCGGCGCAAGATGTGATCTGACTTCATTAACCAGAGGATCACAGCCATGAAAGTCAGCAAAGCGAAGCTCGTCACCGCGGCAGCCCTCGGCGCCGCCCTGCTCGGCGCCGCCGTCGGCGCGCAGGCCTTCAGCGGCGAGAAGTACGCCAAGGAGGCGCACATCAGCCTCGAGCAGGCGCGCGCCGTCGCACTCAAGGCCTTCCCCGGCAAGATCGCCGACCAGGAGCTGGAGCGCGAAAAAGGCGGCAGCGGCCTGCGCTACTCGTTCGACATCGTGTCCGGCAAGACGCGGCAGGAGGTAGGCGTCGACGCGAAGTCCGGCAAGTTGATCGAGAACAGCGTCGAGGGCCCGAACGCCGACTAGCGACCCCGCGCAGGCCGGAGTGCCGGCGGCGAGTACGCTAACCTTTCGACCCCTGAACGGCTGGAAGCGAGGTCCGCGTGCTCGCCTTCGTGCAGCAACTGGTTTCCTGGCTGGGCGCCCACCCTCACTGGGCCGGCCTGATCGTCGCCGCGATCGCCTGCGCCGAAGCGCTCGCGTTCATCGGCATGATCGTGCCCGGAGCGACGCTGCTGATCGGCGCCGGCGCCCTGGTCGGGCTCGGCGTGATGGAATTCTGGAGCACGCTCGTCTGGGCCGTGGCGGGGGCGGTGATCGGCGACGGTGTGAGCTACTGGATCGGACACCGATACAAGGACAGGCTGCGCGCGATCCGGCTGTTGCGCGAGCGGCCGCTGCTGCTCGAGCGCGGCGAGGCCTTCTTTCACCGCCACGGCGGCAAGAGCGTCCTGCTCGCGCGCTTCGTCGGCCCGGTCCGGCCGATCGTGCCCGTGGTCGCAGGCATGCTGGGAATGCCCCCCTCCCGCTTCTACCTGTACAACGCACTGTCAGCGCTCGCCTGGGCACCGGCACACCTGCTGCCCGGCATGGCGTTCGGCATGTCGCTTGCGCTGGCCGGCCAGGTCGCGGCTCGGCTGGCGCTGCTGCTCGGCGCGCTGGTGCTGTTTGCGTGGACGACGGTCTGGCTGGCGCGCGTGCTCTATCGCACAATGCAGCCGCGCGCTTCGCGTTGGGCGACGCGCGCGATGCTGTGGGCGCAGCGGCATCGTGGCTTTGCCTGGCTGCTCGGCGACGTGCTCGATCCCGACCGTCCGCTGCCGCGCGGCCTGGTGCTGTGGTTGCTGGTGCTGATCTCGGGCGGCTGGCTCTTTCTCGGCGTGCTGGAGGACGTGATAAGCGCCGATCCCCTGGTCTACGCGGGTCAGTCGCTGCATCAGGTGTTGCAGCATTTGCGCACGCCCATCGGGGACCGCGTGATGATCGCGATCACCGAGCTGGGCGACCCGACCGTCGCCCTCGCGCTCATCGCCGCCGTGCTCGGCTGGCTGCTGTGGCGGCGCGCCTGGCGCGACGCGGGCTATTGGCTGGCCGCGGTGGGCTTCGGCGAGCTTGTCGTGGCCGCGATCAAGGCCGGACTTCAGGTCCCGCGCCCGGATGGATTCGCCGCGGTCGCGACCAGCTACAGCTTCCCCAGCGGCCACGCGTCGATGAGCACCGTGATCTACGGATTCCTTGCGGTGCTGGTCGCGCCCGCGTTGCGCACCGGCTGGCGCTGGGTTCCCTACGCGCTGGCGGCGCTGCTGGTGGGCGCGATCGCGTTCTCGCGCCTCTACCTCGGCGCGCACTGGCTGGCCGACGTGCTGGCGGGGGTAGGACTGGGCAGCGCTTGGGTCGCGGTGCTAGCGATCGCGCGCCAGCGCCACGAGCTCGCCAGCGCGCCAATTCCGGGACTGGCTGCGGCCGCCGGTTTGGTCTTTGTCGCGGTAGCGTCATGGCACATCACCACCGGGCTGGAACGAGACCTGCAACGCTACGCGGTGCGCCACAGCGCACGCGAAATATCTGCCGCGAGCTGGCGCGATCTGCCCCAGTTCCGCCGTGACCTGGAAGGCGAGCGCGAGCAGCCGCTCAACGTGCAATTCGCCGGCGACCTGCCGCTCCTGCGGCAGCGTCTCCTGTCCGCGGGCTGGCGCGCGCCGCTCGCGCTCACGCCGCAAAGCGCGCTTCGTTGGCTGAGCCCGAAACCCTCGATCGACCAGCTTCCCGTCCTTCCGCAGCTGAACGGCGGCCGCTATGAAGCCCTGCTTCTGGTGCGCGACGCCCCCGCGGGAGCCGATCCCGCGCAGCAGCTGGTGCTTCGCATCTGGCCGACCTCGGTGCGCCTGCAGCCGAATTCCACCCCGGTCTGGACAGGTACAGTCGCGAGGCACCGGATCCGGCGCCTGCCGCTGCTCAGCTTCCCGGTTCTGGACGATCACTACAACCAGGCGGCGGCCGCGCTGGCGCAGTCCCTGGGCGGCGTGCAGACGCAAGAGGTTCAAAGCGAGACGCAGGCGCGCGAGCCGGAGTGCCACCAGTGCGGCACGATGCTCCTGCTCGAGGCACCCGGGAACAGCCCTTAAGGCTGGCTTAATTGTCGGCCACGTAAGGTTCAAACCGGCGACAAGAAACAACCTTAGTCAAGGGAGACCCGCTGAATGAAACCGATGCCGACCCCCGTCGCGCGAATGCTCAACAAGGTGCCGGAAGTGACGCTGTACTTCTGGGTAATCAAGATCATGGCCACGACCGTGGGCGAGACCGCGGCCGATTTTCTTTCCGTCACGATGAACCTGGGCACGATTGGCACCGATCTGATCATGAGCGCCCTGCTTGCGCTCGCCCTTGCGGCGCAAATCCGGCTCAGGAAATACGTGCCGTCGATCTACTGGATCGCGGTGGTGCTGATCAGCGTGGTGGGAACGCTCGTCACCGACACCCTGGTCGACAGGCTTGGGGTGTCGCTGCAGACGACCACGGTTGTGTTCAGCCTGGCGCTGGTCGCCACCTTCGTCGCCTGGTTCGCAAGCGAAAGGACCCTTTCGATCCGCACTATCGTCAGCACGCGGCGCGAGCTGTTCTACTGGGCGGCCGTGCTCTTCACGTTCGCGCTCGGCACTGCCGCGGGCGACCTGATGGCCGAAAGCTTCGCCCTCGGCTATGCGACCGCGGGAATCATCTTCGGCGCCCTGATCGGCGCGGCGGCCCTCGCCCACTACGTATTCGGCGCCAACACGGTGCTGACCTTCTGGATCGCCTACATCCTGACCCGGCCCTTCGGCGCCTCGTTCGGCGACCTGCTCTCGCAGCCGCTTGCCAACGGCGGCCTGGGGCTTGGCACGGCAATGACCAGCCAGGTCTTCCTCGCCGTCATCCTTGCCCTGGTGACCTTTCTCACCGTCACTCGCCGCGACGCGCTCGCGGTCGTTCTGGAGCCGGACGACGAGGCGCATAATTTGAACTAAAAGGAACGATCGAGTGAGGATTCTCCTGGTCGAAGACGACCCGATGATCGGCGAAAGCCTGGAGGAAGGGCTGCGCGGCGAGCGCTACGCCGTCGACTGGGTGCGCGACGGACCGGGAGCCGAGCTTTCCCTCGCCAGCCACGACTACGATGCGGTGCTGCTCGACCTCGGCCTGCCGCGCAAGCAGGGCCTGGAGGTGCTGGCCGCCTACCGCAAGCGCGGCGGCGCGGCGCCGGTGCTGATCATCACCGCGCGCGACGCGACACCCGACCGGGTCGCGGGACTGGACGCCGGGGCGGACGACTACCTGGTCAAGCCGTTCGACCTCGACGAGCTCTACGCGCGGGTGCGCGCCCTGCTTCGCCGCGGCGCCGGCCGCACCAGCCCCGAGCTCAGCTTCGACGGCGTGACGCTCAACCCGGCGACCCACGAAGCCGCGCACGAAGGCCGCCCGCTCAGCCTGTCGGCGCGCGAGTTCGCGCTGCTCGAGGCGCTGATGGACCGGCCCGGCGAGGTGGTCTCGCGCGCAGCGCTGGAGGAAAAGCTCTACGGCTGGAACGAGGAAGTCGAAAGCAACACGGTGGAAGTGCACATTCATTCCCTGCGCAGGAAGCTCGGCGCCGAGTTCATCAAGAACGTGCGCGGCGTCGGCTACAAGGTGCACAAGTCCTCGTGAGGACCATTCGCCGCCAGCTCCTGCTGTGGCTGCTGGGCGGCATGCTCGTCTGCACCCTGGCCGCCGGATTGGCGATGTACCTCAAGGTGCGCGAGGAAACGAGCGAGCTGTTCGACTACCAGCTGCGCGAGATCGCCACCTCGCTGCCGCCGAACTTCTCTGCCGCCCAGCGTGAGCCCGGCGAACAGGACCCGGAGCAGGACGTCGTGGTGCAGGTATGGGACAGCGCCGGCGCGCGGGTGTACGCCTCGCATCCCGGCCTCGCCCTGCCTCGTCTGCGGCAGGAGGGCTTCCGCACCGTGCGTGAGGGCGGGACAGAATGGCGCGTTTTCGGCGAGACGCGGCGTGACCGCTTCGTGCAGGTGGCACAGGACGTGGGCGCGCGCGACGAGCTGGTGTTCGGCGTCGCCGCGCGCTCGCTGGCGCCGTTTCTCGCCCTGATCCCGGTGCTCGCGGTGCTGATCGGCATCGTCGTCGGCAGGAGTCTGGCGCCGCTGCAGCGCGTCGCGCGCGCGGTCGAGCGGCGCTCCGCCGCGGCGCTGCAGCCGCTGGCGACCGACGGCATCCCGCCCGAGCTGCTGCCGATGGTCGAGGCGTTGAACGACCTGCTCGCCCGGCTCGGGCACGCGCTCGAAGCCCAGCGCGCGTTCGTCGCCGACGCGGCGCACGAGCTGCGCACGCCGCTTACCGCGCTCCAACTCCAGCTGCAGCTCGCCGAGCGCGCCGAGCCCGGTCCCGCGCAGGCGGCTGCCTTCGCGCGGCTGCACCAGCGTCTGGACCGCGCCGCGCACCTGGTCGCGCAGCTGCTGGCGCTCGCGCGCCAGGAGCCACCACTGGACGAGCGGGCGCGCGAGGACATCGACCTGGCGCAGCTCGCGCGGGAGGTGGTGGCCGATTACGATGCGCTGGCCGAGAGCCGCGGCATCGACCTGGGCGCCGAGGTCGGCTCTGCGGCAACGGTACGCGGCCAGCGCGACGGCCTGCGCGTGATGCTCGGCAACCTGGTCGACAACGCGTTGCGCTACACCCCCGCGGGCGGGCGGGTGGACGTGACCGTGAGCACCGAGGGCGGCCGCCCGCTGCTGCGCGTGGCCGACAGCGGCCCGGGAATTCCGGCCGCGGAGCGCGAGCGCGTGTTCGACCGCTTCCACCGCGGCGGCGACGCCGACACCCCCGGCACCGGCCTCGGGCTGGCGATCGTGAAGCGGGTCGCCGAGCGCCACGGCGCGACGGTGCACTTGGCCGACGGTCCCGGCGGACGCGGCCTCGAGGCGCAGGTTATCTTTACGCCGTAGCGCGGCGTGGCCCGCTATGATAGGTGGCACTCGATAACGACGTAGGCCGCGCCATGCAGAAAATACTGCTGATCCAGGGCCCCAACATGAGCTATCTCGGCAAGCGCCAGCCTGAGATCTACGGCAAGACGTCCGCCGCCGAGCTCGACGCCATGCTGCGCGCGCACGCCAAAGCCAACAAGTACCAGCTCGAGATTTTCTACACCCATTCCGAAGCTGCGGCGATCGAGCGCATCTACCGCGCCGAAGTGGGGAAGTTCGACGGCCTGGTGATGAACCCGGCGGCGTTCCTGTTCGCCGGCTACGCGCTGCGCGACTGCCTGCGGGCGGTGCCGCTGCCGTATGTCGAAGTCCACATGAGCAACATCGAGCGCCGCGGCATTCACTCGATCCTGGCCGAGGCCGCGGTCGGCATGGTGGCGGGGTTCGGCGTGCGCTCCTACGTGCTTGGGCTCGAAGCTATGCTGGGGCACCTGCGCGCAGGCGCGTCTCGACCAGGCGCGCGAAAAGCGCCGCGCCGAAGGGCAGCGCCGCGTCGTTGAAGTCGTAGCCGGGGTTGTGCACCTCGCACGAGGTTTCGCCCGAATCGTTGCCGATATTGAGGTAGCAGCCCGGCACCTGCTCAAGCATGAAGGAGAAATCCTCCGAGGCCATGATCAGCGGCGGGTCGCGCTGCACGCGCTCGGCGCCGACCAGCCCGGCGCATACGCCCGCCGCGAACTCGGCCTGCTTCGGATCGTTGATCGTCGGCGCGAACTTCCACTCCAGCTCGACCTCCGCCCTGGCGCCGAAGCCCTCCGCCACGCCGGCGACGAGGCGCTTGAACGCGGACTCGATCTTCTCCATCACCGGGCGCGAGAAGGCGCGCACGGTGCCGGCCAGCGTCGCCGTCTGCGGGATCACGTTGTAGGCGTCGCCGCCCTGGATCTTGGTTACCGATACCACCGCGGCGTCGACCGGCGCGACATTGCGCGAGACGATGGTCTGCAGCGCGGTGGCGACGTGCGCCGCGACGATCACCGGGTCGACGCCGACCTCGGGGCGCGCGCCGTGCGCCCCCTTGCCGTGGATCGTGACGTCGAAGAAGCCGCCGGCGGCCATCATCGGCCCGGCGCGCACCGCGAACCAGCCCAGCGGTAGGCTGGGGCGGTTATGCATGCCGAACAGCGCCTGGCAGGGAAAGCGCTCGAACAGGCCGTCGTCGATCATCGCGCGCGCGCCGCCCAGCCCTTCCTCGGCCGGCTGGAAGATGAAATTGACCGTGCCGTCGAAGTTGCGCGTTTCGGCCAGCGCCTTCGCCGCCCCGAGCAGCATGGTGGTGTGGCCGTCGTGGCCGCAGGCGTGCATCCTGCCGGCGTTGCGCGAGCGGTGGGGAAAGTCGTTCGTTTCCTGGATCGGCAGCGCGTCCATGTCGGCGCGCAACCCCAGAGACTGGGTGCCATTGCCGGCGCGCAGCACGCCCACCACCCCGGTGCGGCCGACGCCGCGGTGCACCTCGAGGCCGAAGGATTCGAGCTTTTCGGCAACCAGCCGCGAGGTGCGCGTTTCCTCGAAACCGAGCTCGGGATGGGCGTGGATGTCGCGCCGCCACGCGGTCATCTCGCCGTGCAGGCGCGCGATTCGTTGGTCGATGGCCATGGTTGCCGGTTCCGCCGGCAACCTTAGCGCATGACGCAGAAGCCTACCAGCCCAGGCCGAACGGCGACTGGCGGCTCGAGACCCGGCTCGCGTCGCTGAAGAACACCGATCCGCCGCCGGTACCGGGATAGTAGTAGTACCAGCCGCGCCTGCCGTCGAGGGTGAACTTCTTCGACGGCGCGCCGAGCAGTTGCGTGACCTCGCTTTCGGCCATGTTCGGCTTGAGCCTGGCCCAGCTGCTCCTGAGCGCGGCTTCCGGGCTGACGTAGCCCGCGCCGGGGCTGGCCGCCGGCGCCGCAGCCGGAACCGCGGCAGCGGCAGGTGCCGCCGCGGCGGCGGGAGCGGGAGCGGCGGCCGGCGTGCGGCCCTCGAGGCGATCGACCCGCTGCTGCAGGGCGTGAACCGTCTCGCTCAGCGCCTTCACCTGCTGCTCGAGGCTCGGATCGCCGCCGGCCCTCGCCGCGGGAGCGGCGGTGAGGGCCAGGCAAACGAGCAGCGGTAGCGCCGCTCGCATTTGCGCTACTTCGAGGCGGCGTAGGTCGCCGCCGCCTTGAGCTGCCCCGGCGTCATGGTGCGCACCACGTTCTGCATGATCGGCGCGTTGCTGCGGGTGCCCGACTGGAAACCCTGCAACTGGGCGATCAGGTAGTCGACGTGCTGCCCGGCGAGGCGCGGGAACGCGCCCGCGCCCTCGGCGTTGGGGCCATGGCAGGTCTCACAGGCCTGCACGTTCTGCGCCTTGATCCCCTGCGTGTAGATCTTCTTGCCTTCTGCCATCAGCGCCGGATCGCCGGCCGTGCCGTGGGGCGGCTTCTGCGAAGCGTAGTAGTTGGCCACCTCCTTGATCGTTGCGTCGGAGAGCTGCGAAGCCATGCCCCACATGTAGGCCTGGGCGTTCGGGTCGGCGCGGGTGTGGTTGCGGAACGCGTCGAGCTGAACGATGAGGTAGCCCCGCTGCTGCCCGGCGAGGCGGGGGAACACGGGCGAGATGCTGTGCCCCTCCGGGCCGTGGCATGCCGAGCAGACGTCGGTGGCGAGCGTCTTGGCGTCCTGTTGGCTCTGCGCCAGAGCGACTCCCGTACCCGATGCGAGCAGGGCTCCAGCTGCGAATGCGATGATTTTTTTCATGGTCGGTTGCCTAGAAGTTGATCCAGCTGAGGAGGTAGAGCGTGTTGTTGTCCTTCGCGTCCCTGCCCAGGCCGTCATAGTTGGTGTCGCCGCCGTTGAACTTGTTGTACATCGTGTACTGCAGCGCGAACTTGGTGTTCTCGTAGGGCACCCAGTCGAGCTCGGCGATCCAGCCCTTGCTGTCGGGCTTGTCGTTGGCGAAGCCGCTCACCGGGTCGCCCTGCGCATACAGGCCCGAGTCCGCCGACCCGGTGGTCGAGAAGTACCCCAGCGCGGCGCCATACTTGCGCTGGTAGTAGTAGCTCGCGTTGAGCCTGAACGTCTTCAGGGTGTTCGACGCGTTGGCCGAGCCGCCCATGCCGAAGGTCGCGTCCAGCGTCTGCTTCTCGTCGATGTAGGTCCCCGTCAGCGTCAGCAGGTTCTGGTCGCCGATGTACTGGTACTGCGAATCGATCGCCCAGTCGCTGTACTTGTCGGTCGCGCCGCTCAGCGCGATCGTGCCGTCGGCCGGGAACACTTTCGCCTCCATGCCGTAGGCCCCGACCTCCCACGACTTGCGGCCCCACTGGCGCTCGTAGGCGAGCCTCCAGTACGGCGCCAGCCCATCAATGACCGGAACGTCGACCGCGCTGTCGAGCTTGCCGAAACCGTTCGGCGCCCCGTGATAAGCGCCCAGTTCCGCGTACACCGAGTTGTTGAAGTAGGCGTACACGCTCAGGCCGGCGGTGCTCATGTCGAACTGGCTGCCGTCGAGCAGCGTCGCGGCGCCGGGACCGTCGCCCGGCAGGACCGAGCTGGTCTGGTCGAACGGCGACTGCCACGCCGGGGTGCTGTTGTACGGATCCTGCACCGTCGGGTTGTTGTTGAAGCTGATGCCCCACAGCAGCTTGTCGTTCACGCTCTGCGCGTAGCGGACGTCGGTGTTGTCCCAGACGAAGCCGTTGTCGACGCCGTCGTAGGTGATCTGCACGAAGCCGCCGAAGTCGGGCGCGATCTTGCCGGCGTAGAACAGGCTCGCCTGCTGCGGCACCAGCACCTGGCCATTCTTGGCGTCCGCGCCGGCGATTGCGTCGTCGGGCTGCGCTTTGGCGGTCCTGGTGTACGAAAACTGCAGCATCAGGGACAGCGGCGGCAGCTGGTTGAGCGCGAGCGTCTTCTCCTTGCTCGGGGTCATCCCGCTCACTTGCGGCAGGTTGTCGATCGTGTAGGCGTTGAGCTTGAAGCGCCGACCGAAGGGCGTCAGCTCCGGAAACACGGTGTGGCAGGCCTCGCAGGCGAAGCCCGTCTGGCGCGCGAAGCTCGGCACCGCCTGCGCGCTGCCCGGCGCGAGCAGCAGCCCGCCGCTCGCCATCGCGAATGCCGCGATCAACGTCCTCAACTTGCCTTTATGCATAATCCTCTCCCTTGGACTGGATTGAAGTCGAACGCATTGTGCGATGCGCCGACGCTCAACGCATTAATTTAAATCAAGAGAATCAAATACTTACGTAACTCTGACGTCAGCTTGGGGAAAACGATAACGGTTCACTTCTGCAGCATCGCGGTCGACAGCGAGGCGATGAACTTCGCGCCCGGCGGCGTGCGGGTGCACGGCTCGAGCCGGCGCGGACGCAACGACTTGTGCGGGCGGTTGACGACGTCGATCTCGCTTCGCGCGCGCCCGATGAAGAACGCGCATCGCTGCGCGGCGCAGGAAAAACGGAATAATGAGAAGATGTCACCGTCAACGTAAGCTAGCTGCCGCGCGCTTGACCGACGTCAAAGCAATCGCGCGGGAATGCGCGTCTTCTATCATCAGGCGGCAAGCGGTAACGACGCGCAAACGGAACTGAAGGAGATCTGGATGTTTGGCACAGTAAAGACACTCGCGGCGATGGTCGTGCTCGCGGCGCTGATGGCGCCGCAAACGGATGCGCGCGCCTCGGGGCGCAGCGGCGAGGAAGTGGTGAACCAGGTCTGCGCCGCCTGCCACGCCACAGGCAAGAACGGGGCGCCGAAGATCGGCGATGAAAAGGCCTGGCAGGCGCGCGCCGCGCAGGGCCTCAGCAGCCTCACCCGGCATGCGATCAACGGCATCCGCGATATGCCGCCGCACGGCGGCAGCCTGGGCATCACGGATTTCGAGCTCGAGCTCGCCATCACCTACATGGTCAACCGCTCCGGTGGCCACTGGGCGGTGCCGATAAACAAGGCCGCGCCGCCAGTCGCCGAGCGCAGCGGCGAGGAGATCGTGCGCACGCACTGCGTCAAGTGCCACGGCACCGGGGTTGGGGGAGCGCCCAGAATCGGCGACCGCGCGGCGTGGATCCACCGCGCCACTTATGGCATCGACGCCCTGGTTCGTTCCGCGATCAAGGGGCACGGCGCCATGCCTTCGCGCGGCGGCATGCCGGATCTGAGCGACACCGAGCTGCGCCATGCCATCGTCTACATGCTCGAGCAGAGCGTCGGCCCGGCCAGCAAAGAGTCCGCCGCGGCGCAGGCGGCGCCGACCCGGCCCTCCCCCTCCGCAAGGGGCGGCTGGAATCACAAGCTCGTCGGGGGCACGGAGATCTACGTTGGGCTCATGTCGGCGCAAGCGCTGCGCAGCGCGCACCCGAAACCGGACGCAGCGACGGCGATGCTCGGCGAAATTCCGAGCGGCAGGGGCTACTACTACGTCAACGTCTCGCTGTTCGACAGCACGACCCACGCCGAGATCACGAACGCCGAGGTGAGAGCGACCATATCGGATCCGGTCATGGGCGGCGAAACGAAGCGGCTGAAGCTCGTCGGCTTCAACAACAGCGTGAGCTACGGCAGCTTCTTCCTCATACCGGCAAGCGCGGCAAAGGCCTACGCCATCGTGGTGCGGATCATCAGGCCCGGCACGCCTCGCCCGATAACAGCCAGGTTCAACTTTCCGGGCTGAGGCTTCCGCGCGTCAGGCGATGTACTTCGCCTTGTCGTCGACCACCGCCGACGAGTGGGCGACGGTCATGCACGGCTCCCTTTGGCGGAGGGCTTGAGGACAAAATCGTATTTCGCCTGGTAGACGCCCGCGGCGTTCTTGTTGAAATCGATCACCAGCGAGTCCTTGACGCCGAACACCGCGTCCGAATCGAGGAACTCGTCGCCGCGCACGAACAGGTGCGTCACCAGCGGCTCATACCCGGGCGCCTGGATTTTGAAGTGCAGGTGCCCGGGGCGCATCGGGTGGCGGCCGGTGGCGGCCAGCATCTTGCCCACGGGCCCGTCGTGCGGCACCGGGTAGCTCACCGGCCTGACGCAGCTGAAGTGAAACTTGCCGTCGGCACCGGCACGAAAGCGCGCGCGCAGATTGGTGCCCTCGTTCTTCTGCACGTCGTAGAAGCCGTCGCCCGCGCCTTCCCAGACGTCGAGCAGCGCGCCGGCGAGCGGCTTGCCGTCGAGCCCGGCGACGCTGCCGCTCACGTCGCAGGGCTCGCCCGGCGTGCCGGACCGGGCGATGTTGGCACCGAGCGGCATCTCGGGCGCACCTTCGACGAAGAACGGCCCGAGCACGGTCGACTCGGTCGCATGCGCGGTCTTTCCGTAGTTAATGAAGTCGACCAGCATCGACACGCCGAGCGTGTCCGACATCAGGATGTATTCCTGGCGCTTGTCGTCGCACCAGTGGCCGGTGTCGGTGAGGAACTTGATGCCGGTGAACCACTCCTCCGGGGTCGGCCGCACCTCGCGCACGAAGGCGTGCAAGTGCTTCACCAGGCTCGTCATCACCTCCTTCAGGCGCGCGTTGGGCGTGCCCTCGATGCGCCGCAGCACCTCGGCGGTCAGCGTGTCCTCGCTGAAATTGCGGATCGTCATGCCTTCCTCCTCGTCTCCGGTGCCCTCGCACGATGCTACCATCGCGCCGCGTTCGCACAGGAGGCCGCATGGAGGTCGCGTTCGTCGCGCCCGAGGAGGACCCGCAGCGCTGGCTGCCGGGATTGCGCGCCGCGCTGCCCGCGGCGCGCTTTCACGTCTGGCCCGGGATCCCCGACCCGGCCGCGATCGAGGCCGCGCTGGTGGCGAAGCCGCCCGCCGGCGCGCTCGGCGCGTTCCCCGCGCTCAGGCTGATCCAGTCGCTGTGGATGGGCGTCGACGGCCTGCTCGCCGACCCGAGCCTGCCGCGCGGCGTGCCGCTCGCGCGTCTGGTCGACCCGGGCATGGTCGCGGCGATGGGCGAGACCGTGCTCGCGCGCGTGCTCGACTGGCACCGCCACCTGTACCGCTACCGCGCGCAGCAGCGAGAGGGCATCTGGCGGCCGCTGCCGCAGCTCATGGCGGCCGACCGCAGCGTCGGCCTGCTCGGCCTGGGCGAGCTCGGGCGCCACGTCGCGCAGCGGCTGCTGCAACTGGACTTCAGGGTCTGCGGCTGGAGCCGCCGAGCGAAGCGCATCAACGGAATCGAATGCGTATCGGGCCCCGAGGGGCTCGACGAGCTGCTCTCGAGGAGCGGCGCGCTGGTGTGCCTGCTGCCGCTCACGCCCGAAACGCACGGCATTCTCAACGCGCGCACGCTCGCCCTGCTGCCGCGCGGCGCATGCGTGCTCAACCTCGCGCGCGGCGCGCACCTGGTCGAGGCGGATCTGCTCGCCGCGCTGGACGACGGGCAGATCGCGCACGCGTATCTGGACGTGTTCGAAACCGAGCCGCTGCCGCAGGCGCATCCCTTCTGGCGCCACTCCGGGATCTCGCTCACACCGCACGTCGCCGCGCTCACCGAGCCGCGCACCGCGCTGCCGATCGTGATTCGCAACCTCGAGCACCTGCGCCGCGGCGAAGCGCCCGAAGCGGCGGTCGATCGCGCGGCCGGCTATTGACTCCGAGCCGGGCCTGCAAGGCCGCTTTTCGCCGGGTAAATCCTTGTTATGGCGTAATAATCCTGCTCGAACGGGTGTGGTAGTCTCTAATTGACTTGGACGAGGTGGCGAACAACAAACAAGACGAACCACCGAGGTGCCGACGATGAAGTTCTTCAGCGGCTTCCGCTTTCGCGCGGTGCTCTTGGCGGGCCTCGCGGTTCTGCCCATGCTTGTGTTCGTCGTGTTCCTTTCGCACCAGCAGCGCGCCGACGAGCTGCAGCGAATGAGCCAGCGCGCACAGGCGCTCGCCGGCCTGGTCGCCGGCGAGCAGGCGCAGGTCCTGTCCCAGTCGCGCCAGCTGATGACCGGTCTCGCGATGTCCTCGCACTCGCTGACCACCGGCCTGCTCGGACCGCAGTGCATACGCCACCTGCAGCAACTGCTCGACGCCTACGACATCTACTACCAGGTGGTGGTCGCCGACCCGCAGGGCAACGTGCGCTGCGCCGCGCAGCCGCTGCGCAAGCCGGTGAACATTGCCGACCGCGGCTACTTCCAGCAAGCGGTCGCGACGCAGAAATTCTCCCTCAGCCCCGTCATCGTCGGTCGCGACTCGGGGCGGTACATGGTGGCGGCCGCGCAGGCGCTGCTCGATGCAAGAGGCGGTGTGGCGGGCGTGCTGGTGGCCGCGCTCGACCTAAGGTGGGTCGGCGAGTTCTTGAGCCACGCGGAACTGCCCAAGGACACGCTGGTTTCGATCGTCGATTCCAGCGGCACCATCCTCGCGCGCTTCCCCGGCACCGGCAGCTACGCGGGCAAGACGATCCCCGATCTGGAGCAGTTCCGCCGGGTCGTGGCCGGCGGCCATGACGGGCTGTTCGAGTCGCAGGGACTCGACAGTCTCGAGCGCTTCATCGCCTACAGCCGCATCCCCGGCCTGCCCGGCGCGCCGATCTACATGCGCGTGGGCATCCCGATGTGGGTGGTCGACGAGGCCGGTGCGCGCCGCCTGCGCGAATCGGTGCTGGTACTCGCGGGCCTGATTTCACTTACCCTGCTCATCGCATACTTCGGCGCGGAACGGCTGGTGTCCGGGCCGCTGCGCCAGCTGACCGACGCCGCGGGCCGTCTGGGCAAGGGAGATCTCGCGGCGCGCACCGGGGTGAAGCACGCCGCAAGCGAGGTCGGACAGCTGGCACAGAAGCTCGACGAACTGGCCGAGCACGGCGAGCGCGTCTCGCGCGCGATGCTCACCTTGAGCGCCGGCAACCGGACGCTCCTGCGGGAGACCGAAGAGGACGCGCTGCTGCAGTCGATGTGCCGGGTCGCAGTCGAGGTCGGGCACTATCCGCTCGCATTCGCCGCCTATGCGCGCGACGACCAAGCCAAGACGGTGCAGGTGATCGCGCACACCGGCGCCGACGACGGCCTGCTCGGGCGCCTGAACATGACCTGGGCCGACAACGCGCGCGGACAGGGCTCGGTCGCACGCGCGATCCGCAGCGGGGCGACCGCCTTTGTGCGCGACATCGCGAGCGATCCGAACGCCGCGCCGTGGCGCGACGAGATCCTGCCGCGCGGCCTGCGCGCGGTCATTTCGCTGCCGCTGCGGGTCGACGGCGCGACAATCGGGACTTTTACGCTGTTCGCGCGCGAGCTGAATGCCTTCGACGAGCAGGAAGTCAACCTGCTGGAGGAAATGGCCGCCGACCTGTCATTCGGCATCGCAACCATCCGCGAGCGAGCACGTGGCACTGCCGCCGAGGCGCGCGCGGAGCACGCCAAGACGCACGACGCGCTTACCGGCTTGCCGAACCGCACCAGCTTCCTCAGGCGCCTTTCGGGCGCGCTGGTCGAAGCCGCGCGCGACGGCGAGACGCTCGCGGTGCTGGTCGTCCACCTGCCGCGCATGCAGGAAGTCTATGACGGTCTCGGCCACGACCCGGGCAACCACATCCTTTGCGAGGTCGCGCAGCGCGTTCGACGGGTCGTGGCGGAGGAAAACGACTTGGCGCAGCTGCCGACCGATGACGTCGGCGTCTTGCTCCCACGCAGCGGCAGCGGGGCTGCGGAAGCGCTGGCGCGCAGACTGAACGCCGCGTTGCGGAGCCCGGTCGACGTGGGCCAGGCCCAGATCGAGGTGCAGGCGACGATCGGCATCAGCTTCTTCCCGGAGCACGGCGACGCACCCGACCTGCTGCTGCGTCGCGCCAAGCTGACGGCGCGCGACGCCGCGCAGAAGGAACTGCCTTACTTCGTCTATGCCGGCGTCACCGAGCGCGAGAACCCGGCCCGCCTGGCGCTCGCCGGCGAGTTGCGCGGGGCGATCGAGCAGCGCCACCTGCTGCTGCACTACCAGGGCAAAGTGGAGCTTGCGAGCGGGCGCGCCTGCGGGGCGGAGGCGCTCGTGCGCTGGCAGCATCCGTCGAAAGGCATGATCCCGCCGATGCAGTTCATCTCGATCGCCGAGCAGACCGGCCTGATCACGCCGATGACCAACTTCGTAATCGAGAGCGTGGTACGCCAGCTGCAGAGTTGGGCCAAGGACGGGCACCCGGTGCCGACCGCGGTCAACCTCTCGGCGCGCAATCTGCACGACCCCGGCCTGGTCGGCCGCGTCGAGGGCCTGCTCAGCGCCTGGGGACTTTCGCCCGGGCTGCTCGAGTTCGAGATCACCGAAAGCGCGCTGGTAGACGATCCTGGACACGCGCACAAGGTCCTGCTTGCGCTGCGCGACCTGGGCTGCAAGCTCTACATCGACGATTTCGGCACCGGCTACTCGTCGCTCAGCTACCTGGTGTCGCTGCCGGTCCACGCGCTCAAGATCGACCGCTCCTTCGTGGTGCAGATGTCCAAGAACCGCCAGGCGCGCTCGGTAGTCGAGTCGGTGATCTCGATGGCGCACGGCCTGGGACTGCGCGTAGTCGCCGAGGGCGTCGAAACGGAGAGCGACGCTTCCATCCTGCGCGACCTCGGCTGCGACGAGGCGCAGGGCTACTTCTTCAGCAAGCCGGTTGCGGCCGAGGGGTTCGAGGCTAGGCTCGGACTCCGTCCGACCTAGCCGCACGCCCGCTCATCGCGCGAGGTAGCCGCTGTCGACCGGCAGCACCACGCCGGTGACGCAGCGCGCCGCGGGGCTGGCGAGGTAGAGCACCGTGGCGGCGATGTCGTCCGGCTCGGGCAGCACGCCGAGCGGCGTGTGCGCCATCACCGCCGCAAGCCGCTCGGGGTCGGAGAATACCGGCACGGTGAGCGCGGTCCTGACGAAGGTCGGCGCCACGGCGTTGACGCGGATGGCGTCGGCGGCCCACTCGAGCGCCAGCGCGCGGGTCAGGTTGACCACCGCGCCCTTGGAGGCCTGGTAAGCGGCGTTGGGAAAGATCCCGCCCGAAAGGCCCATGATCGAGGCCAGATTGACGATCGCGCCGCCACGGTGCGAGCCGTCCTCTCGGCGTTTCTTCATATGGCGCGCGGCGAGGCGCGAGGCGAAGAAAAGCGCGCCCAGGTTGAGGTCGATCACGCTGTCCCATTCCTCGCGCGTGATCTCCAGCGCCGACTTGCGCACTGCGCGGCCGGCGCTGTTGACCAGGATGTCGATCCCGCCGAGCTCGGCGGCGACGCGCTCGAGCGCCGCTTCGAGCGCGGCTTCGTCGGTGACGTCGCAGGCGATGCGCAGTCCCTCGCCGGTGCCCGGCTCGAGGTCAAGCAGCGCGACCTTCGCCCCCGCTTCGGCCAGGCGCCGCGCGCTCGCCGCGCCGATTCCGCGCCCGCCGCCGGTGACCACCGCAAGCTTGCCGTCGAGCCGGAACAGTTCATTCATGGCGGCGTAAGTATACTTGCGCGCAGATGCACGACCTCGTCATCCGCAACGCCGTGCTGCTCGACGGCCTCGGCGGCGCGCCGCGCGCCGGCGACCTCGCCGTGGCCGGCGGCCGCATCGCCGCGCTCGGGCGCGACCTCGGGCCGGCGCGCGAGACGCTCGACGCGCGGGGCCTCGCCCTGATGCCCGGAATCGTCGACAACCACACCCACTACGACGCCCAGATCACCTGGGATCCGGGCCTCTCGCCGAGCCCGGCGCTGGGCGTCACCAGCGCGGTGATCGGCAATTGCGGCTTCACCATCGCCCCCTGCCGGGCCGCCGAGCGCGAGCGGGTGATGCGCAACCTGACGCAGGTCGAGGGCATGGCGCTCGAAGTGCTGCGCGCCGGCATCCGCTGGGAATTCGAGACCGTGCCCGAGTACCTCGACATGCTCGAGCGCCGCGGCGCGGCGGCGAACGTGACGGCCTTCGTCGGCCATTCGGCGGTGCGCAGCTACGTGATGGGCGAGGCCGCCGCCGAGCGCGCCGCGAGCGACGACGAGATCGCCGTTATGCGCGCGATCGTGCTCGAAGGCGTGCGCGCCGGCGCGGTGGGCTTCGCCACCAGCACCTCGCCGGCGCACAACGGTGAAGGCGGCGTGCCGATGCCGTCGCGCCTGGCCGACGAGCGCGAGCTGCGCGCGCTCGTCGGCTGCCTCGCCGAGGCCGGGCGCGGCGTCTTCATGCTGACCAAGGGCGGGCAGACGAAGATCGATTTTCTCGAGGCCCTGGCGGCGCTGTCGGGGCGGCCGGTGGTGGTCGCGGCGCTGCTCCACAACAGCACCAACCCGGGCGCGGTGTTCGACGACCTCGAAGCGATCCGCGACGCCAACGCGCGCGGCCGGCGCATGCTCGGCGCGGTGTCCTGCTGCCCGCTGTCGTTCGATTTCACCCTGCGCTCGCCCTACCCGATCGAGGGCCTGGATGCCTGGCGGCCCGCGCTGGGGTTGAAGGACGACGCGCTCAGGGCGAAGCTTTCCGAGCGCCCGTTCCGCGACGCCATCCGCGCCGAACTTTCGCGCCCAGCGCACTTTCGCCTGTTCAACGGCGAATGGGGCAAGCTCACCGTGGTCGAGTCGCCGCGCCACCCGGAGCTCGAGCAGCGCGACATCGCCGCGCTCTCCGCCGAGGCCGGCAAGGACCCGCTCGACCTGTGGTTCGACCTCGCGCTTGAGGACGGCCTGGCGACAGTGTTCGTCGCGCTCACGCTGAACTCCGACGAGCGCGCGGTCGGCGAGATGCTCAGGCACCCGTCGAGCATGGTATCGCTGTCGGATGCCGGCGCGCACCTGACCTTCTTCAACGACGCCGGCTTCGGCCTGCACCTGCTCGGGCACTGGGTGCGCGAGCTGGGCGTGCTGTCGCTCGAGCAAGCCGCGCGTCAGCTCACTTCCCTGCCGGCGCAGGTGTTCGGCCTGCGTGGGCGCGGTTCGCTCGAGCCCGGCCGCGCTGCCGACCTGCTGCTGTTCGACCCCGCCAGCGTCGGCCGCGGGCCGAAGCGGCGCGTGTTCGACCTGCCCGGCGGCGCCCCGCGCCTGACCACCGACGCGCTGGGCGTGCACGGCGTGTGGGTCAACGGCGTGCGGGTC
>Ga0315556_1000274_pt1 | contig 30866 bp, 22 predicted proteins | sample SalMarSW160310MG_FD_202112 | JGI IMG/M metagenome (GOLD analysis project Ga0315556, IMG submission 202112) | Salt marsh sediment microbial communities from the Plum Island Ecosystem LTER, Massachusetts, United States - Salt Marsh Sediment SW1603-10 ...
CCGTCCGTGCCGTGGCGCAGCGTCAGCGACTCGTCGCCGGGCGCGATCCACAGCAGCCGTCCGCGGTCCAGCCACGGTGCCAGTTCGAAGTCCTTCTCACCGTCGTCCTCGATGCTGTGCGCGCTGGCGGGTGTGCCGTCCGGGCGGACGTACGAGTGAAAGCCATGGCCCCAGTCATCGACCCGCTCCAGATCTGGTGGCTGGGGATCGGCGAAGTACACGATCGGAAAGCCGATGTGCTCGCCCACCAGCACCGACGACACGACGGCCGTCAGCGCTGGGTGGGCCAGGATCCGCGGCAGCACGAATGGAACCTCCGGCCCGATCAGCGTCTTGAGCGACCAGGTGGGGATGGCGCCGTCCAGCTTCATGGCGCCGGTCCACGCGAACAGATCGCGCGGCGGCTCGACGTACGGCCGGTAGTCGTACTCATACGCCCACCACAGCCCATCGATGCCGAACGTGTCCAGGGAGGTCTGGAACAGGCTGTCCGTCAGCGGCGAGCGCGACAGGGGCAGGATCGGGACCGCATCCACGTACGCCACCGCCGCGGCGGCCATCTCCTGCCTCGTGAGCTCGGCGGCGGCTTCGTCTGCCGCGTCACTCGCCGCCTCGCGCGCTTGCCATGCGGTCCGGAACCGGTCGAGGATCGCGGATCGCTCGGCGGAGTCGAACGGCGACCCCCGCCGTGCCCGCATCGGAGGCACGCTAGATCAGGCCCTCGCGGATCGCGTACGCCACTGCGTGGGTCCGGTTGCGGAGCTCGAGTCGCGACGTGATGTCGTGGATGATGTTCTTCACCGTTCGTTCGGAGTAGAACAGGCTGCGGGCGATCTCGGTCGTATCGTAGCCGTCGGCCAGCAGCCGCACGACCGCTACCTCGCGCTCGGTCAGGCCCGTGAAGGTAAGGCCGCGGGGCGACAGCACCTGGCGCTGGAGCTGGCCCACCTGGCGCAGCAGCCGGCCCAGCAGGTCCGGGGGCAGGCTGCCCTCGCCCGCGGCGGCCGAGCGGATCGCCGCGGCCAGGTTGCCGGCGGTCGCCTCGCTTCGGCGCAGGACACCCGTGACGCCGGCCTCGGCCGCGGCCAGCAGGGTTCGGTCGTCGACCCGTGACACGAGGAGCACGATCCGGCGGATCCCCCGCCCGCGCAGCGCGCGCATCTCGGCCAGGACGTCGCTGTCGACGTCCTCCGCGACGACCAGCGCGACCGCCTCATCGGGCAGGTCGTCGCTGCCCGCGACGCTGAACCCCTGGGCGCGACGGAGCTGGCTCGTGATGCCGGCTCGCGACAACGGATCGGTCGCACGGACGGCGACGGGGATCGGGGCCTTGAAGGGGATCGGTTCAGCAACCATCGGTCATCTCCATCCGGTCCCGAGGGCCCGACGACGGGCCGGAGGCGCTGCCCCGGGAGCGTGCGCCGGACGTTACCTGCGGGCACTCAGCGTCCAGTCAACGCAGGCTTAACGGGCACATGGTGTTGCCCGATCACCTCGCCACGCGGGCCCGGCCGCGCAGGAGGGCTCACCTGTTCGACCGTGCGGCGCACCGTTACACTCACGCTCGTGGGAACCTCCGTCACGCTGGTCACCCCGGCCGTCGAGGTCGAGCCGGGACAGGAAGTCTCGGTCGAGGTCCGGGTGCGGAACACCGGGACCGTCGTCGACGAGCTCGCGCTCGACGTCCTGGGCGATTCCGCCGGCTGGGCGTCGGCGGACCCCGCGACGATCTCGCTCTTCCCGGGCGCCGAGGGCACGGCCAGGGTTACCTTCCGCCCACCGCGGGCGGCCACCACGCCATCCGGCCTGGTGCCGTTCGGGGTGCGCGCTCGATCGCGCGAGGATCCGGCCGGGTCGGCGGTCGAGGAGGGCTCGGTCCAGGTCGGCAGCTTCCAGGAGCCGTTCGCCGAGCTTGCCCCGCGGACGTCGCGCGGCTCGCGGTCGGGCAGCCACGACCTCGCGGTCGACAACCGGGGCAACGTCCGGTTGAACGCGGAGATCGAGGGCACCGATGCCGACCGGCTGGTCAAGTTCGATGTCAAGCCGCCGGCGGTCGTCGTCGAGCCCGGCATGGCGGGCTTCGCCAAGGTCCGGGTCAGCCCCGTCAAGCGCTTCTGGCGCGGGCAGCCCAAGACCCGCGCGTTCCAGCTGTTCGTACGGCCCGAGGGCGGCCCGCCGATCACCCTGGACGGCACGCTGCTCCAGGAGTCGATGCTGCCGCCGTGGTTCCTCAAGGCGCTGATCGCGCTCATCGCCCTGCTCGTGCTGCTCGTGCTCGCGTGGCTGTTCCTGCTCAAGCCCTCGATCGAGACGGCGGCGTCGGAGGCGGTGGCATCGCCCCTGGCAAGCCTCAAGAACGACGTCAATGGCGCGCTCGGGGCGGCCGGCCTGCCCACGATGCCCACCAACGGCGGTGGCGGCGCGACGCCGACACCGGCCTCGTCATCGGGTGGCGGCGCCTCTTCGCCACCCGGTGCGAGCGCCGCGCCCACGCCGGCCCCGACGCCGGGCACGCTCATCCCCGGTCTGGGCAACCCGGTAGACGGGCGGCTCGACGCCACGCACAAGACCTACCAGCCCAAGGGCACGCTGTTCGTGACCGACTTCGTGTTCTCGAACCCCAACGGTGCCGACGGCGCGCTGGTCGTCCTGCGCAACAACGATGGCCTGATCCAGCTTCGGCTCGAGAACTTCCGCGACTACGATCTGCACTTCGTGACGCCGATCGTCATCGCGCCGAGTGACAGCCTCAACCTCTCGCTCAGCTGCACGAGCGCCGGTACGTGCGATCCAGCCGTCTTCTGGTCCGGCTACCTGCGGCCTTGAGGCCCGGTCGGGGCCGAGTTGCTGCTCTGGCTCTGGCGCTGGTGCTGCTGACGCCGGCGATCGCGCTCGGTGCACCCACGGCGCCCGCCGCCGGCGGCACCGATCCGATGCCCACGGCCGTCCTGCCGCCGCCACCCGGTACCACGACGCTCGTCTCGCAGCGCATGGGCGGCGGGTTCGCCGACGGCGGCTCCACCGACCCCTCGGTCTCGGCCAACGGGCGCTACGTAGCGTTCACGTCGGTCGCGACAGATCTGGTCGCGCTGGCCGGCACCGGGGTCAAGCCGCCCAGCCCGGCCGTGTTCGTCCGTGACCGCAAGTCCTCGACCACCATCATCGTCCCGCTGCCGCCGCGCGCATCCGGGGGTGGCTCCGCCGGCCAGCCGTCGATCTCTGCCGACGGGAACGTGGTCGCCTTCACCTGGCTGCCGCCGTCGACGTCACTCGCGGCTTCGCTCGGATCGCTCGTGCTCGCTTGGGATCGCCGGACCGGCGCCACCGAGATCGTGAGCCGCCAGGTCACGGGCGCCGCTGCGGACGTGAGCAGCGCCCCATCGGTATCTCGTGATGGCCGCTATGTCGCCTACACGTCACAGAACGCGGGGATCGTGCGCACCGACGCGCGGACGAACCCGGATGTGTTCCGCTACGACCGCGACACGCAGCAGACCGCGCTGGTGTCGGTGGGCACCAACGGGCTGTCGGCGTCCGGCTCGAGCACTGCGCCGTCGATCTCCGCCGACGGCAACATGGTCGCGTTCGTGTCCGATGGCGGCGGTTCGCTGGTGAACGAGAAGACCGGTCCGGGAACGCAGGTCTTCGTGCGCGACATCGCCGCCGCGCGCACCGAGTGGATCAGCGTGACGCAGGATGGCGGGCCTGCCAACGGCCCGGGTAGCGGTCCCTCGATCTCCGCCGACGGGCGCTACGTCGCGTTCGAATCGGCCGCCTCGAACCTGGCCCCGGGCGATGACGGGAGGTTCCCCGACGTCTTCCGCCGTGACCGCCAGGCGGGCATCACACAGATGGTCTCGATCACACCCACCGGTCAGCCCGGCGGCGGAACCAGCGGCGAGGCGGCGATCTCGCGCGACGGGAGGATGGTCGCCTTCGCGTCGGTTGCGTCGGATCTGGTGGACGTCGCGACCGGATACGGCGGCGGCCACCTCGCCGCCCTGGACACGACCACCAGCGAGGTGTTCGAGCGAGACGTCGACACGGGCGAGACGATCCTGGTCTCGGTGGCGACGACGGGCGGTCCGGGCGGCAGCCGGAGCCTGCTGCCGGCGGTCGCCGGCAACGGACGCTACGTAGCATTCGCCTCGCAGGCCGCGACCCTGGTCGCTGGCGATTCGGGCTCGGGCGCGGACATCTTCCTGCGCGACTTCCCGCCCTTCCCGACCCTCACGCCAGCCGTCCTGGACCTCGGCTCGCGGGCCGTCGGGACGGCCGCTCTGCCCGTGGCCGCGGTGCTTGCGAACGCTGGTTGGTCGCCGATCAAGGTTGGTCTGTCGACGATCAGCGGTCCGGCGCACGGCGACTTCGCGATCGTCGCCGACGGCTGCAATGGGCGGACGCTGTATCACACGGACGCGTGCACGATCTCGGTCGCGTTCGTCCCCACCTCGGAAGGCTCGAAGGCGGCGACGCTCGAGGTGTCGGACGATGCTGCGGGCTCGCCGCGCATCGCGCAGCTGCGCGCCTCGGGCTCGCAGGCCAGCCTGACGATCGATCCGGACATCGGACCGCCCGGGATCGTGGTCATCGCGCAGGGTTCCGGGTTTCCCGCGGGCGCCTCGATCCGCCTTCGCTGGAGCATCGGCATCACGGCCAAGCTGCCACCCGTGACAGCCGATGCGTCGGGTAGCTTCCGGATCCAGGTGCTCGTGTTCCATAGTGACGTCACCGGGCCGCGCGACCTGATCGCGGAGCCGGTCGACGGAGCTGCGTTCCCGCCGGTGTCGGTCCCGATGCTGGTGACGATGCCCTCGATGGTGCCGTCCGGGTTCCTGCTCCGCCGGTTCATCGATCTGCCGCTGACGCTCGTGATCCGAGGCTAGCCCCGATGACCGACCCTTCTGCCGTCCTGTGCAAGCGCTGTGGCTTCGCCAACGCGCCCGGCGATCAGTTCTGCGGGTCGTGTGGTGCGTTCCTCGAATGGGAGGGACAGCCGTCGTCCGACGCTCCGGACGCGTCTGGATCCGCGGTCGCGGGACCGCCCACCGCACCCACACCCGTTCCGCCCACGTCCATCGCGCCGGCACCGGTCGCCTCCGCCGCGCCCGTCCCGGCAGCTGGGCCCACGCCCGTCGCGACGGCATCCGCCGTCCCCGCCGCAGATGGCGGCCTCGTGCGCTGCCCGGCTTGCGGGATCGCGAACCCGGCCACGCGGACCTTCTGCCAGTCGTGCGGCACGACGCTGGCGGCCGGGTCCCGCGTGGTCGAGCCGTCGGCCGACATGATCGCGGCCGCGGTGGCGACCACGTCGGTCCCGACCACCACCGTGCCCCCTGCCGGTGCACGTCCCGCGACGCGCGAGGAGCCGGCGAGGCGGGGGATCCCGGGCTGGATCTTCGCCGTCGGGCTGTTGGGCATCCTGGTGGGGGTGGGGATCGTGGTCATCGGGCCGATGATCGCCGGAGCGGGACCCGGCTCGGAGGCGACATCGGGGCCCAGCGTGATCGCGAGCAGCGGTCCGTCGGCCGCCGCTTCGGCTGGTGTCCCCGCCGGCTCGGGTACCTCGCCGACCCCGACCCCGAAGTCGGTCAGGCTGAAGCTGACCGGCGCAACCGCCTCGTCGGTCCTCGGCGACAAGGCGAGGTACCAGGCGGATAAGGCGATCGACGGCGATCTGGCCACGAGCTGGCAGGAGGGCAGCGCCCAGGAGCAGGGGCAGTGGATCGAGGTCACCTTCGAGCAGGCCCGTGCCGACACGCTCGTGGTCCGCAACGGCTACCAGGGCTCGACTGCGCTGTACCAGGGCAACCTGCGGCTCAAGGACGTCCAGGTCTCCGTCGACGGCGGGACGCCGATCGCCGCTCACCTCAAGGACACCACGAAGGCGCAGCGGATCGACCTGGGCGGCGTCGCCGGGGCCACGTCGGTCCGGATCACCATCGTGACGACCTATCCCTCGGTCAAGACATCGGTGAACGGCACGCCGTTCGACGACGCGGCCATCAGCGAGATCTCGGTCCTCGGGATACCGGGCGGCTGACGTGATCTTGCGTCCCGTCGTACAGTCCGCCTCGATGCAGGCAGCGTTCCGCCTGCGCCATCGGGGAGCGACGTGAGCGCCTTCGGAGCCGCGGCGGGCAGGGCCGTTAGCGCCCTCGGGGGACCCCAGATCGCCGCGGTCCTCGTCGCTGCCGGCCTTCTCGCCGGGGCGCTGACCGGCGGCGCGATCGCGGGTGGCGCCGTGAAAGGGGGGACCGACGGCAGCAGCGGCGTGCTGTCGATCTATCCCTGCCCGAACAGCGGCCCGGCGCTGATGACCGTGCCGGCCGGCCAGCGCTTCCTGGTCACCGGTCGCACCGAGGACGGCACCTGGGCGCGGATCCACTACCCGCTGCCGGGGCGAACCGAGGCCTGGGTGCAGGTCTCGCCGCTGACCTTCGACGCGTCGCTGTCCACGGTGCCGGTCGCCACCTGCGAGCCCGTGGCGGCCGCGGCCGCGCCGTCGTTCGCGCCCGCCGCCACGCTGACTGCGACCCAGAACAACTCGCCGTCCCCGTCGCCGACGCCGGTCCCGACGCCCACGCCCACGCCCAGCCCGACACCGAACGCCTCCCCATCGCTCACGAAGCTGACGGTCTCGACCAGCAAGATCAGCTACGACCAGGGCTCGTATTGCCCAAGGGCCGTCAAGCAGGTCACGTTCAAGGTCAAGGGCGGCGATGACGCCGGCCTGGCCGACGTCACCCTGTTCTGGCGTGCCCCGGGCTCGGGGTCGTACACCGGGTCGCCGATGAGCCTCACTGCGGGTACAGCGAGGGACGGAACCTGGCAGCTGACGCTGGACACCATGACGAACGGGATCAAGAGCGCGGGCAAGCTCGCGTTCTATGCGGTCGGAACGAATTCGGCTGGAGCGACCCGTCGACTCCCGACGAGTGGAGCTGACACGATCACCGTCGCGGTGTGCGCCAACAGCGGCCCGACGATCAAATCGGCGGCATCGTCCTCCGGCTCGTCGCTCTATTGGGACCCGTTGGGCGTTGGGGGCTGCCACACCACCACGTCGATCAGCGCCCAGATCACCGATGTCGACGGCGTCAAGTCGGCGACGCTCTTCTACCGCCTGCCGGGCAGTGCGTCCTGGTCGTCGAAACCGATGACAGCCGCTTCTGGCAAATGGTCGGCAGGCCTCGACACGACGAAGGACAAGATCACGATCCCGTCGCCACCGACCGACAGCCTGCGGTGGTACATCAAGGCGGTCGATGGCAAGAGCGTCTCCAGCAAGACGAAGACGGCATCGATCACCATCCGTCGCTGCGATTCAGAGGCAGCATTCGACGGCGTTTTCCCCATCAGCTCGACGTACCCGTGCACCACGGCAACCATCACCATCGGAACCTACGCCAACGATGCAGACCAGCCCGCAGACGGGCTCAAGGTGGTCTTCTACTGGACCCTCGAGAACACGCGCACGAATCCCCCGCCGATCTCTGGCCACATGACCGCCAGCGCCGGTAGCGGCAACTACTACACAGGCACGACGGCATCGTTCGACGGCCAGACCTTCTACTACGGCCGGCTGACCGTCTACGCGGTGACCACCGATCGGTACGGTGGGACGACGAAGAGCTCGTCATTCCCCGCCACCATGGCGTGTCGGTGAGATGAAGGCCGTCGGGTCGATCCTGGCCAAGGTCGCCGTGTTCCTGGTAACGGCCGCCATCGGGTTCGTGGCGGCGACCGTCGTCGTGTCCGCGTCCAGCGATCACGCGCCGGTCTCCTCGGCGAGCGAGGCCCCCCAGTACGTGCTCAACGGCCCCGACACCCCGGCCGGCTCGGGCGTCCCGGTCGCATTCAACGAGGAACCCAGCGGCAGCCCGCAGCCGCTGGCCACGCTCAGCCCCCAGGATCTCTCGGCAGCGGCCGACGCCCTCCTTGGCGGTGTCCAGCCGGCGGCCTACGTCAAGCCGGCCGGCTTCCCGCGCGTGCCCCCGGTCACCCAGTTCGACGGCGGTCCTTTCCAGGGTTCGAACTGCACGCTGGCCTCGGGCGCGATGCTCGCCCGGCTGGGCTACGGCATCGTCACCACGGGGTCGATCCTGCGAACGCTTCAGGACGACCAGAGCGGGGGCACCGGGATCAACGACCTCGCGACCGCCCTGTGGCGTGGCTACGGCATCACCTTCCCGCACGGCCTGATCAAGACCGACACGCTTGAGCGGCTGCTGGCCGCGGGCTACGGGGCCGTGATCCAGGGCGACTACTCGAAGGTGCCGCCCGCCCTCCGGCTCCAGAAGGACTTCACCGGAGGGCATGCGATCTACCTCGACGGCTACTACCCGGGCAACGCCAAGCGCAACATCCCGCCGGCCTACTACGTGATCGACCCCATCGGCCGGCCAACGTTCGGCTATCAGGGCGACTGGTGGCCCGCATCGGTCGTCAACGACTTCGCGCTCGCGTGGGGCGGTGGTCGGGTGGTCGCGATGTGGGGCTACCCGCCCGGCGGGGTGCCACCCGAGGTGGCCGGTCCCGACGTGCTGCCGATCCCGCCCGACAACGGCAACGGCCCTGCGGCCACGACCTCGCCAGCGCCCAGCGCCGCGCCGAGCGGCAGCCCGGCTCCCAGCGGCACGCCGGCCCCGACGGGCCCGGTGATCCCGATCATCGTCCCGGTGGACGTCGGCGACCTGACGGTGCAGCTGGTCCCCGCCTCGCCACCGGTGAGCAAGAGCCATCTGGGTGGCGTGGTCCTGACGCCGGTCATCGACGTGTGCCTGTTCCACCCGCCACCTGCCGGCTGTCCCACGGGGATCGAGGCCGTGTTCAACCTCGGCACGCCCCCGCTCATCCAGCCGGCGCCCGGCCCGAAGGTCAACGTCCTGTTCGTTGATTCCGATCGCCCGGACGTCGCGATGGTGGGGTTCACCGTCGACTCACCGGCACCTGCGGACGTTCGGTTCTGGGAGTCGGGAGCGAGCCCGGCATCGGTCAGGACCTCCTCGTCGATGACCTCGCTGGACCTGCTGGGGACCACGGTGCTGGTGGCGAGCCTCGAAGTTCGGGCGGGGACCACCTACCAGTTCCAGGCGGTTGCCGGCAGCGGCCTGTCCGCCGGCTCCAGCCCGATCGGCTCGTTCACGACCGGGGACGGCGTCTCGCAGTTCGACGTCTTGCTGTCTTCGGTGGCCTCGCCGCACATCGAGCTTGGCACGGGCATCTCGCCGTACCTGCACCTGGCGCAGGGAGCGTTCGCGCAGCCGATGATCCCGATCGACTCGCTTGGCGGTGCGTCCTGCGTCGAGCGGGCGCGGTTCGGCGGCATGCAGTACTGCCTCGATCTCGGCGGCAGCGCCCCGCCGCCGGCGACCTGCATGCGGGCCGAGGTCACCTACCAGCTGACCGGGATCACCGCCACCGGGGTCCTCGTCCGGGCGTTCCCGTCCGAGACCGGCAAGGGCAGCGACGGGGTGACGCTCGACGGCGTGCTCGAGGCGAGCGGCCCCGCTCCGGCGGGTGACGTGAGCGTCGGGTGCCTGACCTCGGGGATGAGCTACCAGATCGTGCTGGACGCGGTGGGCGACGATCGCGGCGTGCTCGCCACCCGGTCGGTGACGGTTCCCTGAAGCGTGAAGGGGCGACCCGCCTGATCGCGGCTCCCGGGCGCGGCATGCACGGCGCAGGGCGGTACGATGGCGGCCCATGGCTGTGCGTCCCCGGTCGTCTGCTCCAGGCCCGCATCGGGTGGTCGTGATCGGCGGCGGCTTCGGCGGCCTGTACGCGACCCGCGCGCTGGCCAGGGGAGGCCGCGAGGTGGACGTCACCCTCGTTGACCGACGCAACCATCACCTGTTCCAGCCGCTGCTGTATCAGGTCGCCACCGGCGCCCTGTCGCCGGGTGAGATCGCCCAGCCGCTGCGCTCGATCTTCCGTCGCCAGCGGAACACCCGTGTCCTGCTCGGGGAGGCCGTCGGGCTCGACACGCAGCGTCGCGAGGTCGAGCTGTCCGATGGCGCCCCAATCCCGTACGACACGCTGATCGTCTCCACGGGCGCCCACCATTCCTACTTCGGCCACGACGAATGGGCGCCCTATGCGCAGGGGCTCAAGACCATCGACGACGCGATCGCGATGCGGCGCCGGATCCTGATCGCATTCGAAGCCGCCGAGCGCGAGGCCGACCCGGAGCTGCGTCGAGCATGGATGACGTTCGTGATCGTGGGCGGTGGCCCCACCGGCGTCGAGCTCGCGGGGGCCCTGGGCGAGATCGCGAACGACACGCTCAGGTCTGACTTCCGCTCGATCCGGTCCCAGGACGCCAGGATCGACCTGATCGAGGCGCTCGACCGGATCCTGCCAACGTATCCACCGGACCGCTCGGCATCGGCTCGACGCCAGCTCCGGCGCCTCGGTGTCACCGTACGCACCGGGACTCGCGTCGTGGGAATCGACGACCGGAGCGTGCACGTGGACACGGGCTCGGGTGGCCAGGAGGAGATCCGGACGCGCACGGTCCTGTGGGCCGCGGGTGTGCTCGCCGCGTCATTCGGACGCAAGGTCGCCGAGGCTACCGGCGCCGAGACCGATCGCAGCGGCCGGATCCGCGTGCTCCCCGACCTGACCATCTCCGGACACCCGGAGATCTTCGTGATCGGCGACGCGGCGATCCAGCCCTGGAAGCGAGACCGGCCCGTCCCGGGCGTCGCCCAGGGTGGGATCCAGGGCGGTCGATACGCGGGCGAAGCGGTGCTTCACCGACTGCGGGGAGGGCCCGTGTCCCCGTTCCGCTACAGCAATCGGGGCGATGTCGCGGTGATCGGGAGGCTGGCCGGGGTGACGGACATCCCGTGGATGGGCCCGTTCGGGCGGCAGAGCGGCTTCGCCGCCTGGCTGCTGTGGCTCGGCATCCACATCGTGTATCTGATCGGGTTCGCGAACCGGATCGTGGTGTCGGTGCGCTGGGCCTGGTCGTTCCTGACCCGCGGCCGATCCACCCGGCTGATCACCGGGTCCCCGCTGATCCCCCCGATCGAGACGCCCGAGCCGCCCGAGACGCCCGAGACGCCGGCCTGACAGTCGAGCCGCGCCCCCGCGCCCCCGCGCCCGTGGGTCGGGGGCAGGGGCGGTCACGCCGCCGATGGTCCCGAAACGCGGACCTTGGGTGCACAGCCAGCCGCCTTCGGCCACCACTCCGCGCTGCCCCTCGCACCGCAACCATCCACTGCCGCCACTCGCCACGCCCCAGATATGACCCCCGACGTCTGTCCGGCGTCGGGGCTGATGCCGGTTCATGCCATCCAGAACCCCACGGTCATGGGTGGTGTGTCCGGGCGCAAGGGTCCGGCTTGATAGCCCTGGTGCAGCTTCCGCAGCGGGAGTCGGGCTGCCGCTCATTCGCTATCGGGCATATGTGGCGCCACGTCGGTCCTGGCGCCACGTCGGTCCGGCGCAGCAGCTGGTCTGGCTCAGCGTCGCGCCGCCGCCACCGGCGCCACCGGCGGCACCGGGCGCATTGCCGAGGCGTATCGCCGGCACCGTCAGGACCGGCTCGGCCGTGGGCAGCGTAAGCCCCGGATGAGTGACGCGCGCCACAATCGGATCGATGACCCCGGTCGCGATCGGCCGTAACCTCAGGGCGCTCCGGCTGCGGGCCAGGCTGCGCCAGCGGGACCTGGGCAGACGCGTGAGCGTCAGCCAGAGCGTGGTCTCGGGGCTCGAGCGTGGGCTGCTCGGTGCGGCGTCGCTCGCGACCCTCGGTCGGCTGTTCGACGCCGTCGGCGGCGAGCTCATCCTGCAGGTCCGGTGGCGTGGCGGCGAGATCGACCGCTTGACCGACCGGCTGCATGCCCGGCTCGTGGAACGCACGGCCGAACGCCTCGAGCAGGCCGGCTGGAGTGTGCATCCCGAGGTGTCCTTCTCGCGATACGGCGAGCGCGGGTCGATCGACCTGCTGGCGGTCGATCAGGCAGCCGCCGCGGCGGTGGTGACCGAGGTCAAGAGCGCGATCTACGGCGTCGAGGACACGCTCCGGCGTCACGACGTCAAGGTGCGCCTCGCGCGCGAGGTCGTCCATGAGCGGTTCGGCTTCGCGCCGGCGCTGGTGTCGAAGCTGCTGGTCGTGCCGGCCACGACGACGGCCAGGCGCCGGGTCGCCGAACACGCCGTGACGTTTCGGCGCGCGTACCCGGACCGCGGGGTGAGCCTGCGGCGCGCTCGTGGATCGAGGGCATCCGGTCGCCGGGATCATGTTCGTCGCCGCGCCCGATGCCGCTGTCACGAGCGTTCGCTGACCGGTGGGCGTGGGGCAGGGGCTGGGGCACGGCGTTCCGGGCAGGGCTGGGCGGCGCCCGAGGTAGTAGGGCGTCAACGCCGGGCAGTCGCCTCAGGGCAGCGTCATGCCACGCCGCGGCGCATTCACGGGGCCTCACGTCCACCGCACATCACGCCTTCGCGGGCGTCCGATGACGGAGGCTCGGGCCCTATCCGTCGAACACGATCACCTGGCGGGCCACGTCACCGGCGCGAAGGTGGTCGAACGCGGCCTCGAGGTCGCCCAGGGCGATGCGCCGGTCGATCAGGCGATCGATCGGCAGGCGCCCTGCCAGGAACGCCTCCGCGTAACGGGGGAAGTCGATGGCCGCGACGGCCGACCCATAGTTCGAGCCGATGATCCGCCGGCCGCCGTCGACGAACGGGAAGACCTCGAAGGTCGCCCGCTCCCCGAACCGCGTCAACCCGACCAGCACGGCCGTGCCGCCCGGCGGGAGCGTCGTGATCGCCATGTCGATCGTGCTCGGCAGCCCGATCGCCTCGAACACGAAGTCCGGGCCTCCGTCCCCGGCGGCGACCCGGATCGCGTCGATCCCTTCGGCCGGATTGGTGGGATCGACCTGGACCCGATGGGTGGCGCCGAGCGCGCCGGCGAGATCGATCTTCGCCCGGCTCACATCGACCGCGATGATCCGCCGTGCGCCGGCGAGCAAGGCGCCCATCACGCATGACAGGCCCACGCCGCCCAGGCCGATGACCGCGACGGTCGAGCCAGGCGGGACCGCGGCCGTGTTCACAACCGCGCCGACGCCGGTCGAGACGGCGCAGCCGATCAGGGCGGCGACCTCCGGCGGCACCCCGTCAGGGAGGGGGACGACGGCCGATGCCGGCACGACCTGCGCCGTCGCCATCGTGCCGATGGCCAGGTACGCAAGGACGGGCGAGCAGTCGGGCCGGGACAGCCGCGTCGTCCCGTCGGCCTGGCTGTGGCGCAATGACGGCGACCCGGTGCACAGCCACTGGCGGCCACGCTGGCACTCCCGGCAGCGCAGGCACGGGGCGTACCAGGACAGCGCGACGGACCGCCCCACGAGCTGCGGGTCGATCCCGACGCCCACGGCCTCGACCACGCCGGCGCCCTCGTGGCCCATCACGATCGGTCCCGGACGCTGCCAGTCGCCATCGCGGACGTGGAGGTCCGAATGGCACACCCCGGACGCGGTCATCCGCACCAGCACCTCGCCCGGATGCGGTTCGTGGAGCCGCAGACGCTCGATGACCGAGGGCACCCCCGCCCGTTCGATCACGGCCGCCTCGATCTCGCGCATCGTGTCGCCTCCCACCTTCAGCCGGGGTTCCCTGATCAGCGGCCGATGCCGGCTCAGCCGGTGTTCTGGAGCCCGGCCGCAATCCCGTTGATCGTCATTCCGATCACGCCCCGGATCGCTGCGGCCTCGGTCGATGGCAGGTCCGAAGCGCGCAGCCGGCCCAGCAGCTCCACCTGGATCAACGACAAGGCATCCACATACGGGTTCCGGAGCTCGATCGCTCGCGACAGCGTTGGGTGCCCCGCCAGCAGGCGGTCACGGCCCGTGATCAGCAGCAGCAACCGGACCGATCGAGCGTACTCCGCCTCGATCATCCCCCGGATGGCGATCGCGTCGGCGCCTCCGGCAAGGTCGGCGTACCGCCGGAAGATCCCCATGTCGGTCTTGGCGAGCGAAAGCTCGGCGTTGTCGAGCACGGACGCGAAGAACGGCCACTGCTCGTACAGCGCTGCCAGGTGCTCGACGATCTGGCGCCCGCCGCGGGCCGTCACCGCCTCGAGGGCGGTACCCATGCCGTACCATCCGGGCAGGTTGGCGCGTGCCTGGGACCAGGCGAACACCCACGGGATCGCGCGCAGCGCCTGGATCACGTCGCCCCCCGCTTCACCCTGCATCCCGGAACCGGAACCGGAACCGGAACCGGAACCCGAACCCGAACCCGAACCCGAACCCGAACCCGAACCCGAACCCGAGGCCGCGGTCGCGCCGTCGTCACCGGCAACGCCCACGGATCCTGGCCGCGCCCCGGGCCGTGACGCCGGTCGTGAGCCCAGGCCGAGCCCGGCGATCATGTCGATCGGCGTGACCGTGCGGAAGAAGGTCGCGAACTCCGCCCGTTCCACGAGCGCGCGGTAGGCGGTGCGCGAGATCGCGGTGAGCTCGGTCATGGTGGCCCTGCCGGAGGCAGCAGCAGCGGTCGTGGCCCGTTCGTGCCCGGGTGACGAGGCGAGCAGGACGGCTGCCGTGACCTGCTCCAGGTGGCGCTGCGCGATCGTCACGTCGCTGAAGTGGGCGGCGATCACCTCGCCCTGCTCGGTGAACTTGAGCCGTCCGTCGACGGTGCCGGGAGCCTGGGCCAGGATGGCCCGTCTGGCCGGTCCTCCGCCGCGGCCGATGGCGCCGCCCCGTCCATGGAACAGGGTCAGCGTCACGCCATGGCGTCGAGCGACTGCGACCAGCGCCTCCTGAGCCCCGAACAGCTGCCAGTTCGCGGCCAGGAAGCCGCTCTCCTTGGACGAATCCGAGTAGCCGAGCATGATCTCCTGCGCGTCGCCGCGATCCCGCAGGTGCGTCCGGTAGCCGGGATCGGCAAGCAGGGCCTCGAACAGGTCTGACGCCGCCGCGAGGGCGTCGGCGGACTCGAGCAACGGAACCACGTCCAGGATCGGCGAGGCGGGGGGCAGGTCGGCAAGCCCAGGCACCGGCTGCCCGAATGGTCGCGCCTGCCCCGCCAGGCGGGCGAGCTCGAGGACCGTGGTTACGTCCTCCAGCGTGGAGGTGAACGAGATCACGTAACGGCGGCAGGCCTCGATCCCGAACCGATCCTGGATACGCGCGATCGCGCGGAACGTCGCGAGCACCTCGGCCAGCGTGACCCCGGGTGCAACCTCGGTCTCCGGGCCGGCTCCCGACCGGATCGCGGCGATGGCCGCTCGATGGACCTCGGCATGCTGGCGGACCTCGAGCGAGGCGAGATGGAACCCGAACGTCGCGAGCTGCCAGCGAAGGTCGGTCAGCTCGCCGTGCGCCACCCGGCCCAGACCGTCCTCGATCAGGGCACGCTGGAGCGCCGCGAGCTCAGAGTCCAGCGCAGCGGCGTCCCGGTAGCCGCCGGTCCGCGGCGCGGTGGCGCCGATGAGCGATGCCCGCGTTCGGCGGAGTCGCTCGGCGATCGCGCCCAGCCGCTGGCGATACGGCTCGTCGGGGAAGCGGCGCCGGAGCCGGCGCATCGTGTCGGGAAGCTCCTCAGCGTCGCGGGCCAGGGCGCCGCCCAGCACCCGATCCACACGGCCGGGCTCGACCCTGGCCGCCACGGCCTGCATCAACCGCGACGCGACGGCCTCGTAGCCGTGCAACAGGTGATCGGCCTGGAGCCGGGCCGCATCCAGCGTGACGTCAGCGGTCACGCCGGGGTGGCCGTCGCGGTCCGCGCCGATCCAGGATCCGAACCTGAGCACCGACGGTGCGACCGGAGCTCGCGTGCCGGTCAGGCCGGCGTCTGTCGCAAAGGCCGGCAACCCTGAGCGTATCGCCGAATGCTGCCCGGGCAGACCGTCCTCGGCCTCGTCGATCGCGTCGCCGTCGACCCCGCTGATCGCCCCATGGGTCCCGCGGGCGGCACCGCCCACCTCGTCGATCACCGGCTCACCGGCCCGACCGACCACACCGCCATGCGCCCGGTCGATCGCCCGGTCGAGGGCTCGCTGGAAGCGGGCGACGACCGTGAACAGCGTCTCGTCGAAGATGGCCATCGCGGACCGGACCTCATCCAGCGGCGTCGGCGCCACCGAACGCACGTCGCCGATGTGCCACAGGATCGTGATCTCCTCGCGGAGGCGGCGCCGCAGATCCGCGTCCTCGTCGGGCGTGACCCGGGGATCGTCGAGCGCGTCGAGGAGGCGATGCACGCGTCGCAGCGCGAACAGCAGCGTCCGTCGACGGGCCTCGGTCGGGTGGGCAGTGAGGACCGGATGGACGATGGTGCGCTCGATCGTGCGCTCGATGCCGGTTGCGGCGAGCTCGGGGACCAGGCGGTCGACCGCCTGGTTGACCGAGTCGTCGATGGGCCGCCCGCGCGCACGGCGGGCGCGCATCCGGAGCATTCGGATCCGCTGGTGCTCCTCGGCCAGGTTGACCAGCTGGAAGTAGAGCGTGAACGCCCGGGCGACCGCCGCGCTGTCGGCGAGCTCAAGGCGCGCGATCTCCTCGCTGAGCCGCTGGCGCGCGACGTCGGGCTTTACCGCGGCATCCGGACCACTGCGTCGGATCGAGATCGTGCCCCGCCGGATCCGCTCCACGAGCGTGAACAGCTCCGGGCCGGCCTGCTCGGCGATGACCTGGCCCAGGAGCGCGCCCAGCAGCCGGACCTCGCGGGCCAGTGGGTCGCGGGCACGGCCGAACCCGGGACCCGGCGGCTCGGCGGCGACCGCCGGGAACCGGGCCCTCCACGCCGGGGACCATCTCCGACCGGGTCGGGCAGCACGGTTGGCCATGGGCTAAGGATGGCGGAACGGTCGCCACGACCGCCAGTCGGCGTGGGTTTCGGTTGGACTGCAAGGGCACCGTGCCGGTACCCGTCCGCAACCGATCTCGGATACAGCAGCGCCTAGGCTTGTATCGTGGTCACGATGGCGACGCACGAGCATGCGAGCGGCCCCCCGGACGCAGCCGGGGCTCCGGCCTCCGGGGCCGTGTCGAACGCAGGGCCGTCGGCTGGGGCCGCCTCCGCCTCGACCGACCCGGCGACAGGCTCGAACGGACGACCGGCTCCGGCACACGATCGCGATCCCGTCGCCGAGCTCCGCTTCCTTCACGAGCTGCTGCGCCTGGTCACGACCGCCCGAACCTGGGAAGAGCTGCTCGAGACCGTGGTCGACGGCACGCGCGATTCGCTCGGCGCCAGCGTGTCCTCGCTGTACCTGCTCGACCGGGACGGTAGCCGGCTGACCCTGGCGGCCACCAACGGCCTCGACCGGTACCAGATCGGGCGGGCCGTGGTCCCGTACGGGGAGGGGATCACCGGGCACGTGGCGGCGACCCGCGAAGCCATGGCCATCCCCGACGTCCGGGCGGATCCGCGGTTCCTGTGGGTGCGCGGCATCGACCAGCGGCGGTTCGTCGCCTCGATGCTGTCGGTCCCCCTCACCTGGCACGATCAGGTCGTGGGCGTGCTCAACGTGCAGACCGAGCGGCGCCGGGAGTTCAACCCGGCCGACGTGGCCCAGCTGTCCGCCATCGCGGACCTGCTGGCAGGCGTCGTCGAGAAGGGCCGGCTGCAGCGCGAGGCCGAGGTGCAGGTGGCGCGGCTCAAGGCGCTCGACCAGGCGCGCAACGAGCTGATCGCGCTGGTCACCCACGAGCTTCGGACGCCGCTCGCCGTGGTCCGCGCCTATACGGACCTGCTGGCCGAGGAGCCGCCGCTGGTGGGCCGCTCCTCGCGGGACCCGCGGCGGCGGGCGACGCGGGCCTCCTGGCACGATGGGACGCTCGAGCAGATCGAGCGCCTGGATCGCCTCGTGGACTCGATCCTCGACTCGGTCAGGATCGTGCCGGACCAGCCGCCGGAGCTCGAGACGATCGACCTCCGGGCGATCATGGCGGAGTTGCTCGATGCGCTCGAGCCGATGCTCCATCGCCATCGGACGGCCGTGGTCGGGTCGCGGTCGTTGCACGTGATGACGGACCGGTCCCGGCTCCGACAGGTGCTCGAGCATCTGCTCGAGAACGCGGTCAAGTACGCGCCACCCGACACGAAGGTCGAGATCGATTGGGCCCTGGTGGAGGGTATCGTCCGGCTGGCGGTGATCGACGAGGGGCCCGGCATTCCGCCCGAGTGGCGCGATCGGATCTTCGAACCCTATGCGCGGCACGAGACCTCGACCGCGCGCGGATCGGGCATCGGCCTGTACGCAGCCCGGCGGCTGGCCGAATCCATGGGGGCCCGGCTGTGGTGCGAGCCAGCTCCGGCGGGGGGGGCGTGCTTCGTGCTCGCGCTGCCGGCCGCGGTCGCCGTGTGACGGAAAGGCAGGTCAGGACATCATGATCGGAACGCGACCGTTGCGGATCCTGGTCGTGGACGACGACCCGGCGATGGTCGGGGCGATCACGGCCCTCGTCGGCACCGAGGGCCACCAGGTCATCACCGCGTATGACGGCCTGACCGCCGTCAAACGCTTCCGGGAGGAGCGCCCGGACCTGGTGCTGCTCGACCTGGCGATGCCGGGCCCGGACGGGTTCACCGTCATCGGCCAGCTGCGCGCTACCGGCAACGTGCCGGTGCTGGTGGTCTCGGGCGAGAGCGCCGAGGCGGCCAAGGTCAAGGCGCTGGGGATCGGGGCGGACGACTACCTGGTCAAGCCATTCGGCAAGCAGGAGCTGCTGGCGCGGATCTCGGCCGTGATGCGACGCGTCGACCTGGCCGGAACCGGCCGCATCGGCGGCCTGGGCGACGGTGCGACGGGTGTGCTGACCGCAGGATCGCTGACGCTCGAACCGGCCCGCCACGAGGCGCATGTCGGGGCGATCGCGCTCAACCTCACCCCCACCGAGTTCCGACTGCTCGAGGCGCTGGTTCGCGCCGGTGGGGACCTGGTGGCGCACCACCGGCTCGCCCGCGCCGGTTGGCCCGCGGAGCCGGACCCCGACCTGCTGTGGCTCAAGCCGCATCTGGCCCGGCTGCGCTCCAAGCTCGAGGCGGCGGGCGGACCGCGAATCGTCGCGGTGCGCTCGGTCGGCTACCGGATCGAGGCGGACGAACCGGCCTGAGCACGCGTTCCCGCGGTCACCCGGATTCGCGTCCGGCCGGCTGGGCGCGTGGTCGGCGCGACGAACAGCCCGAGTCACGTCTCGCATCTGGTCGGATACCCGTGAGGCGGGTACGACGACCGCTTCTTGACCAAGGCCCCGGCCCACGCTCGCAGCTCAGAAGGGCAGGTGGCCGAGTGGGGGGCAAAGGGCCCGGCAGTGACCGCCCGACTCGGCCGGCGGTCGCACGCTCGGTGCGCGCGGCCGGAGCGTGCGGACCGGAGACCCCGCGAGGACTGGCGACGAGGCGCCTGGAGCGGACGCTCGCGATGAGGTCGTCCCGCGGACGGGGGCCTGTCATGCGGACCGGCGAGGTCTCGCGGAATCGAAACGGCCCCGGGGCGTAGCCGGGGCCGTCGCGTTGTGGTGGTTGCCCTCGGTCGGGCGGTCAGGCTGGGCGGGAGATCCAGCCCAGCCGACGATCAAGCCGCGATGAGCGCCACACCCCTCGCGTTGTGGGGAGCGTCGACGCACGCGACCCGGCAGCCGCGCGCGTCGCGGCCGCCGAGGGGCGCGAAGTGGAACCACACCTCCTCGCCGTCAGCCGCACGCTCGAGGCGGCAGCCGCAGGCGCTGCACGTGATCGGTCCGCCGCGGGTGTCGAGAGCGTCGGGAACGTGGCTCGTGTCGTAGGCGGGGTAGGTCATGGTCGGTGCCCTCCCGTTCGGGTGATGCCGGCGGGGCCGGAAAGGGGGACGGACCGGCTGCGATCCGGTGCGGCCAGCGTCAGGAGACGTGGCGCTGTGTTTGCCCATGGTGCGCTCACGCCGCTCACGCGGCGACGCCGGTCGGGATCCGGAGCGGTTGCGGTTCGATTGCGCCGCTTCCCGGGTGCCCGCGGTGCCGGTCCGGTCCGGTCCGGTCCGGTATGTGGCCTCGGGCGGGACCGATCAGGCCGCAGGCCGACGAAGGATCCCGGAGCGCCGAACCACGAGGCCAGCGGTGGTGCCCTGCACGAGCAGCGTAACCAGCACCACGCCGTAGACTGCTCCCTGGAGCAGGCCGCGATCGGGCAGGTTGGTTGGCAGGGCCAGTGCCAGGGCCACCGCAACAGCCCCGCGGAGCCCCGCCCAGAACATGACATGCAGGGAGCCAACCGGCATCCGGCTGGGCCCCGGCAGCATCCGCCCGCCGCCCCCGATCACCCCATACACGACGAATGCCCGGGCGAGCGTGATGGCCAGGAACCCGGCCGCGATCAGGGGCGCCGCCTGGCCGAGCAGCGCCGGGCTGATCGCGAGGCCCATCAGCAGGAAGGTGAGCGCGGTGAGCAGGAAGGCCACGAACTCCCAGGTGATGTCGAGGGCCTCGCGAGTCCGGCGGCTGAGCACCACGCCCCCGCTCTCGTTGCCCAGCACCAGCCCGACGACCACGGTCGCGATGATCCCCGACTCGTGGATGCGGTCGGCGACGAGGTAGGTGCCATACGCGGCGATCACCGAGATCGCCACCTCGATCAGGTGGTCGTCGGCGATCCGCATCAGGCGCTCCGCAAGCATGCCTGCCGCGGTGCCGATGACGGCGCTGACCACGACCGTGAGCACGAACGCGACCGCCCCGTCCGCGATCGTGACGGGCTCGCTGATGGCCCGCAGCGCGATCGCGAACAGGACGACGCCCGTTCCGTCGTTGAGCAGGCTCTCGGACTCGACCACGGTTGCCAGCCGTCTCGGGGCGTGGAGCCGCTTGAACAGCGACACGACGGCGACCGGATCCGTGGCCGAGATCATCGCGCCCAGCACGAAGGCCATCGAGAAGTCGAGGCTGGTGACGCTCGAGACCACCACGGCCACCACGCCGGCGGTGATCAGGACGCCCGGGGCGGCCAGGATCGCGACGGCACCGAATGACCGGCGCAGCTCGCCCAGGTCGATCTTGTAGGCGGCCTCGAACACCAGACCAGGCAGCAGCACCGCGAGGATCAGCTCGGGCGTGATGCCCAGCTGAGTGGACGGGAACAGGATCGAGATCACGAGTCCTGCCAGGACCAGGGCAACCGTGTACGGGAGCGCGAACCGGCGGGCGACCAGGGCCACGGCGGTCGCCACCACCACCAGCAGGACGAACAGCTCGACCGGCAGCAGGCCGGCGATCTCGGACTCGGTCATGACCCTCCAGCAGGCACACAGGGATGCCGGCAGCATGAGCGTAGCCCACGACCGGTACGCTGTGCCCGGGGGTTGGATCCGGCGGAGGGCACGATGGATCTCGGGCTGGCGGGGCGGCGGGCGCTGATCGGCGGCGGTGCCTCGGGGATCGGCGAAGGGATCGCCGCAGCGCTCGCCGATGAGGGTGCCCGGGTGGCCCTGATCGGCCGCACCCGCGATCGTGCCGAGGGCGCGGCGCGGCGTTTCGACGGGGTCGCGGTCGTGGCGGACCTGGTCACCCCCGAGGGGCCGGCAGATGCCGTCCGCCAGGCGGTGGCGGCATTCGGCGGGCTGGACCTGCTGGTCGTCAACTCCGGGGGTCCGCCCGCCGGCACGTTCGATGCGGTCGATGAGGCAGCCTGGGAGCGCGCGATCGCGGGCACGCTCCAGGCCTCCCTCAGGCTGATCCGGGCCGCGCTGCCTCACCTGCGCGCGGGCTCCGACCCGGCGATCCTGATCGTGCTCTCGTCGTCGGTCCGCCACCCGATCTCGGCGCTTGTGACCTCGAACGTGTTGCGCCCAGGCCTGGTCGGGCTGATCAAGACGCTGACCCTCGAGATCGCACCGGTCCGGATCAACGGCCTGGCGCCCGGCCGGATCTCGACCGACCGGACCGGTGAGGTCGACGCCCGGCGGGCCGAGGCCTCGGGCCTCAGCGTCGAGGAGGTCGAACGGAGGAGTCGGGCGGCGATCCCGTTGGGCAGATACGGCGAGCCCGCCGAGATCGGTCGGGTCGGTGCGTTCCTGCTGTCGCCCGCGGCCGGCTATGTGACCGGCCAGGTCGTTGCCGTGGACGGCGGGATGATCCGCTCGCTGCCATGATCGCGGCGGCTCGCCCTCAGCCTGGATCGGGATCCGGGCGCAGCGAGCCGGGCTCGAGGTGGCGGTCGAGGCCCGTCCGCCGGAGCAGGTCGTCGAGATCCGCGATTGTGCCCGCGTCGGCGGGTGAGCCGGGCGCCCGGACCGTGGCGTGGGCGATCGCCCCGCGCCGCTGGTAGACGTGCTTCCGGATCGGCAGGTTGAGCAGCGCCTGGTTCTCGAACCGGATCACGGTGGCGTAGCGGTCGAACACCGATGCCGCTCCGTCGCGATCCCCGGCAGACCAGCGCCGGACAACGTCCACCAGCACCTCCGGGAACCCGAACCCGGTCATCGTCCCGTGGCTGCCACGCCGCAGCTCCTCGATCAGCATCCCGGCGCCCAGCCCGCCCAGCACGGTGACGTCGGACGAGCCGCTCACCAGGGCGCCGACCTTGGGCGGTGTGGGCTCGTCCTCGAGCTTGATCACGCGGCATTGCCGGACCTCATCGGCGAGGGCGAGCAGGAGCTCGACGGACATCCGCACGCCGGAGCTCGCAGGATGGTCCTGGACCACGATCGGCAGGGTGATCGCCTCAGCCACGGCGAGGTAGTGACGGCGAACGGCCGCATCGCTCGGGCGGGGGAGCGGCGGCGGGGCGAGCATCACCGCGGCCGCACCAGCGGCCTCGGCCCCGCGGGCGAACGCGACCGCTCGATCGGTAGCGGCGTGCGACACGCCGACGCACACCGGGATCGAGCCCGTGGCGGCCGCCAGCACCGAATCGACCACGACAGACCGCTCCGCATCGGCCAGCCGGCCGGCCTCGCCCAGCACCCCCAGGATCGTCAGGCCGTCCACCCCGGTTGCGCGGACGAAGGCGACCAGGCGCTCGATCGAGGGCACATCGAGGGCACCGTCAGGAGCGAAGGGCGTGGGGACGATGCTCCAGACACCACGCAGCAGTCCCGGGTCGCTCATGCCATCTCCGTCTCCTTCGGCACGGAGAGGCTACACGACGCGGTCGCTCACGCCGGCCACCGAAACACGACCGCCGTGCCGTGGGTCGGTCGCGGACTGATCCTCAGCACGCCGCCGCATGCCCGTGCCTCGGCCCGCATGTCGGCGATCCCGCGCCGCCCGCTGCGCGCGGCGGCATCCTCGTTCGCGGGTGGCCCATGCCCGTCGTCCTCGATCAGCAGCTCGACCGAGGCCGGCTGCACCTCCACCGCGATCCGGGCCATGCTGCCGGGCGCGTGGCGCACGACGTTGTCGAGCGCCAGCTGCGCCACCCGGAAGGCGGCCCGCTCCACGTCGCGCGGCAAACGCCGGGCGACACCGTCGTTGCCCGAATCGGCCGCGCCCTCGCCATCGGAGCCGCCGACCTCGATCTCGACACGGACCGTGGAGCGGTCCTCGACGCGCTCGGCCAGCCACTCGAGCCCCGCCACCAGGCCCATCTCCTCGAGCACGATCGAGCGCCGCGCCGCGAGCAGCGATTCGACCTCGTCCACCGCGGACCGCAGGTCGGCCGCCAGCCGCTCCACGGTGCCGCCTGCCTCGGCGGCCGCGAGCGCCCTGCGCAGCGATGGCAGCACCTCCGCGTGCAGGTCGGCCGCCAACCGGCCGCGCTCGGATTCGACCGCCTCGGCCCGCCCGATGTCGCGCCCGGGGACGAGCTCGTCGACCAGCACCCGTAACGCCGGCAGCGCAGACCTGGCGCCCGATCCGCCCTCACCCTCGGCCAGCCGCACGCGCGTCCGGCGGAAGGCCGGGGCAAGGTCACGCACCAGGCCGATCGTCGCCAGGGTCGCGATCACGCCCAGCCACAGCCACTCGGGCAGCATCCCCTCCAGCTCGCTGTCCTGCGTCCGTGCCACGGCGCGGGCGGCCAGCTCGATGGTCAGCACGCCCACGATCACCCACATGGCTGCCGTCACCCGGTTCCGTGCCTGCCCCGAGACCGCATAGGCCGCCGCGATCGCGGGCGGGATCAGCAGGACCGCGGTCACCAGCGTCTCGAGCCGCGGATCCGCCTCGCCACCCAGCTGCCGCATCTCACCGCTGTATCCGACGGTCGCGAGCGCACCGGCGGTGGAGCCGACGATGACCGCGGCCCAGCCGAGCGTCGGTGCCCAGCTGTGGGTCAGGCCGAGCACGACCAGCGCCCCCACCGCCCACAGGATCGGCACGATGGCGGAGATCGATGGCCCGGGTAGGTCGAACGGATCCGTCAGCCGCAGCGCGACCAGCCCGCCGACGACGGCCGCCGCCGCCCACGAGGCGAGTCGCAGGGCCCGTGTCATGGGCGTGGCCGCTCGGGGACCCATCCTTCCCGCAACGCGAGCACCGCGAGCTCGGTGCGCGACAGGACGCCGTACCGGTCGAACAGCCGGCGAAGGTGGCTCTCAACGGTCTTCTCGGTGACACCCAGGTGGGCACCGACCTCGTCGTTGGAGGCGCCGCCGCAGACCAGCGAGAGGACCTCGATCTCGCGGTCCGAGGGCCGTCGCGGTGCGCTCCGGATCGCACGCAGCATCGAGGCCGAGAACGCCGTGCCTCCGGCGGCGACCGTCCGGATCGCGGCCAGAATGTCCCTTACCTCGCTGGTCTTGAGCAGGTAGCCCGCCGCACCGCGCTCGAACGCTGTCCGGATGAGCGGTGGCTGGTCGAACGAGGACAGCAGCAGGATCGCGGGTCCCTCCGGCCCGAGCGCTTCGAGCAGCCTGAGCCCTTCCGCCTCCCCGGCCAGCTGGACGTCCGTCACGACCACGTCCGCCGCAGCGGACCCGGGCCCCCCCAGCAGGGTCTTGGCCTCGTCGAGCGAGCGGGCCGTGCCAGCGATCACGAGATCCGGTGCCGACCGGACGGCGGCGCCCACGGCGTCGAGGATCGCCGGGTGGTCGTCCACGAGCACGACGCGGATCGGCTGCGTCTCCACGGCATCCAGCCTAGCGCGCCGGGGCGCGTGGACAAAGGGTCGCCGGGAGGGCTGGCGGTTCCTCGGCGTTGCGGGATTCCCCGCATACTCACGACAACGCAGCGCAGGGGGTCATGGACGACGATCGACGGACCGGAATGAACGAGTCCGAGCCGGGGGCGGCCGGGCTGCCCCCGGGCCAGGGTTCACAGGCCGGTGCACCCGACGGCGATCCCGACCGATCGATGCCCTCGGTCCCCGAGCCGACACCGACGCAGGTGGACTCCCGGGCAGGGGTCCAGCCGCCGCCACCTCCGGAGGGCGTTCCCCCGGCCCGCGACCCCGGCTCAGGTCCTCCGCCGCCACCTCCGCCGCCGCCAGCACCCGGACCGCCCTCCGGGTGGGGCTGGGTCGGCCCCAGGTCAGCGGCCCGGGGCCCGACGCTCGACGTCGGCTCGATCCTCGGGCGGACCTTCGACACCTATGGCCGGGAGTGGTCGCTGTTCCTCGCGCTCGCCCTGCCGGCCGGGGTCGGGGCGTTCCTGATCGCGGCGATGACGCCGCAGTACCTGACCGGGTATGGCACCCCCACGCCGAGCGTCGCGGTCGATCCGCAGGTGATCCTCAACGACGCCGCCCTGCTCATCGCCATGAGCCTGGTGTCGTGGCTCCTGTCGAGCTTCGCCGCCCTGTCATCGATCATCGCGGCCCACCGGCTGTGGAGCGGGCAGCCAACCGGGCTTGGGGACGCGCTCGTGGGTGCGATCCGCGCCTTGCCGCGGGCGATCGGGCTGACGATCGTTCTCGTGGCCGCGCTTGCCGCCGCCGCCGCTCTGATGGTCCTGGTGGGCGCCGCCCTGTTCGTCATCGCGCCGGCCCTTGGAGTGATCGCCATGCTGATCCTGGGCCTCGTCCTCCTCATCGGTCTGTTCGTGGTGGGGGTCAGGCTCTCGCTCCTGCTTCCCGTGCTGGCACTCGAGCGAACCGGGGTGATCGAGACCGTGTCGCGGACATGGCAGCTCACTCGGGGGCACGCGATCATGTTGTTCGCGGCCGCGTTCGTCGTGGGCCTGAGCGCGGGGCTCGGCGTCTGGGGCAGCTCGCTGATCTCGTCCAGCGTGCAGGATCGGCTGGTCGCCGGGATCGCGACCGGTCTCGCGACGGTCATCGCAACCCCCCTGTACGCAACGTGGTCGGTCATCGCCTGGGGCGACCTGGTCGGAGGGCGGCACGGCGATTCGCCGGTCATGGCCCGCGGTGTCGGCCGCCGGGCCGGTGCGGCGCTCGTGGTCGGGTTCGGTGTGCTGCTGCTGGTCGCCGGGTTTGCCGTCTTCGCCGGCACGGTGGCCAGTCAGGCCGCCCTGCCCTGACCGCAGCCGAGCCGCTGCCCGGACCGTGCCCGGGTCGCCGCCCTGACGGCTGCCGATCGGGCCGGGCTCGCTACGGCCGGCGGATCCGGATGTCGTCGATCCCGGCCTCGAGGAGATTGCCCCGACCACCGTCCCGGGCGGTCACCACGAGGTGGATCGTCTGACCGGCCCAATCGGCCAGCGACGCCGACGCGGAGGTCCACGACGCATCGACGTCGTGCGCTGACCCGCGCCGCTCGAACACGGTCGTGCGGGTTCCGTCCTCGCCCTCGACCATGACCCGGAGATAGTCGGCGGAGGTCGACTTCGCCGTGTGGGCCAGGTAGTAGGCGAAGGTGAGCGGGCCGTACGCCGCCGGATCCGATGGCAGCGTGATCGACCGGCTGCGGACCGTGGTCTCCCCGTGATCGAGGTCGTTCGAGCCCGCCCGCGGGCCGGCCTTGGCGCCCGTCACCAGGTCTCGCCGGCCCGAGACCGTGGTGCCCAGCTGCTTGACCCCGTGGGACCTGGTCGTCTGCGGGTTGGCGATCTGCCACCGGCCGCTGGTCGCCGTGTCCGTTCCGTCCGGGTCCCGCTGCCAGCCGCGGTTGATCTCCAGGTCGTCGTAGAGGGGGCCGCAGTCCGCCCGGGTCGCCGACGCGCCCAGCGCCGCGTACGGGCACGCCGCACGGTCAATCAGGAGCAGGATTGCCGAGCGGTTGCGCTCGGTCTGGGCGGGGATCGCCGAGTCGTCCGGGTAGTGGTCGCCCCACACCGTCGGCTTCTCGGTCGGGTACAGCTCGAACGTGTAGCTGAAGATCCGATGGTGCGCGTACAGCCAGTCGATCTGGTCACCGTCGGTGACATACAGATCGGACGATTGCTCCGGCGTGTACCCGTTGAGCGACGCCATCGCCCGGCCCAGCGTCACCAGCGCGCGGTGGTCCAGCCGGGTCATGTCGGGCGGCACGTTCTTCTTGGTGTAGCCGTACGGCCACAGGATGAGCTCGCCGTTGGTGTGGAGCGTGATGTGGGTCCGGATCTGCTGGACGCCGTTCACGACCCGGCTGTTGACGAAGTCGCGCAGCGTCCGGGTCTCGGGCGCCGAGAACGGGTACGGGCCGCGATAGGTGATCGACGAACGCTTGCCGGACGAGCCCCCGCAGCACGCGAAACGATACGAGTAGTTGCGATTGAGGTCGGTGTAGATGTGTGTTCCGTCGGCCAGCTTCTGGCGATTCTTGCGCCAGGCGCGGAACGGATCCCCGGTCAGGTCGTACTCCATCCCGTCCGGATTGAGCGCGAAGATGATGAACGTCTCGCGGGTGTCGACCAGCCGGGTGACGGTCTCGTCGGTGCCGTAGCCGTGGGTCAGCCAGCGCAGGATCGCGAGCGCCTGCTCGGTGGTCAGGTGCTCCCGGGCGTGATGAAGGGCGTCGATCAGCACCTCGGGCTCGTCCTCGTCGGTGGCGACGTTGTCGCTGATCTTGGCCGCCCAGATGTCGCGTCCCTGGTAGCTGTTGCCGATCGAGAACACCGAGACGATGTCGGGGAAGTCGGTCGCCGCCTGCTGGATCTCCGCCGCCATCTCCGGGTAGTTGTGGTAACCGCTCATGCTCGCCGGGAAGTCCGGCTCGGCCGCCGCGGCGGGCGTCGGTGCCAAGAGGGATCCGAGACAGACCGGTCCAAGGATCGCCGCCGCAAGCAGGGCGAGGAGCGGTCGTCGCGCGCGGTGCCGGGAGGTGCGCCGGGACGGCATGGGCATGCGTCGAGAGTGCCAGACGGAGGCAAGCCCGGCGCGAGGGTGGGGTGCGAGTGGGACGGACGCTCAGCCGGTGACTGGCTCCTTGAGCGCTGGGTCGGACCACGCCTGGAGCTCGATGATGTTGCCTTCGGGGTCAGTGACGTATGTCCAGGTGACCTTCCGGCCATCGCTCGTCTGCACCGTGACGATGTCGCCGATCGGGTGGCCGCCGTTCTCGAGCACGATCCTCCGGGCCGTCGGCACGTCGGGCACGCCGAAGGCGACGTGTCCGAAGCCACGCCGGTTCGCTGCCGCAGGCCCGCTTTCCAGCTCGTCGTCATACTCGAAGATCTCGAGCGTCGGCCCGCCGTCTCCGTGGCCCGGCAGGCGAAGGTGGGCGCCACGGAAGGCCGCGTTGGGGACGCCAGTGCCGCTGGTGACCGCTGGTCCCGAGAAGTCACGCTCCGGCGGGACGAGCACACAGCCCAGGACGTCCTGATAGAAGGCAGCGAGGGCCCGCCAGTCCCTGGCAACGACGTTCACGTGGCCGAAGCGCGCTTCGATCATGCCGGCCCTCGGGGATTCCTCGGTCACGTTGACCTCATGCGAGCACGACGCCGGGATTGGCCGACCTCTCGACCCTGCCGACGCGCGTATGTGGGGCTCCGGGCGAGCGGAGGCTCATCGGTCGAGGTGATGCCCGATCTCAGCGGACGGCCGCCGTCGTCCCGGCTGCCCCGCCGCGGGCTCCGCCGTCCTCGCTGGCGGCAGGCTCCGGCGGCTCCGCTGCATCCGGCGGCTCGTCTGCCGCCAGCGTGTCCGCGCCGTGCGCCAGCCAGGAGCGGAGGCTGGCTCGCCACAGGGCTCGCCCGTGGAATGTGTCGGACTCGGCCAGCCCGTCCATCCCGCCCACGCGGACCAGCTCTCCGAGCAACGGTGCCAGCTGCGACCCGTAGACGTGCATGCACGGCTCGGGCCTCACACCCGGCCACGAGTAGCACGAGACGACCGTGCGGCGATGCTCGTGAGGAATCTCGGACGGGACGTCCTCCCAGGCAGGATCCGCGGGCGCGAACTCCCACTGGTCGAGGCTGCCCTGCGGGATCCCCTCGACGCCCCGGACGACCTGTGGCTGGGCATCCAGCAGGTACGGATCGACGACGAGGTCGCACACGACGCCATGCGTGGGCATCAGGGCGAGCCAGGCGTTGCGGATCAGCGGAACGGATGGATCGTGCCGCTGGGTGGCGTCGACCAGGATGTCGGTGACCGTCAGCCTGGCCCGGAGGTAGTCCTCGTCGCGGGTCAGGTTGCGGCCGGTCGTGACGACCTCCACGCCCGGCAGGCCGCTCCGGATGAACGCCTCGTTGCGGGCGTCGTCACCGTACTTGGTCGCGAACTCGACGGCATGCTTGCCGATCTGGCCGGCGCCCATGATCGTGACCCGTACCGGTGGCCGGCCGGGGATCGCCATCGCGGGCCACTGGCGCTCCAGGGCGGCGAATGCCGACGCGACGCCGTTCCAGGCGACGCTGCGCAGGTTCTCGACCAGACGCTTGCCGTCGTCGTTCTCGATCGTATCGAGCGAGATCGCCTCCAGCCCCAGGCCATGCAGCATCCGGACCCGGGCCGGTCGGGTGGGGAAGTGGAGCATCGACACGAGCACGGCGCCAGGATGCATCAGCTCGTAGCGGCCCTCGGGTGCACGCAGCACGACCACCACCTCCTGCCGGTAGGTCGTCTCCTCGTCGGTCGCGTGAACGTTCGGACCGAGCATGTAGTCCATGTCCGAGTAGCCCATGGCGGAGCCGATGCCGGACTCGACGTAGACCTCGGCGCCGAGCCCGGCGAGCATCCCGATCAGCGGTGGCAGGAAGTCACGCCGCTCGCCCGGCTCCTTGTGCATCCGGGGAAAGCCGATGCTGATCGGACTGGACGATGTCGGCACGCTCGAGTCCTCCAGGGGGGGTCCTCCGACCGTACCCTCGAGCGGGTGGATCCGCGAAGGTCCGGATGCCCCGCGGTCGGCGGCCAAAGCGCCCGATCGATCCGCACCTTGTCTTGACAGCGTCACGTATCAGTGTCACGATTCTGGCATGCCTGAGGACCCGTACACCATCGCCGACCTCGCTCGTCTCGCGGACGTCACGCCACGCACGGTCCGCTACTACGTTCACCGTGGTCTGCTGCCGTCCCCCGAGGCTGCGGGCCCGGCGACGCGGTATGGCAACCGCCACCTGTCGCGGCTGCGGCTCATCCGGCGCCTCCAGCGCGACCATCTCCCGCTGGCCGAGATCCGGGCCCGCCTGGAGCGGGTGGAGGACGGCGAGGTCGAGCGGGCCCTGGCCGGCGCGGAGCCTGCGGATGTCGTGCCTGCGATGAACACCCGCGACACGCTCGCGTTCGTGCGACAGCTGATGACCAGGGCTGGTGTCGCCCCCCGGCTCTACGGGACGCCCACGCCGCCGGCCGATGCCCAACTGCCGGCGGGAGGCCCCATGCCCATCGACGGCTTCGAGCGCGTGGTGCCCGATGCGTTCCCGATCCGCGACGCGCCCGGCGTACCGGGCCCTACTGGCGCCCCGGAGCCGCGGCCGGTCACGCTGCCGGTGTCGCCGGCCATGCTGCCCGCGCTTCCGTCGGCGCCCTCGGGACCATCCATCGGGAGGCAGGTTGCGGACCGCTCGACGTGGGAGCGCCTGGCCATCACGGCCGATGTCGAGATCCACGTTCGCCGCCCGCTCGACCGGCGTACCAACAAACGAGTCGACCAGCTGTCC
>Ga0315556_1000277_pt1 | contig 30805 bp, 29 predicted proteins | sample SalMarSW160310MG_FD_202112 | JGI IMG/M metagenome (GOLD analysis project Ga0315556, IMG submission 202112) | Salt marsh sediment microbial communities from the Plum Island Ecosystem LTER, Massachusetts, United States - Salt Marsh Sediment SW1603-10 ...
GGGGTCGCCGCGAAGGCGCCAGCCACGTGATCCTCGACATGGCCGGACGGCTGCAGGTGGACCGGGAGCTCATGGACGAGCTCCGGCAGGTCCGCGAAGCGGTCGATCCGGACGAGATCCTCCTGGTGGCGGATGCGATGACCGGACAGGAGGCGGTGAGGATCGCCGAGGGCTTCCACGAGACGGTGGGCCTCACGGGCGTCGTTCTCACCAAGATGGACGGGGACGCGCGCGGCGGCGCGGCTCTGTCGATCTACGGGGTGCTCGGGATCCCGGTGAAGTTCGTCGGGACGGGGGAACGGCTCGAGGACTTCACGCTGTTCGACCCCGAGCGTATGGCGGGACGGATCCTGCAGATGGGCGACGTGGTCGGCCTCGTGGAACGGGCCCAACAGGCCGTGGACGAGGAGACCGCCAGGCGGCTCGAGGACAAGGTCCTCGGGGAGGGCGAGTTCGACCTGGAGGATTTCCTGCAGGCGCTCAGCCAGGTCCAGCGCATGGGGCCGCTGGAGGGGCTCCTCAAGATGATCCCCGGGGTGAAGCCGAAGATGCTGGACGACGTCGAGGTGGATCCGCGGCGGGTCCGCCACATGGAGGCCATCGTGCTCTCCATGACGCCGCAGGAGCGCCGCCGGCCGAACATTCTCAACGGCTCCAGGCGGGCGCGCATCGCCCGCGGCTCGGGACGGCCGGTGCACGAGGTGAACCGGCTGATCAAGCAGTTCGGCGAGATGAAGAAGATGATGAAGCAGATGGGCCGCCTGGGCGCGCTGGCCAGGAAGGGCGGCCGCCTGCCGGGCCTGCCACCGGGGATGTTCGCCCGGTGAGCGCTGGCCACGGGGGCGCGCCCGGATCATAGCACGCTTGGACGCGGTACACGGAAGCCAGGAAACGCAAGAGAAACACGGAGCGAGCATGGCAGCGACGATTCGCCTGAAGCGGGTGGGCCGAAAGAAGCAGGCCGCCTTCCGCATCGTGGTCGCGGATGTGACCACGGCGGTCGAAGGCCCCTCCATCGAAAAGCTGGGAGTGTACCAGCCCCGGACGAGCCCGTCGGTCATCGAGATCGACGCCGCCCGGACCCTGCACTGGCTGCGCGCCGGCGCGCAGCCCACCGACACGGTGCGCTCGCTCCTGCGCCAGACAGGGATCTGGGAGAAGTTCCACGCCGGGACGACGCCGGAGGAGCTCGAGGAGGCCATGGTGCTGGCCGGGCCCGCGCCCGACCGGCGGCAGACCTCCCGGCGCCCGACCCCGGCGCCGCCTCCGCCTGCCACCGCCGCCCCCGCCTCGCACAAGAAGACCGAGAAGGCGGCGAAGGCGGAAGAGGTGGCCCCGGAGGAGCCGGAGGCCGAAGCCGAGGCCCCGGAGCCCGAGGCGGAGGCGGAGCCCGAGGCGGAGGCGGAGCCCGAGGCGGAGGACGAGGCGGAGCCCGAGGCGGAAGCGTCCGCGGACGAGGATGAGGAGGAGAAGGAGGGCTGAGCGCCTCCCCGTCCGGGCCCTCTCCGGGCCGCGCGGCGGGGTGGGAGGGCCGTGAGATGGCGACGCAGCCGACACAACGTGTCACGGTCGGCACCATCCGTCGGGCGCACGGCATGGCGGGGGAGCTGCTCGTGGCGCTGGACACGGACTTCCCCGAAGCGGTGTTCACGGAGGGCCGCGTCCTCGGCGTGGAGGGTCCCGGGGCCACCGGACTTCCCCGGACGCTGACCCTGGTGGGCGCGCGGACGCATCGGTCGGACTGGATCCTCCGGTTCCGGGAGATCCCGGACCGGACGCTCGCCGAGCGCTACCGGGCCCTGCGGCTGTGGGTGGAGCGCTCGGAGCTGGTCGAGCCCTCCGAGGGCGAGTACTTCCTCCACGACCTGGAGGACATGGAGGTGCGGCTGGTGGATGGCTCGCCGGTGGGGCGGGTCGGCCGCGTGTACGAGGCCGCGGGCTCGCCGTACCTGGGCGTGCGGCGAGAGGAAGGCGGCGAGCTCCTCGTCCCCTTCATCGGCGCGTTCGTGGAGGACGTGGACGTGGAGGCGGGCGTGATCCGGATCCGGCCTCCGGCGGGACTGCTCGAGCTGTAGCGGGCCATGCGGATCAACATCGTGACGATCTTCCCCGACTGGTTCGGGGTGCCGTTCGCGACCAGCATCCCGGGCCGCGCCGCGGAGGCGGGTCTGGTGGAGTACCGGCTGGTGGACCTGCGTGACTACACGCACGACCGCCACCGGACGGTGGACGACGAGCCGTACGGAGGCGGTGCGGGCATGGTGATGAAGCCCGAGCCGTTCTTCGAGGCGGTCGAGGCGCTGGACCCGGCCGGCCCGGTCGTGCTGCTGACCCCGCGAGGGACGCGGTTCGACCATCGGACGGCGGTGCGCTACGCGGTCCAGGAGGAGCTCACGCTCCTGTGCGGCCGGTACAAGGGAGTCGACGAACGCGTGGCCGGTGGACTGGTCACCGAGGAGCTGTCCGTCGGCGATTTCGTGTTGAGCGGCGGGGAGCCCGCGGCGCTGGCCGTGGTGGACGCCGTCGTACGACTGTTGCCCGGAGCGCTGGGCGACCACGAGTCTGCGGCGACGGACTCCTTCTACGAGGGGCTCCTGGCGCCGCCCGTGTACACGCGGCCGCCCGAATATCGGGGCCTGCGTGTGCCCGAGGTGCTGCTGTCGGGCGATCACGCCCGGATCGAGGCGTGGCGCCGGGAGCGGGCCCTGGAGTTGACGCGGGAGCGCAGGCCGGAGCTGCTGGAACAGGACGAGGACGAGGACGAGGCCGGGAGCGCGCCGGGGACGGCGGCTGACGTGCCGGGGCCGCGACGATAGATTCGCCACAAAGGAGGACTGGCATGGATCCGAGAATCGCAGAGATCGAGCAGGAATACCGGCGCACCGACCTTCCGGCTTTCGAGCCCGGCGACACCGTCCGGGTGAGGGTCCGGGTGGCCGAGGGCGACAAGGAGCGGATCCAGGCCTTCGAGGGCATCTGCATCGGACGCCGCGGTGCGGGCATCAGCGAGACCTTCACGGTCCGGAAGATCTCCGGCGGCGTGGGAGTCGAGCGCATCTTTCCGATGCACTCGCCGGCGCTGGCCGGGATCGAAGTGGTGCGCCGCGGCCACGTGCGCCGCGCCAAGCTCTACTACCTGCGCTCGCGCCGTGGCAAGAAGGCGAGGGTGCGGGAGAGGAGCTGGTGGCTCGAGCAGGAGCTGGCCTCCGGCGCTTCGCCAGCGGAGTCAGCGGCTCCGGCCGAGACCGGGAAGGCGCCGGCGGAGGGCGACGCGGCCGTGGCCGAGGCGACGGTGGCCGAGGAGAGCGCCGCGGGCCAGCCGGCCGAACAGGACTGAGCCCCTTCCCGCGACCGCGTCGACCGTCGCCGTGGCGTCCACCGCGCCCCTGACGTTCGAGGAGGAGGGCTGGGAGCGCGGCCTCGATCGGGTGGTGGGGGTCGACGAGGCGGGCCGCGGTCCCCTGGCCGGTCCGGTGGTGGCCGCCGCGGTCGCTCTACACAGGGGACAGAGCTTCGACGGCTGCACGGACAGCAAGCTACTCTCCGCGGAGGTCCGCGAGGTCCTGTCCGAGCGAATCCGGTCCGAGGTGAGGGCGTGGGGATTGGGCGCCGCATCCTGCCGGGAGATCGAGCGCCTCAACGTGCGCCGTGCCGCGGCGCTGGCGATGCGGCGCGCCGTGGCCCGCCTCGGGTCGCCACCCGACCTCCTCCTCGTCGACGGAAACGGCATGCCCGGGCTGGGACCACATCGGGCGATCGTGCACGGCGACCTGCGGTCGCACTCCATCGCCTGCGCCTCGATCCTGGCCAAGGTGGTGCGCGATCGCCTCATGCACCGACTGCATCGCCGCTATCCCGACTATGGTTGGGACACCAACCACGGCTATGGGACCGCGGAGCACCTGGAGGCGCTGAACCGGCTCGGCCCGACGCCGCACCATCGGCGCACCTGGGCGCCGGTTCGGCAGGTCGAGCTCCCCCTGAACGGCTAGGACCATGCATTCCGAACATCTTCGAAACGTGCGTCTCTCCTGGGTGGCCTTCGGCTGGTTCGTGGGCTTTTCGGTGGCGAGTAGCATCATCCTCGTGCTGGCTGCGGTAGGCATCGTGGGCAGCGGGCCCCTGGGCGACGCGGTGGGCGTGTCGGTCGCGGTCGCGGTCGGATGGGCCGCGGGCGGATTCCTGACGGGCTTCAAGACGGCCGCCGCTCCGATCCTCAACGGAGCGTTCATGGCCCTGTTCACGTTCGTGGCCTGGTTCGCGATCAACCTCGTGTTCGGCGGGCTCACCACCGGCACCGAGGCGTGGGAGGGGATGACGGTGCGCACGGCGGCGCTCGCCCTTCTGGTGCAGGGGGCCGCGGCCATCATCGGGTGCTGGGCCGGCTACCGGTACGCGCCCCTCAGGGTGGACTGAGAGTTTCCGCTTCCGGGTCTCCGGCCCGGGAGCCGCGCGGTGGGAGGCCTGCCATGAGAGACACGTTGCGGCTGATCCTGGCCCTGGCCCTGCCCGTGGCCGTCGGCTTCCTGGCGGGCCGCGTGACGGCCCCGGCCGTGGCCTCCTGGTATCCGGAGCTGGCCAGGCCCGCGTTCACGCCGCCCTCGTGGGTGTTCGCGCCCGTGTGGACGGCGCTGTACCTGGCCATGGGCGTGGCGGCCTGGCTGGTGTGGCGACGGGGGCTGGGGACGCCGGGGGTCGCCGTGGCGCTCGCCGTCTTCCTCCTGCAGCTCGCCCTCAACGGCCTGTGGAGCCTGCTGTTCTTCGGGATGCGCTCGCCGCTGGCGGGGCTGGCGGACATCGCCCTCCTGTGGATCGCGGTGGTAGCCTGCACGGTCCTGTTCTTCGCCCGATCGACGTGGGCGGGGCTCCTCATGATACCGTACGCGGCGTGGGTCAGCTTCGCGGCCGTACTGAACGCCTCGATCTGGTATCTGAATCGCCCGGGAGCGGGCTAGGGTCCCACCTCAGGGCCGCTCGAAGCGGCCCGTCGCCTCGGTGATGCGCAGGCGGTAGATCACCGCCTTCCCCTCGAGCACGGCCTCCACCGCGTCACGGGTCGCGTGCGAGGGCTGGCTGGTCTCGCTCGTGACCAGCGAGCCCAGACGGGCCACGAGGCGCTCCATGGCGTCCAGCGCCTCGGGTCCCTCCAGCTCCTCGAACCTGGCCCGGGCGACGACGCTCCTCCAGTGGGCGGCGTCCTCGACGTGGTCGACCTCGATGCACACCTCCGGATTCTCCCGCATCATCGAGATCTTGAGGCCCGGGGCCGAGTGCCCGATCACGGAAGTGCCGTCGTACGCGTAGGTGATCGGGACCACGTAGGTGCGTCCCTTCGCGTGGCAGCCGAGTCGCGCCACCACCTCCGAGCGCAGCACCTCCTCGATCTCCCGTTCCGAGAGCTCTCCGATCATCGGTCTCTCCTGCCGGAGGAATCCGCCGTGTTCGCGCCGGAGGCACGGGCCTCTTCGCGCATCGCCTGCAAGCTAACCGGACCCGGCGGCGCTCGCGCCTAGGTGTCGACGCGGCCGGCCTCGGCGGTCGCCAGCCGGATCCCGAAACCGGTCCGCCGCCACGCGGCGGCGATGAGGAGCGAGAACACGGGCCCGCCGTAGCAGAAGCAGGCCCACGGGAGGTAGCGTACCGTGGCGACGCCCAACGTCGTGGCCATGAACACGGCGGACACCGTCCACGGCATGAGGGGCTCGGTGATGGTGACCGAGTCCTCCAGCGAGCGGGACAGGTTCACCCGCGCCAGGCCACGCTCGTCGTATGCCTTCTGGAACAGCTCGCCCACCACCAGCGCCGTCACTCCGCCGTGGCTGGTCATCGCGATCATGGTACCCCCCGATGCCATGGTCGAGGCGATGAGCCCGAAGACTGAGCGCACGCGCGCCAGCATGCGGCCGATGAGGAGGTCGAGCGCTCCGGACACATCCATGCCTCCGGCCAGGAGGAAGGCGGCGATGATGAGGATGAGCGTGGTGGCCATGCTGTACAGGCCGCCCCGCTCGACCAGCGTCCGGAACGCGGAGCCGAGGGCCGACGGGTTCGCCCCGGTGGAGGCCACCATGTCCAGCCTGAATCCGGACACCGCCGCCACGAGCGCATCCGGCACGGAGAAGCCCTGCACGAGGACGCCGATGGCCACGGCGAGCAGCGAGGAAAGGGTCATGGCCAGAGCCGCCGGCGTCTTCCGGACGATGCTCCAAACCACGAGCGCGGGCGGCAGGAGCACGATCGGGCTCAGCGAGAAGACCGAGTGGAGATCGGACAGGAGGGCGCGGGCTCCCGCCGGCGCGCCTCCCGCCGGCACCGGGAGGAGCCGGGCGGCGGCCGTGTACACGACCAGGCAGACCACGGTGGAGGGAGTGGCGGTGTACATCATGTGGCGGATGTGCGCGTACAGGTCCGCGCCCGCCCCGATGGCCGAGATGTTCGTGGAGTCCGACAGCGGCGACATCTTGTCGCCCAGGTAGGCGCCCGACACCACCGCCCCCGCCGTGGCGGCGATGGGGGCGTGCAGGGCCGCGGCCGTGCCCATGAGTGCTACGCCGATCGTGCCCGCCGACCCCCACGAGGTGCCCGTACCGATCGACATGACGGCCGTGGCCAGGAAGGCGGTCAGCACCAGGTAGCGCGGCTGGATGAGCCGCACCCCCCAGTAGACCAGGAACGGGATCGTACCCGACAGGACCCAGGTCGCGATCAGCATCCCGATGGCGAGGAGGATGAGGATGGCGGGCAGAACGCCGGCGAGCTTCTCCCCGGTGGAGCGTTGGATCTCGGCCCACGAGTGCCCGTGCCTCGCCGCCACCATGCCGGCCGTAGCCGCGGCGACCAGGAGGACGACCACCAGGTACTCGGTGTCGAGGTGGGCCACGACCGCGCCCGTGACCAGGAGGACGAGCATGACGCCCAGCGGGAGGAGCGCCCCGAGGATGCCGAGGGGAGGGCGCGGCGGGTGCTGGCCGGTCTGGCTCACGCCACCCGCGCCAGGGCCCGGTCCAGGTCCTCGATCAGTCGATCGGCGCCTTCGAGCCCCACCGAGAGTCGGATGAGTCCACGGGGGAGTCCCTTCGCGGCGAGTTCCGACGCGTTGCGGTCCTTCTCGGGCGAGATCGCCAGGCTCTCGACCCCGCCCCAGCTCACTCCGAGGCGAAACCGCTCGAGCGCGTCCAGCACGCTCCGCGCCGCCTCGAACGTCCCGCGGGCGAGCTCGAAGCTGAACAGGCCGGAGGTGCCCGCGAGCTGACGACGGCTCCGCTCGCCCTCCTCCCCCTCCGCCAGGGCCGGATGATGCACCCGGCGGACGGCGGGGTGGTCCGCCAGGAAGGAGGCGACCCGGAGCGCGTCGGCCTCGTGACGGGCCAGCCGGACCGGGAGGGTCCGGAGGCCGCGGTGCAGGAGCCAGGCCTCGAACGGAGCGAGGATCCCGCCACCCAGCATGTAGCCCTTCTCGAACAGGGGCCCCATCAGGGCCTCCGAGGTCACGGCCGCCCCCGCCACCAGGTCGCTGTGGCCCGCCATGTACTTGGTGGCGCTGTGCACGACGATGTCCACGCCGACCGCGAGAGGCTTCTGAAACAGCGGCGTCGACCAGCTGTTGTCCATGCAGGTGAGCACGCCGCGCTCGTGGCACAGGGCCGCGATCGCCGGGATGTCGGCGACCCGGAACGTCATGGTGCCCGGGCTCTCGAGCCACACGAGCCGTGTCTCGGGCCGGAGCGCCGCCTCCACGGCGGAGGGGGCCAGGTCGAGGGTGACGTCGTGGGCGACGCCGAAGCGCTCCAGGTGGCGGGCGAGCTGGAGGGCGGGGCCGTAGGTCTGGTTCACGAACAGGACGTGGTCGCCCGCGCCCAGGAAGCTGGACAGTACGGCCGAGATGGCCGCCATGCCCGACCCGAACGTCCGGCATGCATCGCCCCGCTCCAGGGCCGCGATCTTCCGCTCGGCCGCCTCGGCGGTCGGGTTCGAGCCGCGGGTGTAGACGTGGCTCCCGCGCTCGTCGGCGAGGCCGGTCAGGAGCTCCTGGAAGCTGGGGAAGGAGAACAGGGAGGTCTGGACGATGGGGGGCGCCATCGGGGACGAGGCGTCGCCCTCGTCGGGCGCCTCATCTTCTACGCAGATCGCGACGTCGGCGGGGTCGATCGGCATGCCGGAAAGTCCGGGCGGGCACCGCCGGCGTCAAGCTGCGCGCGACGGGCCGGGCGGCCGCGGGACTCAAAAGAAAACGGGGGCACGCCCGTGGGCGCGCCCCCGCTCTCCGCTGGGTGGGACGTCCGTCAGGTCAGGCGACCTTGCGAACGTGCACCATCATCCTGCGGCGATTCAGCCATCGCTGGTACAGCATGAGGAACCTCCTCTGTATTGTCATGAATGTCGTTGTCGTCTCTCATCTGCCGCCTCCCGCAACCGGACCGGCTGCGCGCCTGACCGGCTTCCGGGTGCCACTGTCGGCGGGTCCTTCGCCGCCTTCAGGTCCCCCTACGGAAAGCGTGAGCTGCGAGTTTCAAGCAGGTTTCGGGCCGCGGCGCAGGAAGGGGCGGCCAGAGTATGAAGATGAGGTCGAATGCTCGATGTGATAACCCGTTACGGGTTTCGCGACGGGTCGCTCACGCTCCCTCGCCGCCGGCGAGTCCGGCGGAACCCTCGCGGGACGGAGGCAAAGATTGCATGGATGGCAGGAGAGGCCGCCGAACGGCGCGGCCCGGGCGTGAACGGGCCGGCGCCGTGCATCGGACGACCGCACGAGCCGCGTTGTCGCTCCCGGCGGTCGGGCGTAGCTTTCCGACCTGGACGGAGGAGGCCGTGGTCCGGGGGCGCGTCCCGCCGGGTGTGGAGCGCCCGGGGGCGGTGTCGCGAACCGCCCCGCCGGAGCCGGGTATCCGACGGCCCCTCCGCTTCACCCGGCCGGGTAGCTCAGCTGGCAGAGCAGCGGACTTTTAATCCGAAGGTCGCGGGTTCGATGCCCGCCCCGGCCACTGCACGTTCGGCCGTCGAGCGGGTCTCGCTCGCCGACCGGACTGAGGTCGGATCCGGGGAAGCTGCCCGGTCCGGGAGGACGCTCCTCGCTCTTGCCTCGCGTGCGCAGCCTCGCGAAGATCGTTCACTCGGCTCCTCTCACCCCTCTACGAGGAGATGTGCCCATGAACCGCCTCGCGCTCTTCGGCCTGGCCGCCCTCGTCCTCCCCGGCGTGCTCGCCGCGCAGCAACCCGCTTCCTCCGGCGGCAACCCGACCTCGGAAGCCGCCCTCGGGATGAGCAAGCACTTCGGGGGGTACCTCACGCAGGCGGCCGACGAGGTCCCGGCCGACAAGCTGTCCTACAAGCCCACCGACGCGCAGATGACGTTCGGGCAGATCTGGGCGCACCTGGCCATGGCCAACCGCGGGATCTGCAGCGCGATCAGCGGCATGAAGGCGCCCGACACCCCCACCCGGAAGGGCACCGAGCCCAAGGACACGCTCGTCAAAGAGCTCAGGGACTCCTTCGCGTTCTGCGACAAGGCGCTGGCCGCTACCGATGACAGCGACCTCGGCGGGACGGTGGACATGGGCTTCATGAAGGGGTCCCGCGCCCTGGCCATGTTCGTGTACGTCGAGGACCTGGCGGACCACTACAGCCAGGTGGCCAACTACATGCGGCTGAACGGCATGCTGCCGCCCAGCGCGCGGCGCGGCGGGGAGTAGGCCCGAACCCCTCCCCTCCGGCCTACGTCCTTCCTCCCAAGAGCGCGGCCGGGGCCCCGAGATCGGGCCCCGGCCGCTCCCCGCGGGTCCGAGTCTTTCCGACTACGCCACGGATCCGACCTTTCCCACAGCGACGTCCGGAGAAACCCCGACAGACGTCGCGTCCCTGCCGGTTCATCCTGACTCAGGGCCCGCTGCACGGCGCGGCATGCCGACGGTTCTGGACCGACCCCACGCCGGCGACCGTGGCCGCACCGCACCATGGCGGGACGATCACCCATCCCACGAGGAGGAGTTTCCATGACTGGACGAACTGGCCTCGGAGGGCTCGCGCTGGCCGTGGCGGCGTCCGTCGTCGTGGCCGCGTGCTCCGGAGCGGGCGTGGCCGCGCCCACGGCCCCGACGCTCCTCCTGGACGTAGCGCCGGCCGGCGGCAGCACGGGGGTGAGCGTGGACACCACGGTCACGATCACCTTCAACCATGCCATGAACCCGGCCATGTCGCAGTACGCCAGCGTGCACGAGGGCGAGATCTCCGGATCGGCCGTCGACGGGAGCTGGTCCTGGTCGGCCGACACGACCGCCCTGACCTTCACTCCCGCGGCGGCCTTCAAGCCCGCGACCACGTACGTGATTCACCTGGGCGGTGGCATGATGGACGCCGACGGCGACCCGGTGAACATGAGCCAGTACGGGCCCGGCTGCGGGGGACAGACGGCCAGCGCGGGGATGATGGGCGGGGGAGCCGGCTCGGGGGGCATGGGCTCGGGGATGGGCTCGGAGATGGGGCAGGGCTGGGAGGGGTCGGACGGCAACTACGGCATGATCTTCACCTTCACGACCGCCGGCTGACGCCCGCCGCACCGCTGCTGCGAAGGCTTCCGGGACACGGTCGAGGCGGATCCCGAAAAGTACGCCGACGAAGCCTGAGCCGGGAGGAGCCGGAGCTCTCTCTCATTCGATGATCCTGCCACCCGCTGGCGCCGCACGGCACGCACCTCGCCGGCGCTGCAGGGGGAGTCGATGACCAGCCGTTGGGATCGCCGATACGGTGCGTCGGGTCGTCCGCGGGGGACGGCGGCGACCTCCCGGCGGGCCACCGCGATCGTCTTCTCCCGGTCGGTTCTCGTCCTCGTCCTCCTAGTCGCTCCGGGGCGTCTGAGGGCCCGAGCTCGCGTGGCGTGCCTCGTGGGCCTGGAACGCCAGCGCACCCGGATCTCCATGGACCTCCACGACGAGGTGGGTTCCGGCCTGGCCAGCGTCGGCATCCTCTCCGGCGTGCTGGCCGCCGATGGTGTGAGCGTGGCCGAGGCGCGGATCGCGGCCGGGGAGCGGCGGTATCTCATTTTCATGCGGGGGGTTCGGACGGGCGCCGATTGACAGTCGTGCGTCCGGCTCCCACGTTTCGGCCATGCAAGGATGTCCCTCTGCCTGCCGGCCTGCGTTATGCGTCCACCGATGATGCGGTGCGAGGCGGCCATCGCATCCTTCCCAGCGCTGAGAATCAGACAGGCTGTTCGTGCAGTGCGTCCTGGCGAGAACGAGCCCCCGGGACCGGACTGAAGCTTTGGCGCGGCGTCGAGCCCCGGCCCGCCGCGCGGCACGTCCTACTCGGGGAAAGGCACGACCGGCCATGCGCCGACTGCGAATCGGGATTCTGGACCTGGTGACCAAAGCTCCCACCCGCTCCCTGTACGCCCGCATCAACAACGCCAACCTGGCCAGCATCATGCCGCAGGCCCTGGGCGTGTGGTGCGAGCGGGCCGGCCACGATGTCCGTTACGTCTGCTACACCGGGTTCGAGGACCTGGCCTACGAGCTCCCCGAGGACATCGACGTCCTGTTCGTCGGCGCCTTCACCCAGGCGGCGCAGCTCGCGTACGCGGTGAGCGCGCTGTTCCGGTCCCGGGGCGCGATCACGGTCCTCGGGGGACCGCACGCTCGCTGTTACCCGGCCGACGCAGCACGATATTTCGACTACGTGCTGGGCTTCACGGACGAGACGCTGGTGGACGACGTCCTGCGGGACCCGGCTCCCCATCGGCCGATGGGTGTGCGGCTCAGCGCCGACGCGCAGCCATCCGTCCTCCCGGGTGTGCGCGAGCGCTGGAAGTTCGTCCAGCCCACGCTGGCCAAGTCGCCGATCCAGGCGGTCGTGCCCATGCTGGCCAGCCTGGGCTGTCCCTACACCTGCCCGTTCTGCATCGACTCGGTCGTGGACTTCCAGCCCGTACCGCAGGAGCAGATCCGCGAGGACCTCGTCTTCCTGGGGAAGACGAGGCCCGACGTGTGGGTGGGGTGGCACGACCCGAATTTCGGGGTGCGCTTCGACGAGCTCCTGGACTCCATCGAGGAGGGCACGGCCGAGCATCCCCTGTCCTTCGTGGCCGAGAGCAGCCTGTCCCTGCTGTCCGAGCCGCGCCTTCGCCGTCTGCGTGACGCCGGCTTCAAGGCCATGCTCCCGGGCATCGAGTCGTGGTTCTCGCTGGGCAACAAGGCCAAGACGCGCGGCACGACGGGGATGGGGAAGGTCGAGAACATCTCGGAGCAGGTGAACAAGATCCTCGAGTACATCCCCTACGTGCAGACGAACTTCGTCCTCGGCCTGGACGTCGACGAGGGAAGCGAACCCTTCGAGCTCACCAAGCGGTTCCTGGATCTTACGCCCGGGGCGTTCCCCGGCTACTCACTGCTGTCCGCGTTCGGACGAGCCGCGCCCCTCAACCTGGACCTCCAGCGGGACGGACGGGTGCTCCCGTTCCCGTTCCACTTCCTGAACAACAACCACGCGATGAACGTGCGGCCCAAGAACTACGATTGGACGGAGTTCTACGACCGCGTCATCGACCTGACCGAGTACTCCTTCTCCCCCCGCATGATCTACCATCGGGCCCGCGGCACACAGTGGGGATTCGCCACGTGGTTCAACGTGGTACGGGCGATTTCCTCCGAGGGGAAGGGCCGCATCCGCTACTTCCGGGAGCTGCGCGGCCGGCTGGACTCCGATCGTCCCCTGCGGCGCTTCTTCGACGGGGAGACGGACAAGGTCCCGGCCTTCTACGAGGACCGGGTCAAGGCCGACCTGGGCGTCTTCTGGGATTGGCTGCCCCCCGGGGCGATGAGCCACGATGCCAACGCGTTCCTCCGGGAGGCGGAGGGGGTCGAGGCGGCGGTCGCCTGACCGTCCGCCCCGGCCGCGGCGACGCCTGGCCCACGCTGGCGCCCCCGGAGGTCCCGTCCCATCATGGGAACCGATTCCAACGCCCATAGACCCGAGTCGTGAGTCCGTGCTCCAGGCGGGCACGTCACGTGGAGGAAGTTCATGATCAGGCATCCTTACCGATCGCTCGCCGTGGCCGCCGCGCTCCTGGTGGCGGCTGCCGCGTGCAGCCGCGGCGGCGGGTCCGCCGGGAGCCAGGCGATGCGGAGCGCCGCTCCGTCCGATACCGGGCCGGTGTTCGACGTCTCCCTGCTCGACACCACGATCTCCGCCTGCACCGACTTCGACGGGTTCGCCAACGCCAGGTGGATCAAGGCGAACCCGATCCCCGCCGACCGCTCCAGCTGGGGCGCGTTCGCCGAGCTGGGGGAGAAGAGCCTCGACGAGCAGCACCAGATCGTCGAGGCGGCGGACAAGAAGGCCGATCAGGCCGAGAGCGGCTCGATCGAGCAGAAGGTCGGCTGGTTGTACCGGTCGGGCATGGACACGGCCGCGATCGACAGGGCGGCCTACGATCCGATCAAGCCCACCCTGGCGTCGATCGAGGCGCTGACCTCGCCGAAGGACGTGGAGAGCTGGCTGGACGCGTCCTACGCGAAGGGGCAGGGTCAGCTGTTCCGCTTCGGGGCGCGGGCCGACTACCACGACGCCAGGATGCAGATCGGCTACGCCTTCCAGGGCGGACTCGGCCTGCCGACGCCGGACTACTACACGAAGGCCGAGTACAAGGACATCCGCGACGCCTACGTCAAGCACATCGGAAAGATGTTCGAGCTGACGGGCGTGCCCGCCGACCAGGCGTCGAAGGAGGCCGGGCAGGTCCTGGCCTTCGAGACGGACCTGGCCCGGCACTCCCTGTCTCGCGTCGACCTCCGCAAGCCATCCAACCAGTACCACTTCGTGTCGGTGGCCGAGGCGAACAAGGTCACGCCCCACTTCGACTGGGCCGCCTTCTTCAAGGCCCAGGGCGTGGATCCCGGCAAGGGCTTCTCGCTCTCGCAGCCGAAGTTCTTCGCGGGCTTCGACAGCCTCCTGGCGCACGCGCCGCTGGCCGAGTGGAAAGCCTACCTGGCGTTCCACACCATCGACGCCGCCGCGCCCTACCTGTCCACGCCGTTCCAGAAGGAGGACTTCGCCTTCAGCGGCACGACCCTGCGGGGGCAGCCCCAGCAGCAGCCCCGCTGGAAGCGGGTGCTGGGGACCGCGAACCGCTCGATGGGCATGGCTCTCGGGCAGCTCTACGTGGCCCGCTACTTCCCGCCCGAGGCCAAGGCCAGGGCGGAGCAGCTGGTCAGCAACGTCCGCGATGCCCTCAAGACGCGCATCGAGAACCTGGACTGGATGAGCGAGGCCACCAAGAAGCGGGCGCTCGAGAAGTGGCAGAAGTTCCTGCCCAAGATCGGCTACCCCGACCAGTGGCGGGACTGGTCCGGGCTGGAGATCAAGCCCGACGACTATTTCGCCAACGTCTTGGCGGCGCGGAAGTTCAATTACGAGTATAACATCCAGAAGATCGGGCAGCCGACCGACCGCCACGAGTGGGGCATGACGCCGCAGACGGTCAACGCCTACTACAGCCCGACCACCAACACGATCAACTTCCCGGCCGCCATCCTGCAGCCGCCCTTCTTCTACGCCAACGGCGACGACGCGGTCAACTACGGCGGCATCGGCGCTGTGATCGGCCACGAGTCGAGCCACGGCTTCGACGATCAGGGCAGCCAGTTCGACGGCGATGGCAACAACGAGAACTGGTGGACGAAGGCCGACCGGAAGAAGTTCGACGCGCGCACGGCCAAGCTCGTCAACCAGTTCGAGGGCTACGTGCCGCTGAAGGACCATCCCGACAAGCACGTGAACGGCCAGCTCACCCTGGGCGAGAACATCGCCGACCTGGGCGGATTGAACGTGGCCTACGACGCGCTGCAGGCGGCTCTGCAGAAGAACCCCACGGAGGCGTCGAAGAAGATCGACGGCTACACCGAGGACCAGCGCTTCTTCCTGGCGTGGGCGCGCGTGTGGCGTGGCGCTACGCGCGAGAAGGCCGAGCTGGTCTCCCTCAACACGAACCCGCATTCGCCCGCGAAGTTCAGGGCGATCGGGGCTCCCTCGGACATGCCGGCCTTCGCGAAGGCATTCTCCTGCAAGGCCGGGGACCCCATGGTCCGCTCCGGCGATCGGCTGGTGAAGATCTGGTGACGGGGAGCTGACGCGACGGGCCGCGAGGCGCGACCCGCGACGCAGCAGGCGACCGCCCGGTCTCGCTTCTCGTGGGGCCGGGCGGTCTTGCGTGGGGAACCGGACCGGCTGCCTCCGGGGTTATCGTGGTGGCTGCCCTGCTGCGGGTCGCGGGCCCGCGCTTCCGCTGCACCATGGAAGCCTCATGCCAGGACTCCGGTCCGTCTCCCGTCCGTGGTCGTCACGGCCGTGCTCCCGGACCCTCCTCCGCCGGACGGCCGGTCTCGCGTGCCTGGGGGCGGCGCTGGTGACGACCGCCCCACCGCTGGCGGGGCAGGGGCACTCCCTGGCCGTGACGCCGTTCGTGGGTGTGTACGTGCCGGCCGGACAGCTCGGGAGCTGGAGCCTGAGCAGCATCGAGGGCGATCAGGTGAGGACCGTCCTCGAGCAGCGCTCCTCGGTGGCGCTGGGCGCACGAGTGACCAGCCGCTTGACGGATCGCCTCGCGCTGGAGGGCGCTCTCGCTTGGGCGCCGAGCTCGGTGAAGACCACCACGTCGGGAGGTCTCTTGTTTCTCGACACACCTTCTGTCGCGGCCGTCGCGCCCGCGGGACCGGCGGGCACATCCAGTGCCACCGTGTGGCTGGGCAGCGCCGCCCTCCTGTACGACGTGCTCCGGTCCGGACCGACGGCCCTGTACGTGAAAGCCGGACCCGCGGTCGTGTCCCGAACCGGCTCGGCGACCTGGATCGGGGTCGGAGGCCGCACGGACGTGGGAGGGCTCGCCGGCGCCGGTGCGCGGCTGCGCCTGGGCCCGACGGTGGCCATGCGCCTGGATGCCGAGGACACGATTTCCCGGGCTCGCTTCACGTTCGAGGCGACGGGGGATAGGACGACGGCCCGCACGGAGCACGACCTCCTGCTCTCGGCCGCCCTGTCGATCGGGATTGCCGGACGCCGCTGATCGTCGTCCGGGGCCGGTCCCACTGGCCCCGGACCGCCTTCCCGCCTACCGTGGCCCGACCGAGGTCCGCGCGCCATCGAGGGGAGGCCGCTCTGTCCGATCCGATCGACGTCCGTCACCTGACCGTTCCCCGCCAGCTTCGCTACGCCGTCCGCGGGGAGCCGGGCGCGCCCCGGGAGGTGTGGTTCGCGCTGCACGGCTACGGCCAGCTCGCGCCCCGCTTCCTGCGCTACCTGGAGGTCCTCGACGATGGTTCCCGGCTGCTCGTCGCCCCGGAGGGGCTGCACCGCTACTACCTGGACCACGCGGAGCGGACGGTCGGCGCCACCTGGATGACCAGCGAGGACCGCCTCACGGATATCCAGGACTACGTGACGTGGCTGGACCGGCTGTACGAGCACGTGTTCGAGACCGTCCGCCGCCAGGACGTCCGCTGCGTCGCTCTCGGCTTCTCGCAGGGCGTCCACACCCTGTTCCGCTGGCTGGCGTTTGGAAGCGCCGCCGTGGATGCGGCCGTCGCCTGGGGCGCGGGCCTGCCGCACGACCTGGACCTCGAGTCGCACGCCGCGGCGCTCCGCGGGGTCCGCCTGTTCCTCGTGGCGGGCGACCGGGACCCGGTGTTCGGGGCCGACGCGCTGTCCACGGCCGAGCGTCGCATGGAAGCGGCGGGGCTCGGGGCCCGGACCCTGGGCTTCGAGGGCGAACATCGGCTCGACCGGGACACCCTGGCGCGGCTTGCCGCGGCGGTCGGGCGCCCGGGCTGAGCCGAGGCGCCTACTCCTTCGGAGCGGCCGACGAGGAGCGGTAGGCTCCCAGCGACACCCGGTCCATGAGGAGCTCACCCTCCGGCATGCGCTGCCCGGTCGGATGCGGCGGCTCCAGGATGAGACGTGCCGTCTCGATCAGTGACAGGCACACCACGAACAGCACCGGCCCGATCAGCACGCCGGCCGCCCCGAACTCGAGGATGGCACCCAGGACGCTGAAGAACACGATCAGCGGATGGAGCTGGGCCCGGTCGCTCACGAGCACGGCCCGCAGCAGGTTGTCCACCGTGCTCACCACGAGGAAGCCGAACAGGAGGAGCGCGATCCCCCGTCCCATGTGACCGTGGACGAGCAGGATCACGCCGGCCGGGACCCACACTACGGGCGCGCCCACCACCGGCAGGAGCGACAGGACGGCGGACACGGTACCCCAGAGCACCGCCGCCGGGAGCCCCAGGACCCAGAACGCCAGCCCGATCAGGACGCCCTGCACGATGGCCACCGCGACGTTGCCGTACACGGTCGCGTAGGTGACTTCGCGGGCCCTCTCGACGAGTCGATCCCTGTAGTCCTGCTCGAGGGGGAGGAGCCAGGCGAACAGCTTCACGAGCCCTTGACCGTCGCGTAGCATGAAGAACAGCGTGAACAGGGCGGCGCCTCCCTGGAACAGCCAGCCCCCCAGGCCCGACACGAAGCTCAGGGTGCGCTCGGTCACCAGGTTCGGCAGCGCCTGGAGCTGCCGGCCAATCTGCTCGGAGACGTGCCCCGGGGGGATGCCGAGGGACCGTCCCAGGTCCTCGGCCCACCGGCGGAGCTCGCCGCCCTGGCCCAGCCGCCGGCCCAGCTCCCGGCTGAGCTGGTCGATGTTGGCGTGCACGTCGCCGATGAGGGCGATCGAGAGCCCGACGAGGGGCAAGAGCACGAGAAAGAACAGGATGGCCGTCCCGAGGAAGGCCGACACGTTGGGTTCCCCGATCCGGCGCTCCAGCCACCGGTAGCCGGGGTACGCCAGCGCGGCGATGGTGGCGCTGGTCACGATGGCGGCCAGGAAGGGCCAGAGGAAGACACCGAGCAGCAGGCTGGAGGCGACGCCCAGCAGCAGCACGACGACCTCGCGGGCGCCGAGCACCACCTTCTGGTCGATGGGTCGGGCAGGCTCGTCGTTCATGTCGCGCTCCTCGAGCGGGTCCGCGCCTCCGTCCTCCACACGCCCCCGGAGGATGGCGACTCGAGGCCACCCATGCGCACGCGAACCGTTACCTGAACGTCGAGGGGCGCACGTCCCGACGCGGGGCGACCGGGCGCCCTCAGGTCGGGAGGACCGGCCTGGCGGTGCCCGTCTGATGCCGGAGGATACGGCCCAGGTCGCTCGCCTCCTCGACCAGGAGGTCGAGCACGTCGTCCATCGCCAGGATGCCCACCAGACGGTCGGAGGAGTCCGTGATGACCAGGCGCCGGGTGCCGGCGCCCGCCATGCGGCCTACGGCCTCCTCGATCGGCAGATGCTCGCCGGCGGTGCTCACGGGCGCGGTCATGATGTCCGCGACCTCGGTCGCGTCGGGATCGAGGCTTCGGCCGACGCAGCGGAGCGCGATGTCGCGGTCCGTCAGGATTCCCGTGGGAATCGCGTCCTCGTCGATCACGACGAGCGTTCCCACGTCGTGTCGCCCCATTCGGATGGCGGCCTCCCTGACGCTGTCGCCCGGATGCGCCGTGACCACGACTCGGCTGCAGATCCTACCCACGGACATGGTCGCCTCCGCGGTGGGAGGGGAGGGGTCGGCCCGGACCGCGTCATGCGGTCTCGGGTGCCGCCTGTCCAAACTAGCGGCGCAGCGGGGGGCGGACTGTCCGGACAAGTCGGCGACCGGGTGTGGGGCGGAGCCCGACAGAGAGCGCCCGGCCGCGGGCATGAGTGCGGCTGCCGAGGGGGTCGTGATCGGGTGGTGGTGGTCGCCCAGCCCGGCGGGGAGCCGAGGAACGATCTGTGCTCGATCGTGTTGGAGCACGACCCACGGCCCGGACGAGCCGGGCGCCGACGCATCCACCGACCCCATGACGGGAGCGACCATGAGCCAGGCGAAGACGGGCGACACGGTGACCGTGCAGTACACCGGCACGCTCGAGGACGGCACCGTGTTCGACAGTTCGGAGAACCGCGAGCCGCTCACCTTCACGATCGGCTCCGGGGACCTGATCCCCGGGTTCGAGAACGCGGTCGTGGGGATGAAGCCGGGACAGACCCGCTCGGCCACCTTCGGGCCCGATGAGGCGTACGGGGAGCGCTCGGACGAGCTCGTGTTCAGCATCGGTCTCGACCAGCTTCCCGAGGACGTGGATCCGGACGTGGGCGATCGCCTCGAGGCCAAGGACCCCGACGGCAACCGGTTCGCCGTGTCGGTGGCGGCGCTCGAGGACGACATGGTCACGCTGGACGCCAACCATCCGCTGGCGGGCCGCGACCTCACGTTCGAGATCGAGCTGGTCGCGATCGGCTGATCCCGTCCCTCGATCCGCGTAGCGCACCGAGGGGCCGCCAGGGCGGCCCCTCTTCCACATTCGGGCCCTCATCCGCGCAGGAGCTCCTCGAACGCCTCCGGGGGCATGGGTCGCCCGAGCAGGTAGCCCTGGCCGTAGCGGCAGCCCAGCTCCTGGAGCGTGGCCCGCTGCGCCTCGGTCTCGATTCCCTCCGCGACGACCTGTGGCCCGAGGCGGTCGGCGACGAGCAGGATGGACTCCACGATGGCCGTGTGGCGCGGGTCCTGGCCCACGCCACGGATGATCAAGCGGTCGATCTTCAGGGTGTCCACTTCGAGCCGGGTCACGTACTCGAGCGACGAGTACCCCGTCCCGAAGTCGTCGATGGCGACGCGCACGCCCCGCTCGCGCAGTCTGGCCAGGTGGGACAGGCTGCCGAGCAGGGACCGCTCGGTCAGCTCGAGCTGCAGGTTGGGAGCTTCGAGCCCGCTCGACCGCAGGGTGTCGTCGATGCGCTCCAGGAAGTCGGGCTGTTCGAAGTGCAGCGCCGACAGGTTCACGTTGATCACGAAGTCCGGCTGCCCGTAGGCTTCGATCCACGCTCTGGCCCGGGCGCAGGCCGTATGCTTCACCCAGGTCCCGATCGGCACGATGAGGCCGGTGTCCTCGGCGATGGGGATGAACTCGCCCGGTAAGAGGAGACCGTCCGTGCGGTGCTGCCAGCGGATGAGCGCCTCCGCCCCCACGATGCGGCCCGAGGCCAGCTCCACGACCGGCTGGTAGAAGAGGCGGAACTCGTCCCGGTCGAGGGCGACGTGCAGCTGCGTCTCCCGCCGCATGCGGTGGGTCTCCACAACGTCCGTGGTCGTATCGAAGACGTGGATCTGGCTGCCCGTCTGCCGCTTGGCCTCGTACATGGCCACGTCCGCGAGCCGGAGCAGCTCGTCGGCGGTCCCGATCACCGCCGAGCTCGTCGCGACGCCGACGCTGGCCGACACGTGGATGGTCCCCTCCCCGATGGGGAAGGGCTCCTCGAACGTGTCGAGAAGTCGACCGACGATCGGTTCGACGTCCGTCGCGTCCACGGTCTCGACGAGGACCGCGAACTCGTCGCCTCCCAGGCGGGCGAGGGTGTCCGGGCCCCGAACCGAGCTCTCCAGGCGCTGGGCCACGGCGGCCAGGAGTTCGTCGCCCCGGCCGTGACCGAGGCTGTCGTTCACGATCTTGAAGCGGTCCAGGTCGAGGAGGGCCACCGACACATGGGTGGTCGAGCGCGAAGACCGGGCCAGGGCGTGCTCGAGCCGGTCGCGGAACAGGGATCGGTTGGCGAGGCCCGTGAGGCTGTCGTACAGGGCCTGCCGCTCCAGCTCCCGCTGGAACCGCTGTAGCTCCGACACGTCCCGAGTGAGCGCCACCAGGCAGTCCACGCCGTCGATCTCGAGCGTCTCCCCGGAGATCTCGATCGAGACGAGCTCGCCCGAGCGCGTGCGTATCTGGGTCTCCATGGGCGAGGCGCCCTGCCCGGCCCGGACTCGCCGCACGAGCTCGGCGCGGTCGCCGACATTGGCCCACATGTCCAGCTCCAGGGACGTATGGTCCACTATCTCCTCCGGAGCGCAGCCGAACAGCGCAGCGAAGGCCGGGTTCACCTCGAGGAAGCGGCTGCCGTCCAGGGTCGTGATCGTGATGCCCACGGGACTGGTCTGGAACACCTGCGCGTACTTGGCCTCCGAGCGCCGGAGCTGCTGCACGGCCTCCTTACGCTCCGTGATGTCCTGGATCTGCGAGATGAATCGGATCGTGTCGCCGCCGGCCGACGGAAACGGCGCCACGCTCACCTGCGCCCAGATCTGTCGTCCATCTCGGCGGATGTAGCGCTTCTCGAGGGAGAAGGGCTCAATGTCGCCGCCGAGGTGACGCGCTAACTGGCCGAGGCTCAGCCCGGCGTCATCCGGATGCGTGATGTCCAGGAAGCTCTTGTCGCGGAGCGCCTCGCGCGGGTACGCCAGCAGCTTGCACAACGCGTCGTTCACCTCCAGGAAGCGGCCCTCGTCGTTGATCAGCGCCATGCCGGTCGCCGCATGGTCGAATGCCGTCCGGAACCGGCTCTCGCTTTGCAGCAGCGCCTGCTGGGTCCGCTCTTGGTCCGTCACATCGTAGATGATGCCCGTCATCAGGGTCGGTCGCCCGGCAGAGCGCTCCCGCACCTCGGCGCGTGAGAGCACGAAGCGCAGCTCGCCGTCGGGTCGTAGGACGCGCAGCAAGATCTCGGTCTGGTCCTCTCCCTCGTCGAGCGCGTCGAACTGCTCGATCACGCGCTTCCGGTCCTCGGGATGGAGGAGATCGAGGAACTCACCGGTCGTCAGGCGGACGTCATCTCCGGTCACTCCGAAGATGCGCGCCGTCTCCCCGGACCAGTGTATCACGTCGCCGCGAAGGTCCCATTCCCAGTGTCCCAGTCCAGCGATGCGCTGCGCCTCCCGCAGGCGTCTCGCGCTCTCCTCGAGGGAGCGCTGGGCCTGCTTGCGATCGGTGATGTCGCGCACGGCGGCGACCGTCCACGTGCTCCCATCGCTGGACATGGGAGACAGTCCGATGTCGACGTCCCGCTTCGTGCCGTCCTGGCAGAGCGCGATCAGCTCGCGTGGGGAGTGCTTGATCCCCGGTTCGGGATTGGACTGGTAGTTGGCACGCTCGCGGCGGTGGATGGACCGCGCCCCGACGGGCAAGAGGACCTCCACGCTTCGGCCCAACAGGTCGCCGGCCGCGTATCCGAACAGGGCCTCGGCCGCGGGGTTCAGGTCCCGGATCGCGCCCTCCTGATCGACCAGGAGGAAAGCCTCCGAGGAGGCTTCGAACAGGCTCCTGTAGCGCTGCTCGGCCCGCATCCTCTCGAACTCCGCGCCGCGCCGCGCCATCGCGTAGCGGATGCTCCGCTCCAGGTGCTGGGGCTCCAGGCCGTCCTTGACCAGGTAGTCCTGGGCGCCTTCACGGAGGCTGGCGGCCGTCAGCTCGCCGTCCGTGCGTCCGGTGAGCACGATGACCGGCGGCACCAGCCGGTGGGGATTCAGGGCTCGCAGCGTGCCGAGGCCATCCGAGTCGGGCAGGCCGAGATCGGCGAGCACGGCGTCGACCTCGGCCTCCTCCAGGTGGCGGATACCCTCCGCCAGGGTTGGCCGCCAGGCGATCTCGGCCGACAGTCCGGGGCAGTCCGACGCCACTTCCCGCAGCAGTCGCGCGTCTCCGGGGTTGTCCTCGATGAGGAGGACGCGGACGGGCCGCTCCGACCTCGGACTAACGTTCATGCCGCTGTGTGGGCAGGCGCACCACCGAGAACCAGAAGCCATCGATGGACTGGACGATCTGCGCCAGGCCATCCAGGTCCACGGGCTTGGTGACGTAGGCGTTGGCGTGGGCCCGGTAGCTCCTCACCACGTCCTCCTCCGCCTCGGAGCTGGTGAGGATGACGACGGGGATGTCGCGCAGCTCCGGGTCCTCCTTGATCGAAGCGAGGATCTCGTGGCCGCTCATGTCGGGGAGGTTGAGGTCGAGGAGCACGAGGTCGGGACGTCGACCGGGCTCCCCACCGGCCCGCAGGTGCTCGAGCGCCTCCCGACCGGTCCTGGACACCGTGAGCCGGTTGCGGACCTTGGCCTCCGACAGCGCCTCGCGCGTGAGCCGGACGTCCCCGGGGTTGTCCTCGACCAGGTGGATCTCGATCGGGCGGTGGTGGGTTTCGTCCTGGATCATGGATAGACGCCCTCGATGAAGGTCGTGGCGGCGGCGTCGGCGGTCCTCGGAAGCGTGAAGCGGAAGGCGGCCCCCCGTCCGGGCTCGGACTCGACCCAGATGCGGCCGTCGTGGGCGCGCACGATCTTTCGGCAGATCGCCAGGCCGATGCCGGAGCCCGACGCATCGTCGCGGGGCGCCAGGCGACGGAAGATCTCGAACACCCGCTCGTGGTGCTCCGATGCGATCCCAGGCCCCTCGTCGCGCACCGTGACGGTCCAGGCGCCCGCGTCGTCTTCCTCTGCCTCGATCCGGACGCGCGGAGGCGGCTCGCCGTGATGGTCGAGCGCGTTGCGCACCAGGTTCTCGAACAGTTGTCGCAGCTGACTCGGGCTGCCGTACACGCGGGGAAGTCCCCTCCGCTCGATCCGTGCGCCCAGCTCCTCGGCGCGCAGATGCAGGTCTTCGAGCACGTCGTCCACCACGCGCTCCAGGTCGACCTCCTCGAAGTCGTCTCCGACCCGACCCACCCGGGAGTAGGTCAGGAGGTCGCTGAGGAGGGACTTCATTCGCCGGGCCCCGTCCACAGCGTAGGCGATGAACTTGTCCGCGTCCTCGTCCAGCTGCCCCTCGTACCGCCGGGCCAGGAGCTGGACGTAGCTCGACACCATGCGGAGCGGCTCCTGGAGGTCGTGCGATGCCACGTACGCGAACTGCTCCAGCTCCTCGTTGGAGCGGGCCAGGGCCTGGGCCTGCCGGCGGAGCGCGCGCCGGGCCTGGACCGGGACCGTCACGTCGTGTAGAGAGAGGAGGATCCGCGTGCGCTGATCGCCGGAGCGCTGGAGCCGCCGGGCGTTGAGGTGGAGGATCCGCGGGCCGATTCCCCGGAACTCGTGTTCCACTTCCAGGTCCTCGAAGGTGACCGCCCGTTCGAGGATCTCGTTCAGCCGTGCTCGGAGCACGGGGATGTCCCAGTCGCCGTCGCCCAGCTCGAAGATCGAGGTCCCCAGGACCGCGGGAGCGCGGAGGCCGAAGGTGCGCCCGAAGGCCTGGTTCGAGGCTTCCACCCGGAGTCGGTCGTCGAGGATCAGCAGGGGGTCACGGACCGTATCGAACACGGCCTGGAGGTAGGCGTCGTGCGTGTCTGCGGTGCCCGGATCCGTCGTACTCATTGGCATGCGATGGACGCGCCGGGTCCCCGACGTGTCACCGGGCGCCGACGGCCGGCCTCCGATCGGTTCGCCCCCGGAGCGCTGCCGGCCCATTGTATGGGACGCCTCCGAAGACTTAACGTCCGATGGATCATGGGGTCATGGCGAGCGGTGACGGGGATGGAACCGAGTCCCGAACGTCCCTTCACCTACGTGACCGGACGGGTCTCGGGGACTCTGGCTGTGAAGGCTTGGTTCACCAGGCACCTCCGGTTGGGCCGGACTCGGCAGCGCGCGTAACCCACCGGCCCTTATATGAATCCAGCCCCTATGTAAATACTGCCAAGGCCCCCCTATCCTGTCAATGGGAATGGATGTGTACGAAATCGGGAACAAGCTGGGCTCCGTGACGTGCGCCGCGAGTGGCAGCGCTGCCGCGAGGCCGGTGTCGAGACCGAGCCGGCGAGCGGCGTCCGGCTGTCCAGGGTGACGGCGGACGAGAGCATGCCGGAGGATGTCGGGCTCGCTCCCGGGTTCGCCTGGTCGGAAGCGCCCGGCTCTTGAGCGACGAGCCTCTCCTCCTGGCCCTGGACCAGGGCACGACGTCGACCCGGGCCATCGCCTTCGATGCCGATGGTCGGCCGGTCGTGACGGCCCGCCGCGAGCTGCCCCAGTCGTATCCGGGCCCGGGACGCGTGGAGCACGATCCGGCCCGAATCCGCGACGACGCGGTGGCGGTGTGCGGCGAGGCGCTCGAGCGGGCCGAGGCCTCCGCGGGCCGGGTGGCGGCGCTCGGGATCACCAACCAGCGGGAGACCACGCTCCTGTGGGAGCGGGCCACGGGTCGGCCGGTGCACCCGGCCATCGTATGGCAGGACCGGCGGACCGCGCCGCTGTGCGACGCGCTGCGCGAGAGGGGCCTGGAGCCGGAGGTGCGGCGGAAGACGGGGCTGCTGCTGGATCCGTATTTCTCGGCCACCAAGCTGGCCTGGCTCCTGGAGCACGTCGACGGAGCCCGAGAGGCGGCCGGGCGCGGCGAGCTGGCCTTCGGCACGGTGGACAGCTGGCTCGTCTGGCACCTGACCGGGGGCCGGGTGCACGCCACCGACGCGACCAATGCCTCGAGGACCCTCCTGTTCGACATCCACGACCAGCGATGGGACGAGGAGCTCCTGGAGACCTTCGGGATTCCGGCCGCGGTGCTCCCCGAGGTGCGGGATTCCTCCGGCTCCTTCGGCGAGACCGAGCCCGGCCTGTTCGGCCGCGCCATTCCGATCGGCGGGGTAGCCGGCGACCAGCAGGCGGCCACCTTCGGGCAGGCCGCCTTCCGGGCCGGCGCGGCCAAGTGCACCTACGGAACGGGGGCCTTCCTGCTCCTCGTTACGGGCCGGGATCCGGTCGCCTCGCGCAACCGCCTGCTCACCACCGTGGCGTGGCGGCTCGGTGGCGAGGTGACCTACGCCCTCGAGGGGAGCATCTTCAGCGCCGGCTCCGCGGTAGGGTGGCTGCGGGAGGGCCTCGGAATCCTGGAGGACCCGGCCGCGAGCGAGGTGCTGGCAAGGGAGGCCCGCGCCGACAGCGAGGTCGTCCTGGTGCCCGCCTTCACCGGCCTCGGCGCGCCCCACTGGGACCCCGACGCACGGGGAGCGTTGCTCGGGTTGGGAAGGGACACGGGCCCGGCCGAGATCGCCCGGGCGGCACTCGAGGCGGTCGCATTCCAGACCGGAGACCTGCTCGAGGCCATGCAGGCGGACACGGCTGTCGTACCGTCGGTGCTCCGGGTCGACGGCGGCCTGTCTCGGAACGACCTGGGGATGGAGATGGTCGCCGATCTGGTGGGGATGCCGGTGGAGCGGCCCGAGGTGACCGAGACCACCGCGCTCGGCGCCGCCTATCTGGCGGGGCTCCAGGCGGGCGTGTACGCGGGCCTGGAGGACGTCGAGAGTCACTGGCGGCGCGACCGGCGCTGGGACCCGTCGATCGCCCCCGAGGATCGCGAGCGCCGCGTTCGCCACTGGAAGGACGCCGTGGCGAGGGTGCTCACGCGCTGATCCGGTCCGCCGAATCTCCCCGGCGGGCCTCCTCGTAGGCTGGCGGGAGAGCGGACCGGCCGACGCGGCCCGCCATGTCGCCCTCCGAGCCCCTCTGTCGAGGAGGTCGTATGCACGGCCCGATTTCTGACCGCGGCGCCGAGGGCCCTCCCTCGCCACCCGATAGCAGTGACCCCGGCGCGGCAGCGGTCCCCGAGCACGAGCGCACTTCCCGCTTCGCTCTGCGGAGCCTCGAGGCCCGGGTCCTTCCCTGGTTGGCGGCGAGGCTTCCGGCCCGCGTGACCCCGGACCACATGACGGCCCTCGGGGTGATCGCGTCGCTGGGGGCGGCAGCCGCCTATCTGCTCAGCAACCGTTCGCCGGCGTGGCTGTGGGCGGCCAGCGGCTGCCTCGTCGTCCAGTGGTTCGGTGACAGCCTCGATGGGTCCCTGGCCCGCCACCGGCGGATCGAGCGGCCCCGCTATGGCTTCTACCTGGATCACCTCGTGGACGCCTTCTCGACCTTCGCGATCGGGCTCGGCCTCGGCCTGTCGCCCTACATGCTCCTGTCCGTCGGACTGGCCATCGTGGTCGCCTACCACCTGCTCTCCATCAACGTCTACCTGGAGACGTACGTCTACGGAGAGTTCAGCTTCGGATATGCGTGGTTGGGGCCGACGGAGGCGCGCCTGGTGCTCATCGGTCTCAACACGCTGGCCCTCACCGTGGGGCCGCTTCCGTTCGGGGTGGCGGGGGCGGGCGCCACCATCTTCGATGTGGCGGGCGGCATCGCGGCGCTCGGGATGCTGGGGCTGCTCGGCGCGCGCGTAGCCGCGAACCTGCGTCGCCTGGCCCGCCTCGAGCCGGCGGGTCGGCGCCGGACGGGGGAGCGGCGGCGCGGTCCATGCAGCGGCGGCTCGTCCGGCGAGCAGACCGCACGGACGGCAGGGGAGGAACCATGACGGACATTCGGCTCCACATCGATGGCATGAAGTGCGAGGGGTGCGCGGCGGCCGTGACCGAGGCGCTGGAGAGCGTTCCGGGGGTCGAGAGCGCCGAGGTGTCGCTGGACGACGGTAGCGCCCGTGTGGCGGCCGGCGGAACCGTGGCCATGGAGGCGTTGGCCCGGGCGGTGGAATCGGCCGGGTACGGGGCCAGGGCCGGGGCCTGAGCGTCCCGTCCCGGGCGTTCGCCGGCACTGTTTGCGCACTGGGCGGCCGACGCCGAACGCCCGCGGCCCTTCTGCTCCGAGCCGTCCGCTTGAGGCCGTGACCCCGATCCTCCAACTTGCAGCCTGAAGGACGGCGGGACCCGGGTCGGCCGGAGTCCCGCGCGGCCCGGGCGCTCGGCCCGGCCTACCTCCGAAGGCGAGACGGCGTTCGATGACTGGTGGTCTGACCTCCCTCTTCCTCCTGCACGGCGAAGCCCCGGTGGCGTTCGTGTGGCCCTCGTGGGACACGCCTCCCAGCGTGGCGCTCGGGGTCCTGGCCTGGCTGGGCGGCTACCTGTACGTGACGGGGCCCCTGCGCAGGCGGCTGGGGATCCCGCGTCCGGACGACCAGGCGGCCCGCACGACCCGCTTCGTGCTCGGCCTGGTGGCCATGTTCGTGGCGCTCACGGGGCCCGTGCACGAGCTCAGCGACTACTTCCTGTTCAGCGCGCACATGGTCCAGGTCATGTTGATGACCATGATCATGCCCCCGCTGCTGATCAGCGGCGTGCCGCGCTGGGTGGTCGAGAAGGCGCTCGGGTCGCCCCCGGTCGCGGCGGTCGCCCGCGTGCTCACCCGGCCGGGGATCGCGGCGGCCCTGTTCCTGGTCACGCTGGCGACGTGGCACGTGCCGACGCTGTTCGACCAGATCATCGCCTACAGGCCCGTCCACGTGGCCGGTCACCTGGCGCTCATGACCACCGGCGTGATCGTGTGGTGGCCTGTGCTGAGTCCCTACGAGGGGCATCGGCTGTCCTACGGGATGCAGATGATCTACCTGTTCCTGCTCGGTCTGGTCATGAAGCTGATCGGCGCGCTCATCACGCTCTCGACCGACGTCGTCTACACCGTCTACCCGGCCGGGGCGCGACCCTTCGGGCTCTCGGCCATCCAGGACCAGAAGTGGGGCGGGCTCATCATGTGGGTGCTCATGGGCGTCACGGCCTGGGTCGTGATGAGCATCATCTTCTTCAAGTGGTACGCGGAGGAGAGCGGGCCCGACGCCGCGCCGACCGGCCCGGCTCGGCTTCCGACGGCCGGATCCCGAGAGGGAGCCTCGGCCTGAGCGAGGACCGACCGGCCCGGCCGCCGGGGCGGACGTCGGGCTCCGGGCCGCCCGACCCCGCCCTGATCACGGACCAGTACGAGCTCACCATGGCCCGCGCCTACCGGCGTGAGGGCCTGGTGGACGAGGCCGTGTTCAGCCTGTTCGTGCGGGACCTTCCGCCCACCCGGAACTTCCTTCTGGCCTGCGGCCTCGAGGAGGTCCTGAGCTACCTGGAGGGGCTGCGCTTCGAGGGACCGGCGCTCGACTATCTCTCCACGCTTCCCGAGTTCACCGACGACTTCCTGGAGTGGCTGTCCGGGCTGCGCTTCGAGGGTTCCGTGCGCGCCGTGCCCGAGGGGACCCCCGTGTTCGCAGGGGAGCCCCTCCTGGAGATCCGCGCGTCCCTCCCGGTGGCGCAGCTGGTCGAGACGTACGTCATGAACCAGGTGCACCTCCAGACGCTCCTCGCCTCCAAGGCCGCGCGGGTGGTGGCCGCCGCGGCGGGACGTCCGGTGGTGGACTTCGGGCTGCGGCGGATGCACGGGACGGATGCGGGCCTGAAGTCGGCCCGCGCGTTCTATGTGGCCGGGGTCCGGGCCACGAGCAACCTGGCCGCCGGGAAGGCCTACGGGATGCCGGTCAGCGGCACGATGGGCCACTCCTACATCCAGGCCCACGACAGCGAGGAGGAGGCCTTCCGCGCCTTCGCCTCGCTGTACCCGGGCACCACCCTTCTCGTCGACACGTACGACACGCTCGATGGCGTGCGGACGGTGGCGCGCCTGGCCGCCGAAGCCGGCGATGGGTTCCGGGTCGGCGCCATCCGTCTCGATTCGGGTGACCTCGCCGCGCTATCACGGAAGAGCCGCGCCATCCTCGACGCCGCGGGCCTGGACGGGGTGCAGATCTTCGCGTCCGGCGGGCTGGACGAGCACCGGGTCGCGGAGCTCGTCGGGACGGGAGCGCCGATCGACGGGTTCGGGGTGGGGACGGGCATGGGCGTCTCTCGCGATGCGCCCGCGCTCGACATCGCCTACAAGCTCGTGTGGTACGGGGGCGAGGGACGCATCAAGCTCTCGCAGGGCAAGGAGCTGCTTCCCGGTCCCAAACAGGTGCGCCGCGTCGAGGAGGCAGGGCGCGCCATCCGGGATCATCTCACCCGTGCCGACGAGGAGGCTGCCGGCCGGCCGCTCCTCGTCCTGGTGATGGAGGGCGGCCGCCGCCTGGACGCCGGACGCACGAGCCTCGAGCAGGCCGCGGAGCGGGCCGATCGCGAGATCGCCCTGCTGCCGGACCGGCTCCGGTCGCTGGCGCCGGCCGATCCGCCCTATCCGGTCGAGACCAGCCAGCGCCTGCTGGCCGACCAGGCGCGGGCGGCCCGCCGGGCGCGGGCCTGAAGGGCCCCGCCCGCCTCACGGGACGCGCGCCCGCGCCGGCCGACCCGCCGTGGCGCTAGAAGACCGACACGCTGGACACTCCCAGCGACGCGCCGATCTGGAACTGTACCACGTCCCCCGTGGTCACGGTGATCGGATCGGACAGGTACGCGTTGAACGCGGCGAGGGGGTCGGCCAGCAGCCGGAGCTGGGGAGATGAGGCCACGATCCCCGCCGGGATCGTGACGGTCGCGCTGCTCAGTCCCGTGACGTGTCCGAGGCGCCACACCTGTCCGCCTCCCATCACGTAGACGTCGACATCGTTCGTGTTGTCGTTCTGCACGTTGACCTGCACGCCCCGCCCGGCGGTCGGGGTGGAGCTCGACTCGACCTGAACGTTGCGTCCCGTGGCGCAGGCGGTCAGCCCGAGGGTCGCCGCCAGCAGCACGATCGGTAAGCCCTGCACCATCTTCATGAGAGTCTCCTTCCTCGCGAGGAGGAAGCCGCCGGTCCCGGCGGCCGTACCTCGCATCCGCTCCCATGAAGTGCAAGAAGTCAGCCCGCGAGGGGATCGGGTGGGTGGGCGAGGGCGGCCTCAGAGGGTCCGGGATTCGTCCGCTTCGCCGACCGGGGTGTCCCGCCGGCCCGCGGTCGTGAGCCGCAGGATCCCGAAGCCGAGCACGGCGGAGATGAGCGACCCGAGCAGGATACCCATCCGCGCCAGGTCCAGGGTATCGCCCTCCGCGAACGCCAGCGAGGCGATGAAGATCGACATGGTGAAGCCGACCCCTCCCAGGCACGCGGCCCCGGCGAGCTCACTCCACCGGGCCCCCTCCGGCAGACGGGCGAGCCCTGCGGCCCGGGCCAACCACGCCGCCGCCACGATGCCGACGGGCTTTCCGAGCACCAGACCCGCCGCCACCCCCAGGGTGAGGGGGCTCGTCAGGGTGCGGGCCAGGGCCGAG
>Ga0315556_1000278_pt1 | contig 30804 bp, 28 predicted proteins | sample SalMarSW160310MG_FD_202112 | JGI IMG/M metagenome (GOLD analysis project Ga0315556, IMG submission 202112) | Salt marsh sediment microbial communities from the Plum Island Ecosystem LTER, Massachusetts, United States - Salt Marsh Sediment SW1603-10 ...
TGCCCGGCAGCATGACTGCGACGCGCCATGCTTCGTGACCGGACGTCGGCGCCCGCAGCAGCGGCAGGAGCCCGGCCCGGATGACGCTGGACTTCCCGCTCCCACTGGGGCCGACGAGCAGCAGCAAACCGCCCGCCCGCGACACCGCCTCGAGGCGCTCGACCAGCCGCTCCGCGAACAGCTCGCGCCCGAAGAAGTCACCCGCGTCCGCCTCGCCGAATGGCCGCAGGCCCTTGTATGGGTTGCGCGGGCGGGAGGAGGGCCGGGCAACATCGAGCGTCGCGTCCTGGCGCAGGATCGAGAGCTCGAGCGCCTGGAGCTCAGGTGACGGGTCGATGCCCAGCTGGTCGGCAAGGATCCGGCGACCCTCCTGGTACACGCGCAACGCGTCGGCCTGGCGGCCGGCGCCGTACAGGGCGCGCATGAGCTGGACCCGCAGGTGCTCACGCAGCGGCTCCTCGGCCACGAGGGACTCCAGCTCGCCCGCGACGTCGCGACCACGACCGAGCGAGAGGTCCGCCTCGAAGCGATCCTCGAGCGCGCGCAGCCGCAGCTCGCGCAGGCGGGCGATCTCCGGCTGTAGGAATGCGTTGTCCGCGAGGTCCTCGAACGGTTCGCCCCGCCACAGGGACAAGGCTTCGCGCAGCTGCGCCGCAGCCTTGGCGGGCTCCTCGACGAGCCCTTCGTGACCCTCCCTCGCCAAGCGCTCGAACCGGGCCGCGTCGATTGCGTCAGACTCGATCCGCAGAGCGTAGCCGCCGGCCTCGGTCGTGATCGGGCCCCGACCGTTGGCGGCCCCGCGAACGTCACCTGGTCCGGATTCCAGCGCCGCCCGCAGCCGCGACACATGGAACGCGACGCTGCCGGCGCCGCTCTCCGGCGGCGAATCGCCCCACAGCGCGTCGAGAATGCGCTCGGTCGAGACGGCCCGACCGACATGGACGAGCAGCAGCGCGAGCAGCGCGCGCTGACGCGGAGACGCGATCGCGCTGGCTCGGCCCTCCTCGACGACCTCGAGCGGGCCGAGGATCCGGATCTCCATCGGGCGCCCTCGCTGCGTGATCCGGCGGCGTCCGTTGCCGAGCCTAGGACGGCGGCAGCGGCGTGGTCTACGGCCGTCCGGCCTGTCGGACGGTCCTCGATGGGAGGTCATGCCCGCGGCGGGGGATATGTGGCCGCCGCGCCCGGCCGGGCGGACCGGCAGCTACCCCTGGAGCAGCGGCGCGACCTGCTCGGGGGTTCCAGCGATCGTTCGCTCCGGAGGGCCGCGAGCGGGTCCATCGCTCGCTCGGTCGCTCGCTCGATCGGTGATCGCTCCTCGATCAAGGGGAGCCGGGCGCACCCTGGATCGACGGACCGCGACGAACCACGGACGGCTCCGCGCGTCCTCGGCGGTATGGTGGCCGGATGCACGCCGCCCAGCCCGTGGAGCTCGAGCCGCTGACGCGGGAGCAGATCCTGGTCACCACGGGCGTCATGGCCGCGATCGCGGTCGCGGCCCTCGACTCCACGGTCGTGGGCACGGCGATGCCCACGATCATCGGCCAGCTGGGCGGCCTGTCCGAGTACGCGTGGGTGTTCAGTGCCTACCTGCTTGCCTCGACGACGACCGTCCCGCTCTACTCGCGGCTGGCCGACATCTACGGCCGCAAGCCCGTGTTCATGTTCGGTCTCGTCCTGTTCGTGACCGGCTCGGCGCTGTGCGGCCTGTCGAGCTCGATGCTCGAGCTGATCGCGTTCCGGACGCTCCAGGGCCTCGGTGCCGGTGCCGTCCAGCCGATCTCGTTCACGATCGCGGGCGACATCTTCTCTCCGGCGCGCCGCGCCCGGATGCAGGGCGTCTTCTCCGGCGTGTGGGGCGTGTCGGCGATCGTGGGACCGGCGCTCGGGGGTGTGATCACGAGCACGGTCGGCTGGCCGTGGGTGTTCGCGATCAATATCCCGGTCGGGCTGGTCGCGGGCACGATCATCTGGCTCACGTTCCGGGAACGGTTCGAGCGCCACCCACACCGGATCGACTGGGCCGGGGCGGTCCTGCTCACGGCGTCGATCGTGCTCCTGCTGTTCGCCGTGTCCGAGGGCGGCGACCTGTTCGGCTGGACCTCACCGATCGTGGCCGGGATGCTGCTCGCGTCGGCCGCGCTGCTGGTGCTGTTCGTGCGCCAGGCGAGACGGACCGCGGAGCCCCTGGTCGACCTCGATCTGCTGCGCGCGCCGATCATCCGGGCGGGCCTCGGCATCGGAACCCTGGCGGGCGTGGTGATGTTCGGCGTGACGACCTACGTGCCGCCGATGGTGCAGGGCGTCCACCGGGGCACGCCGGTGGAGGCAGGGGCGGCGGTGGCGGCGATGTCGATCGGATGGCCGATCGCATCGGTGGTCGCGGGCCGGCTGCTGGTCCAAGTCGGCGCCCGGCCGCTCGTGCTGGCCGGCACGCTGATGCTGGTGGTCGGAACGCTGCTCACGACCCAGCTGGAGCGGTTCGACGCCCTGTGGTACGCGATGGTGGCCTGCGCCGTGACCGGCGCCGGGATGGGGCTGTCGTCGACCACGATCCTGGTGGTGGTTCAGGGCGCGGTGGCATGGCGGCGGCGGGCGGTGGCGACGGGCCTCGTCCAGTTCAGCCGGACCATCGGTGGCGCGGTCGGGGTGGGCGTCATGGGCGGCCTGCTGACAGCGTTCGTGGGCGGCGCGTCATCCGCGATCCTCGACCCGATCGCCCGCAGCCAGCTGCCCGCAGCAACGCTCGAGGCGGGACGGGCGTCGCTCGCCGCGGGCCTGGGCGTTACCTACTGGCTGATGGCGGTCACCGCCGCCGCGTCGCTCATCCTCGCCCTGCGCTCGATGCCCGACGTCTCGCTGGGCCACGAGATCGAGGGCGACGCGCGGGTGCCCCAGGCCGGCTGAATCGCCCGACAGCGGATCCGCGGCCAGGGCGCCGACCAATGCGCACGCTCAGTCGTCCGGGACCTGGCGAACGACCTCGCGGTAATGCCGGTGGATCAGCAGGGTCAGCGGGACGACCAGCAGCCACGAGGCCATGGCCGGGACGGGTCCCGCGACCAGCGCGATGGGGATCGAGACGACGAACAGTGCCGGGACACGCAGCAGCTCGACCGTCACCCAGCGACCGTGGCGCCGCCGGATGCGCTCATCCGCGATCTCAGGGCGCGAGATCGCATACACCCACAGCGCCGTCTGGCTGAGACCCGTCGCGACCTGCACGAGGGCGTAGAGCACGACCGCCGTTGGTGCCGGATCGTGCTCGCCGAGGACGGCGGCGGCAAACGGCTGCAGGGCGATCCAGAACAGAAACACGAGGTTGAGCCAGATCAGGCGACCGTTCATCCGGTGGACGGCGCCGAAGATCTCGCGGTGGCTGGTCCAGTAGGCGGCGATGACGAAGAAGCTGATGACGAAGGCGAGGAACGGCCCCGGGATCTGGGCCAGCCGCGTCAGGGCCGCTTCCAGACCACCGGCGGTGACGTCGGTGACGCGGAGGTCCAGGACGAGGAGCGTGAGGGCGATCGCGAACACCGCGTCCGACAGGAACACGGCCCGCTCGTACTTGAGCGTCCGGACCTGCTCGGCACTGATGCCCACGAACTCCGGCCTGTCGGCCCCACGCGTGGGGGCAGGCTCGGGCTCGCGGGCGACGTCAGGCTGCTCGGGCGAGGTCACCTCTCGGGCGGGCTCTGTCACCTCGGGCGAGCTCGGCCCTTCGGCAGGCAAGCGTCCCGGGGCGGGATGCGGGGACCCGGGTGCCGTCACGCCGGACGGGCCCCGCCGGCGAGTGCGGTGTCTCCCGCCCGACCCGCCAGGTAGCCGCCGAACAGGATCACCCAGACGACAACCGGGTACACGATCCAGCGCTCGATGCCACCGACGCCCATCGGGCTCATCGGGTGGGCATCGCCCAGCAGCAGGTACGAGACGAGCACCGCGAGCGTGATCGTCCCGAGCGTCACCGGCAGCCAGCGGAACGGGCCCGACACGACGCGCGCCGACGTGATCGCGGCGACGCCGCCGGCCACGAACGTGACCATGGCACAGATCGCATGCGGGGCGCCCGTGTTGCCGGGAAACACGCCCACTCCGAAGGCGGCGATGCCCAGCACGGCCATCGGGATCGTCACGGAGCGGCGGCCGAATGCGCGGTGGACGAACCAGGCACCGGCGGTGATGAGCACGCCGACGACCAACATCGAGCCATCGAAGATGGTGGCCGAGGGCTGAACGACGATGCTGTTCGGGGGCCTGGTCCCCCCGAGATCGCTGATCTCGTTGGTGCCTGTCGAGTAGGTCCCGGGGTAGAGCGCCTCGGCGCTGATGATCCCGAGCAGGATCACGGCGCCCGCGACCGCCAGCAGCGATCCGCCGGCCACCAGGTCGGTCGCAGCGTTCCAGGCCGTCGTCGATCGACGGCCAACGGCGCGAATGGAACGCTCGGCCATCCCTCTCCACCTCCCACAATGCGGGACACCCAGCGGGCAGTGTCACCCGGATGCGTTGGGCCGGCACATGGCATCCGCCCTGTTTGCCAGATGCCGTTGCGACCGCCGATGGACCGAACCGCTCCCGGCCCCCCGCCGTGATCGAGGATCAGCTCACCTGCACCTGCTCGTCGACGATCACGCGGACCCGGCCGCTGACGTGGGCCATCGAGTCCGTGGCGACATCGCGTCCGATGTCGCTCGCATAGGCAGCATCGAAGGCGTCCTTGGTGTCGAACCACAGCTCGGACACGCCGTCGAACGGAGCCTGCTCGTCCTCGACCACGTCGAACACCAGGCGCCGGACCTCCGGCAGCTGGCGGGCGAGGGGAGCGTGCTCCCCGAGCCACCAGGAGCGGAACGCCTCGCGGGTCATGCCCTCGCGCCTGGTCAGCAGGATGATCGCCTTGAACATCGAGTCCTCCTGGTCAGGCGGGCTTTCGGGTACGCGCCAGCGGGCGACCGCCCGACGCGACGACCACGCACACGACCATCTCGTCGGCTCGCGGCGCATCGGGGATCGCGATCTCCGCGGCATCCATCTCGTCGAAGCTCCAGATGTCGTCCTTGTTGGTGAGCGGCATCGTGATCGCAGCGCCCGCGCCGGCAACCTTCTTGGTCGAGGGGATGATCGCCGCCCCACCGCCGACTGCGGCTCGGACGGGCGCACCGAAGCGGGGATGGAGCACCGCCGCGGCATGCTCGAGCTCGCCGCCCAGCCCGATGATGGCGCCCTTGCCGTAGGCTGCCGGCGAGACGTTGGGGCCCAGCGCCGCCACGGCGCGGCCGGCCAGCACGCCGGACACCTCGGCGCCCAGCGCCTCCAGCTCGGCCAGATCGTCGACGAACCTGCCCGCAAGCGGGTTACGCAACACCGCGGCTGCAACCGCCACTCGCGTCGCCGGGACCACATCGCGCCCCGCGGAGCGATGCGTCTCGACCAGCTGGACCACGATCTTCCGGAGCTCCACCGGCGACCTCCTGCTCCTGGGACGCTGCGATCTCCAACGCTACCGCGATCGGGATGCAAGGGCATCGGGTTGACGCGCCTGGTCGTGGCCTGGATCCGTGAGGGCGAGCCGGCTGCCGGGGGACGGGCGACGATCAGAACGCGCGGCGCAGCACGATCAGGCCGAGCAGGACCACGACCACGATCAGCAGCAGCGTCTCGGGCGACAGCGACGAGATGGTGTCGACCGCGTTCGACACGAAGGCCGCGGCATTGGCGCCGACATCCTGCGTGCCACCACCACCGCCACCCCCGGCGACGCCCGTCGCCTGGCCGACGCCCTGTCCGTACTCGAGCATGGCCGCATCATCGCACGTGCCGCCAAGGGCGCAGGCTGGTGGGGCCACGACCGGGTGGGGCCGTCCAGGCGAGGCGCCGGTCAGCGCGCGGCGTCGGCGCGTGGTTTCCGCGCGCGTGGGCTCGCGCTGCCCGGTGGCCGCGCGAGGTCGGCCTCGGTGGCGGAGGGCTGGTCCATGGCTGAGCGACCTCGCCCGCGGCCGATCGTTCGGACGACCGTGCGACCGATGCCGGCCGCCTTGGACGCGTACATCGCTCCGTCGGCCGCCGCGACCAGCCGCTCCGCGTCGATCGATCCCGGTCGCGACCAGGCGATGCCCACGCTTGCCCTTGGCACGAGCTCCGTGTTGTCGATGACGGCCGGCTGCCCGATGACCTGCTCGATCCGGCGCCCGATGCGACGAACGGCCGCGCGGTCCGGCACGTCGGGGCAGACGACCAGGAACTCATCCCCGCCGAGGCGTCCGACGACGTCGCCCGACCGGGTCGCGGCACGCAGTCGGTCGGCGATCAGGACCAGGAGGCCGTCACCGGTGGCATGTCCGTGTCGATCGTTGATCGCCTTGAACTGGTCGATGTCCACGAACACGGCGGCGGTGCCGCCGTCGCGCTCGCGGGCAACAGCGGCCGCTTGGAGCGCGGCCCCGAGGACGGCCATGATCGACGCGCGATTGTGGCACCCGGTCAGCGCGTCGCTGGTGGCGCGCACCTCGAGCTCGGTGCGCAGCCGCGTGCGCTCGGTGACGTCAGAGACGCACACGATCCCGCCGGCGGGCCGACCCGACGAGTCGGTGAGACCCCGAAGCGCGAACTCGAGCACGCGCATCGCGCCGTCGACGGCCATCCTGACCTCGAGCTCCGCGTCCCGGCTGCCGTCCAGCATGGCGGTCACCGCGGGGTCGAGGCGGGGCCATTCGTCGGCCAGGACCGTGGCGAACTGCTCGTCGAACGTCGTCCCGGCCGGCAGCCCGAGCATCTCCTCGAGGCGCCCGTTGGCGTGAACGATCCGCCGCCGCGCATCGAGCTGGATGACCACCTCCGGCAGCGCGTCGGTCAACCTGCGCAACAGCTGCTCGCTCGCTCGCAGCGCCTCGAGCGCGGCCATCTCCTCGGAGATATCGATGATCTCAGTGAGGATGTCGCCGTGGTCGGGATCATCGAGTCGATTGGTGTTGATGGTCTCGACCCACAGGATCGACCCGTCTCCGCGGCGGTAACGACCGCGCCAGCGATGCACCTGCCCGGGGCTGGCGAGCATCTCCATCCAGTTGCCGATGGCCGTGGGATGGTCCTCGGGCACGATGACCTCGACCGATGAGTGACCGAGGATCTCGTCGATCGGTCGCCGCAGCATCAGGGGCAGGGCGTCGTCCGTTTGGATGATGATGCCGCGTTCGTCACGCCGCACGCGCGCCAGCCTCGGCGTCGTGTCCGTCGCCGGTCCGAGGTCGGCGGCCGTTCCGGTCGTGGAGTCGGGGACGATGATGCCCAGGATTACGCCGTGGACATCGCGCAGATCGACGAAGCTGAACGTCGCGCCGTCGCCCGTAACGAGCCGGACCGCCGCTCGCCCAAGACCCGTATCGATCAGGCGCAGCCAGCCGTCGACCACGGCCTTGCGGTCGCGCGGATGGACCAGATCCACGCCGGACCGGCCTTCGAGCCGGGGGCACCCGGCGAGCTCAGGGAGCTCGGGGGTGGTGGTGAACAAGCCCGTCTCCTCGATCGCGACCACGCTCGGCCTGGGCTCGCGGTCGAGGAGGCGGCGCAACGCCTCGAGGCGCGTGGGAAGGTCATGATGAACGGCCAGGGCCATACCGCCATCTTGCCCCAGACCACGAGCGCGCGGCAGCCCCCATTCGGGCTATGCGGTTCGGTGGTCGGGCCTGCCCTCGGATGACGCCCGGAGGTTGCGGGGGCGCCGACACGAATGGCCCTCGGTCGGCTGCGCCTCAGGCCTCGAACGACTGATGCCGGCGCAGGCTGCTGGAGGGCCTCGTCCGGTCCTCGCGGAGCGCGTCGAGAACGTCGATCGACACCCCGACGAGGATGACTGCGGCGAGGGCAACGACGGCGATGCCCAGGCCGACGGGTGCATCGAGCACGACGGCCACGAACAGGGATGCCATCGCCGTCGCCAGCATCGCGGCCTGGACGAGCACGCGAGCGAAGCCAGGGTAGGCGCGGCCGGCGCGCATGGCGGCTCGCTCGCGGGCGTCCCAGACGGACCATCGCCAGCCGCCGACCCGGGCGAGGAGCTGGAACAGGATCACGATGGCCCCGCCGCCGATCGCGGTCCGGGCGACCTGGTCGTACACCAGGATGGCGACGACCGGAGCCACGACGAAAGCGATGACGAGGACCATCGCGACGATCATGCGGGTTGCGTCCACGAGGTCGGCCAGCCCGGTCGCGCGGTCCCCGAGCCCCATCAGGAACACGCTCAGCAGGAGCGCGCCCACGAGCAGGATCACGGCCGCGGCGGCGGTGGCCAGCAGGCCCTCGCCGACGACCTTCGCCACATCGCTCGAGCCGAGCACGAACTGGATCGCCGCGGCGACCAGGGCGAGCGCCACCAGCCCGCCGGCCATCCAGGGCAGACCGTCGAGCAGTCGACTCATCCAGGTTGGGTGCGAGTCCCTGGTCCAGGGGTATGGCCGCTCGGGTGGCGCCTTGAGCGCGAACGCCGTCGACCCGACGATCGCGGCAGCAAGGAGCCACACTCCGGCCTCGGCGGCGAACCGCCAGGGGTCTTCCTGCTCCAGGTGGAGCCCACGCAGCGTCTCGACCGCCCGAGCCACGACATCGGCTCCGGGGATCCATGCGAAGGCCTCAGCGACCAGGTCTGCCACTCGCCACGAGAACGTCGTGCCGAGCGCGACGGCGAGCACGATGGCCGCGAACGGCGCCGCCAGAGCCACCTGGCGCCACAGGGAAAGGAGCGACAGCCGGCGGCGACGCCGGTTGGACCAGGGCACGCCCGCCGCCTCGCTCTCGAACAGGCTCCGGCCGTCCCCGCGCCCCTCGAGCAGGCGCAGCACGGGGATCAGGAACTCCTCGTCGTTGTCCCAGTACCCGCCGTGGTCGCCGAGGAACGAGAGCTGGTTCCAGGTGGCGTGGCTGCGGACCCGGTCGTGCAGCTCGGCCTCGCCGGCAGATCGCTCGGGGAATGCGAGCACCCCCACCGGCGCCGGATCCTGCGAGGCCCAGAAGTCGTCCCAGCGAAGATGCTCGTGGCGAGCCAGGACATCGGCGTACAGGCGGTCGTACTGGACCGAGGCCTCCGCCGCGTGCTCGTTGTGCTCGCCGGCCGTCAGCCGCCAGGCGAGGTTGAGGCCCTCGCCGAGCGTGATCAGCCGGTCCACGCGCACCCGCTCGGGAGCGAGGTCGGCGAGGGTCATGGCGCTCACGATCGCGCCACCCGAGTGGGCGACGATCGCGAGCTCGGCGCAATGGGTGGCGGCCAGGCCGTCGAGCGCGTCCACCAGCCGGCCGCGAACGCTCGCGGCCTGTGCCGAGTCCGTGAGCAGCACGTAGACGTCGCCGAACCAGTCCAGCACGAAGCCGTCCAGGGGTCGCGTGAGCGCGCCGTCCTTGAACGGCCCGATGGGGAGCAGCTTCTCGACCGTCCGGAGCGCCCCGTACAGGACGAGCAGCAGCGCTGACACGGCCTGGAGATATACGCCGCCGGCGCCCGACTGCGCCCGTCGCAGCGCGGGACCTCCGGGCGGCGCCGACCGACCGGCCGGCGGACCGGGTGTCGCGTCCTCCTCGACATCGCCCGAGCCCGTGCGCCGCAACGCGTGGGGCTCGACCGACGGCCGGAGCCTCGGGTCGTGCACGCCCCTGCGGCGCGTCAGGATGGCCTCCAGGATCCGCCGGATCGCCCCGTGCGGCCCAAGCCAGTCGGCCATCTGGGCGAAGGTGGGCGGGCGGACGCGGTGCGCCCACCAGGCCTCGGTCATCACCCAGTGCTGCTCCGGAAGGTCGGTGCCGTCGATCGTGACGGCGGGCAGCTGGACCTCGATGAAGCGGGTCCCCGACGGACCCGCGTCGAGCTGGACGTCGATCACCGGATCGGCCGACGCGCCATGCCGTACGCGGGCATCGACGATCTCCCGGACGATCGCTTCGCCCCAGTCCAGCAGGGTCTCGCCTGCTTGCTGCGATCCGATGCCGTGGACGAAGACGATTCCCACGTGGCGGCACGCCGTCGGATCGCCGCACCGGAGCTCGAGGCCATGATCGTGGGCACGTTCGTCGCCGCCTGTCCCGGCCTCGTTCGAACCTGAGGCACGCGACCCGCGAACGCCCTGCCAGCGTCTCATCGATCGCAGGCTACCAACGGCGTCAACGTGGGCCGCGGCACGGGGGGCCGCGGCACGCACGACGAGCTCCTGGCTGGACGGGTCGAACCGGCTCGTCTGCCCGATGCCGCTCGATGGTGGACACTGCACGTCTCATGAACGGGCTCGAGATCGAGATCCAGCCCGTCGGCGGTCCCGTCGACCGTCGCCGAGCGCGCCTGGTCCGGGTCGCCGCGCTGGTGGCGGCGCTGGTCGTCGTGGCCGGCTTGCTGCTCGCCGCGGGCATCGTGCCGTTCCGCGGGGGCCCGGTGACGCACCCCGACCGGATCGCCGTGGTGGATGCCGCGGGCGACCTGGCCACGGTCGCCGCGAACGGGTCGGACCGTCGCGACCATCCCGTCGAGGGCGCGACCTTCGAGTTCCCCGCCTGGTCTCCCGGCGGCACCCGCCTCGCCGCGATCGGCGGTGACGGCACCCGGGGCGCCGTGTATGTGTTCGATGAGGGCACGAGCGCCCCGCGATCGGCGGCGCCGACCATCGTCTATCCGTCCTCGACCGCGTATCCCATCTACGCGTCCTGGTCGCCGGATGGGCAGCGGATCGCGATCCTCACCAGCGAGAACGACGGGCTCGCGCTGCGGATCGTCGCGGCAGACGGCAGCACGTCTGCGGGCATCGTGTATCGCGGCCGGCCCCTGTACTGGGATTGGGTGGACGACGCGCATCTCCTGATCCACAGCGGTGTCGCCGGGCCACAGGCATTCGTTGGCGAGGTGGCGTTGGACGCGACGACCTCGCACGTGGTTGGTGGTGCACCCGGGCCGTTCCAGGCGCCAGGCGTGTCCGCGGATGGCGCCTATGTCGCGTACGTGACGACATCGTCAGCCACACCGGCCGCCGTGGTGGTCGAGGGCCGGACGGACCGCACATGGGTGCGGGCACCGGTCCAGGGGGCGAGCGCCCTCGGCTGGAGCCCGGCGGGCAACCAGCTCGCGTACACCGCGCCGACCACGGACAACGGCGTGCCGTTCGGCGCTCTCAACGTCCTGGACGTCCGATCCGGCGCCACCCGAACCTTGCTCGACGGCCTCGTGGTCGCCTACTTCTGGGCTCCGGACGGGCGGACGATCGCCGCCATCCGGATCGTGCCCGCCGGGGGCGCCACCGCGGCCCTCACCCCGATCACCGCCGCCACCTCGACGGAGCTGCAGCTCGCGCTGGTCGATGTCGCGACCGGCAACCCGATCCGGGCGCTGTCGATCCAGTTGCCGGACCTCATCTCCGGCCAGTTCGTGCCGTTCTTCGACCAGTACGCCCACAGCCACCGGGTGTGGGCGCCCTCAAGCGATGCGGTGGTCCTGCCGTTGGTGGACAGCTCCGGCGCCTCCCACATCACGGTCATCCCGCTGGACGGCTCGGCGCCACGCGTGATCGCGGACGGCGTTGCGGCATTCTGGAGCCCGTAGGCCCGGGGCACTTGCCTGGCGCGCGATGATTCGCGGGCGAGGCCAAGGGCCGCGCGCGGCAAGGGCCTCGGACGGGAAAGGGGCGTGATGGACATCGCACTCGTCCACGGCGCATACCACGGCGCCTGGTGCTGGCAGTCGGTGCGACCCGAGCTCGAGCGGCTGGGACACCGCGTCATCGCCATGGATCTGCCGATCTCCGACCCCTCGCTCGGTGCCGCGGACTACGCGACCACGGTGGAGGCGGCCCTCGACGCCATCCCCGATCCCGCGGGTGCGCCCGTGCTCGTGGGTCATTCGATGGGTGGGCTCGTGGTCCCCCTGGTGGCCGCGCGCAGACAGGTCCACCGTCTGGTGTTCCTGGCGGCGTTCCTGCCGTCGCCTGGCAAGAGCGCGAACCGGCAGCGCGAGGAGGAGTCGATCGACGGCCGCGCGGAGCTGACCAGCGCCGAGTGGACAGATCTCGGCGAGGACGTCTGGATGATCGGACCGCGCACCGCAACGGAGCTGTTCTTCCACGACGTGCAGCGCAGCATCGCGAGGTGGGCGACCGATCGTCTGCGGGCACAGGCCTATCGGGTGATGGTCGAGACGACGCCGCTCGCAGCGTGGCCGGACGTCGCGTGCGAGTCCATCGTGTGCGCGGACGACCGGGCCATCAATCCCGACTGGGTGCGAGCGGCTGCCCGCGATCGCCTTGGGGTTGAGCCGATGGAGCTGCGGGGAGGGCACTCGCCGTTTCTCAGCCGGCCGGCCGAGCTGGCCCGGGCGATCGACGGACTGCTCTGAGTGAGCTCAGGCGGCGGGCTCGTCCGCTCCGGCCGGCTGGAGGACCGGCGGGATGGCCTCGGCGGGCTCGGGCTTGGGCGATGACCGCCGGGTCGCCAGCGTCGAGCCCAGGATGACCAGCGTGAAGCCAGCCCCCATCGCGATCGTCAGCGTCTCGCTCAGGACCAGGACGCCCAGGAGTGCGGCGACGGCCGGGTTGACGTAGGTGATCACGGTCGCCCGAACGGGGCCGATCTCGCCGATCAGCGCGGCGAAGAGCAGGAACGCGACCGCGGTGCATACGACACCCAGGATCAGGACCGACCACAGCACGTTGGTGCTGGGAACGGCCGACGGCCAGGTGAGCGCGGCAAACGGGACGTAGACGAGCGCGGACAGCGCCAGCGAGACGGACATCACGCCGAGCGCCGGCAGGCCGGCCAACCGGCGGACCAGGATGAACGGCCCGACCGCGTACCCGACGACGACGACGCCGACCTCCAGCAGGGCGACCGCGTTCGAGGCCTGGAAGTCCCCACCCACGATCGCGGCGACCCCGGCCAGCCCGATGAGCAGCCCGATGGCCGCCTTCCCGGACATCTGGTCCGCGCTGCGGGTCAGGATCGCCAGCACCGCACCCACGAGCGGTACGCCCGCGACGAGCAGCCCGGCGAGGGAGCTCGAGATCTGCTGCTCCGCCGACGCCAGGAACATCCACGGGATGGCGATCTCGACGGCCGCGAAGGCGACCACCCATCGCCAGCGAGCCAGGACCGCGCGCAGGTCGATCCGCATCAGCGCGATCGGCAGCAGGATCAGGGTCGCGACCCCGGTTCGCAGGAAGACGAACGTCGCCGGCTCCAGCTCGGCGACGGCAACCCGGATGAGCAGGTAGGGGACGCCCCAGATGACGGACATCGACCCGAACAGCAGCAGCCCGCGCCGGCTCACGCGTCCGCCTCCGGTCCGGCCGCCCTCGGTGCTTGACTCACGGCGGCGATCTTCGCAGAGTTGGCGGCCATACGCGAACAGGCGAACCTGACCGCACATGACCTTTGTTCCGGTGCCCGAGGCGTGGACGAGCCGGTATCGTTGCAGCCCAAGATGACCTCGGCCCTGCCGCCCCGCGTGCACCTCCGGTCCCAACCGGCGTTGAGCGGCCTGGTAGTCATCACGGCCGCCCGCGTGCGTGGGCCGGACGTGGTCGACCGGGCTGACTCCGGGCGGACCCTCCAGGTCCAGCGGGTGTTCACGATCCCGTGACCATCCGGCCGTTCCACAGCGCAGACGGGGAGGCGCTTCGGGCGCTATGGGCGTCGGTCGACTTCCGGCTGCTCGGGGACGACGATGCCGGCCTGGCCAGGTTCGCGGTGCGAAACCCGGGGCTGTTCCTGGTCGCCGAGGAGGGGGGTGCGATCGTCGGCTCGGCGATGGGCGCATGGGACGGACGGCGAGGCTGGCTGTATCACGTCCTGGTCGTGCCCGGGCACCGGCGGCAGGGCCTCGCATCGACGATGGCCGAGCGCCTCGAGGCGGGCCTCCGGGACCTGGGCTGTCCACGTGTGCTGGTGATGGTCGAAGCCGACAACCCCGACGGCCTGGCGTTCTGGGTCGCGCGCGGGTACGAGCTCCGTGACACCTATCAGCTGGGCAAGAACCTGTGATGCCGGACTGATCTCGGCCGCCTCGGACGGATGAACCGCGATCGTCTGACCGCTCGCGCTCCGTGCCTGCGCCTCCCGTTTGGCCGCACAATGACACCATGTCGAGCGACTCGGCCGCAGCGCGATATCACCTCGACCGGTTCGTCGCTGCCCAGGATCAGACGTACGCGGGTGCGCTGGCCGAGCTGCGTCGCGGCCACAAGACCGGGCACTGGATCTGGTTCATCTTTCCGCAGGTCGCGGGCCTCGGTAACAGCGAGATGTCACGGTTCTACGCGATCGCGTCGCTGGACGAGGCGCGAGCGTATCTCGCACATCCGGTGCTCGGCGCGCGGCTGCGGGAGTGCGCCGGGGCGTTGCTCGCGGCCGAGGGCCGCCGGGCCGAGGGGATCCTGGGACCGGTCGACGCGATGAAGGTCCGCTCGAGCATGACGCTGTTCCGCCGGGCGGCGCCCGCCGAGCGGCTGTTCTCGGACGTGCTTGACCGGTTCTACGGCAGCGTCACCGACGCGGCGACAGAAGAGCGACTGGGCCCACCGGTCGATCGATCGTAGCGGGATCAGCAGGAGGCGAGCGTGGCGGACTTCGAGCGAACGACCACCGTGGGCGTCGGTGGAGACGCGGCCTTCGCGTTCCTCTCGGATCCCTCTCGTGTATCGGACTACGTGTCCACCATGGCCCTCGAGGACTCGACGGCGGTCGATGGTGACCCGGCCGCGGAGCCCGAGGGGTACGAGGCCGTCGCCGAGGCTCACTTCCTGGCGGACGCGTCGACGCGCCGGATCGAGTGGGGGCTGCCGGGCGAATCCTACGAAGGCTCGATGACGGTCACCCCGGGGACGGCCAGCACCTCGCAGGTCACCGTCCGGCTTCATCTCCGCGACGACGTGGACGCAGCTGCCGTGGATCGAGTCCTTGACCAGTCGATCCGCAGCCTCCAGCGCCTGCTCTCGGGGCGCTGATCGGGTCGCTCGACCGGAGATCCCGCGACGGCGCCCGCTGCGTGGCGCCGCCGCGACTCGGGGCTACTGCTCCAGCAGGGCTGCCAGCTGCCTGTGGACGGAGCCCGCCTGGACGACCAGCTCGGCCCGCACAGCGTCATCGAGCGGCGTCGACGCATCGAGGGCAGCCACCGTCGCGAGCACCTGGTCGGCGTCACGCAGCGCCGCCACGTAGGGCTCGACCGCCTGGACCTCGATCGACACGATCGTCGGCGCGAGCGCCTGCCGCAGCTGCGGGCGGAGCGTCGACAGGGCCGCCTGCCCCGCGATCGTGCGCGGCATCGTCGCCTCGCGCTCCGGCACCCTCGGGTCACGCTCCGCCATCGGATCACCTCGTCGGCTGTTGATAGGGGCTATCGGCTCAGGTCTCCCAGTATCCGACCGCGGCCAACCCATCCGCATCCGCCCGCGCCATCGGGGCCCGAACGGCCCTGGTGCCGGCCGGGCAACGGCGACCGCCGTCGCCCGGCTCGGGGTACCCACCGACACGGACCTGCCGCTCCGGGTGCAGAAGGAGCACTACCCGCCGATCGACACCCTGGTGTTCCCGCCCCGAACCAGCTGACGCAGGATCGTCGCCAGGCGCTCGCCAGCCCACCATCGCTACGATGGACCCATGTCCCGACTGACGTACCCCACGGCCCCGACCGCCGACCAGGTCGACGACTATCACGGCACCCGGATCGCCGACCCGTACCGACCGCTCGAGGACAGCGATGCATCCGCGAGCCGGGCGTGGATCGCCGCCGAGAACGAGCTGACGGACCGCGTCCTCGGCCACCTCCCGGCGCGACCGGCGATCCGCGACCGGCTGGCCCAGCTGTGGGACAACCCGCGCGCGGGCGCCCCGTGGCGCCGGGGCAGCCGATGGTTCCAGCTCCGCAACACGGGCCTCCAGGATCAGGACGTGCTGTGGACCGCCGACGGCGCCGAAGCCGAGGGCCGCGTGCTTGTGGATCCCAACCGCCTGAGCGACAAGGGGACCACCACGCTGGCCGCGGCCGACGTCTCGGATAGCGGTGAGCTCGTGGCCTGCGCCACCAGCGACGCCGGCTCGGACTGGAGGACCTGGACGGTGCGCCGCGTTGCCGGCGGGGAGGAGCTGCCGGACCAGGTGACGTGGAGCAAGTCCGATTCGGCCGCGTGGACCGAAGACGATGCGGGCTTCTTCTACGGCCGCTTTCCGGAGCCACCCGCGGATGCCGCCTACGATGCCCCCAACCGCAACATGGAGCTTCGCTATCACCGCCTCGGCACAGACAACGCCGAGGACGTCCTGGTGTTCGCGACACCCCACGAGCCCGAGTGGTTCTTCGAGGCCGGGGTGCTGGACCGGGGTCGGCTGCTGGTGCTGACCACCCAGCGGGGCACCGACCCCGAGAACCGCATCTACGTCGCGGACCTCACGCATGGCGTGGACGCCGCCGTGGTCCGTCCCCTGCTCGATGCCGCGGATGCCAGCTACCGGGTGATCGATGTGATCGAGGGCACCCTGTATCTGCTGACCAACCGCGGGGCGCAGCTCGGCCGGGTCATCGCCGTGGAAGTCGCGGACCCCGGCCATCCCCGCGAGATCGTCCCCGAAGGGGAGGACACGCTGGAGCATGTGAGCCTGGTCGGCGATCGGCTGGCGGCGCTGTACCTTCACCACGCCCACCACCGGCTCGCGATCTTCGAGCTGGACGGGCGCTTCGTCGCCGACGTCGCCCTGCCCGCGATCGGGATGGTCACGGACCTTGCGGGCCGCCGCGAGGACGGGGAGCTGTTCGTCACCTTCGAGAGCTTCCGGGCACCCGCCATCGTGCTGGCCGTCGCGATGGCCGACGGCAGCGTGCGCGAGGTCCGGCGACCCTCGCTCGCCTGGGATCCGGAAGACCTCGAGACCGAGCAGGTGTTCGTGGTCTCGGAGGACGGGACGCGGGTGCCGCTGTTCCTCACCCACCGGCGGGACGTCTCACCGACCGGCGACGTGCCCACCCTGCTCTACGGGTACGGTGGGTTCCAGATCCCGATCGGTCCGACGTTCAAGCCGGAGTGGCTCGCCTGGATGGAGCGTGGCGGGCTGCTGGCGGTCGCATCGCTCCGCGGGGGAGGGGAGTACGGCCAGGCCTGGCACGACGACGGGCGCCTGGCCAACAAGCAGCACGTGTTCGACGACTTCGCGGCCTGCGCCCGGTGGCTGGCGGCCTCGGGTTGGACGCGAGCCGGCCGCATCGGGATCACCGGCAGATCGAATGGCGGCCTGCTGGTGGGGGCCAGCCTCACCCAGCACCCCGAGCTGTTCGGGGCAGCGGTCCCCGAGGTGGGCGTCATGGACATGCTCCGCTTCCACCGCTTCACGATCGGCTGGGCGTGGACGAGCGACTACGGGTCGGCGGACGATCCGGAGCAGCTTCGCTGGTTGCTCGCATACTCACCGCTCCACAACATCCGGCCCGGCGTCGCCTACCCGCCGACGCTGGTGACGACCGGCGACCATGACGACCGCGTCGTGCCGGGTCACTCGCTCAAGTTCGCGGCGGCCCTCCAGGCGGCGCAGGCGAGCGAAGCGCCGATCCTCGCCCGGATCGACACCGATGCGGGACACGGCGCGGGCAAGCCCGTGAGCAAGCTGATCGATGAGCGCGCCGACGTGCTCGCCTTCCTGGAGATGGCCCTCGGCGTCGATGCAGGCGCCGCCGATCGGTGACCGCGAGCCTGCCGGGGGCGGCAAGCACCGGCCAGCGTCTCAGGGGGTCACGGACAGCCGGATCGTCGCCCGCAGCTCGTCCGGCCCGCCGCAGGCGGCGATGCTGAGCGCGACCGCAAGGGTGGGAAGGATCCGCCGGCGCTCCATCGTGAGCCCCCCTTCCTCGACTCAGTGTCAGGCGTCCTGGCCCATGCTCCAGATCGTCCAGTACTGCGTTCGCAGCCGGCGCGGCTGCTCGAGCACGGTCCGGATCGCGAATGCGATGTCCTCCGGTCGCAGGAACGTCTCGAGCTCCGGCATCCCCTCGTAGCGACCGGCGCCCATCGCGAACTCCGTCAGCGTCCCGGCCGGGCCGATCGTCGTGACCCGGATGCCCTTGTCGCGCAGCTCGCGATCGAGGGCCCCCGCGAGACCCACCTGGGCGAACTTCGTCGCCGCATAGACCGCCTCGTCGGCATTGCCCCGGAACCCGGCCACCGAGGCCACGATCACGATGTCACCTGCACCCGTCTCGACCATGTGCGGAACGGCCGCCCGGACCGGCCAGACCGTGCCCGCGACGTTCGTGTCGATCATCGTCCTGAGCACCTCGTCGGTGTGATCGAGGATCCCGCCGTACATCCCGATGCCCGCGTTCGCGACCAGCGCGTCGAGGCGCCCGAACCGCTCCAGCGCCGTCGCCACCAGGCGGCGCCCGTCGTCGGGCGAGCGCACGTCCATCTCCACCGCGATCGCCTGGCCCGGGTGCTCACGCTCGATCGCATCGAGCCGCTCCTTGCGTCTGGCGCCAAGCACGACGCGGGCGCCGGCGCCGATCAGCTCCTTCGCCGTGGCACGGCCGATGCCGGCACTTGCCCCGGTGATGACCACGACATGGTCCTGCAGAGGTTCCATGCTCTCCTCCATTGCCCCTGTCTGGTCGGCGTCGGTCGATGCCTCCGATGCACCGCATTGTGCCTCCTGACCGACGGTCTCGGGCGCCGACTGGCGCAGACTGACAATGGGGAAGGCGCACTCGAAGGCGACCTTGTCGCGGCGGCTCTCGTGGCGATCGCTTCACGCTGACGCCACGATCGTCCTGAGGGTCTCCAACGGGCACCGACAGAGTCTCCACCACCCATCCGGGGTGTCAAGCGCCTGAGTTGGCCGTCGGTCTCGCGGCCGTCGGACCCGGTTCGCGCCGGAAATCGCCGTCGGCGGCCGGCCAGTGGCCGGAAAGCCGATCCCTGACACGATGGCTCCGGATCGGTCATGCTGCGCGGGCCAGCGTCCTACCTTGAGGTGCATCATCCATGGCCCGACAGCGGTTCGAGTCGAGCGTGACGGCGGTCTCCTGGATCCCATCCGAGGCCATCGAGGGCGCCCCCAAGCTCCCGTTCGAGCTCGGCATCACGCACTATGACCAGGTTCCACCCGAGCGCCTCGACGACCTCGAGGAGCTGCGTCGGACCGACCGGTTCCGGGAGGCGAACGAGCTGCGGGCGTTCATCGAGGTCGAGGGCGGCCAGATCGTCGGCCAGGGCTACAGCGGAGGGGGCCATATCGGCGCCACCACGGTGCGCGTGGGCCCTGCCTCGATCCGGTTCCCCGCGGTTCACCTGCCTGACATCCGGCACGAGCCCGAGGTCGGACCGACCTCCGTCCGCTTCGTGCAGACGGTCGGCGGGCGGATGGGGCTGCCGACGCCGCGACCGGTCTCGCGCAAGCCGTTCGTCCAGTTCTGGCCGTCGATCGCCTGGTCAACGCTGGAGCTCACGCTCAACGCCGACGGGACGTCCAGCCGGGGCCTCGTGGGCGCAAGCCCGTTCCCTCGTCACTGGGTATACGACGACGACGGCGAGCTTATCCAGAAGTCCGGGCTGGTCGACTTCAAGAAGTGGTTCAACGAGGCGTTCGGTGATCAGACGCCGTGGGGCAGCACGGACTCGCCGGCCGTTGTCAGCGCGGTGGAGTCCGCGATGGAGCGGCGGGTGTCGGCGGCGATCATGCACGGCGGCTCCAAGCCCACCGTCAAGACCCTCGAGGTCGGCGAGAACCTCATCACCCAGGGCGAGCAGGCGACGGACGTGTACCTGGTCCTCGACGGCATGCTGGTGGTCGAGGTCGACGGTCGCGAGGTTGCCGAGATCGGCCCCGGCGCGGTCGTGGGGGAGCGGGCAGCGCGTGAGGGCGGCATCCGCACCGCCACGCTGCGGGCAACCACCCGAGCCCGTGTGGCCGAGACCAGGCCCGATCAGGTCGACCCCATCGACCTCGCAGCCGTGTCCGATACGCATCACCGCGAGGACGCCGCGGTGGGCTGACCCACCTCGGCAGACATGGGGGATCCGCGCACCCTCCCCCGGGAGCCGCCGTCAGGGGGGATGACGCGAGGCAGGGGCAGCCGACGCTGGCGAGCCCGAACGCGCGCCCGCCATCCGCGCGCCAGGGAGACCCGCGCTCGCTACCCTTGACCAATGCCCGCCGAGTTCATCTACACCACCTACCGGCTCGCCCGGCATTACCCGCCGGACCGCACCGTCCTCGAGGCCATCTCGCTCTCGTTCTATCCGGGCGCCAAGATCGGGGTCATCGGGCCCAACGGAGCAGGCAAGTCCAGCCTGCTCCGGATCATGGCCGGGCTCGACGACGGGTTCACCGGCGAGGCACGCCTGACCCCGGGGTTCACCGTCGGCCTGCTGCCCCAGGAGCCGCAGCTGGATCCGGCCAAGGACGTCCGCGGCAACGTGCTCGACGGCGTCCGCCCGCTCCAGGACCTGCTCGACCAGTACAACGCCATGATGGCCAGGTGGGCGGAGCCCGACGCCGACTACGAGGCGATCGGCGCCGAGCAGAGCGCGCTCGAGGACCGGATCAACGCGGCCGACGCCTGGAACGTCGAGCGCAACGTCGAGATCGCGATGGAGGCGCTGCGCTGCCCTCCCGACGAAGCGGATGTCGCGACCCTCTCCGGTGGCGAGCGTCGCCGCGTCGCCCTCGCGCGGCTCCTCCTCCAGCACCCGGACCTGCTCCTCCTCGACGAGCCCACCAACCACCTCGACGCCGAGTCGGTCGAGTGGCTCGAACGGTTCCTCGACGAGTACGCCGGCACCGTCGTCGCCGTCACCCACGATCGCTACTTCCTGGACAACGTGGCCAAATGGATCCTCGAGCTCGATCGGGGCCGCGGGATCCCGTTCAGCGGCAACTACTCCAGCTGGCTCGAGCAGAAGCTGGAGCGCCTGGCCGGCGAGCAGAAGCAGGCCGACGCGCGTCAGCGGACGCTCGCGCGTGAGCTCGAGTGGGTGCGCATGGGCGCCAGGGCGCGCCAGGCCAAGGGCAAAGCCCGGCTGTCGGCCTACGAGCAGCTGCTCGCCGAGGCCAGCGACGCGAGGACGACCGCGCGCGAGCTCGAGATCGCGATCCCGCCCGGACCCAGGCTGGGCGATCAGGTCATCGAGGTCGCGAACCTGCGCAAGGGCTACGACGACCGGCTGCTGATCGAGGATCTGACCTTCTCCCTGCCGCGATCCGGGATCGTCGGGATCATCGGCCCCAACGGGGCGGGCAAGACCACCCTGTTCCGGATGCTCGTGGGCCAGGAGCCGCCCGATGCCGGGTCGATCACCGTCGGCGACACGGTCGCGATGAGCTACGTCGACCAGAGTCGGGACGAGCTACGGGCGGACCGAACCGTGTTCGGGGAGATCACGGACAACGTCGAGCTGATCAGGGTCGGCAACCGCGAGGTGCCGGCTCGCGCGTACGTCAGCAGCTTCAACTTCCGCGGCTCGGATCAGCAGAAGCTGGTCGGGACGCTGTCCGGCGGCGAGCGCAATCGGGTGCACCTGGCCAAGCTGCTCCAGACCGGCGGCAACCTTCTTCTCCTCGACGAGCCCACGAACGACCTGGACGTCGACACCCTGCGGGCGCTCGAGGCCGGCCTGGAGTCGTTCCCGGGCTGCGTCGTCGTCATCAGCCACGACCGCTGGTTCCTGGACCGGATCGCGACCCACATCCTGGCCTTCGAGGGGGACAGCCAGGTCCGCTTCTTCGAGGGCAGCGTGACCGACTACGAGGCGTTCCGCCACAAGGAGCTGGGCGCGGCCGCGGACCAGCCGCATCGGATCAGGTACAGGCGGCTGGCGGCGTAGGGACGACCAGCCACCGCCCGAGCGCCTCGATGCCATCCGCGTTATTGGCGGTCGTGCCCGGATTGCTGCGGTGCGACCCGGTCGGAACCCGGTGCGCGACCTCAGGCGGCGAGGACGCTGTCCACGCGGATGACCGGCGGACGCTCGAAATGCTTCTTGACCGCGCACTGCTCGGCCGATCGGACGACCGCGTCCGCGTACTTCGCGGGAAACCCCTCGGGCAGCTCGATGGTGACCTGGATGTCGTTGACCAGCCGCGTCGTCGGGTCCACCTGCATCCGCTGGACGAGGCGGATGCCCTCGGTCGGGATCCCACGCTGCCGGCAGAAGCCGAGCACGTAGATGCCGGCACATGTCCCGATCGTCGACAGGAACGTCGCGAACGGCGTCGGTGCAGACCCGTCGCCACCGCCCGTCGGCGGCTGGTCGGTCGGTATCACGAACCCGCCGAAGTGTGCGTCCACGCGCGACCCACCCGGGAAGTCGATGGTCATATCCATTTGTCAGAACCTCGTCATGTTCCTGCCGCCACCGGTCGTTCGACCGGCGGGGCGGTTGGTCAGGTCGTGTGGGCAGCCCAGCCAGCGTATCCGCACCTTGCATCATTGCGCAAGTACGCATGTGCCTGAAACTTCGGCAGCCGATGGGGGCCCGGTGGGGAAGACCACCTAGACTGACCTCGTGATCTCGGATCCGCGACCCACCGCGTCCCGCCTGCTCGTCGACTGCCTCGCGGCCGAAGGCTGCGAGTGGGTGTTCTCGGTCCCGGGCGAGGAGACGATGGACATCCTCGATGCCCTCGCCGATGACGATCGGGTACGGCACGTCACCACCCGGCACGAGCAGGGCGCCGCATTCATGGCCGACGTGTACGGGCGGTTGACGGGGCGCTGCGCGGTCGCGATGGCCACCCTCGGACCGGGCGCGACGAACCTCGTCACCGGCATCGCCGACGCGCACCTGGATCGCGCGCCGATGGTCGCGATCACCGGCCAGACCGGCTCGGACAAGCTTCACAAGGAGTCCCACCAGCTGGTGGACATCTCCCGAATGCTGGAGCCGGTGACCAAGTGGACGACCCGGGCGGGGCGTGCGGACACGATCCCCGAGACGGTTGCCAGGGCCTTCCGGCTCGCCCGCCTGGAGAAGCCGGGTCCCACCCACATCGAGCTGCCTGAGGACATCGCCGCGTCGGGCGTGGACCCGGGGGTCCAGCCGCTCCCGCCGTCGCGCGCCTACTTCCCCGAGCCCACCGATGAGGCGATCGCCCACGCCGCATCGCTCATCGCCGCCTCCACACGCCCGATCGTGCTGGCGGGGAACGGCGTCCTCCGCCAGCACGCCGCCGACGCCATGCGGGCGTTCGCACGCGGCCTCCACGTGCCCGTTGCCGAGACGTTCATGGGCAAGGGCGCGATGGACGACCGATCGCACCTGTCGCTGATGGCCGTGGGGCTCCAGGCGCGCGACCACGTGCTGACCGGCTTCGATCGTGCGGATCTGGTCATCTGCGTGGGCTACGACCTCGTGGAGTACGCCCCGTCGCGCTGGAACCCCGACGGGTCCAAACGGATCATCCACATCGACACGCAGCCGGCCGAGGTGGATGCCTCCTACCGCCCGGCCGTCGAGCTGATCGGCGACATCGATGGGTCGCTCCGCTGCCTGCTCGAGGCGGTCGAGCCGCTGGGGATCAACGGGCGGAGCGCATCGGAGCGTCACGCGTCGCAGGAGACGCTGGTCAACCTGGACCTGCGCCAGCACCTGCTCGAGGACCTCCGGGCGTTCGAGGACGACGATGCGCCGGTCGTGAAGCCGCAGAAGGCGATCCTGGATCTGCGCCGGGCGCTTGCCCCGCACGACATCGTGGTCTCCGACGTCGGTGCCCACAAGATCTGGGTCGCGCGGCTGTACCAGGCGTACGAGCCGAACACGGTCATCATCAGCAACGGCTTCGCGTCGATGGGGATCGCGCTGCCGGGTGCGATCGCCGCCTCGCTCGTGCATCCCGACCGTCGGGTCGTCGCGCTGTGCGGGGACGGAGGCCTGCTGATGAACGTGCAGGAGCTCGAGACGGCCGTCCGGCTGCGGGTCAAGACTACCGTCGTGGTCTGGCGGGACGATGCGTACGGGCTGATCGAATGGAAGCAGCGCAACGAGTTCGGCCGGCCGTTCGGGGTGACATTCGGCAACCCGGACTTCGTGGCCCTGGCTCGCTCGTTCGGGATCCCGGCGTTCCGCCCGGCGTCCTCCACGGATCTCGCCGGCTGTCTCTCTGCCGCGCTCGCCGTCGATGGGCCGGCGCTGGTCGAGGTGCCGATCGACTACCGCGAGAACCTGCGTCTCACGGAGCGCCTTGGCGAGCTGGATCCGCGCGCATAGTGCGAGTCGGTCGCGCGAGAACGAGGCGGTCCTGGCAGCGGTGACCAGCATCGATGACGACGCTGCCCGGGTGGGCCAGGATTCGCCCAGCTGACGGCCCCCGATCTCGTCCGCCACCCGCCAGCCGGGTGCTGGGCGAGGTGGCGGCGCGATCACCGTGATCATCGTCATCCTTCTGTCATCGCTGGTGTGGTTGTCTCGCGGAGACAGCCACGCCGGCATGACGCGCGCCACACAACATGATCGCTCCGGTCGGCGCCGGCAGGAAGTCTCGTTCAGCCGGACACGCCACGGACGGAGAGGACTCGCCGCGGCGCATGTCGTCGCCACAGGTTCGGAGGAGAAGGCCGTGTGCGCGTTCCACGCGTCGTCGATCGAGCCCGCCGTCGTCCAGGCCCATGTCGCGCGAAGCCCCTCTGCGCCGGTGATGCTCGCGCGAGTCGCCGTCGTGCTGTTGGCGTCTGCGCTGGCGGCCTGTTCCGGCGATGCAGGTGCCATCGGCACCTCGCAGGCCCCGCCGTCCGTGCCGTCCACCTCGACGATGCCCGCGACGTCCTCGGTCAATCCGTCAAACGTGGCTAGCATGACGCCGTCTTCCGCTCCGTCTTCGGCGCCGCCGTCAGCCGCTCCGTCGGCTCCGTCTGCTGCCCCGGCTGCGATCCTCGGCACCATCGAGGTCGGCTCCGGCCCGTGCGCGCTCGAGACGAGCCCCGATGGGCGGGTGTTCGCGACCCTCTACAACACGGGCGACGTGGTCGAGATCGATCCGGCGACCTCGTCCGTGACGTCGCTCGCCGGGCTCAAGACGAGGATCTGTGGGCTGGCCTGGGCGGGCGACGCCCTGTGGGTGGCCGATCTCAGCGCGAGCGCCGTCGCGGAGGTCGATCCGTCATCGGGGAAGGTCCTGCAGACAACGGCGGTATCCGGTCAGCCGTGGGACGTGCAGCCCGATGCGACCGGGGTGTGGGTGGCGGATCGAGGGCTGCCCGGCGCCGTGCACATCGACGCCGCCACCGGCAAGGTCGACCGATCGGTCCAGACCGGCGCGCTGCCGACCGGCCTGGCGGTGGTCGACGGGCATGCGTGGGTATCCGTGCAGGGCGCGAACGAGGTCGATCGGCTGAACGCGGCCGGGAAGCGGATCGACCTGCGCGTGACCGACGGCCTGGGAGCGCTGCCCACCTGGTTCGCGGACGGTGATGGCGCGCTGTGGGTGACCGACAACAGCGGTAACGTCACCCGGATCAACCCGAGGAGCGGCGCCGTGACCGCCTCGCTGCTGCTGGGCGGGGCGCCTCGCGATCCGGTGTTCGCGTTCGGGGCGCTGTGGGTCGCCAACGGCTCGGACGGCGTTCTGTACCGGATCGACCCGGCCACCAACGCCATCGCGGGGACGGTCCAGCTCGCCACCGGCATCTGGACGGTGGAGCAGATCGGCCAGGAGGTCTGGGTCGAGCAGTACAACGGCAGCCGGATCTTCCGGGTGGATCCGAACCTCGTCCGCTGAGGCTGTCGCCCGGCGTTGCGCTTTCCGGTCAGCGACCGTGGGCGGCAACAACCGCTGGTCCCGGCAGGCTGCCAGGAGACGACGATCATCAGCGGCGACGTCGCCCCGGGGTCGCTCGGCTCAAGCAGGCTCCCGGTCGCGAGCCAGGGACGACGGGGTCAGAGCGGGCTTGGGCGGCGCTCCGACGGAGACGGCGCGTCGACGAGGGCCGAGGCGTTGCGGGTCATGACGACATTCACATGACCGGGCCCGGGCCGTTGGCGGGCGGGATGGCCCTGAGCCACGCCAGAGGCGCCCCGGACAATTGGGACGGTCAGGGTGTCCAGGGCGTCGCGGTTGGTTTCGCACAGAGGGATCCGATGGGTAGACGCAAGCTGCGCAAGGGCGAAGGCATGAGCGTCGGGGTCGCGATCGGCCTGTGCTTCGGTGTCGCGATCATGGCGGCGGCCGGGCCGCTCGGGCTGGTGGCTGGTGTGGCGATCGGCGTTGCCGTCGGAGCGGCCCTGGAGCGCAGCGCCGCCGTCTAGCTCAGCCCGGCGACGTCGTAGCGCAGCGACCGAACCGTGAACTCGCCATACGTGAATGGACCGTCCGGGCGCTCGTAAACAGCCAGGCCGCGTGTTGGCAGGCGAAGCCCGTCCACGATGCGATAGTCGGAGATCGGGGTGCGCCACCGCATCGGGACGAACGATCCCGTGCTGCCGTCCGGCCGATCGTCCGACGAGAAGTCGACCAGCTCATCGCGATCGTTGAACAGCAGCGTCGCTGACACCCGGTGCGGGCCGTTGGTGAGGGTCACCTCGGCGGTGTGATCGTCGACGGGCCTCCACGAGAGGCGATCATCGATGAGGGCTCCGGGCGCCATGAACGTGAGGTCGTTGAGGACGGTCACCGTCTCGGCGGCGCTGATCCCCGGCCCCTTGAGATCGACCACGTTCACGAGCGAGGCGACCCGAACCCGGAACGTGGCCTGCTCCTCGCGGTACAGGTGCAGCGCGCGGACGGGCAAGCCGAACATCCGCGACCGCATGAGGAACAGGCGGGCGGGGCGGCCGAACAGGTTGATCTGCACCGAGCGGGACGGCATGCCCGCGTCGCCAGGCTTGCGCCGCATCAGGGCGCTGCATTCGACGCGCACGTTCTGTGGCAGGGGTCGCCCGACCGCGCCCGATGCGCGGACGTAGCGCTGGACCGGCGGCGGCAGACGCCCGAGATCGGAGTCGGCGAGGACGTGCGCCCGGCCGAGCGGCTGCCGCGCGAGCTCCGCGGCGACCGCCTCAGCGTGCAGGGCATCGAACGATGTCAGCATCGGCACGCCGGTCGCCGCGGAGCGGTCGCGCAGGTGGCGGGCGCCGGGTCGCGCACCTTGCGCGGGCTCAGCGCCCCGGCTGCAGCGATTCGGAGCACGGGCGATCCTCCTCGCGGAAGATCCTTGCAGGGCAGGCGGCCGTACACACGGTCCGCATGTCCCGAGATGACCAGTCTGGCGTGGTGACCAGCGCGGCGATCGGCGGCGTTCGGCTCAATCCTGCGCTGACCCTCCCGAGTCGTCAGCCCAGCACGGCGGAGGTCTCTCTGCAAACCCGTCAATGGGCTGTCGCGCCCGCCAGCCGCTCGCCGGCTTCGATCCTCACCGGCAGCCGGTTCTCGGCCGGCGTGAGCGGGCACGAGAAGCGGGGATCGTAGACGCAGGACGGGTGATATGCGACGTTGAAGTCGAGCACGTAGGTCCCGTCGTCCTCGGGTTGCAGGTCGAGGTACCGGCCGGCAGCGTACGACTCGATGCCCGTCGTGCCATCGAGGAAGGGCACGAACAGCGACTCGCTGGTGCCGTCCTCGAGCGTGTAGCCCGTCAGTGAGCAGGGGACACCCTCAACCTCGAAGCGCAGGATCCCGGCCCGCTTCGCCGGGCGCAGCCGCCCGTCCGAGGTCGGGATCCGGAAGCTCGTCGGCTCGGCGCCGGCATACGGTTCCAGCACCAGGTCCTCGAACACCAGGTGCTCGTCGACGTCGAAGTAGGGGAGGCCCGGGAAGTCGTCGCGCTCGGCCGGCGGGATCGGGCTGCGGCCGCCCGTCCGGAAGTACTCGTCCTTGTCCGCCCGGTAGGCGCGCACGGCGGACGGGTAGTCGACATGCTCATGGTCGTGGTGATGCTCGTGACCATGGTCGTCGTGATGCTGGTGCTCAGCGTGCATTCGCGCAGTCTACGTTGGCCCGGCGGCGGACCCCGGGCAGGGTGACCCGGCCATGACCGGCGATCGCGACCCTTCGGTCAGGCTGGTGTCCCGGGTGGCCGGCGGCGCGACGTCGGCGGGGGTGCGGCGATGTCGAGGCCGCGGGGCCGGGTCAGAACGTGATGACCCTGTCGGCCTCCAGTGTCCATTCCGTGAGCTGCGCCATCGACGAGCGTGATATGCCGTCGTCAAGGTCGGCGTCAGCATAGCCGCGCGCGTCCATGCATGAGCCGCACGCCCCGACCTCGGATCCTCGGCTGGTCAGACCCTTGAGCATGCGGCCGATGTTGTAGTAGCCGTCCGGCGTGCTCTGCCCGGGCTTGGCGCATGCCACGGCATCGGCCATGAGGAACACGCGAACGGAAACCCCGTCGGTCCTGGCGAGCGAGAGCGCCAGCCGCAGCCCGTTGTAGGAGCGCTCGGTTCCGTATGGCCCATCGTTGAGGATCAGCAGCACCTTCACCCCGCGAGCCTACCGCGCCCGGACACACCCGCGGAACACCAGCCTGCTGGCGTCAGGTGCGTTCAGGACAGGGCGCGCGTGAAGAAGTCCCGGACCCAGCCGCCGAACGCGTCGCGGCAGACCTCGACGGGCATCCCGGCAGGTGCGGTGTGGCCGGATCCCTCGCACCAGTGCAGCTCGACCGGGATGCCGGCCGCCACCGCCTGCTCGTAGAACGCCTGGGTGCGGGCCGGCCGGTCCTGGGTATCGGCGGTGCCGTGCGTGAGCATGATCGGCCGTTGCCCCCACGACGATAGCTCGTCCTCGGCGTCGATCGACCCGATGTCGGCCCCGGTGCGAATCTGCGCCGCGATGAAGGCGGCCCACGTGCCTGGATAGGCAGGATGGCCGTTCTCGTTCAGCCGCGCCTCGAGCTGGTACCGCAGCCGGGTATGCATCGAATCGAGTGCCAATGCCTCCACCCGCGGATCGTTCAGCGATTCGGCCAGCGCGGTGACGGCCCCGAGCGAGTTCCCCAGCACCCCGATGCGCGACGGGTGCTTGGTTCGCTCCAGCCAGTCGAGGACCGCGCGCAGGTCGCGCTGCTCGAACACTCCCGCCGTGGTCTGATCGCCCGTGCTCCGGCCCGCGTTGCGCATGTCGAACACCACGAGGTTGAACGCTTCGTGCAGGCCCTCACCGTACTTGAGCACGCCGCTCTTGTTGGCCTGGAAGCCGTGGACCAGCACGACGGTGGGGGCCGTGGGACCGGCACCGTTGGCGGCGGGCACGTACCAGCCGCCGATGTGCACGCCGTCCTCGGTGACAACGGCATCGCCGGCCCTGACCCCCTGGTAGGTGCAGGCGCTGAGGTCGGTGTTCCGGGTCCGCAGCTGCTCGTCATCCGCGATGTCGTAGTTGATCGCCTCGTACCTCCAGCCGAGCTGGACGTCAGGAGTGCGGCAGTCACCCGTCGCCGGCGCCTCCACCAGCCGGCGCGACACCTCGTACCCGACGTAGGCGCTGTAACCGACGGCCGCGACGGCCAGCACGGCTACGATGCCGAGCCCGATCCGCCATCGTCGCGTCATGGCGTACCCCTCCCCTCAGCTGGTCACGACCCGCCGCTGCTTGATCCTTGTCGCGTCCGCTGCGAACGGTCCCTGTCCCAGGCCGTAGGTCGTCACGATCGGCCGCATCGCCGCCGGAAACTCCGCGACCGACGAGCGGTAGTCGATGTTGAGCCCCGCCAACCCGTCGCGCAGCCGGTCGGCGAACGCCTCTCGCCATGACTCGTCGATGCCGGAAAGGTCCGTCAGCTCGAGCGCCACGGACGGACGGGGCATCCCGGATGCGTCGTCGATGACCGCCATCGAGAACGAGTGGAGCCGCGGCACGAGCTGCTGGTCGCGATACAGGACGACCTCGATGTCCTCGGGATAGATGTTGGAGCCCATGACGCTGATCGTCGAGTCGCGCCGGCCGTAGATGAACAGGAACGGCAGTGGGATGGGCTCGGCCCACGGGAGGGGGCCCCGCGGACCGTGGGCCTCGGGACATGCGCCGAGCCGGGCGATGTCGAATCCGGCATCGGCCAGCGCGCGGCGAGCTGCGGCGAACGTGACGATCCCGCCCTCGTCGTGGACGTTGTAGCGGATCCGGGGCGCGAGAAGGTCCAGACGCGAGACCGTGCACACGACCTCGCGCTCGCCGTTGACCTCGAGGAAGTGGATGAGCGGGTTGTACTGGAACACCATCGGCAGCCGCGAGTCGGCGCCGAACAGCGCCCCACGCACGTCCTGCCGCTCGCGGGCGACCCGACGGAGCGCCACCGAGACCGGCGACTCGGCGGCCATGCCGATCTCGATGTCGGTGGCGCCATAGCCCGAGTACACCGAGCGGAACACCCGCAGGAGGATGTCGCGCAGCTCCTCGCTCATGCCTTCACCGCCGACCAGACCGTGGAGCTCGTAGTCGCCCCATGGGAAGCCGCGCCGCCCCCCCCTCGTCGAGCAGGTGCTTGAGGAACGGCGGATAGCCCGAGATCAGGTAGCGGTACGAGGGGCCGAGGTAGGTGAGCGTGGACAGGAGCTTGTCGACGTCGGGGCCGATCGACTTGACGATGCCGTGGCGCATCATCCCGAGGCTCATGTTGAAGCCGGCCGCCCAGGCACCCATCGAGAAGGCGTTGAGGGTGACGAGCGGGCTCGGGCCGAACGCGTAGCGGGCGAAGAAGCCGATGTTCCGGTGGGCGACAGTGCGCTCGCGAGACCCGCGGATCCAGTTGTAGGGCGTGCCGGTGGAGCCGCTGGACTCGTCGATCGTCGTGCCGGGGTAGGGGACCGCAGCGTGGATGCAGCGCTCGAGGAAGGGGAAGCGGTCGACGTACGAGCGCTTGTCGGTCTCGGGGAG
>Ga0315556_1000280_pt1 | contig 30702 bp, 29 predicted proteins | sample SalMarSW160310MG_FD_202112 | JGI IMG/M metagenome (GOLD analysis project Ga0315556, IMG submission 202112) | Salt marsh sediment microbial communities from the Plum Island Ecosystem LTER, Massachusetts, United States - Salt Marsh Sediment SW1603-10 ...
CAAGGGGAACGAACAGCAGTCCGAGCACCAGGGACGGAACGAGGAACGTGCGTGCATGGCGGCCTCCGACTTCGGTCCACGGCAGCGTCTCCACTTCATCGAACGGAAGTCGCCGTCGATCGCCGCCAAGAGGGGGGCGATCCGAGTTGGGTCTTCGTTGCGCCTACCCCGGTCCGCACCTATGCTGCAGTGCCTGTCCGCGAGATCGGACTCGTCCGGTGCCGGTCTCGACCCCCTGCTCAGCCGGACCGAACGCAGCTGGTCCACGCGGACGTGAGCGGCCCGACCCCCCAGGTGGGCGCGCGCCCGGACCGGACCTGCCCTCGGCGCCCTTCGGTGCGCACACGCCGTGCCACCTCCCCCCGGACCGGCGAAGATCCTCGGGGGACCGAGGGAGGTGCACCATGCGCAAGCTCTTGCTTCTTTCGTTTCTCGCTCTGGTGTCCGCCTGTGCGGACGGTACGCCGATCGCGCCGCCCATGGAACCGGAAATGGACCTCATGATGGCGGCCGCCAACGCCGGGCGAACACAATACGTGGTCCAATTCATGGCGGATTTTGAATGTGACCAGTGCTCGCCATGGGATGAGCACTTCACACCGAGCATGTCGTATCACTCCGGGAATGGCACCAATGGGTTCTTCGTGACCGGTGAGCTGGAGGGCTATGCGCTCATCTCGGGAGGAACCAACGCCGCCAACGTCAACTTCAGGAATGGCAAGGGCACTGGATCTGGAACGCTCCACGTTGACCTCACCCTACCCGCTGAAGGTGCGTTCGATTGCCACTGGCATGCTAGCTGGGAGGGCTACATGCCTCCGGACTTCATGTATGTCGAGTACGGAAAGTGGTTCAACTGCAAAGGGTCCGGTGCCTTCGAGGGGAAGCAGATGGTCCTCTGGAACGACAACTCGGCCAATCCGGGTTGGCCCTACAACGAGGGCGTGGCGGAGATCTGGTAGCCCGTTCGCTGGGAGGGAAGACAACGAGCGGCTCCTTCCGGGGCCGCTCCTTCTTTTCGCCCGTGCCGCTCGGATGGCTTCCTGCTCACGAGCACTTCGGGGATCGGGCGCGCCGCCCTATCTTCCCGCCGGACCGGGACCCCACACCGGGAGACGCCCATGACGTCGCAGAAGTCCTATCTCGTCCCCAACCTCGTCATCGCCGGGAGGGTGGCCCTCGCCTTCGTGGCCGTGGCGCTCCTCGGGTCGGCGTCGCCGTGGGCCACCGGGAGCGCCGTGGTGCTGACGGTCGTGGTGATCGCCATGGACGGCCTGGACGGCTACCTGGCCCGGAGGTTGGACCTGACGTCCGAGCTGGGAGGCGTGCTGGACATCACGGCGGACCGGATCGTGGAGCACATCTTCTGGATTACCTTCGCCGTGATGGGGATGGTGGGCCTGTGGGTCCCCCTGGTGGTCATGACCCGGAGCTTCCTGGTGGACTCCGCCCGGGGGATGGCCCTGGCCCACGGCAAGACGGCGTTCGGCGAGGGCACGATGATGCGCTCTCCAGTGAGCCGGTTCCTCACCGGCTCGCGCTTGATGCGGAACCTGTACGGCGTGGCCAAGGTCGCGGCGTTCGTGCTGCTGGGGACGGTGGCGACGGCGGGACGGGCCCGGGCGGAGGGCGTGTACGTGCTGTCCGCGCACGCGTCGACCCTTCTCACAGGTGTGGCCCAGGTGTCGGTGATCGTGGCGGTGGTGCTGTGCGTGGTGCGGGGTGTGCCCGTGCTGCTGGACAGCCGGGCATACCTGGAGGTCGGCCCCGCGTGAGGCCCGCCGCCGTCTTCGACATCGACGGTACGCTCATCCGGGGCACCTCGGCCGAGCGGCTCCTCGTGCCCTGGCTCGTGCGCCAGCGGGTGATCGGCGCGCGCCAGCTCGCCGCCGCGGCGGCGCTGGCCGCTACCTATCCGATCGTCGGTCGCACCCGGGCGCTCCGCGCGAACAAGCGGTGGCTGGCCGGCGTGGAGGTGGCGGCGGTGCTGTCGCGCATGGACGCGTTTCTCGACGAGGTCGTCGCGCCCCGATGGCACGAGCCGGTGCTGTCCCGCCTGGAAGCCCTGCGTGCACACCGGATCGCGCCGTTCCTGCTCTCGGGGGCTCCGGACTTCATCGTGGAAGCCGTGGGTGAACGCCTGGGGGTGGAGGACACCGTGTCGACCGCCATGGAGATCCGGGACGGCTGTTTCACCGGAAGGCTCCAGGGGCCCCACCGCTTCGCCTCGGCGAAGTGGGACGCTCTGACGGCGCTCGCGCGGGACCACGACCTGGACCTGGAGGCCTCCTGGGCGTTCGCCGACCACCAGTCGGACGTGGCGTTCCTGGAAGGCGTCGGGCACCCGGTCGCGGTGTCGCCGGGCCGGAGGCTCCGCGGGGTGGCCGTGGAGCGGGGGTGGGAAGTCATCGGGTAGAGAGCGGGGGGCACCGCAGTGTGGGGGCGGACGGCCGAGCGTGCCGGCCGCCCGCTCCCGCCTCCGGATCAGTCGGCCGCTCGGACCGCCTGCACCTCGATGGTGATCCGCACCTCGTTGCCCACCAGGATGCCTCCGGTCTCGAGCGCCTGGTTCCACGTCAGCCCGAAGTCGCGTCGGTCGATGGTGACCGTGGCCGTGAAGCCGACGCGCTCGTTCCCCCAGGGGTCGATGCCCTGACCGGACTCGACCACCTCCAGCTCCACCTCCCGTGTCACGTCCCGGATCGTCAGCTCACCCGCGACGCGGAACGCGCCCCCGTCGCGGACGACCGAGCGGCTCTCGAACGTCAGCTCGGGGAATCGATCCACGTCGAAGAAGTCCGGCGACCGGAGGTGCTCGTCACGCTGGGCCTGGCCCGTGTCGATGCTCCCGGCGCGGACCGCCACGGACGCGCGGGACCCGGCGTCCCCGCCGTCGGGCCCGAGGACGAGCCTGCCCTGCACATCGTCGAACCGGCCCCGCACCTTCGCGAACATCATGTGCTTGACCTCGAACTCGACCTGGGTGTGCGCTGCGTCGAGCTGCCATGTGGTCGGCGTAGTGCTCGGAGCGCGGCTGGTCATGGTCGTCATATCGACCTCCCTGTTTGTTTGAACACCGTGTGTGATAACATCTATCTTTCCAAAAAAACCCGGCCCTACGAGCCGCCGCGCGCCTTCGCGAGCAACCCGCTGAGCTCACGCAGCTCGGACCCTGAGAGGTGCCCCAGCTGCCGGTGGTGAAGCTCCTCGAGGGGCTCGTCCATCCGGTCCAGCAGATCGAGCCCCGCCCGCGTGATGCGCGCCGTCACGAACCGCCGATCCGCGCCTTCCCTGCACCGCTCCACGTACCCGGCCTCCTCGAGCCTGTCGAGGAGGCGCGTCGCGTCGGGCACCGGCGTGATCATGCGGTCCCTTACTTCGTTCCTGCACAGCCCATCGGACCCGGCGCCCCGGAGGATCCTCAGGACGTTGTACTGGGTCGGTGTGACCCCGTACGTCTTGAGGTCCTCCGCCAGCGAATGCTCGAGCAACGCCGCGGTTCTCAGGAGGCTCAAGAACGCCTCCTGTGCAACGCTGCCGAACGGCTTCGCCTGCTTGATCTCGGCCCGTAGTCCTCGATTCATGGAACGATGATAAGTGTTACAACACGCACTGTCAAGGACGAGGCTTCAGCCCGACTGGCGCCGTCGGTGAGCCTCGCCCCACCTACCGGATCCGTGTGATCGTGTACTTCGACTCCTGGATGAAGGTCTGGTGGGTGAACTCGACCACCGAGCGATACGTGCCCGTGACGCTGCGATTGTCGGCGGACACCTGCTGTTCGTCGCCCGGCTCGAGGTACATCCATGTAACGGTCGATCCTTGCATCCGCGTGTGGGTCTCCCCGTCGATGCCGCAGGTCTCCGATGAAACGACGTCTGGCCCGAGCGTGCTCATGAAGCCCCCGTACAGGACGGGGTGCGTCGTGGTGTCGAAGATGAGCGCGGATTGGTTGGCGTACTCCTCCGTGACCTCGAACGTCGTGACCGGCGTGCTGAACGAGCAGTCACCGACGGTGTGGGTCCAGTCGAACGTCACCGTGCCGCCCGTGATGATGTAGCGCGGGTGGGGCTCCTCGGGGTCCTGTCCAGGCGCAAACGTCAGCGTCAGGTCGGCGCTGGAGTGGGTGGGCGTGTTCGGGATGCCGATCCAACTCGACGTGTACGTCGCGACGAACTCCCACGTCGTGCCCATGATCGGCGCGTCGCCGCTGAGCGTGGCCATGACCTCATGGTCGCTCTGACCTTCGTCCGGAAACTCGACCCACGCCCGTAAGGTGACGGCCTTGTCCTCTTTCAGATCGTACTCGAGTGGGACGGTGCCCGAGACCATCCACTGGTCCTTGTCGTTGACCGTGCCGCTGGCGACGGGGACGGGCTCGGCGTCCGCGCCGTCGATGGTGACATGCAGCGTCGCTTGCTCCGCCTCCTCCTGCTTCATGCCGTCCACGCGCACGAGCCACGGCGCCAGGTCCGGCTCGTCGTCGTTCTTCGTTCCGTCGATCTGGACGACGCTCGATGCCGTCAGCTCCTGCTCGGTCACGGGATCCCTGAGGGTGACGATGTCCCGGATGCGCAGGTCTCCACCCGTGGGGCGCGTTCCGAGGATCAGTGTGGGTGCCGGCCCGTAGTCCGTGGCACTACCGGTCTTCAGCTTGCCCAATCGATCGTAGGCGATCTCGGCGCGATACCCGCCCTCCGAGAGCTCCTCGAAGAGCCTCACCATCGCGTCGCGCGCCTCTCCCGAGTGGACGGCCTCGTCCCATCCGAAGACCACGCTGCTGCTTCCCTGGATGGCGTCGACCAGATCGGTGGCCCTGGAGCCGAAGGTCTGACAGGCGTTGAAGACGACGAGCGTATTGTCCAACCCGCTCCCGTAGGTCTTGTGGAAGAAGTCGGCGGTGACGGAAACCCACGTGGTCCCGGGGTGGGCCTTGGACTTGGTGACGTTCAGGCCCTCCTCCCGGAGGCTGTGGGCCATTTCCGCGGGTGTCTGGCCGCTGCCCGCAACGAGCGCCTCGAGCGTGTTGACGGTGATCGCGGCACGGCAGCCGCTCTCATCGCACGTGCGCTTGCCGTGCGACGACACGTGGACAACCTGATAGGCGCCCCAGCCCTTGAAGCTGTCCGGCCCAACCTCGGTGTCCGTGGCTGTCTCGTTCTTCTCGAAATGGACCCCGCCCTCGTATCCCCGGGTGTTCTCCAGGATCGCCTCGACCGCGGGCCCGTCGTCGTACGGTCCGAGCTGCCACAGGAACGGAGACAGCACGAGCGCCCGCTTCTGCTTCACCCCGCCTCCAACGATCTCGTTGGCGAAGCCCGGGTCACCCCGGTCGACCGCGGGGGCCGGGGCCGGCGGGACTCCTGCGCCCGCATCCAGCTCGTCCCCTTCCAGAAAGATCCAGGTGCCGCGGCCCCCCTGCAGGCGGAACCGTATGGCCCCGTCGTCCGACTGGACCTCGGCCATCCCCGGCCGCGCCTCGAGCCACGACGCGGCATCGGCGACGGACGTACCGTCCACCAGCATCGTCACCACCGAGTCTCCCAGGGCGTCGCTTCGCTCCAGGACCTCGATGGGCACGTCGGACAGCGCGCAAGGATAGCCCTTCCGCCCGCACTCGAGCGGCGACTGGGGATCGCCCGGGCCGTCGCTGGGCCCCTGGGGCTGTTCCGGCGTCTCCGGCCCCGCCGGACTCGTGGGGCTCTCGCCGCCACAACCCGCGGTCAGCAGCAGGGTGGCAGAGGCCGCAAACGCCAGAAGCAACCAACGGATGTCGACTCGCCTCATCACGCTCGCTCCTCTTCGGGCCGTGGAAGTCACCGGGAGGGCCGGGCGTGCCATGGGACGCACCCTCCTGCCTTTCCGTGCGTCGTTCGGCCGCGAAGGGGGCCACGACGGGCGCCGACGGACGGCCCTGGGGTCTCGAGGCCGATCGCCACTGCCGACACCATGGACGGTTCGTCGAGGGTCGCCGTACTATGTGCGGGTAGGCTAGACCCTCCATTCGGTTCGTCATGGTACAATTCGGCGCTGCCCGCGAGACCGTGACCGCGCTGCTCGTGTCGGCAGAGGCCGACAACGAGGACGTGTGGGACCGTCTGCTGCCGCTCGTGTACGAGGAGTTCCGCGTCCTGGCGCGTAGGCAGTTGGCCCGTGCGGACGCGAACGCCACGCTGGCCACCACCGACCTCGTGCACGAGGCGTACCTCCGTCTGGTGGACGGAACGCGCGTGATGGCGAACGGGCGTCGCTACTTCTTCGGCGCCGCGGCGCGGGCGATGAGACAGGTGCTGGTGGATCACGCCCGGCGCCGCCGCCGGGAGAAACGCGGCGGAGGTGCGCGCCCCGTGTCTCTGGGGGCCGCGCGGCTCGTTGCGGAGCCCGTCGAGGAACATCTCATCGAACTGGACGAGGCGCTGGGGCAGCTCGCGGGCATCTACCCTCGCGCCGTCCGCGTGGTGGAGTGTCGCTTCTTCGCCGGTATGAGCGTCGAAGAGACGTGCGACGTCCTCGGCATCGCCCCACGGACCGTCAAGCGCGACTGGGCGCTGGCGCGGGCCTGGCTGCAGCGTGAGCTGGAGGGGAGCGAAGCGTGAGCGGCCCGCGAGAGCTACCGCCCATCGAGATGCGTGCGATGATCGCCCAGGTCTTCGCGGAGGCCGTGGAACGCCCGACGGCGGAGCGCGCGCTTTTCCTCGACGCCGCCTGTGGCGACCAGCCCGTCGTCCGGGCGGAGGTGGAGTCGCTCCTCGCCGCGCACCACCGGGCGGAACGGCTCCTCGATCCGCCCGAGGCCGAGTGGGTCGTGGCCGCCCTGGCGGAGGTCGGTCAGCCTGCGGGCACCGGGGAGCGGTTCGGACCGTACCGCGTGCAGCGCGAGCTCGGCCACGGGGGCATGGGCGCGGTGTATCTCGCCGAGCGCGTGGACGGGCAGTTCGAGCAAAGCGTGGCGCTCAAGCTCGTACGAGACCCCTCGGGCTCGGGCAACCTGGTCGAACGGTTCATGCGCGAGCGGCGCATCCTGGCTCGCCTCACCCACCCCAACATCGCGCGTCTGCTCGACGGAGGCGTGGCCGACGACGGTCGGCCGTTCCTCGCAATGGAGTACGTCGACGGCACTCCGATCATCGCCTACTGCGACCAGCGCCGGCTCGGTATCGACGCGCGACTCCGTCTCTTCCTGGACGCCTGCGAGGCGGTGGCCTACGCGCATCGCAGCCTCGTCGTGCACCGCGACCTCAAGCCCAGCAACATTCTCGTCTCGGACGACGGTCGCGTGAAGCTCCTGGACTTCGGCATCGCCAAGCTGTTGGAGCCGGACACCGACGTGGATACGCCGACGCTCACGGTGGCCGGCTTTCAGATGTTGACCCCGGAGTACGCCGCGCCCGAGCAGGTCCGCGGCGAGTCCGTCACGACCGCAACCGACGTCTACGGGCTCGGCGCGGTCCTGTACGAGTTGCTCTCCGGGTACCGGCCGCATCACTTCCAGGACCGGACGTTGGCGGGGGTCGAACGGGTGCTTTCTGGGACGACGCCGGAGCCGCCCAGTACCACCACGACGCGGGGAGACGCGGGGGAGAGCGTTGGTGGGAGCGCGGGGAGCCGAACACACGCCGCGGTCGCGGCGGCCCGCGATGTCACGCCCCAACAGCTACGGCGGCGGCTCGCGGGCGACCTCGACGCCATCGTGCTCACGGCCCTCCGGTACGAACCGGAGCGGCGTTATGCCTCGGCGGAGGCGCTGGCCGGGGACCTGCGTCGCCACCTCGCGCGCCGACCGGTCACCGCCCGACGCGACAGCGCGCTGTACCGGTTCCGCCGCTTCGTGCGGCGGAACCGGGTCGGCGTGGCGGCCAGCTCGGTGGCAGTGGCTGCGATGGTGGCAGGCCTGATCGGAACCACGTGGCAGGCACGGGCGGCGTCGCGACACGCGCTCCGTGCCGACCGCGTGCGCCAGTTCGTGGTCGGCCTGTTCGAGGCCGCCGACCCCGACCGGTCGCGGGGCGATACCATCACGGCGCGCGGGCTCCTGGACCGGGGTACGGAGCGGCTGGAGAGCGAGCTCGAAGCGGAGCCCGCGGTACGGGCCGACATGCTCGGCGTCCTCGGGAAGATCTACCAGAAGCTGGGGCTGTACGACCAGGCGCGTCCCTTGTTGGAGGAGGCGAGGAAGGTCCGGGAGGAGCTCGCCGGGCCCAGGGATCTGGAGACCGCCCAGAGCACGGCCGACCTGGCGTCACTCCTCTACGACCAGGGCGAGTACGCCGCCGCCGAGGAGTTGGCCCGCGCTGTTCTTCGTGTCCGGGGCGAGCTCTTGGGTCCCGGGGATACGCTGGTAGCTGTCGGCATGGCGAGTCTGGCCGCGATCCTCGACCAGGAGGGAGCTCTGGCAGCGGCCGACAGCCTCTACCGGGAGAGCCTGGCCATCAACCGGAGGCGGGGCTCTCGCAGCGCCATCGCGGGCAGTCTCAGCGACCTCGGTGTGGCGCTCTGGCGCGAGGGCAAGTACGCCGAGGCCGAACCGCTCGCCGAGGAAGCGCTCGCGCTGCGGCGCGAGATCTACGGTGGCGACCACACGGAGGTTGCAGTGAGCCTCCTCAACCTCGCCACCATCCTCACGGACGCCGGGGAGTACGAGCGGGCGGAACCGCTGCTGCGCGAGTGTCTGGCCATGCGTCGAAAGCTCCTGGGCGACCGGCACCCGGACGTCGCCCTGACGCTGAACAACCTCGGCCGGCTCCTCCAGCTGGAGGGGCGGCTGGAAGAGTCCGAGCAGGCGAACCGCGAGGCACTGGCGATCCGACGGGCAGCGCTGGGCGACGATCATCCCGAGGTGGCTGCGAGCCTCAACAACCTCGGGGTCGTGCTGTACATGAGGAGAAACTGGAGAGGGGCCGCCGACGCCTTCGAGCAGGCGCTCGCGGTGTGGCGGAAGACGCTGGGAGAGACCCACCCCAGCGTGCTCACCGGCCTCAACAACCTGGGCGCCGCCCGGCGCGAGCAGGGCGATCTCGAGGGTGCGGAGCGTGCCCTTCGCGAGGCGCTGGCGCAACGACGCAAGGCCCTCGGCGCCGAACACCCCGACGTGGGCCAGAGCTTCAACAACCTCGCCGAGCTGCTGGCGCGCAAGGGCGACTACGAGGACGCCGAGGCCATGTTCCGCCGCGCCCTCACCACGTGGCGCAGCTCCCTCGGCGTCGACCATCCCACCGTCGCCGTGGGCCTGGTCGGGCTGGGCCGGATGATGCGCTCGCGCGGGCGCTGCGCCGAAGCGGAGCCGTTGCTGCGCGAAGCCCTGGCAATTCGCGAGAAGAAGCTGGACCCGGCCGGCGTGCCGGTCGCCAGCGTACGCCTCGAGCTGGGGAGCTGCCTGGTCGCGTCGGGACACCTGGCCGAAGCCGAGCCGCTCCTGCGCGCGAGCTACGCGACCTTCCTGGACGCCAGGGGTGAAGCTGACGAGGAGACGCAGCGAGCGCAGAGGATGCTCGCCCAGGCGAGTGCCGCCCGGCCAGACCAGGGTGGGGTCCGACGGTGAGGCGGGATCGTGGGTTCGAGGACGTGCGGCCGAGCGTGGGGCTCCTCCTCGTGACAGGGCTGGTGCAGGTGCCCCTGAAGCCCGGACGGCTGGACCCTTCCGCCAGTGTCGCTACTGCAGCAGGCTGGCCATCAGCCTGACGCGATTCAGCGCGGGTACCGCTTTGATGCCCCCAACGCACCAGTATTTTCGCCCCGCCGCGTCGGTCCACCCGGGATCTTGAACCGGAACCATGACGATCGAGTGAAAGGCGCCGGCCGCCGTTACCAGGGCAAAGATGCTGGGCGCCCCTCCGCTGCCGCCGAGGCGAGTCTGGATGGTACCGATCTCGGCCGGCGTCCAGGCGGCGTTGGGATAGAAGCCCACCGCGTTCGCCGGCAATGCTTGAGCGAAGCTCTGTTTGACGGTGCGGTTCACACCGGGGTTGTTGTCGATCGTTCCCACGTGAAAGACGCTCATCGCCCCGCCCAGTGTTCCTCTCGCGATCAAGCAGCCGCTCATGTAGCCGGACAGAATGTCGCCGCCGCCAATGGGCAGTCGAGCGATACGACCGGGGGCATAGTCGAGCCACGCGTACGGAACGTTCGCTCCCTTCGCCAGCCCGATCACTTGGCCAACTTGAACCGTCAGGAGGAATGGGTCGACTGCCGCTCGGTGCCCGTCCAACCCATCGTAGGTCAGCAGCGTGGCCGCCCCCACGCTGGCCACGATGTCACCGTTCAACGGACCCATCGCGTCGTTCGGCTTGTTCCACAAGAAGCGGATTCCGGCCCTGAAGTATCCCTCGATCATGACTTGTCCTCGACGGTTTGGATGTAGAGGGACAGGCAGTTCAGCGACCCGGGGGGCACCCGAGGCCGGAACCCTACTGGGACGACAGTGACCCGGGTGGGTCTCGAACCCACGACCTACGGATTAAAAGTCCGTTGCTCTACCAACTGAGCTACCGGGTCGAGGGACGGGCGCACTCTGTCGCTGGACGCCGTCCCGCGCTCCAAGATAGACGCGCCGCGCGAATCGTGAAGCCCGCGCCTACAGCTTCAGCTCCAGCCGCACCACCCCCGGCTCTCCCCCGACCGACTTCCGCTCGAAGCCGAGGATGCGGGCGAGCTTGAGCATCGCCGCGTTGTCGGCCAGGGTATCGGCGATCACGCGCCGCGTTCCACGCGCCCGTGCGTAGTCGACGATCCGGCGCGTCAGGTGCACGCCCAGCCCCAGTCCCCGTAGCTCGCGGGACACCAGGATGGCGAATTCCGCGACCTCGTTGTCGGGGTCCGCGCTGATCTGCACGATGCCGTGGATCGGTGTCTCCCCTGGAATTCCATGCTCCGTGAGCACGAACACCATCTCCCGGTCGTAGTCGATCTGCGTGAAGCGCGCCGTGGCCACGTGCGAGAACTTCATGCGCGGCACGAAGAAGCGGTAGCGGACCTCTTCGGGGGTCAGCGCCTCGAACGTGCGCTGCAGGCCCGGCTCGTCCTCCGGCAGGACCGGACGGACGAAGAGCTTACGGCCGTCGGCCAGCTCCACGTCCTCCTCGAGCTCTCTCGGGTAGGGGCGGATGGCCAGACGCGGCGAGGGAGCCGCTGCGGCTGGGCGCACGCGGACCCGGCCGTCCAGCACGAGCACGCCTTCTGCACCGACCATGAACGGATCCAGCTCGAGCTCCGCAACCGCCGGCAGGTCCACCACGAGCTGCGACACCTTCACCAGCGTGAGCGCCACGGCGTCACAGGCGGCCGAAGCTCCCTCGAGGCACCCCTCCAGCTCACGATCGATGCGCGTGCGCGCCATGAGCGCATGCGCGAGACGGAGGTTGAGCGGCGGGAATCCGAGGGCGACATCGTCCATGACTTCGCGTGACCTTCCGCCCTGCCCGAAGAGCAGCGTCGGTCCGAACTGGGGGTCTTCGCGCATCCCGACCATGAGGTCGGGGACTTCGGGCCTGCCAGCCGCCGGCCCGCCGACCGGGATGCCGTAGGCCTCGAGCACACGCGCGAGCTCGGGCCGCGAGAGCCACTCCCGCCCGTCCGCCAGCACCCCTTCCAGCACGTCGGAGGCGTCCTCCCGACGGGGGTCGAAATCCTCCGGCAGCGATGGGGGCGTCTGCAGGAGCATGTCCTGTCGCACCCCGTGCTCGACGAGCTGCATGAAGGCGTTGATGGCTCGCTCCGGGGTGTCGTAGGAGGGGACGCCCGCCTCGTGCAGCACGCGGACCGCCTCGGCGGTCGTCGCCGCCCCGACCCAGCTCGCCAGGAGCGTCTTCCCCCTGCGGGCCACCATGACGTTGGCGAGCGAGCGCGCCGCGTCCACGCGGTCCGCCATCGAGGTGGGACAGTTGATGACGAGCACCGCGTCCACGCCGGCGTCTTCCAGGATCACCCTCAGGGCGGCCTCGTAGCGGCCCCCGGAGGCGTCACCCTGGACGTCCACCGGGTTCCCCCCCGACCAAGCCCGCGGAAGGATGCCGGTCAGCGCCTGAAACGTCTCCGTCGACAGCTCCGCGAGCCGACCCTCGGCCTCGACGAGCGCATCGGCAGCGAGCACGCCGAGCCCACCCCCGTTGGTGACGATCGCGAGGCGGCTCCCGCGGTGGCGCTTCGCCACCGCCAGCGTCTCCACGGCGCCGAAGAGCTCCTCGAGCGTGAACACACGCAGGATGCCGGAACGACGGAATGCGGCATCGTACACGGCATCCGACCCGGCGGCCGCTCCCGAGTGGGACGCCGCAGCCTTCACACCCGCCTCGAAGCGTCCACCCTTGACAGCGACCACGGGCTTGACGCGGGCCGCGGCGCGCGCGGCCGACATGAACTTTCGAGCGTGGCGGATCCCCTCCACGTACAGGAGGATCGCGTCGGTCTTCGGGTCGTTCGCCAGGTAGTCCAGCATGTCCCCGAAATCGACGTCTAGCATGTCGCCGAGCGACACCAGGTGGGAGAACCCGACGGCCCTCGGCGCCGCCCAGTCCTGCACGGCGGCTACGATCGCGCCGGACTGCGCGACGAACGCCAGCGAGCCCGGCGCCGAGCCGATGTGCGAGAAGGAGGCATTCAGCCGGGACGGCGGGGCCAGGACGCCCAGGCAGTTCGGCCCGATCAGGCGCACACCGTGCCTGCCCGCGGCCTCGCCCAGGGCGGGCGCCAGCGGCTCCCCTTCCGGCGTGGTGGCCGTGGCTACACCCGCCGTGACGATCACGACGGCCCGGGTGCCGCGCTCGCCGAGCCGATCCACGATGCCGGGCACGCTGGGAGCCGGGGTGGCCACCACGGCGAGCTCCGGCGCCTCGGGGAGCGCGTCCACCGAGGCCACGCTGCGCACGCCCAGGATGACGTCCGCCTTCGGATGGACGAAGGAAAGTGCGGCACCGAAGCCGCCGCCTTGTAGATTGCGGGCGAGAACGTTGCCGACGGATCCGCTCCGGGCGCTGGCTCCGAGCAGGGCGACGGAGCGCGGCCGGAAGAACGACTTCAGATTGCGGATGCTCAACGGTCGCGTCGCGGAAAGAGAGGACGTGTGACGGACGCGTGGGTGGGGATCCGGGCCGAGCTGGGCATGACGCCCGAGACCCCCAGCAATATCACGGAATGGACTCTGACCCGCCACGTGCGGAACGGAGACCACAACCGCATCGCGCTGCGCTGGCGCCCGCGCTCCGGGCCGGCCGGGTCGTACACGTACGGCGACCTGGACCGCGCGGTGAGCCGGTTCGCCAGCAGCCTGGTTCGGGACGGCATCGGCCGGGGCGAAACGGTCGCGATCCTCGCGGGGCGGATCCCCGAGATGGTCGTCGCGCTCCTCGGCTCGCTGCGCGCCGGAGCCGTGCCCACGGTCCTCTTCTCTTCGTACGGCCCCGACCCGGTGTTTCGGAGGCTGGCCCAGGGCAAGGCACGCCTTCTGGTGACCACGCCCCGGCTCTACCGTGACAAGGTGGCCGCGCTCCGTACGCGGCTCCCGCTCCTGCGCCAGATCCTCGTGGTCGACGGTCCCGGGCGCCTCGCCGCCACGACGTCGCAGCACGAGCTACCGGAAGGGGCAGCCGATTTCGGCGCCTGGTTGGCTCGGGGCGAGGAGACCTTCGGCGACGCGGCGGTGCGTCCCGACGATCCGGCGCTCCTGCACTTCACGAGCGGGACCACCGGCGAATCGAAGGCCGTCGTTCACGTGCACGACGCGGTGGTCGCCCACGCGCACACGTCGCGCCGGGTCCTCGGGCTGGGCAACGGAATCCGTTTCTGGTGCACCGCCGACCCCGGTTGGGTGACCGGCGTGTCCTACGGGATCCTCGGCCCGCTGAGCCTCGGGTGCGCCCTCTTCCTCGACGAGGAGGAGTTCGACGTGCGGCGCTGGTGGGAGAACCTCGGATCCGAGGCCATCGAGGTCCTCTACACGACCCCCACCGGACTCCGGCTGCTCCGGCTCCTCGACGGCTCGGTCGAGCGCAGGCCTCTGCCGCACCTGCGCACCGTCTTCTCGGTCGGAGAGCCGCTCGCCCGGGCGGAGTCGGAGTGGGCGGGCGAGGCCCTGGGCGCGGCCGTGCACGACACCTGGTGGCAGACGGAAACCGGCGCGATCGTGGTCGCCACCCCGTACGACGAGACGCCGCGCCCGGGCCTCATCGGGCACGCGGTCGAGGGCTTCGAGGTCACGTGCCTGCGACGCACCGACGCGGGCGTCGAGCCCGTGGCGGCCGGCGAGGCCGGCGAGCTGGCGGTGCGCCGCGGCTGGCCGTCGATGTTCGAGGACTACCTCGAGCGGCCCGAGCTCTACGCCGCGAGCTTCCAGGGAGACTGGTACCTCTCCGGAGACCTGGCGGCCATGGACGGCGACGGCTGGGTCGGCTACGTGGGTCGTCAGGGCGACGTGTTCCGCTCCGCCGGACATCTCGTGTCTCCGGCCGAGGTCGAGGAGGCGCTGCTCGCGCACCCGGCCGTCGTGGACGCGGGGGTGTGCGGAAGGCAGGATCCGGTCGTGGGGACGCTCATCGAAGCGCACGTCGTCCTCGCTCCCGGACACGCGGACGGGGAGGAGCTGAGGCGGGACATCCTCGGCTTCGCGCGCGGAAGGCTGGGGCCGGCGCTCGCCCCGCGGGCTCTCCTCTTCCGGGACCGGCTGCCCCGCACCCCATCCGGGAAGGTCGTCCGCCGGGAGCTGGGGGCTACTCCGGCCTAGGAGTCCTGTTCGTCCCGGTCTCGGCCTCCGACCCGTTCCCCGTCGTCATTCGCCGGCCCATCCACCCCCCCACCGCCGCGGCGGCGAACTGCAGGAGGATGATGCCGAGCACGGAGGGTGTGGCGCCGGACCACGCCTGGACGCTGCCCGGGGCCGCCAGGCTCCCGAGGAACCAGACGACGATGCTCAGGAAGGTGATGGCCACGGCGTGGAGGATCGGTGCGTCGCTCCAGCGCACCCCCACGAAGAGTCCGCCCGCGTAGAAGCCCACCGCCATGGCGAACAGCACGCCCACGACCGCCCCGGACCCGGTGGGAAGCAGGCCGATGCCCACGATGGCCAGGTAGACCGCCGAGGTCACCGCCACCGCCACCAGCCAGCCTCCGACGACCCAGCCGGGATGGAGGTTGTTGAGATGCTCCGTGTGCATGGTCCGGCCCGATGCGAGGAAGGTGTGCCCGCTCGCGTAAGTTAGCAGGTCGTGCGGCGGGCCGCGTCGCGGCGCCGGGAGAGCCTACAGCCCCAACTCGAGCTGGATCCCCCCGAACGTGAGGCGGTGGTGCGGCGTCAGGCCGAGCTCGTCGATCGCACCCCGGTGGGCGGGTGTGCCGTAGCCGACGTTCGTCTCCCACCCGTAGCCGGGATAGCGCAGCGCGAGGCGTCGCATGAGGCGGTCGCGCACCACCTTCGCGACGATCGAAGCGCACGAGATCGAGTGGATGAGCGCGTCACCGTCCACCACCGCCTCGTGGGCCCACTCCAGGTGCTTCACCGGGTTGCCGTCGATGACGATGTGGTCCGGCACCGTGGACAGGCGGGACAGCGCCCGGCTCATCGCGCGTGTCGTGGCCTGCAGGATGTTCACGCGGTCGATCTCCCGCACCGAAGCAGCCCCGATGCCCACCGACAGGGCGGTGCGCACGATCCGCTCGAAGAGCTCCTCGCGCACCCCCCCTGTGAGCTGCTTGGAGTCGTCCGCGCCGGGCACGCAGGCGTCCATGGGCAGGACCACGGCCGCCGCCACGACGGGCCCCGCCAGCGGGCCCCGCCCGGCCTCGTCCACGCCCGCCACCAAAAGACCGCGGCTCCAGTAGCCGCGCTCGTAGTCGAGGAGGCTCTGGAGCCGCTGGGCTTCCGGGTCCGGCGTCGAGGGCCGGGGCGCCATCAGGGGGTCGTACGCTTCTCCGCGATGCGGGCGGACTTCCCACGGCGGCCCCGCAGGTAGTACAGCTTCGCCCGACGGACACGGCCGCGGCGCACCACGTCGATGCTCTGCACGGTCGGAGCGTGGAGGGGGAAGATGCGCTCGACGCCGATGCCGCTGGAGATCTTCCGTACGGTGAACGTCTCGCTCAGGCCGCCGTTCTTGCGGGCGATGCACACGCCCTCGAAGGCCTGGATGCGCTCCTTGCTGCCCTCGCGCACGAGGTAATTGACCCGGATGGTGTCGCCGGGAGCGAAGTCGGGACTGTCGTCCCGGAGCTGCTCCTGCTCGATCTGTTGGATGAGGTCAGCCATCGTCGCCTCCCATGACACGGGCCGGCCACACACCGGGGGCCGGGGGGTTCTCCGGAGAGACCGCTAATGTAACCCCCGCGCGGGAGACGGTGAAGTCCCCCCGGCGCCCCCAGCGTGCACCGCTCCGAGGGTGTTGGCGAACGCGGACGCGGTCGCCACTTTGGCCCCCTCCCCCTCTTCCTCGATGAGCCCATGACACGCCTCCTCCCCCTCCTGGTCCTCCTGACCGCGTGCGGCGCCGGCGCACCCGACACGGCCCCGCCCGCCGCGCGCGACCTCGCCGACGACTCGCTGAGCCGGGCCGAACGCCTCGAGCACCTCCTCGGCGCCCTGGCCGACGACTCGATGATGGGCCGTCGCATCGGCAGCGCGGAGAACGCGAAGGCCGCACGCTTCCTGGCGGCGGAGCTGGAGCGCTACGGGGTCACGCCGGCGGGCGACGACGGATTCCTCCAGGCCGTGCCCCTCGCTCGCGTGGCGCGCAACGGACGCGCGCGCTTCGCCATCCCCTCGGCCGACCTCGACTTCGACACGCTTCCTCCCGATGCGCTCTACGAGGGCGAGTCCAACGTCGTCGGCGTGATCCGCGGCTCCGACCCCACGCTGGCCGGCGAGGCCGTGGTGATCGGCGCGCATTTCGACCACGTGGGCGTGGGCCCGGCGGTGGGCGGGGACTCGATCTACAACGGCGCCGACGACGACGGCTCCGGGACGGTCGCGGTCCTGGAGATCGCCCGCGAGCTCGCCCACGGCCCCGCCCCGGCACGCACGGTCGTGGTGCTGCTCAGCACGGGGGAGGAGGCCGGCCTTCTCGGGACACGCTGGTACATGGAGCACCCCGCCTTCCCTCTGGACAGCACGGTCGCCGACTTCCAGGTCGAGATGATCGGCCGGCCCGACTCCCTGGCGGGGGGTGCCGGTCGGGCGTGGCTCACCGGGTACGAGCGCACCACCATGGGCGATCAGCTGGCGAACGCCGGCACGCCGATCGTACCCGATCCGCGTCCCGATCAGCGCTTCTTCTTCCGAAGCGACAACATTCCGTTCGCCCTCGCCGGCATCCCGGCCCACACCCTGTCGTCATACGACCTGCACGCGGATTACCACCAGCCGGGCGACGAGGTGGACCGGATCGACTTCCGGCACATGGCCGCGGTGGTCGACGCGGCGGTTACGGCCGTGCGCTTCCTCGCCGACGGCCCGCGGCCCGCGTGGAAGCCCGGTGGACGGGACGATTTCCCGCAGGCTAGGCGCTGAGGAGGGAGGTTCCGCTAGTCGTCCAGCAGGTCGGGGCGGCGCTCGCGGGTGAGCCGCTCCGCCTGCTCCCGGCGCCACGCCTCGACGCGGGCGTGGTCTCCGGAGCGCAGCACCTCCGGAACCTCCCACCCCCGGTACACCGGGGGGCGGGTGTAGCTCGGGGCGCTGAGCCCGCCGGTGTCGTAGAAGGAGTCCGACGACGCGGCCTCGTGATCGCCCATGGCGCCCGGGAGGAGACGCACGACGGCGTCGGTCACGGCCAGCGCTCCGATCTCCCCACCCGACAGGACGAAATCCCCCAGCGAGATCTCGTCCGTAGCGAGGTGGTCGGCCACGCGCTGGTCCACGTCCTTGTAGTGTCCGCACAGGAGCGTCAGCTCGTCCTCGACGGCGAAGCGCACGGCGTCGACGTGACGGAACGGGCGGCCCCGGGCGGACAGGAGGACGAGGGGGCCCGACGGCGCCAGGTCATCGACCGCTTCGAAGAAGGGCCCGGGCTTCATCACCATGCCCGCGCCACCCCCGTACGGGACATCGTCCACGCTGCGGTGGCGGTCGTTCGTGTAGTCGCGGAGATCGACGACGCGGTACGTCACCAGCCCCGCGTCGGCCGCCCGCCGGGGAATGGACAGCCCGAGCGGTCCCGCGAAGAAGTCCGGGAAGATCGTGACGATGTTGATGCGCATCACAGGTCCAGGAGGCCGTCGGGCGGATCCACCACGATGCGTCCTCGCTCGGGGTCGACCTCGACGACGACCTCGGCGCGGAAGGGGATCATGTAGGTGTGGCCCTCGCCGCGCACCTCGAGGAGGTCCGCCGGCGCGAGCTCGTAGACCTCGGCCACGCTGCCCAGGAACGTCCCATCGACGGTGTACACGTGGCTGCCCAGGAGTTGGTGGTAGAAGACCTCGCCTTCCTCGAGAGGCTCGACCTCGTCCATGGGCCGCATGAGGTAGCGGCCGCGAAGGACCTCGGCATCGCTGCGCGACTCCACGCCGCCGAACGCCACCAGCCAGCCGTCACGGAACGGACGGGCCGACGCAACGCGGAGCGGAGGAAGGTCCGGATCCGGCTCGCGGCCCTCCGCGTCCCCCAGACGCAGAACCACCCCGGGGGTGAAGGTCCCCTCGGGGTGGTCCGTCAGCGGCCAGACATACAGCTCACCGTAGATGCCGTGGGCCTTGGCGAGGTGTCCCACCACCAGGAAGCCCGGGTCGACCCGACCCACGGTCGCGTCGGGTCCGAGGGTTACTCGGACTTCTCCTCGGCGGCGGGCTCCTCGGCCTCGCCGACGGGCTCCTCACCCGCGGCGACCTCGGCAGCGGCGACCTCGGCAGCGGCCTCCGCCGCGGCCGCTTCGGCGACTGCGGCTTCGGCTGCTGCGGCTTCGGCGACTGCGGCTGCTGCGGCTTCGGCTGCTGCGGCGGCCTCCGCGGCCTTCTTCTCGGCAGTCCGCTTCGCCGCGAGCTGTTCCGCCCGCTTGGCCTCGCGCTCCTCGTGGGCCACCTCGCCCACGGCCACCGCGGCGTCGCCTCCCCGGCGCGCCTTCGTGATGAGCGACTTCACCGTGCCCGAAGGCTGCGCCCCCTGGCCGATCCAGTGATCCACCCGGTCCATATCGAGGACGAGGCGGGCCGGCTTGGAGAGGGGCTTGTAGTAGCCGAGGCTCTCTACGAACCGCCCGTCGCGGGGAGAGAGGCTGTCGGCCACCACGATCCGGTAGTGGGGCTGCTTCTTCCGGCCCATCCGCCGGAGTCTGATTCGTACGGGCATGGTCCTGGGCGTTCCTTGTGCGCTACCGGGCGCCGCACACGCGGCCGCCCGCCCCGGCGGTCGGTGGACCCCCGGAAAGACAGACGTATAGGATAACCGGACCGTGAGGAGCGGTCCAGACGGGGCGGCTCAGAAATAGACGAGCAGGAAGAGCGCCGGAACGGCGATTCCGGCCGCCGTCAGCCAGGCTCCCCGGCCGGTGATCCCGTTCCGGCCGCGCAGCACGAACAGCCCCGTCACGGCGAGCAGCGCGAGGGCCACGGCGTAGAGGTCGGCCATCCACGTCCACAGCTTCTTCGGATGGTTCAGGTGCAGGAAGTTCACCTGACGCAGTCCCGGCCGGTCCCGCACCACCTCCAGCGCCGCGGTCCGGGCGGCCAGATCGACGGTCACGGTGGCGCCCCCCTCCAGGAAGATCTGGAGCGTCGCCGGGTTCGGCCGGAAGGTCCCACGGGTCGGCCCCGCGACGCCCAGCCGATCCAGCACCGATGCCGCGAACGCCGCGGAGCCCGGCTCCCCGGCCGGCAGGTCACCATCCAGGGCGACGGTGCGCTCCGTGGTCCGGTAGTTGGGGTTCCAGTCGGCCGTGTGGTTGACCGCCACGCCGGAGACCGCGTACACGATCGTCAACCCCGCGCATACATAGCCGAGGTCCCGGTGGATGGCCGCGTTCCACCGGCGCCATCTCGAACCCGCCACGCCGCGCCTCAGGCCTCGACGATCGCGCCGAGACCGCGGATCCTGAAGATCGTCTGCGGCCCGGTCACGGACGCGGGATCGAACGCCTCGCCGTGCTCTTCGGCCTTGACGCGCTCCGCCTCGAGGGCTTCCTCGGCGGTCAGGTCCAGCCGCTCGACGACGCCCTCCACCAACGCGCGCTTCCCCTTCGCGCTGAGCGGGAAGACGATCACGCCGTCGTCCACCTTGATCTGGATCTTCTCGAACTCCCGGTCGCTGGCGATGTCCATCCAGCAACCGCGCTTCTCGCAGACCGCCACGACCATCCCCTGTACGAGCACGCGGCGGCCGACCCACGCATCGGGCTCGTCGAGGATCGTGGAGACGGGGGTGATCTCCTCCAGCGTCAGGGCCTCGCCGTAACGGTCACCCTGCATGGAGAGGACGTCCTGGTCGGCGGTGGCGGTCTCCGACGCGACCGACGCGGCGCGCTCGGACGGGGCCTGGCAGCCGACAAGCGCGAGGGTGGCGACGATGGCAACGATTCTCATGGGCGCACGCTCTCTATGGGGGTGAACGACATCCCGAGGACAAGCTAGCCGCAGCAGCCGCCGCACTCCGTCGGGTGATCACCCCGGCGGCTGCCCGGAAATCCCCTACCGGCGTCGCCGCGTCAAGCCGGCACGGGCATCTGGGCGCGCGCGCGTCGCGCGATCTCCGCGCCGATGGACAGCGAGGCCGTCGCGGCGGGGCTGGGCGCGTTCACCGCGTGCACCGCCCCCGGTTCCTCGATCCAGAGGAAATCGTGCACGAGCTCCCCGTTCGGCAGCATCGCCTGCGCGCGCACACCGGCGTGGGGGGCACCGTTCGGCGATGGCGCGTGGTCCGGCAGGAGGTCCGCGTCCTCGATCTCCGGGACGAGCCGACGGAGCGCGTTCACGAAGCGCGCCCGGTCGAACGACTGCGCCAGCTCACGTACCACCATGCGCCGGTGGCGGAGGGCGAAGCGCCACAGCCCCGGGAAACGGAGGGCCTCGGCGAGGTCGCGCACGTTCACCGCGCGTAGCTCGTAGCCCTCGCGCGCGAATGCCAGCACGGCGTTGGGGCCGGCGTCGATCCCCCCCTCGATGCGCCGTGTGAAATGCACGCCCAGGAAGGGGAAGCCGGGCTCGGGTAGCGGATACACGAGATGGCGCACCAGGTGCGCGCGCTCGGGCCGCAGGTGCTGGTATTCGCCACGGAACGGCACGATGCGGCAGGCCGGCCGGGCGCCCGCCATCCTGGCGACGCGGTCGGAGTGGAGCCCCGCGCAGTTGACGATGACGCGCGAGGTGAACTCGCCCGCCGTGGTCACGATCCGCCAACCTGCGCGCTCACGCACGAGCCTGACGACACCCGCGCCCGTGCGCACGTCCGCGCCGAGCGACGCGATCTCCCGCGCCAGCGTGTCGCAGACCGCGCCGTAGGATACGATGCCCTCCTCGGGGACGTGGATCGCGCCGACGCAGCGCACGTGCGGCTCGATCTCGCGGGCTTCCTCCGGGCTCAGCCGGCGCAGCCCCTCGAGGCCGTTGCTCCGGCCACGCTCGAGCATCTCCTCGAGACGTGGCAGCTCGGCGGGGTCGGTGGCGACCACGAGCTTCCCGCAGATCTCGTGCGGGATGCCGTGATGGCGGCAGAACTCGGTCATGCTCCGGATGCCGTCGCGCGCGAGCCTCGCCTTCTCCGAGCCGGGCTTGTACTGGAGGCCGGCGTGCAGCACGCCGCTGTTGTGCGTGCTCTGGTGGCGGGCGAGGGTCGGCTCCTTCTCGAGGAGGAGCACACGGCCGACACCGCCTTCCCGGACGAGCGCGTACGCGGTCGCCAGGCCGACGATGCCCCCGCCGATGATCGTGATGTCCGCGGTCATGGCGCGAAGGTTCGCGCCGGCGCCCGACCGCGACAAGACCTCCCCTCGAGGCTAGCCGGCCTTCCTGAGCCGCACGTCGCCGCTGACCGTCTGGAGGGAGAGGGACCGCCCTCCCCCGTCCCCGATCGTGCCGCGGAGGTGCTCACCGACCCATCGCCGCTGACGGCGACCCTGGAGCGTCAGATCGAAGTCGGTGTCCAGGTCGCCCGACAGCGACTCGAACTCCACGTCGGCGGCCAGCGCCGCCGGCATACGCAACCTGATGTCCCCGCTCACGGTGTGGAAGGAGAGGTCCCTCCAGTCGAGGCTGCCCATCTGAACGTCGATGTCCCCGCTCACGGTGTTGGCCCGCGCCGTCCCGGTGGTCGACACGAAGACCTCTCCGCTCACCGTGCTCGCCGTGACGTCCGAGCGAAGGTCGCGCGCCTCGACGTCGCCCGACACCATCGATCCGATCAGCTCGACTCCGGCGGGCACCTTCACCACGTAGTCCACCGAGACCCTGATGTCGTCACGATGGCGCGACCGGTCGCCCCGGTCCCGATCCCGGTCGTCCAGGTCGCAATCGTTCCCCGGATGTTCCTCCGGATGGTACACCGCGCACACCGTCACGCCGTCCGACTCCTCGACGACGCGGACCTCCACCTCGTCGAAGTCCCCCGAGCGTCCGCGCTTCTCGGCCACGATCTCCGCGGTGCTTCCCGAGGCGAGCTCGGCGCGGATGTCACCGCTGATGCCGCGCACGTCCAGGACCTGCCCGGACGCCATGCGCCCGCTCCACCGGAACGGGTTCTCCTGGGCCGCGGCGGACGCCGCGACCGTCGCCACCGCGATCCCCGCGAGCGCCGCCGAGCGGCGCACCTCTCTCCACGTCGTCATCCCCTGCTCCCGATGCATGCCGGATCGACCTCCGCGGCGGGACGCCAAGGAGGGTTCTTCATCGGGTTGGACGGCCCGGAGGCGCGTTCTGTTGGAATCCGGATGGAGCCCCTACCGCGTGTACAGGACGTCGTAGAGGACCAGCCCGCGGGCGACCGCCTGTGCCACGACGCCCGCCATGTAGTAGGGCATCTTGCCGATGTCGGCGGCCGACATTCCGCTCAGCGCGCGGGCGGGGTCGTCTCCGGCCCGCATCCCCTCGAAGCCCTTCATGAGCCCCGCCTTCACCGCGGCCAGCACCCACGGCTTCGTCTCCACCGTGGCCTTGGTGACGACGGCCTCGCGCACGGTGCCGTCGGACGCCATGGAGAGCCCCACCTCGAGGGGGCCGTGCTGGTTGTCCACCTGGGGGAAGAGGACGACGCCCGCGACGTTCCCCGAATCGTCCTTGCCGTAGTAGAACTTCACCTGGTCCTCCTCCGGCTCGAAGTCGCCCTCTGCCCGGATACGCGCGAAGTCGGCCTTCCCGACGCTCACGGTCTTCAGGAAGAACTGCTTCGCTCCCGGCACGGTGGCCCGGATCATGTCGGCCTGCTTCTCCAGCACCACGGTGGGCGTGATGTGCCGCCACGCGGCGCCGGTCAACGCGAGCGTGGCCGCCAGTGCCGGCAGCGTTGCGGCGAAGGTGCGATGTCGCTTCATGGGACGTCTTCCTCTGGATGAAGGGGATTCGGGGCCCGGCTCCCACCCGCGGCGGCGCGCAGCACGCCCAGGAGGACGACCACGTACGTGGCCGCCATGAGCCACCCCGAGAGGATGGTCAGATACGAGAAGCCGGAGATCCCGGCCTTCATGAGCCATTGACCCGAGAAGTCGAAGGCGCCGGATCCGAAGGCGGCAAGGATGACCGTGTTCCGCCACCCCGGGCTCCACTCCAGGCCCAGGACCAGGAGCGCCTGCAGCGCCGCGATGACAGCGTAGATCATGATGTGGATGTGGCTATCCTGGATGAGGAGGCGCGTATCCACGTGATGGGCCTCCTCCGTCATCCCGCCCAGGTCCAGCGGCTGCGTTGTGGCCTCGGAGGCCTCGGGGAGCGCCGCCTCGTCGACCTCCGCCGCCGGCGCGTACGTCGCGCTCACCCGCGCCGGGGTCAGGCCCGCCCAGTCCTTCACCATGAAGAAGGCGAAGACGTAAGCGTAGCCGAGGACGGCCACGAAGAGCACGGCGGCGAGGCGAACCGAGAAGTCGGCCCGGCGGAGGCTATAGAGTCCGTTCATCCGTCCGGAGCCCTCTAGAAGGTGGTCACGAGTTGAAGGGTGTAGCGCAGGGCCCAGTTGTGCGGCCCGTCCATGCCCTCGAAGATCGGCAGGGAGGAGTGGTCCAGGCGCGCTTCCGCCCGGAGCTGGAAGCGGGGGATGCGGAAGGTCGTGTGCTCGACGTTCGCGAAGATCCCCTCGCGCCCGCTGCCGACGAAGATCATGGGGCTGAAGGTCAGGGACCGGAGCGTCTGCGCCTCGCCCGTGCGTGCACCGTTTCGGTCCCGGAACGTCTCCCCGCGCAGCGTGGCTCCCACGTGCTGGCTCAGCCTGCGGAAGACCGTGAGCGTCGCCCCGTACCAGCCAGCGTCCCCGCCACCCTCCAGCACCCCGCGATCGCCTCCGAGGTTGGCCTCACCCGCGAGGATCCAGTCGCGGCCGGGCTCGAGGGCGTAGTCGGCGGACAGGAGGTACCGGTCGTGCACGTCGCCCGGCTCCCCTTCCGCCCCCAGCAGCCCGCTCACCCCGAAGCTGGTGTGCTCCGTCGGGATCAGGCCGACGCGCAGGCCTCCGGTCTTGCCGTGGTTCGGGTCGAGTTGGGCGTCCCACCCGTTGCCCGCCATGGCGGTGAGGTCCAGGCGCGGGCTCACCGCCCACCGGCCCACCAACCCGACCATCTTGGCCGGGCGGGCCAGCTCGAAGTTGTAGCTGGACGTGGCCTGAAAGTTGAGGGGCTCGTCGTCGCGCTCGAAGCCCACCGGGACGTCGAACTTTCCGAAGGAGAGGCTCACGCCGGAGGCGCCCCCCGGGGTGAAGTTCACCAGGAGGTTGTCGATCTCGATCTCCGTCGGCACCTCGTCCCCGCCCGCCGCATCCTCCCCGGAAGCGAGGGCGGTCGTGAGCTGACCGAAGAACCAGACCCGGTCGGACACCTCGCGGAAGAACGCCACGGCCAGCTTGCCGGCACGGGCGGTGTTGTCTCCGGAGCGCTGGTCATAGCCGTAGTCCCCCACCCCGAACCCGGTGATCTGGAGGGGAAACCGATTCTCGCCGGTGAGGTCGTCGAGGCTCTGACCCGACGGCTCACCCAGGTCGACGGGCACGTCCTGCGCACGCAGGATTCGCGGCGCAGCGACGGTCAGCGCGGCGAGGAGGGGCAGGGCCCTCCTCCATGGTACGCACGGCATAATGGATGTCTCCCTTCCGGCGACCCCGGGACGGCAGCGTCCGGAGGTCTCCCGTGTTGGCGGATCGCGGATGGCCCGCCGACGAGGGCGACGACGGACGCGAGGAACCGACCGCCGGATCACGCACGCGGCCTCCCAGGCCCCGGAGGGCCCGGCGCAATCAGCCCCGGGGAGGCGGGCGTTCCGGGTCCAGGCATACGGAAGGGCCCGGGGGCGCCGGATCGAGCAGCGGGAAGGCGTGCAAGGAGACGGGAACGGTAAGCGACGGGTCGGAGGGGAGCCACGCCGTGGCGAGCCTGCCCGCGGGGATCGTCCTCCCCCCGGTGAACGCGCGCCCGTGACACAGGGTGCCGTGGTCCGGGTGGGCGGGATGGCCGGACGGGGCGCCCATGGGCACGGAGCGGGCGAAGAACATGCAGTGAAGCCCGCACAGCACCTGCGGCTGGGCCACCACCAGGACCAGGAGGACGAGGCCGGATATGCGGAGCCCAGGGGTGCGGCGCTTCATGCCGCGCTCCGACGTTCGCGTGATGGCGTATCTCGACCCATCTCCGGCCCGCCTCCGGAAGACTCGTCCCTCGAGCCCGCCGCCCGGGGACGTCGAGTCTCCAACCCGGCACCGACGGACGGGTTCCGCCGGGTCTGGGGATCAGTTGCCGAAGGGCATCCCGGGGAATCCGCCCATGCCGCCCATCCCCCCCATCATCCCTTTCATCCCCTTCATGAACTTCTGCATCTCCTTGAACTGCTTCATGAGCCGGTTGACCTCGGCCACCGGGCGACCGCTTCCCTTGGCGATGCGGGCGCGGCGCGAGCCGTTCAGGATGTCGGGGTTGGCGCGCTCCTGGGGGGTCATCGACAGGATGATCGCCTCGATGTGCTTCATGCGCTTGGGATCGATCTGCGACGCGGGGATCGACAGCTTCGCCGCGCCGGGGATGAGCTTCAGGAGCTGCTCCAGGGGGCCCATCTTCTGGACCTGCCGCATCGCCGTGAGGAAGTCCTCGAGGGTGAAGCGGCCCTTGCCGAGGGCCTTCTCGGCGAGCTTCGCCTGCTCCTCCTCGTCGATGGTCGCCTGGGCGCGCTCCACCAGGCCCACCACGTCTCCCATCTGCAGGATGCGTCCGGCAAGGCGCTGCGGGTCGGCGGCGTCGAGGTCGTCCACCCCCTCGCCCACGCCCACGAACTTGATCGGTTTGCCGGTCACCCCGCGGATCGACAGGGCCGCCCCGCCCCGCGCGTCCCCGTCCATCTTCGTGAGGAGCACGCCGGTCAGGCCGAGGGCGTCGTCGAAGCCCTGGGCGATCTTCACGGCCTCCTGTCCCGTCATGGCGTCGGCGACGAGCAGGACCTCCTGCGGCTTCATCGCGTCCTTCACCCGCCGCAGCTCGTCCATAAGCGTCTGGTCGATCTGGAGGCGCCCGGCAGTGTCCACGAGCAGGACCTGGTGCCGCCCCGCGCGGGCGGCGTCGCGAGCCGCGACCGCCGTTGCCACGGGGTCGCCCCCGAACGTGCCGGCGTGGACCGGCACGTCGATCTGGCGCCCGAGGGTCTGGAGCTGCTCGATGGCGGCGGGGCGCTGCAGGTCGCAGGCGGCCATCATCGGCTGGCGGCCCTCCCGCGCCAGCCGTTTCGCGAGCTTCGCGGTCGAGGTGGTCTTCCCCGAGCCCTGCAGCCCCACCATCAGGATCACGGTGGGCGGGGACGAGGCCCAGGTCAGCGTCGGCCGCCCCTCGCCCATGAGGTTCGCCAGCTCGTCGTGCACGATCTTCACGATCTGTTGGCCGGGGCTGACCGACTTGACCACGGCTTCGCCCGTCGCGCGCTCCTGCACCCGCGACAGGAACTCGCGGGTCACCGCGAAGTTCACGTCGGCTTCCAGGAGGACGCGACGCACCTCGCGCAGCCCCTCGCGGATCATGGGCTCCGTGAGCACGCCCCGCTGGCGTAGCTTGGCGAGGGCCTTGTCGAGCTTGGTGCTCAGCTCGTCGAACATGCGCGGCTGCTCCGGTCTCTCCGTGAACGGGCCAGAAAGCTAGACCGGAGCGGAAGAGGCCTCAAGGAAGTGAGGTAGGATGGTAACTTTGCACAGCAAAGTACTTGACGAAACCGCGGCGGCCGCCGATCTTCGGGAAAACCCACCCGACGACCGCCGCCGACCATGAGCGCACTCACCGAGTTCCTCTTTCCCGCCCCGGCCCGCCGCACGGTGGGCTCGATCATCGGCTGGTGGGAGTCCCGCCGCCTCAAGTACAACCTCACCGTCGGCGCGGCGGGCGTGACCTCGTTGGCCATCGTGACCACGCTGGCCCACCTTCCGCCGGGCGCGCGCGGCGAGATGGGGCCCTTCCCGCCCTGGCAGCCCATCGTGCTGTTCGCGCTGTTCGCGAACGTCTGCTACCTCCTCGGACCGGCGACCGAGATCGTCGTACACAAGCTCTTCGGCCGCCAGATCCTCCCGGTGGGCCCTTCGCTCTTCAGGATGGGCCTGACCTTCTCCGTGGGGCTCGCCTTCCTCCCCACCCTGCTCGTCCTCTTCGACTGGATCTTCCGCATCGTGCGCGCCGTGGTGTGACGGCGCTTGCGCGGAAGCCGCGAACCCCACCGTTTTCGACTTCCACGACGGAACGACCCTCGATCGGGAGGTTGTGATGAAGCGGTTCGTGTGGATGGGGATCGTGCTCCAGCTGGTCATGGTCGTGTGCGGGCACTTCAGCGAGACGGTGCTGAACCTGTCGGGCATCCTCGGAACGGGGATCCCGTTCGTCCTGGGCCTCTGGTACGGCGCGTCCGTGCCGCGAGGATTCGGCGAGTCCTCGAAGGGCGGGTTCCTGATCGGAATCGTCGGCGCGATCGTCGGTGTGCTCGCAGCGATCCTCATGGGCGACCAGACCTGGATGCTGCTGACGTTCGCGCCCCTCTCGTCGGGCGTTACGGGACTCCTCGGCGCGCTCATCGGCACGGCCATGAGCGGCCGCGCGAAGGCCGTCAGCGCCTGAGAAGCCGGACGCCGGGGCTCCTTCCCCGGCGGAACAGGTCTTGCATCAAGAGCGCCGTGCCGACCCTGGGTACGACATCGGAAGAGCGGACCGGAAGGACGCCATGACGGAGAGCATCGACCGGCGGGAGGGCGCCCACGCGGCCCAGCACGCCTGACCCCGATCCGGGAGCGGACGACCACCATCGGGCACCCGGCACGGGCGGCCCGTCCGGGCGCTGGCGACGCATCGTTGCCCGGGCCCTGGCCGTCCTGGTGGGCGTTCCGGTGGTTATCGCCGTCTCGGCCGTGCTGCTCCTCCAGCTCGACGGCGTGTCGACCGCTGCCCTCGGTCGGATCGTCGCGGCCGCCAATCCGTGGCCCGGCACCACGGCGCGGGTCGGGCGCGCGGATCTCGGGGGGCTCGGCCACCTCGTCCTGAGAGACGTCCACGTCGGCGCGCCGGACGGCACGCCCCTGGTCTCCCTCGACACCCTGGACGTGCGCTTCCGGCTCCTGCCGCTCATCGGGCGCGAGCTGGTGGTCCGGTCCCTGACCGTCGCCGGGTTGCGGGTCGCCGCGAGCCAGCGCGCCGACTCCACGTGGGACCTGCTGGCACCCTTCGCGTCCGGCGCGGACACGACGTCGTCCGGCGGATTCAGGGTCCGGCTCGCCGACACCGAGGTGCGCCGCGCGTCGCTGAGCGCGCGGTACGTGGCTTCCGCGGACTCCGTCCTGCGCGTCGAGGGCCTTACGCTGCGGCTCGACACCCTGACGTGGCCACGCCCCACCACGGTCGTCCTGGACACCCTGGACGCGCGCATCCTCCCCCCCGCCCGTCCCCGGAGCGCGGCCCGCGTCGCGGGCGCATTCCGGCTGACGGCGGGCACGCTGAGCACCGAGGGCATCCGGCTGGTGTCGGACTCGAGCGACGTGTACGCCCGTGGCACCCTCCTGCTCCCGGACAGCGGCGTCGCCGCCCGGGACATCGACTTCACGCTCACAGCCTCCCCGCTGGACTTCCGTGACGTGGGCGCCCTGATCCCTGGTTTCGACATCGCGGGCAGCCTGCGCCTCGACGCCCGCGTGCGGGGCTCCACGTCGGACCTCGCCGTGCGCGTGGACGGCACGACCTTCGACGGGGGAACGCTGCACCTCGAGGGGGACCTCACCCCGCGCACCCGCGACTCCCTCCGCTACGTCCTGCGGGGCCGGCTCCGCGGCCTCGACCCGACGCTGTGGTCGGCGGGTGCGCCCCCCGTGCACGGGATCGACGCCGACCTCGACGTCTCGCTGACCGGCCCCCGCCTCGACTCCCTGACCGGGACGGCGCGGGTCGACGTGACCGGGGCCCGCGTGGCGGGCGGCACGCTCCGACCCACGCAGGTGGCGGCGACGTTCCGCGACGGTGCGGCGACGTTCGACGCGTCGGGCGGGGCGGCCCCCTGGGTGCGGCTCACCGCCCACGGCACGGGCCGACCGCTGGATTCCCTCCCTTCCTGGGACCTGCGCGCCAGTGTCCAGCAACTCGACCCGCTGGACGTCGGAGGGATGAGGGTGGCCTCCACGATCGCGACGGTGCGGGCGAGCGGGACCGGGGTGTCCTCCGCCTCGGCGCGAGGCCGGGCGCGCGTCGACCTGACGGGCTCGATGGGGAGGGTGGGCATCGACAGGGCCGTGCTCACCGCGGACTGGGATTCCGCGACCGCGAACGCGGTCCTGGACGTCCCGGTGGGCGCGGGGCACCTGTCCGCCCGCACGCGGGCGTCGTGGGGCGGTCCGGAGACCCGGATCACGGTACGCTCCCTCGACGCGCGGCAGATCGACGTGGCCGAGCTCCTCGGCGACACGATCGCCGGAACGGTCTCGCTGACGGGGACCGGCGCCCTCGTGCTCGGTCAGCCCGACCGCACGGTGGCGGACGCGGACCTCCGCATCGAGCAGGCCACCTGGCAGGAGCTGGCCGTGGACTCGGGACGGGTGTCGTTCCGGATGCGGGACGGCACGCTCACGGGCCGGGCCCTGGCGCGTGCGCCCGCCGGGGTGCTGGAGCTCGTGGGCCGCGCGCGGCCCTTCGGCGACGCGCCCACCTGGCGGGTGGACACGCTGCGCGTGGGAGGGTTGAACCTGGCCGCCGTGCGTAGCGGTCTACCGCGCAGCGACATCCACGCCCTCGTCCGGCTCGACGGCCGCGGCTTCGCGCCCGCCGCCCTCCGGGCCACGGGCTCCCTCGAGGTGGACTCCACGGACGTCGCGGGCGTGCGCGTCGACACCGCCTGGGCCGACATCTCCCTCCAGGAGGGACGCGTCGACCTGACGGCCGATGCCCGCTCGCTGGGCGGTGCGTGGTCCGCGACGGTGGAGGCACACCCCTTCGAGACGACCCCCACCTTCCGGCTCACCCGGGCGCGCTTCGACACCATCCGGATCGACTCGACCCTCGCGGGCCCGGTGCGCGCCACGCTGACCGGCACCCTCGAGGCCGACGCCACCCTCCCGCCGGACACGTTCCCGCGGGTGCACGCGCGCCTGGCCATCGAGTCCGGGCGGCTCAG
>Ga0315556_1000281_pt1 | contig 30632 bp, 35 predicted proteins | sample SalMarSW160310MG_FD_202112 | JGI IMG/M metagenome (GOLD analysis project Ga0315556, IMG submission 202112) | Salt marsh sediment microbial communities from the Plum Island Ecosystem LTER, Massachusetts, United States - Salt Marsh Sediment SW1603-10 ...
ATGTTCCAGGCCTCGGGCTGGTTCTTGTAATGCACGTTGTCATAGGCGATGGACAGGATGGCGCCGTCATTGAGCAAGGCGAGCATCACGATCATTACCGCCGTCACCGGATAGAAGTTGAAGATCAGGATCGAGAGCGTCATGAACAACAGCACGCGCAGCGTTTCGGCGATGCGGTAGATCGCGTAGCTGTTCATGCGCTGGAAGATCTTCCGGCTCTCCTTGATCGCGTCGATGATCACCGACAGGCCCGGCGTCATCAGTACGATATCCGCCGCCGCGCGCGCGGCATCGGTCGCGTCCGACACCGCGATGCCGCAGTCGGCCTTCTTCAGCGCGGGGGCATCGTTCACCCCGTCGCCGGTCATGCCGACGATGTGGCCGCGTTTTTGCAGGACATCCACGATGTGGAACTTGTGTTCGGGAAACACCTGGGCGAAGCCGTCGGCCTTCTCGATCGACTCGGCCACCTCTTCGGTCTCCTCTTTCTTCGAGTCGCCCAGGCTGGAGGCATCGAGGATATTTGCGCCCATGTCCAGCTTTTTCGCGGTTTCCTTGGCGATGGCCAGGGCGTCGCCCGTCACCATCTTGACCTTGACGCCCATCGTCAGTGCGGTCGCGATGGTCGCCTTGGCATCTTCCCGTGGCGGATCGAACAAGGGCAGCACGCCGACAAGCAACCACTTGCCTTCCTGATCGGCCCGGGCGACGCCCAGTGACCGAAAGCCGCTCGCCGCAAAGTCATTGACCGCCTTGTCGACGGCGGACTTGACTTCACCGGCATTGGCCGCCAGCGCCAGGATCACCTGCGGCGCGCCCTTGGTCACCTTGAACTGTGTTCCGTCCGCGCCCTTGACAGTCGCTTCGGTGCGCTTGTGCACCGGGTCGAACGGCTGGAAATGCACCACCTGGTAGCCCTTCAGGGCCTTGTCGTCTTTCAAGCCGCCCAGTACGGCCAGGTCGATGGTGTCCTTGTCGTCCGCGCGCGACGCCAGCGCGGCGTCGAGGATGATCTGCTCGGCGGGCACTTTGTTCACGCTGAACGGATCGCCCAGCGTGAGCTTGTTCTGGGTCAGGGTGCCGGTCTTGTCCGCGCACAATATGTCCACGCCGGCCAGTTCCTCGATCGCCACCAGGCGGCTGACGATCGCTTCCTTCTTGGCGAGCAGGCGAGCGCCGACCGCCATCGTGACCGACAATACTGTGGGCATCGCCACGGGAATCGCGGCTACGGTCAGCACCAGGGCGAATTGCAAGGTGGTGAGGATCGGGTCACCGCGGAAGATCGCGACGGCAATGATCGCCGCCACCAGCACCACCGCGAGAATGATCAGGTAGTTGCCGATCTTCAACACCGCTTTTTGAAAATGGCTGACGCTGTGCGCCTCCTCGACAAGTTGTGCCGTCTTGCCGAAATAGGTGTTGCTACCCGTGGCATACACCAGCGCGCTGCTCTCGCCCCGGCGGATGATGGAACCGGAAAACACCGCGTCGCCCGGTTTGCGTGTGGCGGGCAAGGATTCTCCGGTCAGCGCGGACTGATCGACCGACATCGGGTCGCCGTCGAGCAGGCGCGCATCCGCCGGCACGATGTCGCCCAGGCGCATGCGAATCACATCGCCCGGCACCAACTCGCGCGCCGCCGGATTGATCCACTTCCCGTCACGTTTGACGCGGGCCTTTATCGCCAGCTTGGCCTTGAGAGCCTCGATGGCATTGCCCGCCTCGCGTTCCTCCCAGAATCCGACTACGGCGTTGGCCAGGAGCAGAACCAGGATGATGCCGAAGTCCGGCCAGTGCCGGGCTACCGCCGAAAGGATCACGGCGGCTTCGATCATCCACGGGATGGGTCCCCAAAAATAGCTGAGGAACTTCAGAAACAGATTGGCTTTCTTTTCTTCGATCTCGTTCGGCCCGTATTGGGTCAGCCGCTTTGCCGCCTCGCCCTGGGTGAGGCCGTCCGGCGACGAGCCCAGCTTCTTCTGCACTTCCGCCAGGGGCAGAGATTTCAGTTCGTCCTTCGATTCGGGCTTTGATTCGGCAGGCTTGGGCCGGTCGGCATTTGCATTCATATGAGCTTGCTCCTCTAAGCCGAGTTGATCGAGGATGCGTTTGTGCGCCGGAGGAGCGTTTTCGCCGGTTCCCCTGCTAAGACGAGCGTGTCCAATCCATGGAGCACCGCGGCAACGGAGAACTCAGATCGAGCGGTACTGCCTCGAGGCCGGAACGCTCACCTGCGCGTTTCGCGCCAGAGCGAGAAGACGAGGACTGTCAATGCGGCGAGGGGTTTCATTCCGACGTGGGCTTAGTGGTGTGATATTTCCGCTTCACGTTTCCCTTCGTGCGCCCAATAGCCGGGGCGACCGTAGTGTTGATGGATGCCCGTTTCCTGCTTTCGATCCAGCTTCACCGCCGGGTCGTACGGCGGAGCGTCTTTCACCGCCCGCCGGGTCAGATCGACCGAGACCGTGGCCTCGGGCCAGCTCACGTGCTTGATCCATTGCGGCGCGATGAGCACCTTGTGACCGAGCCACCAGTTGCTCGTGTCCACAACCATGTATCGGATGGCCCAGGTCTCCTCATCGACCAGCAGGCCCTGGACGTGACCGATGTCGCCATCGGTCGCTTCGATGTGATAGTCCATCACCGCCTTGCAACTGCGCAGATGCAGGTCGTCGTCCCGGTGCCGCGCCTCTTCGGCGCGCGCGTAAGCCTCCTGCGCTTCCGGACTTGCGACACGCGGCGTCGATGAGAAGCCGCCGTAGCCCATCATCATTCCCGGGTAAGCTCCACCGCCCCAGAGCCCGGCGCCGCCCCAATAGAAGGGGTAGCCGTAATACCCGAGGTAGCGCGATTCGTGCTGGCGCGAGACCGGCTTGTCGGTGTCGATGTGGGGGCTGTTCTTCACCTGCTCTTTCGTGATCGACACGGGCAGTACCTTCTTCGCCCAGTCCGGCTGCCCGAGCGAGATGGGTGAGATCAGCACCATTCGACTCGAAAGCCAACTGCCGGTGTCGACGACGAGATAGCGGATGACCCACGCCTCGTCGTCGAAATAGAAATCCTTCACGTGGCCGATGATGCCGTCGGTCGCGTGGATGGCGTAGTCCTCCAGATCCTTCATGCTGCGTAGCATTTGTCCTTCTCCTTCGCATCGGAGGTTTCAAAAAAAAGAGATTTGCTTTACGACCAGCCCAGTTGATACGCCGAATGGGCGGCCTGCTCGGTGCGATGGCGTACATAGGCGCGGCCTCTAGACTGACGGCCGGCTGACGGCGAACGGCTTTAGGGCGGGACTGAGCGGCCTCCCCCAAGGCGAGGCGTTGCACCGGTCATTTCTGAACTGCCCGGTTCACGGACGCCAGCGGCCAGTTCTGGACGTGCTGCCAAGCCTGCTTTGCCGCGGGCGGCAACTTGTCCATGTGCTTCAGGAAAAGCGCCAGGGTCCAGATCTGCCGGTCGCTCAGAGAGGATCCGAACGAAGGCATGCCCGTCAGGCGGATCCCGTGCTTGATCTTCCAGAACGAATCGCCCTCGGGGTCGTTCTCGACCCCATCGGTCGCCAATTGTGGCGGCTTCGGATACTCGCCTTTCGCTATTGGAGACGGTGCGGCAGCACCTTTCGCGGAACCATGGCAAACCGCGCAGTTCTGCGCAAAAAGATGAACGCCCGCGAGAAGATTCGCGTCGTTCAGCGGCACCGGATTGTCGCCCTTCGGCGCGTCGCGAGCCAATGTCGCATCCAGCGAAGTACCGGCCGCCCAGGTTTCCAGCCAACCGGGTCTTGCGTCGGCATTGGTCGGAATAAATCCGCTTCGCACCAGAGCGTAAGCGCCGGTCAGGGCAACGACCAGCGTCAATGCGACTCCCAGAAGAATGCCTTTCAACATCTCGCCTCCGTTATTGAACGGATCACCGTTGCCACAGGATCCGCGCGTCTTCCAGCGGGACCGCCACGCCGTCGCGCTGTGGTATCACGCGTGCCGTGTAGTCGGTCGCCGGGCGGGCTGCTGGCACCTCTGCGCGATAGGCGTAGCCGTTCAGTGCGCCCACCAGTTGCCGCACGCGTTTCATCTCCACGCGCTCCGGTGCGGCACCGTCAATGCCATCGGCATAAAGCTCGACCCGCACGGCCTCGGGGTCGAGATCATCGAGATAGGCCTGAACCTCGAATACGTGCTGCTCGCCTTCGGTCTCGAGCTTCACTTCGCCGAAGCGCAGCGCAGCCCATTTTTCATTCAGCGCATGCCGCCAATCGACCAGCTGCACGCCGCTTGCGCCTTTATCGGCGGCCCGCGCAAGGTACGCCGCTGCCGCCGGGAGGTAGTGGTGCTCGGTGTATTCGCGCACTGCGCGGTTGGTGGAAAAGCGCGGCGTCAGGCGCGCCATGCTCTCGCGCATCCGCTCCACCCAGGCGCCGGGGATGCCCTGATCGTCGCGGGAATAGAACTCGGGGATCACCTCGCGCTCGAGCAGGTCATAGAGGGCTTCGGCATCACGTGCGTCCCAAGCCGGATCGTCGCCGTGTTCCTTGCCGTCTCCCAGCGCCCAGCCGAGTTCGGGCGCGTAGGCCTCCGCCCACCAGCCGTCCAGCTCCGAGAGGTTGAGGCCGCCGTTGACGAGCACCTTCATGCCGCTGGTTCCGCAGGCTTCCCAGGGGCGTCGCGGCGTGTTGAGCCAGACGTCCACGCCCTGCACCAGGTGCTCGGTCAGGAGCATGTCGTAGTCGCTGAGGAAAATCGCATGCGGGCGCACCTCGGGCCGCCGGATGAAATGCGTCCATTCCCGAATCAGGGCTTGGCCTGCGTGGTCTGCCGGATGAGCCTTGCCGGCCATGATGAGCTGCACCGGACGCTGCGGATTGCTCAGCAGGCGCAGCAGCCGCTCTGGGTCGTGCAGCAGCAGGTTCGGCCGCTTGTAGGTCGCGAAGCGGCGCGCAAAGCCCAGGGTCAACCTATTGGGATCGAACAGGTGCTTCGCAGCTTCGACCTCCTCGGGCGTGGCGCCCGAGGCGGCCAGTTGGCGGGACAATCGTTGGCGAGCGTATTCGACCAGAGACTTGCTGGCGGCGGAGCGGAATTGCCAAAGGCCGGCGTCGGAGACGTGGCGTATGTGCTGCTCCAGCGTATCCGTCGTCCCCCGCCAGCGGTCTTTGCCGCAGGCTTGCGTCCAGAGATCATCGGCCGGGGCCGAGTCCCAGGTCGGCACGTGGATGCCGTTGGTGACGTGTCCGACCGGCACTTCGTCCTGCGGCCAGTGCGGGAAGAGAGGCAGAAAGATGTGCCGGCTCACCTGCCCGTGCAAGCGACTCACGCCGTTCACCGCTCCGCTTCCGCGTAGCGCCAGATACGCCATGTTGAAGGGTTCCGACGAATCGTTCGAGTTGCTGCGGCCCAGGGCCAGCAAATCGTGGAGCGTCATGTCGAGCTTTTGCTCGGCATAGCCACCGAGGTATTGCTCGATGAGGGCCGGAGCAAAGCGATCGAAGCCTGCGGGGACCGCCGTGTGCGTCGTAAACAGATTCCCCGCCCGGGTGACGGCCAGCGCGACCTCGAAGGGCTGCGCGCTCTCCTGCATGAAACTGCGCGCGCGCTCCAGTACCGCAAAGGCCGCGTGCCCCTCGTTCAGGTGACAGACTTCCGGCCGGATGCCGAGCGAGGCGAGCATTCGCCAGCCGCCGATCCCGAGCAACAACTCCTGCTTGAGGCGCAACTCCGGCCCGCCGCCATACAACTCGCTTGTAATCCCCCGATGAGCAGGGATGTTCGCTGGGTCGTTGCTGTCCAGCAGGTACAGCTTCACGCGACCAACCTGGACCTGCCAGGCGCGCAGCCAGACCGAGTAACCAGGCAATTCGATCTCCAACCGCAACCACTCGCCGTTTGTCTGACGCAACGGCGTGATCGGTAACTGCCCGGGGTCGTTGTAGGGGAAGAGCGCCTGTTGCGCTCCGCCCTTGTCGATCACCTGGCGGAAATATCCCTGCTGGTACAGCAGTCCCACGCCGACCACCGGCACACCCAGATCGCTGGCGCCCTTGAGCTGATCGCCGGCCACGTTGCCGAGCCCTCCCGAGTAAATGGGCAAGGCTTCGCTCAACATGAATTCCATACTGAAATAGGCGACGCAGCGGAGCTGCGCTTGCGAATAGGCCTGCTGAAACCACGCCGGCGCCTCTGCCGCCTGGCGCTTCGCTCGCACCAGGTCGTCGACGCTCTTGCGGAAAACAGGATCGGTCGACAGGCGCTCGATCCGATTGCGCGAGGCCGTCTGCAGGATGCCCCAGGGGTTGTGCGTGAGCTCCCACAACACGGGATCCAGCTGTCGCCATACCTGGTCGGTGGCGTGATTCCACGACGAACGCATATCCAGCGCAAGCTCTGCGAGGGGTTCGAATCCCGCCACGTCGGCAGGCAGAAGGCCGAACAGGGGGTGGCTGGCCCGTTCGGCTTCGCTCATGGCCGCTGCTCCAGCGCAGCGCCGACGATGGTCTGGGCTTCGGCCAGGATGCGGCGCAGATGATCCGCGCCGCGCAAGCTCTCGGCGTAGATCTTGTAGATGTCCTCGGTGCCCGAGGGGCGGGCCGCGAACCAGCCGTTTTCGGCCACCACCTTCAACCCGCCGATCGCTGCGTCGTTGCCCGGCGCCTGGGTGAGGATGCTCTCGATCTTCTCGCCGGCCAGTTGTCCGGACTTCACTTGCTGCGGCGATAGTTTCGAAAGCAGGGTCTTTTGAGCCGGCGTGGCAGGTGCATCGATGCGCTCGAAGACGGGTGCGCCGAATTCGCGCGTCAGTTCGAGATAGATCTCGCCGGGGTCGCGGCCCATGCGCGCGGTGATTTCCGCGGCCAGCAAGGTCGCGACGATGCCGTCCTTGTCGGTCGTCCACACCTTGCCGTCCATGCGCAGAAACGAAGCGCCCGCGCTCTCTTCCCCGCCGAAGCCGAGCGAGCCGTCGAGCAGGCCGTCGACGAACCACTTGAAGCCGACCGGCACTTCGTAGAGCCTGCGGCCGAGCTTTGCCGCCACGCGATCGATCATGAGGCTGCTGACCAGCGTCTTGCCGACCGCCGCCGATTTGCTCCACTGCGGCCGGTGCTGGAACAGGTAGAAGATGGCGGCCGAAAGGTAATGGTTGGGCGGCAGCAAGCCCGCATTCCGGGTAACGATGCCGTGCCGGTCGTGGTCGGTGTCGCAGGCGAAGGCGACGTCGAAGCGATCCTTGAGACTGATCAGGCCCTGCATGGCGTAGGGCGAGGACGGATCCATGCGGATGCGTCCGTCCCAATCGACCGTCATGAAGCGAAAGGTCGGATCGACCGTTTCGTTCACGACCGTAAGATCGAGTCCATAGCGCTCGGCGATCGGGCCCCAGTAGTGGACTCCGGCGCCGCCGAGCGGGTCCACGCCCATCTTCACGTTCGCGCCGCGGATCGCATCCAGGTCGAGGATACTGGCGAGGTCGCTCACGTACGCGCCGAGAAAGTCGTGCCGATGCGTGGTGCCGGCGCGCAAGGCCTTGGCGTGGGGAATTCTCTTCACGCTCTGCAGGTCGCTTTCCAGAAACTCGTTGGCTCTGGCTTCGATCCACTTCGTGGCGTCGTTGTCTGCCGGCCCGCCACTGGGCGGGTTGTACTTGAAGCCGCCGTTGTCGGGCGGGTTGTGGGAGGGAGTGATGACGATGCCGTCGGCAAGGCCTGCGCTGCGAGCGCGGTTATAGGTCAGGATCGCGTGGGAAATGACGGGGGTGGGCGTGTATTCGTCCTTGTCCGCGAGCATGACTTCGACGCCGTTGGCTGCCAGCACTTCGAGCGCGCTGGCGCATGCCGGCTCGGACAGCGCATGTGTGTCGATGCCGAGGTAGAGCGGTCCGCCTATGTTTTGCCGCTTGCGGTAATCGCAGATGGCCTGAGCGATCGCCAGAACGTGCCGCTCGTTGAAAGAGTTCTCGAACGCGGTGCCGCGATGGCCCGAGGTGCCGAATGCAACCCGCTGCGCCGGCGCGGAAGCATCGGGCACCCCGGTGTAGTAGGCCGTGACAAGCTTGGGCACGTCGACCAGCATTGCCGGCGTGGCCGGCTTGCCTGCAAAGGGGCTTAGATTCATGGCTGTTCGCAAATTGGCCGGCCACGCCTGCCGAAGATCCAAGATTCTCCGCTCCCGTCCGGGGCGATCGGTGCGCCAGCGTACGTTAATCGAAAACGGCGGAGCAAGGATTTCGCGCGGCTCATGCCTGACGGATTTCTGTCGCGCGCCCGCAACCCGCCCGTCCCCTAAGAGTGGACCCCTGAGTCAGGGGAGAGTTTCCTGGACCGGTTCGCGCCGCGACGGCCTAAGCAGCTGGGCGGGACAAGTTGCGCGGAAGGTCGACCACGATCAGCACGTCGTCGCCGAAGCGCGGAGCGCCGAGAGACCGCATCAGTGCCTGCTCCTGCGCCGAGGACGCCAGGCGCAGGAAGCACAGTGCGCGCCGCTTCTCGGCCTCGGCCATGGTGAGCACGTCGATGTGCGTCACTGTCCCGAATTCGGTGCAAAGCTCCTGCACCGCGGACTTGAGGCTCGACGCGTCACCGCAGCTTGCCAGAGACTTCAACCGGTCTGCGCAGGTCGTCATGGCGATACCGCGAACGGCAGGCTGACAACGACCGCGGCGCCCGTCCGCTCGCTCGCGCGAGCCGCGACGTCGGCATCTGCCTGGATCGCCGCGCGCAGCGGCAACGTGATCGACGTCAGCGTCTGTTCGATCTGAGCGTACATGGTGGCGCGCGCGGGATGCTGACGCATGGTGCACCTGGCCGGGTTGTGCGTTCGACGATGATCCGCCGCGTCTCGGCCGCGGTCCGTGCGATAGCCAACATATGGCGCAGCGTGTGCCAGCGCACTGAATTAGGCGCTGAATTGCCCTATGGTCCGCGTCGCGTGGCACTACTCAACCCAATGGAGTCCAGCATGAAAAGAACAGTGATTGTGATCGCCATCCTGGCGGCATTTTTGACCAGCGGCGGACCCGCGTTCGCCCAGGGTCGCGGGGATCGCGATGGAAACCGAGACAGCAACGATCGCGGTCGCAATGAAATGATGCAAGGCCGCGGCCAGCAGCGCGGAGACAGCAACGTCCGCGGTCGCAACGAGCGCACGCAGCGCTACGGCCATAGCAACGACCGGCGCGACCAACAGGCGCGCCAGCCGGAGCGGCGCGACTATCAGGGTCGTGCACAGTACGACCAGCGGGGCCGTGCGCATTACGACCAGCGACGTGAAGGACGTGGCGCAGGTCCGCAGCACGCGTTCTACCGCGGCGAGCGCCTTCCGGTGCAGTATCGGCACCGGCAATACGTGGTCGAAGACTGGCGCGGCCACCGCCTGAGCGCGCCCCCCCGCGGCTACCACTGGGTGCAAACCGGCGCCGACTATGTCCTGGTCGCAATCGCCACCGGCGTCATCATGCAGCTGTTGCTGAGCAACTGACGGCGGATACCGAAGTCGATCGAATCCGGGTGACCGCGCGCAATTGTGCGCGCAGCGCTCGTTTACCGAGTAGAGGAAATCATCATGAAGTACGCAAAACAGTTGGTTACGGCAGCAGCGATTCTGGCGCTGGGCGGATGTATTACGGCTCCCGCGGGCCCGGCCGGCCCGCAAGGCGCGACCGGTGATACCGGAGCGACCGGATACACCGGGGCGACCGGACACACCGGCGCAACCGGCAGCACGGGCGCAACCGGCTACACCGGTGCAACCGGCAGTACCGGAAGCACGGGAGCGACCGGGTACACCGGCGCGACCGGACGCACCGGCGCGACCGGGAGCGGCGAAACTGTCGTGATTGTGCCGAAACGCTGAAGCGCACCGGGGCGAACCCTGGCTCAGGCGCCACGGGTTCGCCATTAAGTCCGCAATGCCACGTTTCACACGGAGCAATCAATGAACACGATATTCAAAACCGCGCTGGGGGTGGTCGGAGCGGCCGTCGCGATGCAGGCGGCCGCACAGGCGACGTTTTACGAACGCGAAGGTTTTCACGGCCGGTCCTTCACGACCCAAAGGCAAATCGGCAACTTCGGCCGCTATGGTTTCAATGACCGCGCCTCGTCGGTCGAGATCGTCGGCAAGCGGTGGGAAGTATGCGAAGACGTCCGTTTCCGCGGGCGCTGCGTGGTCCTGCGTCCCGGGAAATATCCGTCACTGGCGGCGATGGGCCTGAACGACCGCGTTTCATCGGTGCGCACGGTCAGTCCGAAAGCGCGCACGCGCAACGAGCGCCATGCGCCCGCGCCACAGGTCGCGCAGGCCACTTTTTACGAACATAAGGGCTTCCGCGGGCGGACTTTCAGCACCACGAAGCAAGTCCGTAACTTCGCCCGATACGGCTTCAATGACCGCGCCTCGTCGGTCGAGGTCGTCGGCGGGCGGTGGGAAGTGTGCGAAAACGTCCGCTTCCGCGGGCGCTGCATGGTGCTGCGTCCGGGCAGGTATTCGTCGCTTGCGGCAATGGGCCTGAACAACCGCGTCTCATCGGTGCGGGCCCTCGGCGCAAACAAGCGCATCCGAAACGAGCGCTTTGCCCCGACGCCCCAGGCCGAAGCGAGCACCGGGCGCCATGACTATCGTTGGCACCACGACGAACGCCTGTTCGAGGCGAACGTCACTTCGGTGCACGCGGTGGTGGGACCGCCCACGCAGCGATGCTGGGTCGAGCACCAGCAGATCGCCTCCGAGAAGAGCAAAGCCAACGTCCCCGGCGCGATCGCAGGCGCCGTCATCGGCGGCATTCTCGGCCATCAGGTCGGCAACGGGCGCGGCCAGGATCTCGCCACCGTCGGCGGCGCTGTTGCGGGGGCCGCGATTGGCGCCAACGTCGGTCGCGACGGCGACCAGCCGGCGCAGATGCAGGACGTCAAGCGCTGCGAAAGCGTCCCCAGCCAGGCGCGTCCGGACTACTGGGACGTAACCTACAACTTCCGCGGCCAAGGGCATCGAATGCAAACGACCGCTCCTCCCGGTCGCACGGTGACGGTCAACGCGCAGGGCGAGCCACGGGAGTAGTCCGCGACGCGCGCTTCATCCCCACCCGCCGCCGAGCGCCTTGAACAGGCCGATCGAAGCCTGCAGGCGCGAAAGCCGGAGCTGCGCGAGCTGGTCCTCGGCCTGAAAAAGGGTGCGCTGCGCATCGAGCACGATGAGCAGGTCGTCGGTACCCGCGCGGTAGCGGACTTCCGCGAGGCGCAGCGCGATTCCCGCCTGTTCGAGCACCTGCGCCTGCAGCGCTTCGCGCTGCGCGGTGCGGCTGACGGAGGCGAGCGCGCTTTCGACGTCAGCCAGCGCGGCGAGGATGGATTTGCGGTAGGTCTCCACCAGTTCGCGCTCACGCGCGGCCGCCGCATCGACCTGCCCGCGCAGGCGTCCGCCGTCGAAGATCGGCTGCAGCAGCGACGCGCCGAGCGCCACGGAAGCGGTCGGTGCGTTCAGAAAATTGACCAGCACCTTGCTCGCGAGGCCCGCGGACCCGGTGAGCGAGATGTCGGGCAGGAGCGCCGCGCGTGCCGCGGCGACGTCGGCATTGGCGGCCGCCAGCTGCGCCTCGGCGCTTGCGAGGTCGGGCCGGCGCACGAGCAGGTCGGCCGGAAGTCCCGGCGCGACGCGCGGCACGGCGAGCGAGTTCACACTCGATCCCGCGGCGTCGAAGCCCTCGGGCGGCCGGCCGGTCAGTATGGCGAGCGCGTACAGGGTCTGGCGCTGTTCGAGTTCGAGCGGCGGGATGGAAGCGCGCAGCGTCAACACTGCCGCCCGCTGCCGAGCCACGTCGAGCGCCGAGGCGGCGCCGTTGCGCGAGCGCGAATCCACGACATCGAATACGCGCTGCGCAATCGCCACGTTCTCGCGCGCGCTCGCAAGGCGTCCGCGCAGCGACAGCACCTCGAAATAGCCGCTCGCGACGCCCGCCACCAGAGTGAGGCGCACCGTTTCCATATCGAAGCGGCTGGCGCGCAGCGAGGATTCGGCCGAGCGCGCGTTCGCGCCGATCCGTCCCCATAGGTCGAATTCGTAGCTCGCCTCGAGGGCGGCGCTGGAGGAATTCTCGCCGCTCCAGCGGCCACCCGGCGGGCGTGTCTCGCGCCGCCCGGTGCCGGCGCCGAGATTCAAGGCCGGAAACAGGCTCGAGCCCGCAATGCGCACTTGCGCCTCGGCCTGCACGAGGCGCGCGGCGGCGATCGCCATGTCGGGGCTCGTGCGCAGGGCGGCATCGATCAGGCGTGAAAGCTCCGCGGAGCCGAAACGGCGCCACCAGTCCCGTGTCAGCGCTGCAGCGTCCGCGGCGCCCGGCTCGGACCAGGCGGGCGGCATCTCGGGCGCCCGCGCCGGAGGGGCGCCCGCGGTCGCGCAGGCGCCGAGCGCGAACGCAGCCGCGCACGATGCCACCAGTACTCTGGTCATGTCGCCAGCGCCACGATCGGATCCACCTGCGCCGCCTTGCGCGCAGGCATATAGCCGAACACGAGCCCGGTCGCGAGCGCGCAGCCGAAGGCGAGCAGCACCGGGCCGACCGAGTAGCGGACCGGCGTGCCGAACCCGCCGACGATCGCCGCCGCGGAAAGTCCGAACGCAACGCCGATCACGCCTCCGAGCATCGACACCACCAGCGCCTCGGTGAGGAATTGCTGCAGGATGTTCCTCATTCTGGCGCCGGTGGCCATGCGGATGCCGATCTCGCGCGTGCGCTCGGTCACGCTCACCAGCATGATGTTCATCACCCCGATGCCGCCTACCAGCAGCGAGATCGCCGCAATCGAGCCCAGCAGAACCGTGAGCGTGTTCTGCGTGTCGGTCGCGGTCTCGAGGATCGAGGCCATGTTGCGGATCCTGAAGTCCACGCTCTGGTGCCGCGATTGCAGCAGCGCGGCGACTTCGTCCTGCGTCGCATCGATGAGGGAGACGTCGTCCACCGCGACCGTGATGGTGCGCAGGAAACTCTGGCCGAACAGCCGCAGGCTGCCGGTCGTGAAGGGCACCAGAACGACGTCATCCTGGTCCTGGCCTTGCGGCGAGGCGCCGCGCACCGCCATCAGCCCGATGACCTGGAACATGACGTTGTTAAGCACGATGTACTGACCGACCGGATCCACGCCTTGGGCAAAGAGGCTGTCCGCGACGGTCTGGCCTAGCACCGCCACCGCGGCGTAGCTCTTCACGTCAGCGGTCGAAAAGAATAGTCCCCTGCCGAGGGCCCAGTTGTGCGCCAGCGGATACGCGGCGGAGGTTCCGGTCGCCTGGGTCTGGTAGTCGGAATTGCCGAAGCGCGCGGTGACGCTCCCGCCCAGCTCGGGCACCGCCGCCAGCACGTTCGGGAGCGCGGTGATCATGTCTGCGTCGTCCGGCACCAGCGAGGCGACCGTGCCGCCGACGCCGTGGCGCCCGGGCGCGCCCGGGCGAATCAGCAGCAGGTTGGTACCCATCGCGCTGATGCGGTCGAGCACCATCTGCTTGGCGCCGTCGCCGATCGCGAGCATCGCGATCACGGAGGCCACGCCGATCACGATGCCGAGCAACGTCAGCGCGGTGCGGAAGAGATTCGCGTGCAACGCGCGCAGCGCGGTCTTCGCCGCCTCGAGCGCACCGCCGACGAGCGAGGCGCCGCCTTCATCTGCTCGCTGCGCGAATTCCGGCGCTGCGGGACCTTCCGTCGGGCGCGGACCGGGATCGGCCACGATCGCTCCGTCCCGGATCTCGATGATGCGCCGCGCCTGCGCGGCGATTTCCTGCGCATGCGTGATCAGGATCACCGTGTGCCCTTGGCGCGACAGGTTCTGTAGCAGCGCCATCACTTCGGTCCCGCTCTTGCTGTCGAGCGCGCCCGTGGGTTCGTCTGCCAGCACGATGCGCCCCCCGTTCATCAGCGCGCGCGCGATCGATACGCGCTGTTGCTGCCCCCCGGAGAGCTGGCTCGGCCGGTGCGCGAGCCGATCGCCCAGGCCGAGCGAGTCGAGCAGCTTCCGGGCGCGCGTATCGCGCTCCGCCGACGGCATCCCTGAATAGACGGCCGGCACCTCCACGTTTTCCAGCGCGGAAACGGTGCCGATCAGGTTGTAGCTCTGGAACACGAAGCCGAATGCCTCGCGCCGCAGTCGCGCCAGTTCGTCGCGCTCGAAACCCGAGACGTCCTCGCCCATGAAGCGGTAGCTGCCGCTGGTCGGCCGGTCCAGGCAGCCGAGGATGTTCATCAGCGTTGTCTTGCCCGAGCCCGAGGCGCCCATGATCGCGAGGTACTCGCCCGCATAGACCTGCAGGCTGACCCCGTGCAGCACTTCGACTTCGAGCTCCCCGCTGCGGTAGGTCTTGGTCACGTTCACCAGCTCGATCAGCGGCGTCACGGGTGGCCGCCCCTCGACGCGTTCGGCGCCAGCGCGCTGGTGGATTGCGGCCGCGCGGCCGCCGCCGTGGCGCCGATTACGACCTTTTCGCCGGGCTCGAGTCCGGACAGGATCTCGGCCGATACGCGGTTCATCACCCCGACCTTCACCGCGCGGTCAAGGGCCTTGCCGCTGGCGTCGACCACGCGCACCTGCGCGACGCCTTTGGCGAACTGTGCGCGCGGATCGAGCCCGGCGCCGGCGCCGCGGGCGGCGCGCGATCCGCCTGCGGGCAGCGCGGGACGCAGCGCCGCGAGCGGAACCAGCACCGCGTCCTTCGCGCTCGCGACGACGAAGAACACCTGGGCCGTCATCTGGGTCATCAGCGCCTGGTCGGGGTTGGCCACGTCGAACAAGGCGTCGTAGAGCACGACGTTGTTCACCACGTTCGGCGTCGGCGGGATCTGGCGCAGCTTGCCGTAATAGCGCCGGTTGTCGCCGCCCAGCGTGGTGAAATAGACGTCCATCCCGAGGTGCAGCTTCGGCACGTCGGCCTCCGAGACCTGGGCCTGTACCGTCATCGTGGAGAGGTCGGCGATGCGCATGACGATCGGCGCCTGCTGATTCGCGTTCAGCGTCTGGCCCTGCTTGGCGGCCTGCGAGACCACGGTTCCCGCGATCGGCGCGTAGATCCTGGTGTAGCCGAGGTTCGCCTGGTCGCCGCGCAGCGTGGAATTGGTCTGCTGCGTCTGGGCCTTGAGCGCATCGACCTGGGCAACGGCCGACTTCTGCGCCGCATCGGCGCTTTGCAGCGCGTCGGTCGTCGTCGCGTGTTCCTTGTCCATGTTCTGCTGGCGCGTGAACTGCAGCCGGGCCAGCACGAGCTGCGCCTGCTTGTCGGCCAGCTGTGCCCGCAAGTTGAGCAGCTGTGCCTGATCGCCGTCGACTTTGGCCTGGTAGACCGAAGGATCGATTTCGGCCAGCAGTTGTCCCTTCTCGACGACGGCCCCGATGTCCACCAGCAGTGTTTTCAGCTGCCCGGAGACCTGGGTGCCAACGTCGACGAAGTCCTTGGGCTGGAGCGTTCCGGTAGCGGTGACCGTATCCTCGAGGTCGCCGCGCTGCGCAATCGCCGTGATCAGGCCGGGGTTCGCGCTCTCGCGGCCGGACCATGTCCGCCTCGCATAGTAGCCGGCTGCCGAGAGCACGACGCACGCAACAAGTACGAGCGCCAAGCGGACGAAGGCGGGTCGACTCTTCACGTCGAGTTGAGCCTGCGCAAGCGGGCTAGCGCGGTTTTGGAGGTGGCAGCCGGGCAGGGGAAGCCGGCGGCAGATCGGGCTTTTTCGGTTGCTTGGGTTTCTTCGCTTCGCGGTTGCTGCGTTGCTGGCCTTTCGGCATTCGAGCTCTCCCGGCGTAGGTACGCAAGCGCAACCCTAAGCCGAATGCGCTCCCAACTCTGTTCGTTCCCGCACATGATATGTGGGCCAGCGCACAGAACGGGCATCGGCGTTCGTGCGAATTTGTAAAGCATGGAGACTGGCTCGGATCCTGCGGTCATTGACCACGGCGTGTCCACAATCCTTCTCGTTTCAGACAACGCCGGCGATGTTGAGTTGATTCGCAAGGCGCTTATCGAGCCGTCCGGCCGCCAATTGCGCCTGGAACGGGTCGGGCGCCTCTCGGACGCCGTCGACCGCCTGAGGAATGAGGGCGTCGACGCGGTCCTGCTCGATCTGTTTCTGCCCGACAGTCAGGGGATCCGGACGTTCGAGGCACTATTCGCGGTGGCCCCGCTTGTACCGATCCTGCTCCTGGCCAGCCGGGAAAACGAAGAGATCGCCTGGCAAGCTACCAAGCTTGGCGCGCAGGATCACCTGCTCAAGGAACATCTCGACGCGTACTGGCTGCCGCGGATTCTGCGCAGCGTGATTGAGCGAAAGGTGGGTGACGAGGCGCTGTTCTCGGAACGGGAACGCGCGCGGGTCACGCTGAACTCAATCGGCGACGCCGTGTTGAGCACCGACGTCGCGGGCAACGTAGCCTATCTCAATCAGGTCGCCGAAGAAATGACGGGCTGGCCCCGCCGCGAGGCCTTGGGCCGTCCTCTTGCCGAGGTGTTCAAGATCGTCGACGCCGTCACCCGCGAACCCGCACTCGATCCTTTGGCTGAAGCCATTCGGCAAAACCAGGCCGTGGGCCTGACCGCGAACTGCATCCTCATACGGCGTGACGGGCAAGAAGCCGCGATTGAAGATTCGGCCGCCCCGATCCACGACCGCGGAGGGCAGGTGACGGGGGCGGTGATCGTGTTCCACGATGTCAGCGTGGCGCTGGCCGTCACGCAAAGAATGGCTCACCTGGCCCAGCACGACTTTCTGACCGATCTGCCGAACCGGATGCTGCTTGGCGACCGGATTGCGATCGCGATTGCCCTGGCGCGTCGCCACGGCAGGCAATCCGCTGTTCTGTTTCTGGATCTGGATGGCTTCAAGCAAATAAACGACGACTTCGGACATCCGGTTGGCGACAAACTGCTTTACTCGGTGTCCCGACGCCTGGTGGCCTGTGTGCGCGGTTCCGACACGGTGAGCCGGCGGGGCGGCGACGAATTCGTGGTACTGCTGTCCGAGGTCGAGCACGCACCGGATGCGGCCGTCAGTGCGGAAAAGATCCTGTTCGCACTGGCGGCGCCGCACCATCTTGGCGAGAAGGAAGTTCATATTACTGCAAGCATTGGCATCAGCGTGTTCCCCGACGACGGCCAGGATGCCGAGACGCTGATCCGGTGCGCGGATACCGCCATGTACCAGGCAAAAGAAAATGGACGGAACACCTTCCGGTTCTTCAAGGAAGGCATGCGCGCTTCTGCCGTCGAGGTCTAGCGCCCGAGCAGCTCACCCGCGGGCTTGAGCGATTCGATCCGATCGAAGACGACCTTGGCGATCGCCACCAGCGGCGCGCCGAGCAGCAAGCCCCACACGCCCCACAGCCAGCCGAAGAACAACAGGGCGATGAACAGAACGGCGGCGTTCACGCGCGCGAACCGGCCTTGCAGCCAGGTCATGAACGCGAGACCGATCGTGCCCGATATCAGCAGCGAGACGAACGCTACGGCGAGCGCGTAGAGCGGCGACCCGGACTGCAGGAACGCGGTCACGCCGCTGCCGAAGGCAATCAGCGCCGGGCCGAGGTAGGGGACGAAGTGAAGTACCCCGGCAGCGATGCCCCACACGCCCGCCTGGTCCAGGCCGAGCGCTCGGAAGGCGAGCCAGGTGCAGACGGCGAGCAGGGCGTTCGTGGCGAGCACGGCGAGCAGGTAGCGCTGGACCTGCACGTCGATCTCCTCGAGGATGCGCACGGCGTCCTTCTTGCGCGACAGCGACGGCCCGACGAGCTGCACCAGCTTGCGCCGGAAGTGCGCACCGGAGGCGAGCAGGAAATAAGTCAGCAGGAGCACGATCGGGGTCTGCGCCGCGACCGTGGCGAGCAACGCGGACTGCGCGAGCGTGTAGTCGCTCAGCCAGGTGGACTCGGGAGCCGGGGCCGGGACCGCGCGCGGGACCGGCTTCGCGCGCGATCCCGGTGTGGCGCCCCGAGCGGGCTGCGCCCCCGCGTCGGAGGCAGCCCCCTGGAGTTCGTGGGCGGCTTCCTGCATGTTCTGCAGCGCAGTCGGGGCGCCCGTGCGCGCGCTGCTCAGGTCTTTGCGCAGCTTGCGGGCGGCCTCGGGCATTTTCTCGATCACTGCCTGGGTGTCGCCGCTCATCGAAAAGCCGAGCCAGGAGAAGCTCCCGATCAGGGTCGCCAGCACCAGCGCCGCCCCGACGCTGCGCGGCAGGCGCCACGCCTGAAGCCGGTCCACCAGCGGGTGCAGCGCGTAGCTCGCGAGGATGCCGATCAGCAGCGGGACGAAGAACCCGCGTGCCAGGTACAGGGCGGCGACCAGCGCGAACAGCGCGAGCGCGCGGGCTGCCAGCGCCGCGGCATCCGTGGCGGGAGCGCCTGCTTCGTTCACGAGGGGGCCGTCTTGTCCGGCCCGCGCCGTTTGCCTAGCGCTTGGAGACTAGAAAGCCGAGCACGGCTCCGACTGCGATCGCGATGCCGACAGCGGACCAGGGATTGCCGCGCACGTAGCGGTCCGCCACCGCGGCGCCTTCTTTCGCCCTGTCGATTGCCGGCTGCGAGGCCTGCGCCAGGCTGGCCTTGGCCCCGGTCAATTTCTGCTCGAACCGGGTCCGCGCCGCCGCGAATCCTTCGCCCGAAACGGTTGCCGCGGCCTTCAGCAGTTCCTCGCCGTCGGCGATCATTGTCCTGAAGTCGCCGGCCATCTTGCCCCTGGCCCGGTCGAAATCCTGTGCCGCCTGTTGCATCATCGCTGTCTCCCTGACCTGCAATTGGATCTGTCGTGTCGCTACTTTTTGATGCTCATTGCGTTGCCGACGCTCGTCACGCCATCTACTTTCTGGGCGATGGCGACCGCCTGGTCGATCTGCTCCTGGCTGTCGACGAAGCCGCTGAGCTGGACTTCGCCCTTGCTCGTCTCGACCGCGATGTCGAAGCTCTTGATGTCCGGGTCGGCGAGCAGCGCCGCCTTCACTTTGGTGGTGATAACGCCGTCGTCGATCTCCGTGCCCGCGGTAGTGGTTGCGGCTTGAGGGGCGGCCGCAGGTTCGGGGGTGGTTGCGGCTTGAGGGGCGGCCGCAGGTTCAGGGGTGGTTGCGGCCTGGCTGGTGGTCGCGGGCTGCGCCGCCTGCTCTTCCGGGTTCTTGCCGCAGCCGGCGATCAGCATCGACATTGCGCCTGCGAGCGCTACACTCAGAACGAGACGCTTACGATCGATACGCATGATGTTGTTTCCAGTATGAGGTTATGAAGGAGGACATGATCGGCTGTCGGTGCGGCGCGGTCTGTGCGCTGGCGAGCATTAAATGGCTCGTCTTTTCGTGCCCGCGACCGGTATCGGCTTGCGCACCTTGCTCTCGCTCAGGCAATTCTCCTGCCCGAGTTTTTTGCGTACCGCCGCCCAGGTCTTCGCGATATCGGTGATATTGGAGCGGACGTAGCCCCGCGGGTACCTGAATTCGTCCGTAAATTGCGGTTTCATCTCAGCGGTTCCTTCTGGATCAAGGCGTTGCCGCCGGGACTATTTCAGCTGCATGTCGTTCTTGACGGACTTCACGCCCTTGATGTCGCGCGTAACCTCGACCGCCTTGCTCATGTCGGCGCGGGAGCTTACGAAGCCGCTCAACTGCACGACGCCCTTGTAGGTCTCGACGTTGATCTCCGCCACCTTCAGCGAAGGCTCATTGAAGATCGCCGCTTTCACCTTGGTGGTGATCACGGAGTCGTCGACGTATTGGCCTGTTCCCTCATGCGTGGCGGTGGCCGCGCAGCCGAGCGCGGTCAGCAGCATGAAGGCGAGAAGAAATGCGGAAAGTCGGTTGAGCTGCAGCATGGTTGATACCTCCGGATAATGTGAAATCGGGTTTCAGCGCCGCGAGAGATCCCGCCAGCGGCGGTTGCGGCTCATGAACTGCGCGAGTTCCCGCCCGGCCTGCTGTTTGAGCATGCCGCGCCGTTGCTCGATCTTGCCTGCCAGCTGGTCGCGCCTGCCGGCCGCCGCCACGAGCGGATCGCCGATCAGCGCGCCCCAGCGCTCCGTCACTCTCCCACCGATCTGCATCCAGATACCGCGCAGACGCTCCCGATTCATACCGCCCCCTTGCCTGCCGTCTTTCGATGCGCGAATGCTGTTCCGTTCGAAATGAAGGCTCTGTGCGTTGGCGTACATACGGCACCTGTTTGTCGAGCTAGCCTTGCGGCGATGCTGGAAGTGCACATTTCAACGCGGAGCCATCTTTAGCCTGCGCTGGCGACGGCGGAATACGAACGCTTGATGCCCGGAATGACAACCGAAAACAGCCTGCTCGCCGCCCTGCCCCGCAGGGAGTGTCTGCAGCTGCTCGCGGCATGCGAGCCGGTGACCTTGACCTTTGGCGAGATCCTCTACGAGCCCGGCGAGACCATCCGCCACGTGCTCTTTCCGGGCAGCGCCCTGGTGTCGCTGCTGACGCTTGCGGACGGCCATCTGGCCCTCGAAGTCGGGTTGATCGGCCGCGACGGGGTTGTCGGCATTCCGTTGATGCTGGGGCAGAGCGTGTCGGCGGTGCGGGCGCTTGTGCAGGGGACAGGGTCGGCAATGCGGATGGCGTCAGCGCGGTTCCTGAAAGAGGCCCGGCGCAGTTCGTCTCTGCGGCGCGAGCTGTACCGCTACACCCATAGTTTGATGACCCAAATCTCGCAAACCGCCGCGTGCAACCGGTTTCACGTGGTTGAGGAGCGTCTCGCGCGCTGGCTGCTGATGACCCACGACCGCGTGAAATCGGATCGATTCCACCTGACACACGAATTTCTCGGCCACATGCTCGGGGTGCGGCGGGTGGGCGTCACCAAGGCGGCCCAGGCGCTGCAGCAGCGCCAGCTGATCAGCTACACGCGCGGCGACATTACCGTGCTCGACCGAGCGGGTCTGGAAGCGGCGGCCTGCGCCTGCTACGAGGTCGTCAGAGACATGCACGACGGCGAGCGCACCGTGCGGGCGTTGCGCGAGCCTCCGGTTGCGGTCGTGGCGTGATGGGCAGGCCGGCGCGCGCGGGACCGAGAATATCGCCGCCGGGGATTCCGGTCAGGAACCACATCCTGGCAGCGCTTCTTTCCGCGGACTACAAACGCCTCCTGCCGAAGCTCGAGCACGTGAGCCTGACGCGCGGGCAGGTCGTCTATCGGGCGGATCAGAAGATCGACCAGGTGTATTTCCCGGAGCAAGCGGTAATCGCCATGGTCGATACCACGCAGGATCGGCGCACCGTCGAGGTCGGCATCATCGGCCGCGAAGGGATCGTGGGCATCAATATATTCCTGGGCGGCGTCATCACGCCCGACAGGGCGATCGTGCAGCTCGCGGGCGGCGCGATGAGGATGAAGTCGCAAGACCTGCGCAAGGAGGCGCGCTTCGGCAGCCCGATTCAGCGAGTGCTTCTGAACTACACGCGAACCTTCATTGCGGTGATCAGCCAGTCAGTGGCGTGCAGCCAGCACCACAACGTCGAGCAACGGCTGGCGCGCTTGCTGCTCACGATGCACGACTATGCCGGCTCGAGCGAATTTCCGATGGTGCAGCGCTCGATGGCCCAAGTGCTCGGAGTGCGGCGCGTGAGCGTTACCCACGCTGCGCGCAGGCTCCAGGCGGCCGGCCTGATCCGATACAGCCGCGGCTCCATGCTGGTTCTAGACGAGCACGGCCTGGAGAATGAATCCTGCGAGTGCTACCGCTATATCAGGCGCCAGTACGAAGACCTGCGCGCCACGCTGCCGCAGCCTCCGCGCCGGAAATGAGCGCCGCAGGTGCCGAGGGTCTTCAGTGAAGGCGGCGCCCCCGGCTACTTCTGGTAGCTGCGGCGGTACGTTCGCTTGACCTTCGCGTAGCACTCGCACGCGGCGCCTTCCAGGCCCGCCGGATCGAGCAGTTCGATGTTGCCGCGCGTGCAGGCGATGAGCCGGCGATTCTGAAGGCTGGTGGCCGCAACTGTTACGCCTACCCGCCGCACTCCCAGCATGAGCGAAATGAACTCCTGGGTGAGATGGAAGTGGTTCGAATGCACGCGGTCGCGTGTCGCCAGCAGCCAGCGCGCAAGGCGCGCTTCGACGGTGTGGAAGCGGTTGCACACGGCGGTTTGCGAGGTCTGGTGCATCAAGGCGTCAGTAAAACGGAGCAGCTCGCGATACCACGAGACATTTTCGCCGAGCTGCTTGCGCAGCTGCGACGATGTTATCCGCGTCGCGATGCCGGCCGCCTGCACCACGGCCCGGATATTCGAGTAGTCGATGCCAAGTGCCGCGGATGCGCCGACCACGCCTTCATTGCCAACCACCCCTACCTCCGCCGCTTTACTCGAACCGACCACCGTCAGCAACGAAATCACGCTGTTATGTGGGAAATAGACATACCGTATGCGAGCGCCCGGTTCGTAGAGGACCTGCCCGAAAGTCAGCGACACGGGCTCGAGATGCGGTGCCAGGCGCCGGAAATCCCTGCGGGGCAGGCTGGCGAGGAGATTGTTCTGGCCAAGTGCTTGCGGTGCAGATTGCATGACTTCCCGCGCGGGTGATGGAACACCGCCCCGTCGCCCCCCTCCTGGGATCTTCAGTGTGCGATGCGGGAAGTATAAAGACATCTGAAAAAACAAGTGCTTATGTTCGGTACCGGACGTTTGGCTAAATCACGCCGCCGACCCGAGCGCTAACAGGTGCCTATTTCTTGTCGCCCTTGGCCGCGTCCTGGACGCTTTCACCGGCCTTCTCGATTTGCTTTCCGGCCGAGTCCATCGCCTTATCGACTTGCTTTCCGGCATGCTCGGCCGGGCCCTCCTTCTGGGGGCAGCCGGCCAGGCCCAGAACCAGGGCGCCTGCGGCCATTGCGTTCAGCACATTGTGGGCGAGTTTCATGGTTCATATCTTGCCGAGCAGGAACAGGATCAGGATCACCACCAAGATCACGCCGACAATGCCGCTCGGCGCATAGCCCCATTGCCGGCTGTGCGGCCAGGTCGGAATCACGCCGATCAGCGCCAGCACCAGAATGATCAGCAGTATCGTTCCCAAAGTCATGTCGTTTCTCCTCGGTAGCGCGGTGTCAGGCCGCAATTATGGAATTGACCGGCCGGGACGATCTGTGCGATAGCGCACATAAAAAAGCCCGGAACGGGGTTGCCGTTCCGGGCTCACTGCTGCAAGTGCTCGCTAGGGGAAGGGGAGAGGCGCGAACACCCACAAATATCTTGGCTCAGCGTTCGAATGCGATCTGTGCGATGACGCACATAGCGCAGATCAACATGTATCCGTCTTGCGGCCTCACGCGGACCAGCTCCCGCCTTCTTCCTCCCAGCGTCGCTTCGCGTCGCGCTCAAAGTCATCGGCAGCGGGGGCAGGCGCTGTCGCGCCGGGCAACCACCAGCCGATAAGGGAATCGACGTAACGCAGCGTGAGCTCCGCGGCACCGCACGAATGCCGCTTGGCCAGCTGCCGCTCCATGTGCCGGCCGCGTCCTATCTGCGCCGATGGTTGCCGGTATCGACCTGATTGCCGATCACGCCGCCGACCGCTGCGCCGCCGATGGTGCCGATTGCGCTGCCGCCGGTGAGGACGGAACCCCCCACGGCGCCTACCCCGGCTCCGATCGCGGTGTTCTGGTCGCGCTGTGACATTCCGCTGCACCCGCCGGCACCGAGCAGCACTGCCGCCGCGAGCGTACCGAATGCGTACCTTTGTATCGTTTTCATTGGAAGACCTCGTTCAGACATCGATTGACTGCAATGACTTGTTTGCTCCGGACGCTCAGCCGTTGGACTGGATGACGCCGTTCACGACTCTTACCTTGTCGCCCGCACGCCACGACGGCGCGTTCGCCTCGCTGATCGCGCGGCTCGAGCCGTCGTCGAAACGCACGGTGGTCTCGTAACTCTTGGTAGACTTCACTCGTTTCTCCACCTCGTTGCCGGCAACCGCTCCGCCGACTGCGCCGACCACGGTCATGAGTTCCTTGCCGCGCCCGCCGCCGACCTGGTTGCCGAGCACTCCGCCCACCACCGCTCCGCCGGCCGCACCAAGGCCGGAGCCCTGGCCCTTCGCCTCGACCTCGCGCACCGACTCGACCACGCCGCACTCGGCGCACTTGCCGCTCGCTACCGCCTCCCGGGCGGCCCGCGCTTTCGCGCGTACCGGCTCCGGAGCGTTTGCCGCCTGTGTCGCGAGCACCGCGTTGTCGTCAGCACCGCCCATCGAGGTCGGAATCCAGCCCATGAAGGCGCCGATGCCGACCGCGCTGAACACGATCAGGGCGATACCCGCTATCCAGACGATCGGGTGAAGAGATTTCGTCGCTTGTTGCATGTTTGCTTCGCTTGCTACTGCGTAGCCCGGGTACCGATCACTTCAACCTCGACACGACGGTCCGGTTGGAGGCAGGCGATGAGCTTCCTGCTCTTGCCGCCCACGCATTCGTCGGGTTGCGTCACGGGCTGCGATTCGCCCATGCCTTCGGCGCGCACGTTACTCGACTCGATTCCTCTCGAAACCAGGTAGTCCTTGACCGCTGCCGCGCGTTGCTCCGACAGGCGCTGGTTGTATTCATTGCTGCCCAGGCGGTCGGTATGCCCGACAACCGAGATCGTCTGCAGGTCGGCGCCTTGGAACTTGCCTATGAAGGCATCCAGCGAGTCGCGGCCTTTCGGACGCAGGATCGCCTTGTCGAAATCGAACAGCGCATCGGCGTCCAGGGCCACTCGTTCGCGCACGATCTGCGCGGCCGGCGGGGGAGCCGCGACGGGAGCCGCTTGCGCCACGGGCGCGGGGGCGGGGGCGACGTACTGCGCCACCGGCTGCGGTCCGCAGGGGGTATTCGGCAGGGGCGGCGGGCCGAAATCGCTGCGCCAGCAAAGGCCATTGTCGTTCATCCAGACCATCTGTGCCGGGCCGCTCACGACTGCTCTCTGGTCGACCGGCAAGGTCTGCGCGCTCGCCGTGCCCGACATGATTCCGAGTGCCAGCGCGCACGCTGCCGCAAGGCCGAGTTGTTTTCTGCTAAATGAGGTTTTCATGGTGTGTCTCTCGTTGAATGACTGGTACTTGATCCGCCTTGTTGCTTCCGTTCGTCTGACTGCCAGCAAAAGCGGAAAAATACTGACCGGTCCATTGCCGCATCGTCGGCCCATGGCCGCCGGCGGTCGGCGCGCTAGCGCACATACAGCAGCATTTATTTATTTTGGAGGCCCGTATGTGCGTCGACGCACGGAAACGCGGGGGAGTCCTGGCGCAGGATGCGTTTTCGACGCAGCAATCCGTTACGCCAAGGAGATGCCGTGCTCTACACAATCGCCGTCGTGCTCATCATCCTGTGGGCGCTGGGACTCGTTTCCTCCTACACCATGGGAGGATTCATCCACGTCCTGCTGGTGGTCGCGGTCGTGATCGTCCTGCTCAGGGTGATCAGCGGGCGAAGTCCGGTCTGACGATTCCGGTCCCGGCCGGGCGGTCGCGGGAGCGTTACTCGACCAGGGCGGCGGTGCCTTGGCGGTAGCGCACGTCGGACAGCAGCCGGCCCAGCTCCTTCTTGACCACCGCGTAGCACTCGCAGGCGCGGGTCTCCAGCCCGGCGCGCTCGAGCACCGCGATGTGCCCGCGCCGATAGCGGATGACACCTGCGCGCTGCAGGGCGCCGGCCGCTTCCGTTATCCCTTCCCGGCGCACGCCGAGCATGCTCGCGACCAGCTCCTGCGTCATGACGAGCTCGCGCGGGGGGCCGCGATCGAGGGTCAGCAGCAGCCAGCGGCACAGCTGCTGCTCGACAGAATGGTGCCGGTTGCAGGCCGCGGTCTGGATCATCTGCGTGATTAGCGCCTGCGTGTAGCGCAGCAGCAGGTGCTGCATCAGGCCGCCGCGGGTGAATTCCTGCTTCAGCAGCCGTCCTTCCAGGCGGTAGGCGTGGCCCGCGGTCTGCACTACGGCCGAGCTCGGCGTGCTGTCCCCGCCCATGAACAGCGCAATGCCGACCACGCCCTCGTTGCCCACTCCCGCGGTTTCGGCCGACGCGCCGGACTCCGTGACGTAGTGCAGCGAGACGATGGCGCTGGTGGGGAAAAAGGCGTGCTGCATCTGCGCGCCGGGTTCGTAGAGGATGTCGCCCAGCGGCATCTCGACCAGCTCAAGGCGCGGGGCCAGACGCGCGAACTCGGCCTCGGGCAGGGCTGCGAGCAGATGGTTCTGGCTCGGATTATGGAGGGATGCCATGGCGACGGTGCGGGCTCGCGCGCTATATCTTCGGCGCGAGCTCTACGCCGATGCCGCGGTAGCCGATGAAGCGGCTGGAGCGGTTGAACATCGGCTCGCCGCTGACCTGGAACCTCTGCGCCGAGCCGTCCGCGTTGACGCGGTCGAAGACGAAGTCCAGGAACGGCTCGCGCGCCGCGATGTGCGCTTGCAGGGCCTTGCGCTGCGCGGCGTTCCAGCCCTCGACCTGGGCGCCGCCCGCGTCGCCCGCCAGGGCGTCCACCCGGATGCCCAGCATCTCCAGCACCGGACCGGATACCTTGGTGAAGTTGCCGTTCTCGTCCTGCTCCCAGTACCAGTCGGCGGCTAGCTCTGTCAGGGCGCGATAGCGGGCTTCGCTGGCGCGCAACTCGGCCGTGCGTTCGGCGACCGTCTGTTCCAGCGCCGTGCTGTATTTTTCCAGCGCCTTGTACAGCAGGCGCACTTCCAGCATGTTGCGCACGCGCATCTTCACTTCAACCAGATCGAACGGCTTGCTGATGAAATCCCTTGCGCCGGCCTGCAAGGCGCGCAGCTTGTGGCCGGGTTGGGCGGTAATCACGAGCACCGGAAGGTAGGCGTCCACCTCGTTCGTCTTGAGTGCTTCGATGACCTGGAAGCCGTCCATGCCGGGCATCTGCAGGTCGAGCAGGATCAGGTCGTAGCGGTTCTTGCGATGCAGGGCCCAGACCTCGTGCGGGTTCATGGTCGAGGTGACGGCGGTATAACCGGCGTCATGCAGCAAGCGCTCCAGCAGGCTGACGTTGGCCTCCTGATCGTCCACGATCAGGATGCGGGCATCGAGGATGTCGCGCTCGCCGATCATGCTGCCGGGGCCTTTGCGGCGCGGCGCTCGGATGCCGCCTGGGTGGACCGCAGCGCGATGTCCAGCGCGCTCATGAACCGGTCCACCTTGATGGGTTTGGTGAGATAGTTGAAGAAGCCGGCCTCGAGGCCCTTCTCGACGTCGCGCGGCATCGCATTGGCGCTGAGCGCGATGATCGGGATATGCGCCGTGGACGGGTCGGCGCGCAGGATCCGCATCGCTTCGATCCCGCTCAGGCCGGGCAGGTTGATATCCATCAGAATCACTTCGGGCAGAAAGCTGCGCGCGATGTCGATGCCCTGCTTGCCGTCCGTGGCGCTCATCATGCGCAGGTCGGTGCGGCGCGCGACGAGCTGCTCGACCAGCTCCAGGTTGGCCGGATTGTCTTCCACGTAGAGCAGAGTGCGTGGCGCCGCGCCCATAGGCGCCTGCGGCAGCATCTGCGACGCGCGCACGGCCTCCCGAGCCGCGAGCTCCGGCGCGCTCGTCAGCCTCAATTCGATCCAGAACATGCTCCCCACCCCGACCGCGCTGTCCACGCCGATCGCGCCGCCCATCAGTTCCACCAACCGCTTGGTCACGACCAGGCCGATGCCGGTGCCTTCCTCCGCGCCGGCCTCCCTTCCGAGGCGGTTGAACGGCTGGAACAGCTGCGCCAGCTGCGCCGGTGACAGTCCCGGACCGGTGTCCCGCACGCCGATGCGGATCGAACCCGGCGGGCCCGGGGTGCACTCCACGACGACCGTGCCGCCCGGCCTGTTGTACTTGACCGCGTTGAAAAGAAGGTTGATCAGGACCTGCTTGATCCGGGTCCGGTCGGCTTTGACGAAGCAGGGCAGATCGAACAGCGGAAACGTCATGCTCAGGCCGCGCGTTTGCGCCTGCGGTTCGATCATCTCCCGGCACTCGAGCATGACCTCGGCCAGCGACACCGGCTCGCGCGACAGCGTCACCTTGCCTGACTCGATCAGCGCCAGATCGAGGATCTCGTTGATCAGCTCGAGCAGGTACCAGCCGGCTTTGAGAATCTGGTCGAGGTCCCGCTGCTGGGTGGACGTCGGCGGCGGAGAGCCGGATGCCATGAGCTGTGCGAAACCGAGGATCGCATTGAGCGGCGTGCGCAATTCATGGCTCATGCCCGAGAGAAAATCCGACTTCGCGCGATTGGCATTTTCCGCCGCGGCCATGGCCTGGTTGCGCTCCGTTTCGACCTGCTTGCGCACGGAATTGTCGGCGCCGATCAGCAGAAAGCCGATAATGGCGCCGCTCTCGTCGCGCAGCACGGTGACCGAAACCAGAGCGGGGAAACGGCTGCCGTTCTTGCGGATATAGGTCAAGGCATAGCTGTCCTCGATCCCGTGCGATGCCTTGTACGCAAGCGCCTCGAAGCCCGGCGCAATCGGGACCCCCAGCTCGAGGCTCAAATCCCGCGCGCGCGCCGCCACTTCCTGCGGATCGTGCATATCGCTCGGGCTGACCTTGTTCACCACCTCGTCGGACGTGTAGCCGAGCATGCGCTCGGCGCCGAGATTGAACAGCTGGATGATCCCTTTCTCGTCGGTCGCGATGATCGAGAAAGTTGCGCTGGTCAGAATCGCGTTCTGCAACGCGCTTGTCTTGCGGTCGTCCTGCGCAAGCGCATTCGCGTCTGCTGTCATGGCCATAGCCGGTTTCCGTGGTAATGCAATACACAAGCAGGCGGGTGCGTATGCTCGCGCAGGCTCCGGCGGGCGTCGGTTCGCTGTCGCACATAGCGCCCGGCCCGGGCGCGCCTTCGGCGTCCCCGGCGCGCGGCGGCCGCAGCCGGGCGGCGGGCCGAAAATCGCCCGGGCCTGATAGAGTTCGAATTCCCCTCTCCGCCGGTTCTCCCGTCAAGATGGAATCGAACCCCAACGGCAAGCAAGCGCCGAATGATGGCGAAGCGTCGCGCAAGCCGCGGCAGCCGCAGATCAAGGTGCAGGCGTTTCTCGGCAACCTGCCGCTGTTTCGCGAGACGACGCCGCAGGAGCTCGACCGGATCGCCTCCGGCACCGAGACGCTGTACGTGCTCAAGGGCGAGCAGGTGTGCCACACCGGCGATCCGGTCACGGGCTTTCACGTCTTGGTCTACGGCCAGGTGAAGCTCGGCTTCACCTCGCCCCAGGGGGTGGAAAAGGTCGTCGAAATCGTCCGCCCCGGGCAGAGCTTCGGTGAGGCGCTGATGTTTCTCGACAAACCCTACATCGTGTTCGCCGAGGCCCTCGTCGACTCGATGCTGCTGCATGTCGCGAAACACACGGTGAACGACGAGCTGGCGCGCGACCCGGGCTTCGCGCGCCGCATGCTCTCCGGCCTGTCGCAGCGCCTGCACGGGCTGGTGCGCGACGTCGAGGCCTACACGCTGCGTTCGGGCTCCGAGCGGGTGATCGGCTACCTGCTGAACGAGCTGCCCGACGGCGCGGGCGCCGGCCAGCCGGAGCTGGAGCTTACGCCGAGCAAGAACGTAATCGCGTCGCGCCTGAACATGACGCCGGAGCACTTCTCGCGCATCCTGCACGATCTGGAGACGCAGGGCTTGATCGAAATGGAAGGCCGCCTGGTGCGTATTGCCGATCTGGAGCGTCTGCGCGGCGGAACCGGTTGAAATGCGGCGCTAGCGCGACGCGGTCGAGAGTCTCCGGTCGTTGAGCGCCCGGGCCCCCGCAAGCAGGTCGCCGCGTGTGCCGAGCAGCCGATCGCAGGCAGGGTACAAGACGGCCTCTTCCTTGACGTTGTGCTGCTGCAGGATCGCGCGCAGGTGCTCCAGTTCCGCGCGGCAACCTTCCGGGTCGATGCGCGGCTCGGCGGCGCCGAGAGCGTGCAGCAAGTCCCGCATCTCGGCGTGCTCGGCGCGCATCACTGCCGTCGGCCCCTCGCGCATCCCGCTCGCCTCCTCGAAGGCGGGGAAGAGGTCGCCTTCTTCAAACGCAATGTGAAGCTCGAGCGCAATCGCGAGGCCGGCGACTTCGCGCGCGAACGCCTGCCAGTCTGATCGGTCGGCGGCCTCGAGGGCCGCTGCGAAGAATCGATCGCAATATCGATGGTGCCGCGAGAGGGATTCCGCGAGTCCCGCCATGGCGAACGTGCTCCGGGCAGTGGTGTCGGTGAATTGTTCGTGGCGCTGGCCGCAGTCGGCCTTGATATAGGTCAAGCGGAACCGCGCGCGGCTTGCCAATAGCGAATTAGACCTGCCGCGAGGGCTTGGGCGCAGCTTCGAATCGCTTGATGTGGATCATGTTGGCGAATGCCGCGCGGAACGTAAGTTATGCGAAAGCCGCCACGCCATGCCGAGATGCCTTGCTGAAAATTCCGGGGAGCAACAATGGTCAAGCTGCATAACCTGATCGAGTGCCACCGCCTGCACGGCGCGCCCACGCCCGGGCTCGAATCGAGCGCTTGCGCGCGTCCCTAGACGCCGTCCCAATCGCCACCCCGAGCGCGCGTCATGTTCACCACCGAAAAGGCAAGGAGCTATTCGGTCCTCACGATGAACACGTTGGCCTTCACGGTCAACTTCGCCATCTGGACCATGTTCTCGATCATCGGCATCCGCATCAAGAGCGAGCTCGGGCTGAACGA